>Ga0209039_10001012_pt1 | contig 27405 bp, 24 predicted proteins | sample BogFormECP12_OM1_FD_188238 | JGI IMG/M metagenome (GOLD analysis project Ga0209039, IMG submission 188238) | Bog forest soil microbial communities from Calvert Island, British Columbia, Canada - ECP12_OM1 (SPAdes) (version 2) | ecosystem: Environmental > Aquatic > Freshwater > Wetlands > Bog ... | reverse complement strand
CGCCCGGGAGGCCGGCATCTCGCGGCCGGCGGTGTATCTCCACTTCCCGAACAAGCAGGCCATCTTTCGCGTGGCGGCGAGCGTGATGCACGAGCGGGCGCTGCGCGCCGCTTCGAAGGCCGCGCTCGCTTCGGGAGGGATTGAGGCGCGCATCGCGCAGATCCTCGCGGCCAAGCTTGGGAGCTTCTTCGAGATCGCCCATGGCTCCGCCCACGTCGGCGAGATTCTCGACGAGAACAGTCGGCTGTGCGGCGACATCTCGGAGGCCGCGCGCCGGCGCTACCTTAGGATCTTGCGTGGCGTGATCGAAGACGCCGCGCGACGCGGCGAGCTGGCCCCCGCTGCAGCGGGTCTCACCACGGCGGCGGCTGCAGAGCTCATCGTAGACAGCGCGAAGGGTCTTGAAACGGCGGGCGCCGCCAAGTTGACACCGCTCGCTTATCGACGCCGTGTGGCGCAGCTTGTGAACGTTCTCGTCAGGGGAATGGGAGGACGTTCGCGCGCGCGAACGCCGGCGCGAAGTCGTACGGAGTCGGCGCCGCGAGCTCGAGCGGCGGCACGCCGGGCGTAGCGTCGATTCGCACGCGCAGCCAGATCGCGTGAAGCTGAGTGCGCAGGGGGAAACCCTGAGGCGCACACTCCGCGGCGGAGCCATAGAGCGTGTCCCCGACGATCGGGGTCCCGCCGTGGGCAAGGTGCACCCGGATCTGATGCGTGCGCCCCGTCGCAGGCTCGGCGAGCACCAGCGTGCTGCCATCGCGCGTCCCGAGCCGGACAAAGCGGGTGCGGCTCTCCCTGCGACGCGCGCCTGGCGCGTCGTACAGCGCGAAGCGGAATCTCGTCGGGTGCAGGGTACGGGCGAGAAAGCCGCTCACCTCCCAGCGGCTCTGCCATGGTCGAGGCGATACGAGGGCGAGATAACGCCTCTGCAGGCGCCCGCCCGCGAGCTCGCGGCCGAGGCGCGCGGCGCTCTCGCGATTGCGCGCAAAGAGCACGATACCGCTCGTTCCGCGGTCGAGGCGGTGGACGGCGGTCAGCGCCCTGCAGTCGAGGCGCTTGCGGAGCGCCGCTTCCAGCGAGAGACGCTGACTGGCGCGCGTCGCTTGCACCGTCATCCACGCCGGCTTGTTCACGGCAACCACGCCTGAGGCGTCCCACAAGATCGCCTCTTCCGGGAGGGGCACGGGCGCCGGCTCGTAGGCGAAGGCGTACGCAACGACCGAGGTGCGCGCGGCAACCTCGTTGGGAAGCGCCTCCTCGCCGAACGGGTGGCCTGCGAGGTGGACGCCGCCGTGCCAGAGGAGGCTCGCGATCCGCTCGCTGCTCCAGCCCGCCTCCCGGAGCCGCAGCCGTAGATCGTCGAGCAACTCGGCGCGCGAGAGACGGCGATCGGTCACCCAGCCCTGGCGCAGGAGCGGCGGGTCCGAAGGATTCGCAAGGGACATCACTTCCCATGCTACCGTGAAACCATCCCAGTCGACGGAGGCCCTGTCATGGGCGATTGGCTGCAAAAGCAACTCGCGCGCCGTCCGTGGTGGATGAACGCGCTCCTTGTCCTCTGTGTGTACATGGCTTTTCTCTATGAGCCGTGGGACCTCTTCGCAAAACCGGTCGCACGGGACGCGGAGGTGTTCCTCGGCTACGCGTTTCATGGTTGGGCCGCCAAGCTCACGAACCCGCTCCACTGGTTCATCTATGCTGCCGGCACCTACGGCTTCTGGCGTATGCGACCTTGGATGCATCCTTGGGCGGCGCTGTACACCGCGCAGGTGGCGCTTAGCCTTTGCATTTGGTTTGTACGCACCTGGCCGGGCTTCGGCGGCTGGGCCTTTGGACTTGCGGCGCTTGTTCTCGTGGGCGCGCTCGCCGTCGCGCTCTGGCGCAGCCGCCTGCTCTTCCAGCGTGAGCCCGCGCTCTCGCAGCGCTATCCGGGCTGGGCGGTCGTGACGGGCGCTTCGGCGGGGATCGGCGCCGAGTTCGCTCGCCAGCTTGCGCGGGCGGGATTCTCGTGTGTCCTCACTGCGCGCCGCGAGGACCGGCTGCGGGCCCTCGCTCTCGAGCTTGAAAAGGAACACGGCGTCGCGACACGTGTCGTGGCCGTCGACCTTGCGACGCAGAAGGGACCGGAGGAGCTCGCCGCGGCGCTGGCCGATCTCGAGGTCGGCGTCCTCGTGAACAACGCGGGCTTCGGCTTGTCGGGCCGCTTCGACAAGCAGGATGCCGCCCGGCTGGCGGAGATGGTGGCGCTCAATTGCAGCGCCCCGGTCGTCGTGACAAATCTCCTTCTCCCCCGCATGCTGGAGCGCGGCAGCGGCGCGATCCTGATCACCGGTTCGGTCGCCGGACGCCAACCGCTTCCCCTTCATGCCGTGTACGCCGCCAGCAAAGCCTTCGATCTCCTGTTCGGGGAGGCCCTTTGGTCGGAGCTCCGCGGACGCGGGATCGATGTGCTCGTGGTGGAGCCGGGTTCGACGGAGAGCGAATTCCACGACGTGGCGGGCGAGCTCCCGCATGCAGCCGAGCCGGCCGCGAACGTCGTTGCAACCGCGCTCGCGGCGCTGGGCCAACAGCCTTCGGTGATTTCCGGCTGGTTCAACTGGCTGCGCGCCCACCTGGGGCAGCGCCTCATGCCGCACTCCCTGATCGCTCTCGCCGCCCATCGCGTGACCGAGAACTACACCCCTCCGGAGATGCGTTAGCGTGGTGCGCCGGCGATGCGGCCGCGTTGCGGCCGCTGCCCTCGCTCTCCTTTGGGGAGCAGGACTCGCAACGCTTCATCCCGCGTCTGCCGCAGCGCCGCTCTCGGCGCCCCGGACCCAAGCGGCGACACCTGCGACGCAAGAGCCCGCTCCTGCGACACCGAGCGCGCCGGCCGAGCCGCCGCCGACGATTGCAGTGCCCGACATCGCCAGTCGCGCGGAGGACCTCTCGACGTTTCTCCGCGGGGTGGAGGCGGGGCTCGCCCCAAGCCCGCAGCTGAAGGCGATTGAGGACGGTATTCCAGATCTCAGCGACCGGGACGCCGAACAGCTTGCCGATATGGACCGCACGCTCGAGCAAGGGCCGCAGCTCCACGTGCTGGAGGCGCTGCTCCGCACCTGGACGCGCACCCGCAGCGACATCGCGACCAGCAACGGCTTGCTCACCGACCAAGCAAAGCGGCTCGAGGACCTGATCGGCGAGCTTGCCAAGCGCCGGGATCTTTGGCGGCGCACCCAGGAAGACGCGCGGGCTTCAGGCGCGCCGGATCCCGTTCTTGACCGGGTGCAAGAGAGCCTCGCGGCGCTTTCCGTAACGCAGAAGAGCGTCGATAAGCGTAGGGCCGAGATCCTGGCGACGCAGGATAAGGTCACGCGTGAGCTGGCACTCGTCGATGACGCGTTGAGCCGTCTCACCGCATATCGCCAGCAGACGGTGGGGAAGATCCTGGTCCGGGACAGCCATCCGGTCTGGGCGATTGACTTGTCGGGCCGTACCCGTGGGCGCCTTTTCTTTCACGTGAGAGATGAGCTTCGGTCGGACGCCAAGGATTTTCGTGAGTATGCAGCGGACAACCAGGCGCGTCTTGTGCTGCATCTCCTGGTCTATTTGGCCCTCGCCGCGCTCTTTCGAAGCGGCCGCGCGCGCGCGCGCCGGATGGTCGAGCGTGAACCGACCCTCGAGCCGGCGACGCGCGTCTTCCAGCTGCCTTACTCGAGTGCATTCCTCTTGACGGCACTCGCGACGGCATGGATCCATCCCGCGCTCCCCGATATGCCGCTACAAGCTGTCGTGCTGATCGCCCTCGTGCCGGTCCTTCGTGTCGTGCGCGCCTACACGCATCCGGGATTCGTGCCTGGGCTCTACGTCTTCGCTGGCTTCTTTCTGACCGATCGGATTCGCTGGATCTGCTCCGCGGCGCCGGTCCTCGAACAAATGCTCTTTCTTGGGGAGATGATGGCCGGCTGCGCGCTCATGGCGTGGGTCTTGCGACCCGCGCGCCTCGATAAGGTCGAACTCCGCGAGGGTGAGATCGTGGCGCTCCGGAGGATCGGAATCGCAGCGCGCATCCTGTTTTTCGCCTTCGCGGTAGCGCTCGTCACCGGCGCCTGCGGCTTCATGCAGCTCGGGCGCCTCCTCGGCGGCGGCGCGCTGAGTGCCGTCTACGCCGCGCTTGTGCTCTATGCCTCCTTGCGGGCATCTCAAGGGCTCGTGGCCTACGGCCTGCGCACGCGGCGGCTGCGGCGCCTGCGCACGGTGGAGCTGAGCCGCGAGCTGATCGAGCGGCGCGTCAATCGCGGGTTGGTCTTCGCCGCGGTTTTGGGGTGGCTTGCGTGGGTGCTGTTCAAGCTCGAACTCGCCGGGCCCGCGCGCGCTCTCGCGCAGTCCATTCTTGCGATCCCGATCGCGCCGGGGACCGAGCTTGCCATGACGCTCGGGAACCTCTTCGCGTTTGGGCTCACGGTATACGTCGCGTGGCTGATCTCGCGCTTTGCGCGCTTCGTGTTGCAGGAGGACGTCTTGCCGCGGCTTTCCCTCGCGCGCGGAGTGGACTACGCGGTTACGACCATCCTGACCTATGTCCTCCTCATCGGAGGCTTTCTGGTGGCGCTCGGCGCCTTGGGCGTCGACCTCAACCGCGCGAGCCTACTCGCGGGTGCGCTCGGCGTGGGTGTCGGCTTTGGCCTTCAAAACGTGGTCAACAATTTCGTGTCGGGTCTGATCCTGCTTCTCGAGCGACCGATCCAGGTGGGCGACACCGTACAGATTGGCGAGCTTTTGGGCGTTGTGAACCGCATCGGGATCCGCTCGAGCACGGTGCGCACGGGTCAGGGCTCGGAGGTGATCGTGCCCAACGGGACTCTCATCTCCGAGCGCGTGACCAACTGGACGCTCTCCGACCAGATGCGCAGGATCGACTTGACCCTCGGTGTGGGATACGGGTCGGACCCAGAGCGGGTGCTCGCGATCCTGGTGGAAGTCGCGCAGGCCCATCCGAACGTGTTGCCGCTGCCCGCGCCGACGGCGCTTTTCCGCGGCTTTGGGCAGAGCACACTCGACTTCCAGCTGAGCGCATGGACCAATCAGCCCGACGGCTGGGTGCAGGTCAAAAGTGAGCTTGGGATCTCGGTCTACCGCAAGCTTCAAGCCGAGGGCCTCGAGATCCCCTACCCCCAGCAGGACGTTCACGTCCGCACGCTCCCCAAAACCTAAGGCGTCGAGTGAGGCAGCCGGCCGCACCGCGCCCGCGCGCCGAGACGCTTTGTCCCGCGCTTAGCGCGAGGGCGGCTCCTTTTCGAGAAGCGCCATCAGATCGAAGGTCGAGACGATCCCCACCAGCACTCCGTCTTTTGCAATGAGCACGCGGTGGATACGGCTTTGGCGGAGCGTGCGAGCGATCTCATCCACCGGAGCATCGGGCGCAAGCATCAAAGCCCCCTCGGTCATCACTTCGGAGACCGTGCGCGACGCCAGGCGATTCTGAAAATCCTCCGGTCCGTTCGCCCAATCGGGACCCGAGAACTCTGCGAAGTCCCGGTAGTAATGGGCCTCCGAGAGCACGGTGTCTTGCTCCTCGGCGGCGCCGCGCAAGAGATCGCGGGCCGAAAGCACGCCGATCACGCGACCGTCGGCGTCCACCACCGGCGCACCATTGATCTCTTCCTCGACGAAGAGCCGCTGCGCATCGAGCAAGGAGGCATCGGCTTCAATCGTGACCACGTGGGTCTGCATCACGTCACGGGCGAGTATCGTCATCGCAAGTCCTCCTGCAGGGGGTCAATGCAGAAGCCATGCCAAGAGCACCCGGAGCGCTAGCGCATGTAGGCGGAGGCGAGGGCGTCGACGTATTCGTTCCAGCGCGAGCCGTCGTGGGCGCGGATCCAGCGCAGGCGGGCCTTGGGATGTGCACGCGCCAGTGAGTAGAGCCTCTTCACGAGCTCGAGGTTCTTGATTTCACCGCTCTTACGTCGCCAGCCACGAGCCTCCCAGCCCGCTGCCCACTCATTGACCGTCTTCACGCAAAGCTCGCTATCGGAATAGACGGTCACGTCCGCGTCTTGTGGCAGCATGCCAAACGCCTCGATCAGCGCGGTGAGCTCCATTCGGTTGTTCGTGGTTTCGGGATCAACGCCGCTCTTCTGCGCGCGGATCACATCATTCTCCACCCACACCACGCCCCAACCGCCCGGGCCGGGATTCCCATCGCACGAGCCGTCCGTGAACAGGCCGCTCGTGGGTCCGCCGTGATAGCGCGCCAGCACCTCTTCGGGCGAGAGCGGCGCAGCTCGCGAAGTCCTCGCCATGGTGCCCGCATCCCCGCCGTTACACCCCCACGCGGAAGTGAACCACGTCGCCGTCGCGGACGACGTATTCCTTTCCCTCGACGCGCATCGCGCCGGCCGCCTTCGAGCCTCCCTCTCCACCGTGCGCGACGTAGTCGGTATAGGAGATGACCTCGGCACGGATGAAGCTGCGCTCGAAGTCGGTGTGGATCTCGCCTGCGGCCCCGGGTGCAAGCGTGCCGCGACGGATCGTCCAGGCCCGCACCTCCTTGGGTCCCGCCGTGAAAAAGGTGATGAGGTCGAGCAGCGCATACGCCTCGCGCACCAGCCGGTGAAGTCCCGGCTCGTCCACACCGAGGTCGTGGAGGAACGCCGCCTTCTCCGCCGCGTCAAGCTCGGCGAGCTCGGCCTCGATCTTGGCGCAGAGGCGAACCACGCGAGCTCCCTCTTCGCGTGCGCGCGATTCGACCTTCGCCGTGAGGGCATTGCCCTTGGCAAGCGAGCCCTCGTCGACGTTTGCGACGTAGAGGACGGGCTTCGCGGTCAAGAGGAAGCACACGCGCAGCACACCCTCCATCTCACCGGGCCCGGGGTAGGTGCGCGCGGGGCGGCCCGCCGAGAGATGATTCAGCAAGCCCGAGAAGAAAGCGGCCTCTTCCCGGGCACCTTTGGTTCCGCTGCGCGCGGTACGCTGCGCCCGATCGAGGCGCCGCTCCACCGTATCGATGTCCGCAAGCCCGAGTTCGGTTTCGATGGTTTCGATGTCTCGGATGGGGTCGATTCCACCCTCCACATGAACGACAGTTGTGTCCTCGAAACAGCGTACGACCTGCACGATGGCCTGCGTCTCGCGAATGTGAGAGAGGAACTGGTTCCCCAGGCCCTCACCCTCGGAGGCTCCGCGGACGAGGCCGGCGATATCCACGAACTCGACCGTGGCGGGCACGACCCGTGCGGAGTGCACGATCGCATCCAGCGCGGCGAGCCGAGGATCGGGAACGGGGACGACTCCTGCGTTCGGCTCGATCGTGCAGAACGGGTAGTTCTCCGCAGCGATTCCCGCGGCCGTGAGCGCGTTGAAGAGTGTGCTCTTGCCGACATTGGGTAGACCCACAATTCCGCAGCGCAGTGCCATGGGGTCGCTAGGGTCGGCGGTTTTGGGCGAGCGCGCCAGAGCCCAGCCGTGGCGCTCTCCGCCCCCCACTGATACCGGCGGCTTCCGGCCGAGGGAGCGGCGTCGGATCGAGGGCCGGAGGGGGGTCAAAATGCCGAGCCCCTTCCCCTGCGCTCCCGCCCTGCCCTCCCGTCCGACGAAAAAAAGACCGAAAGAAGCTGTCTCCCAGCGCGCTTTCTCTGGTGCGGCTCGCCCAGCGCCGCACCTCGCAGGCGACCGGCCTTCCCGTTCGTGGACCTGCGATTTTGCGCAGGCCGGTCCCCGGGAAGGATGCGGGCGCTCCGCTTCGTTGGAAACGCTTCGCTATTCCTTCTCCCGCCCCTCTCCGGTGTATGCCACGAGGAACTTCCACCTCCACTTCTCGTAGCTGCCTTGGATGATCGCAGATCGCGCATCGCCCACGAGCTTTTCGTAGAAGCGAACGTTGTGCACCGAGCAGAGGATGGCGGAGAGCACCTCATTGGCTGCGAACAGATGGTGCAGGTAGGCGCGCGAGAAGCCACCCGCGCAAGCCATGCAGTCGCACGAGGAGTCGATGGGATAGGCATCGCGGCGGTACCGGCGGTGGGTGAGACGGAGGCGTCCGCGCGTTGTGAAGACGGAGGCCGAGCGCGCGTAGCGCGTCGGAATCACGCAATCGAACATGTCCATCCCGCAGCCGATGGCCGCGAGCAAGTCCTCGGGCAGGCCGACGCCCATCAGGTAGCGCGGCTTATTCTCTGGCAGAAGGGGCGCCGCGTGGGCAGTCACGCGCGTCAGGAGCTCATGTCCCTCACCGACGGACACGCCGCCGATCGCGTAGCCGGGCAGATCCATCGCGACAAGCGCCGCTGCGCAGCGCTCGCGAAGCCGCGGGTACACACTCCCTTGGACGATGGCAAAGAGCGCCTGCTCGTTTGGGCGGACGTGGGCGCGCAGGCAGCGCTCCGCCCAGGTGAGCGTGCGGCGGACTCCGTTTTCAGCGAGGGCCTCGTCGGCAGGGTACGGCGTGCATTCATCGAACATCATGACGATGTCCGCACCGAGCGCGTTTTGGATCTCGATGGATCGCTCGGGTGTCAACTCCACCACCGAGCCATCCAGCTCGTTCTTGAAACGCACGCCATGATCTTCAATCTCCTTCTTCGGAAGGGAGAAGACTTGGAAGCCGCCGCTATCGGTGAGAATCGTGCGCTCCCAGCGCATGAAGCTGTGGAGCCCTCCGAGCTTGGCCACGAGGGCCTCGCCCGGGCGCAGCATGAGGTGGTAGGTGTTCGCGAGCACGACCTCCGCCCCCGTGCGAGCGACCTGCTCGGGCGTCATGGCTTTGACCGCTCCGTGAGTTCCCACGGGCATGAACGCAGGCGTTCGGAAGCTGCCGTGAGGTGTCGTCGCGAGACCCGCCCGAGCGGAGCCGGAGCGGGCTTCGAGGGTGAAACGCAGAGGAGAAGGGCTGTCCGTCACACCGCAAGGCTAGCCGGCGCGGCCCCTCTCGCCTGCGTTCGCGGTCCGTCGACGCGGTCGGACGAGGGCCAGGGCCGGCGCCCTGCTTCGCGGATCCCCACCGTCGTGCGGGCGGGGGCAAGGCACACTGCGCCCGGCGAGGGCTACCCTCGCGTCGGGTACGATCGCTGACTCCGGAGGATCCTGCATGCAGCCGCCTGTCCGCCTCTTGGCTCTCCTCTTCGCGCTCGCATGGCTCGTGGCCTCCGGTTTCCCGGCGGAGGCGGCCGAGCCGAATGCAACGCTCCAACTCACGGGCGGTGCTGTGGCCGCGGGCGTCGGCTTTAGCTGGGGGAGCGGAACCCTCACCTTCCGCGGCAAGCAGTACCCCGTGAGCGTCGCCGGTCTCTCGGTAGGCGATGTGGGGATCGTGCGCGCGACCGCCAAGGGAGATGTCTACGGCCTTCAGAAGGTCCAGGATTTCGATGGCACCTACACTGCTTATGCCGTCGGCTCGACGATCGGCGGCGGCGGTTCCATTGCCACCCTACGCAACCAGAACGGCGTGGTGATCAAGATCGTGGCGACGACACAGGGCCTCAAGCTCACCTTGAGCGCAAGCGGCGTGCGGATGACGATCGAGCAGCCGGGAACGCAGTGAGGGCTAGCGGTAGGTGCTGCGCTGGCCCTTCGTCATGCGGCGGCGGGCGCGACGAAACTTGGCCTTGAGCTTCGCGCGGTAGCGAGCGCTCTTGCGGCGGTTTCGGTGCGGGAGAGGCTTGGCTTTCTTCACACGGGACCTCGCTTGGGGATCGCGGCGGCGCAGCTTAGGAGAACCCTCAGGCCTCGTCCACGGCTGAGTCGCGGATTAAGCTGGCACGGCCAACCCCACCCGATGAGGCCACTCATGACCGAAGGCACTCCGCTCTTGCGCATGGCCGACTTCGAGCTCTCGCCCGAGCAACGGCTCGTGCGCCGGGCCGTCCGGGAGTTCGCCGAGAAGGAGATCCTGCCCCATGTGGAGCGCTACGAGCGCGAGGAGCGTTATCCGCTCGAGCTGATTGCCAAGCTCCCCCCGCTGGGTTTCATGGGACCGATGATCCCCGAGCGCTACGGCGGGTCGTTTCAGGACGTTCTCAGCTACGGCGTACTCTGCGAGGAGCTCGCTCGTGTGGACTGGGTCGTGGCGTCCGTCGTGTCGGTCGCCAACTCCCTCGTCGCTGGCTCCGTTCTGCGTTTTGGCAGCGAGGCCCAGAAGGAGCGTTGGCTCCCGGGCATCGCGAAAGGCGAGACCCTGTGTTCCGCTTGCCTGACGGAACCCGGCGGCGGCACCGATCTCGGGAACCTCCGCACCACCGCCACCCCGGACGGGACCGGCTGGCGTCTCACCGGCACCAAGGTCTTCATCTCGCACGCCGCCCATGCCGGCCTTTTCTTCGTGGTGGCAACGCTGGATCGAGCGCGCAAGCACAAGGGGGTGACCGCGTTTCTTGTCGACCCCCGATCGACCTCAGGGATCACCGTGCGCGAGTTCCCCATGCGCACACTCAAGCGCGACAACTTGGCGGAGGTCCACTTCGAGGGGGCGCTGGTTCCCAGGGAAGCGCTGCTTGGCGAGGAGGGCGGCGGTTTTCCGATTCTCGGCTCCGCGCTCGACATGGGCCGCTATTCGGTGGCGGCGCGCTGCGTGGGTCAGGCCCAGCGTGCGCTCGAGCTGGCCGCGTCGTACGCGATGCAGCGCGAGGCCTTCGGCCAGAAGATTGGGGAGTTCCAGATGATTCAACAGAAGATCGCCGACATGGTCTGCCGCACGGAAGCAGCGCGAGCGCTCGTCTACCGACTCGGTCGGATGAAGGATGCGGGCGTAGAGCGGGCATCCATGGAATCCTCCATGGCGAAGCTCATGGCCAGCGAGGCTGCGACCCACAACGCCCTCGACGCGATTCAGGTCCACGGGGGTTACGGGCTCGCTCAAGAGTACGAGGTGGGGCGTCTTTTGCTCGAAGCGAAGGCGCTTGAGCTCGGCGAGGGTACGAGTGAACTGCACCGCAAGCTGATCGCGGAGTTCTGCCTCGGCCTAAGGAAATACTGATGGAAGAAGACGCCAGGGCGAAAGTTACGGCCATGCTCAAGCGCCAGCGCGACGAGCTCTTGAAGCTGATTCTCGAAGTGTCTTTCGAGCGCCGCAAGGTGACCCTCTCGAGCGGGAAGGAGAGCACCTTCTATCTCGATCTTCGGAAGACGTTGATGCGGCCGCGGGGCATCGCTCTGGCAGGGCAGCTTGTGCTCGCGAAGCTCATGTCGGGAGCCTGGGTCGACTCGGTGGGGGGAATGGCAGTCGGCGCCGTGCCGCTCGTCTCGGCAGTGCTCGCCGCGGCAGCCGGAGACCCTGCCACCAAGCTCGTCGGCTTCTTTGTCCGCAAGCAGGCGAAGCAGCACGGCCTCGGCCAGCGGATCGAGGGCGCGTTCGCGCCCGGTCAGACCGTGGCGCTCGTCGAGGACACCACGACCACGGGAGGCTCAACGCTCGAGGCCTTGGATGCCGTGACCGCAGCGGGAGGCAAGGTGGCCCGGGTGGTGTGTATCGTGGACCGGGGCGAAGGCGCGGTTCAAGCCTTCGCGGGACGCGGCATCATCTTGGAGCCCCTCTTCACGCGCGCCGACCTTCCGGTGTAAGGACCCTTCCGCCCGCCGCCTCGCAGTCGCGGAGGCTAGCCCGCATTTCTCACTGAGGGGACTGCGCACCGGCTGACCGTCCCTGCTAACGGTTTGTTGTCAAACGACAAATCGTGCACAGGGGGGTCAGCACGGTGCAAACACACTGTAGTCCGGGTCAGCTGGAGTTTCAGGGGTTTTGTGGGCGTCGCGTGGAGGCCGCCTTCGACGGGGGCCGCCAGACGAGCGATGCGGGTCTTTTGTTGTTGCGCGAGGTAGCGGAGCGAACGGGGTTGCTGAGGCGGTTTGCGGACTGCTTCACCGACTACCGCCGGCAGGATCGGACCGAGCACACGGTGAGGGAGCTGGTGTCCCAGCGCGTGCTCGCGCAGGTCCAGGGCTACGAGGACCTGAACGATCACGACACGCTGCGGGACGACCCGCTGCTGGCGCTGGCGTCGGGAAAGCGGGATCTGGTGGGAGCGGAGCGGGTGCGGCGGCGGGACCGCGGCCATGCGCTGGCGGGCAAGAGCACGCTGAATCGGTGGGAGCGCACGCCCGCGGAGGCGAACGCGGCATCGCGCTACCACAAGATCGTCTATGACGGGGATGCGATTACTGGGGTGTTCATCGACCACTTCCTCGATGCCCACGGGACGGCGCCGGAGCGGATCGTGCTGGACCTCGATGCCACGGACGATCCGCTGCACGGGCAGCAGGAGGGGCGTTTTTTCCACGGCTATTACCGCCAGTACTGCTACCTGCCGCTGTACATCTTCTGCGGCGAGTTTTTGTTGTGGGCGCAGTTGCGGCGCAGCGACATCGATGCCGCGGCGGGGAGTGTCGAGGCGCTCGAGGCGATCGTGGGGCGCATCCGGGCGCGCTGGCCCGAGGTGGAGATCTGGATCCGGGCGGACTCGGGCTTTGCCCGAGACGCGATCATGACCTGGTGTGAGGCGAAACAGGTCCACTACGTGCTCGGCCTGGCGCGCAATCCACGGCTGGTGCGGGCGATCGGGGGAGAGCTCGCGCAGGTGCGCGAACAGGTCCAACGCACGGGGGAGAAGGCGCGCTGCTTCCGGGATCTGCGCTACCGCACGAAGAAGAGCTGGAGCCGGATGCGGCGCGTGGTCGCCAAGGCTGAGCAGCTCGGGGACAAGCCGAATCCGCGCTTCGTGGTGACCTCCCTGGATGCGGCTTCCCATCCCGCCCCGGAGCTGTACGAGAGGCTCTATTGCGCGCGCGGCGAGATGGAGAACCGCATCAAGGAGCAGCAGCTCGGGCTGTTTGCGGATCGCACGAGCACCGCCACGATGCGGGGCAATCAGCTGCGGCTGTGGATCGCGTCGATGGCCTACACGCTGGCGCAGGCGCTGCGCCAGATCGGCCTGGCCGGCACAGAGCTCGCGACAGCGCAGGTGAGCACCATCCGCGTGCGGCTGCTCAAGCTCAGCGGCCTGGTCCGGATCAGTGTGCGGCGCATCCGCGTCGCCCTCAGCAGCGCCTTTCCGCTGCAGGACGTCTTTGCGGAGGTGTTGCGCAACCTCACGTCTCTCCCCCCGCCCGTGACCTGAAAGGTCAAGCGAGCGATTTCAGGGCGGCGACCGACGGGATCGGCGATCCCGAATGCTGGAAATCCGCGCACTTACCTGCGCGGGGTCTCCCCAACAACTCCAGAACTCCGATTTTTCGGAGCGCGAGCGCAAAATCGACCGCATCGAACTCGCTGCAAGCGCCTTCGTGATTCAAAACCGCCGACTCATTCCACCTGGTGAGAAATGCGGGCTAGCGTCGCGCCGGCTGGGCGACGGCCGAACTCCGCCCTGCCGAGGCCTGCGGCTTGCCGGAGCGGGCCTCGGTGCTCGAGGGCTTTGCCCCCGCACGATCTAGGCGAGGTATCCTCCGGCTGCCGTTCCTGGAGGAGCCCCCATGTATCTCAACCTTGGCACGATTCTCGAGACCAGCGCCAAGGCGCGGCCTCATCACACCGCCCTGCGACTTAACCAGTTTGCCCTGAGCTACGCGCAGCTCGACCGTGCAGCGCGCGGCGTGGCGCTTGGGTTGCGCCGGCGCGGGATCGGTCCAGGGGACCACGTGGCGGTCATGATCCCGAACGTACCGGAGTTCTCGATCGCCTACTTTGGGATCTTGTACGCCGGGTGCACGGTGGTCCCGCTGAATGTTCTGCTCTCAGCCCCCGAGGTCGCCTACCACCTTCAGGATTCCGATGCGCGGCTTGCGATTGCCCATCCGCTGTTCGCGGAGCCCGCGACCAAAGGGGCGGCCGAGGCGGGGGTCCCACTGGTGTGGTCGAGCGGTGAGGCCGCTGGGGAAGAGAGCCTTGTGGCCATGGCCCAGGGCGCTCCCCTCGAGGTCGTGCACCAGACCGAAGCCACGGATACCGCGGTCATCCTCTATACCTCGGGCACGACCGGTAAGCCCAAAGGCGCCGAGCTCACGCACTCGAACCTGCTCTTGAACTGTGCGGTGGTTGTGCCGAAGCTCCTGCCGCTCATGGACGATCACGTGGCGCTCGCCGCGCTGCCGCTCTTCCACTCCTTCGGCCAGACCTGCATCCAAAACGCGAGCATCGCGAGCGGCGGCACCTTCACGCTGCTTCCCCGCTTTTCGCCCGAGGAGGCGCTCGCGATGATCGAGCGCGACCGGGTCACGCTGTTCGCCGGCGTACCGACCATGTACTTCGCAATCCTGCATCACCAAGGAAAGGCACGGGACCTGTCGAGTCTCCGTTACTGCATGACGGGCGGAGCGGCGATGCCCGTCGAAGTGATGCGGGCCTTTGAGGAGAAGCACGGGGTTCAGATCCTCGAGGGATTCGGCCTTTCGGAGACGTCCCCCGTCGCGAGTTTCAATATGCTGGACCGTCCCCGGAAGCCCGGATCGATCGGCTACCCCGTGTGGGGCGTCGAAATGGCGATTCTCGACGATGTCGACCGGCCGTTGCCCGACGGTGAACGGGGCGAGATCTGCGTGCGCGGGCACAATGTCATGAAGGGTTACTGGAAACGGCCGGATGCCACGAAGGAGGCGCTGCGAAATGGCTGGTTCCACACCGGCGACATCGGCATTCGCGACAGCGCAGGCTCCTACACGATTGTCGATCGCAAGAAAGACATGATCATCCGCGGCGGCTTCAACGTGTACCCGCGCGAGATCGAGGAGGTGCTCTACGCGCACCCCGCCGTGCTCGAAGCCGCGGTCGTCGGAATCGCCCACGAGAGCCACGGCGAGGAGGTGAAGGCGATCCTCGCGCTAAAGCCCGGGCAGACGCTCAGCGCGCCCGAGGTGATCGCTTTCTGCAAGGAACGGCTCGCGGCCTACAAGTATCCGCGCCTCGTCGAGTTCCGTGAGGCGCTGCCCAAGGGACCGACGGGAAAGATCTTGAAGAGGGAGCTGCGCTAGCAGCTTCGCCGCCGTGCCTCCCAGGCGAGGAGATAAACCCCTCCAAGGACCAAAGCGCCTCCGGCGACGGCCTCGGGGCGGAGTTCTTCGCCGAGCGCGTAGTGACCGAGCAGTACGCCGGCGACGGGCTGCAGGAACACGAAGCCCGCGAGGGTCGAAGCGTCCATCTGCGCGAGTGCCTGATTCCACAGCACAGTGCCGAGGGCCGACGCGAAAAGGCCGAGAGCCACCGCCCAGGCGAGAGCTGGGAGGAGTGCGGGCCCGCGCTCGAGGCGCGGGAGCTCAAGCGCCGCAAGGGGTAGGAGGAGCGGGAGCGCGACTGCCAGCGCCGCCGCACTGATCGCAAGCGGAGGGAAGCGGCCGAGCAGGGACTTTCCCGCAATCGTGTAGATCGACCAGGCGGCCCCGTGCGCGATCAGCAGGAGGTCGCCGGCGAGGTGGGAGGTGTCTGGCATGCCGCGAAAAGGGATCCCATTCGAGACGACGGTGGTCGCGCCAACGAGCCCCGCGGCGAGTGCAAGAAGACGCAACGCCGAGAGGCTTTCTCCAAACAGGAGAGCGCCAAACACCGCCACGCAAATCGGCTCCGTACCGATGAGGAGCGACGCGCGCGAGGCGCTCGAGAAGGCGACGCCGTAGTTTCCGAGTGCCAAAGGGAGCGCGTAGCCGAGGCCACCCATGGCGAGGAGCCGCAGCCGTGTGGGTCTTCCCGCGCGGAAGATTTGGCGCAAGGGCGCCGCTCCTGCGAGAGGCGCAAGACATGCGAGTGCCACCACGGTGCGCACCACGACGAGGGTGAGTTCGGGGAGCCCAGCGAGCGCCTTCTTGGTGGCGAAATAGGTCGCTCCAAGGAAGAGATTCAGGAGCAGAGCGAGCAGTACGGCGCCAGGTGCGGCAGCGGTTATGACGCGCTCCCGCGACGCAAGCGTGCGAGTTCGCCCATCTTCGCGAGCTCCACCGACACGAAGAGGCCCTCGGCTTCGGCCGTCAAGAGCTCGCCGGCGTACAGCTGGCCTTCGGTGAAGATCTTGCGTCCCTCGACGCGCAGCACGCGCGCCTCAAAGCGAAGTTCACGTTGCAGGGGGGTCGGCTTTCGGTAGCGAATCGTAAGCGTCCCGGTCATCCCGGGATGCCCGGTCATGGACTGCGCAAAGCCCAGCACCTCATCAAACGCGGCGGCGATGAAGCCGCCGTGCACGTGCCCCGGGGGCCCTTCGTAAGCGATGCCGAACGCCACGGTCCCGCGCACGACGTCGCCCTCGATATGGAGAGCAATCGGGGGAGCCATCGGGTTCGAGAGTCCGATGAGAGGGCTGTAGTCGAAGAAGGCGCCGACGTCGCCGGCGTTGGCGGTCTCAGCGAATCCCGCGGGCAGCGCGCGCCTCGGGTGGCTCGCCAGGCGTTCTGCGTAACGCTCAAGGGCGTCGGCTGCCGCGCGGAGCTCTGCCTCGGGTGCGTCGCTCGTGACGAGGCGGTCGATGACCTCCCGCATCGCCTTGGCGAGTCGGCGCCGTTCTGCCCATGCCCCCTTGGCTTCGAGGTGTGCCGAGCTCCAGTACGGCCACTTCGCGCGCTCTACTTGGTCCGCCATGGCTCCTCCGCCCACGCTAGACGAGTGCAGGATACGTGACGACGCCGTCCTTGACGCGCGCCCAGGCGGTGAGCGTGTGCGCCTGCGCTTTGCCCGGCTCGAGCAGGTGGACGACGTGCCAGCCTCGCGCGAGGAGCGCGTCGGCGATGATGCGCCTGTGGCAACGCCAGAAAAGACGCTCTGCGCACAGCATGGCGGTGGGAGTCTCGCGCGCCAAAACCTCGAGCTCGGCCACACCTGCGGCGCCCTCTGCCGTGCCCAGGTAGTCGGCGTAGTTGCGGAACGCCGGCTCGAGCCAAGCCGCATTCGAGGAGTCGTCCGGCCGTCGGATGGCCTTGCGTCTTCCTCCAAGACTCCTGCCGAGCCAGACGTAGCGGATGCCCTCTAGGGGGAGCCAGCGTTCGAGCTCCGCGCGGGCATGCTGAGGATTTCGCCGCGAGCCCGGGAAGCTCCGAACATCGGCCACGACCGAGATGGCCGCCTCGCGCAGGAGCGCGCTCAGCTCCTCGGCGGTCCTCGTCCCATGTCCCGCGGTATGGACGACCCCCGCGCTCACGCCGCCCCGAAGGTCTCGAGCATGGCGTCCAGGTTGGCGCGCACGCGCTCGGGGGGGACGCCGACCCCCGGGGCGTAGAGCAGGGGCTCGTCGGTCAGGCCCTTCCACTGCGCCAGCCGATCGCGCGCCTCGTCGGGGGAGCAGGCGATCGCGATCTCGTCGACCAACGCGTCGGGAATCGCCTCTGCCATGGCGCGCACGTCCCAGCGCCGGAGCGCCGCGCGGCATGCCTCTCCCACGTGGCGCAAGCCGTGCAGGTCGAGCACGGAGTGATAGATCTCGGTGGTGAAGTAGAAACCGATCTGGGGCTTGGCATCTCGGACTGCCTGGGCGCGGTCGGGATGGAGCGAGACCATGACATAGGGCACGAGCGCGCAGGCGCCCGCGATTCTGCCCGCGCTCGATTCGGCGCTCGCGAGCCCAGGGAGTGTCACCTCCTTGTGCCAGCGGCGCGTCGCGATCGGGTGTCCCACCAGGCCATCGGCCACGGCGCCTGCGGCGGCGATCATGCCGCGATTCACCGCGGCGACCCAGATCGGGATGCTGCTGCGGGCGGCGCCCGGTCGCGCAAAGTGCGGGACGTTCACCTTCCAGTATTTCCCGTCGAATCGCAGGCCGCCTCCCTTTTGCGCGGCGAACGCTGCGCGCAAAAGCTGGACAAGCTCGCGCATGCGTGCCGCGGGAGCTGAAAAGGGCACGCCGTACCAGTCCTCGTTCATGCGGCGCGTGGCGGAACCGAGGCCGAGCACCATCCGTCCGCCGCTGAGCTCGTCGAGGTCCATGGCGGCGCTCGCGTGCACCAGGGGCGAGCGTGTAAAGGCGTTGGCAATGGCGGTACCGATTCGGATGCGGGAGGTCGCTTGGGCGATGGCGCCCAGGGTCACGTAGCCGTGCCGGTTGAAGAACTCAATCGTATAGACGCCGTCAAACCCTGCCGCCTCGGCCCGCCGGGCGAGTTCGAGGTCCGCGCGCGCAGAGCCCCCGGTCAGCACGAGTCCCATCCGCATCCGCCCATGCTACCGAGCTGCTCCCGCGGCGGCCGCTCGGGGGAGGGCGGCGGGGCCGTGACCGCATCCGACACAAGGCCGGGCCAAGCTCAATGGGTGCGCGGCGCCGAGACCCGCGCTCGAAGGAGACGACCCATGAACAGCAGGCTTCGCACGCTTCAACGTTGTCCGGTCTGCACCTTCAGTGAAGTGGTGACCGACCAGGTCGTGGAAGGTGGCTTCCTCGTGCTGGGCGCGTGTCCGCGCTGCGACCATCGCTGGACGGGAGCCGTGCCCCGGCCCGGGTTCCCGCGGGCCGTGCGCCCGGCTGCTCCGCTGCGCAGGGAGCAGGGTATCGCCGCCGCCTGACGCAGCCGGCATGGGCGCCGAATCCCGCCCTCCCCGACGAAGGGTGGTACCGTCGGCGTGTGCGGCTTGTTCTCTACACGGGCAAAGGCGGAGTCGGGAAGACCACGACCGCTTGCGCCACGGCGCTTTGTGCTGCCGCGCGCGGCCGGCGCACGCTCTTGGCTTCGGCCGACGCCGCCCATAGCCTGGGGGACGTCCTCGAACTCCGCCTCGGGTCTCGACCCACCCCCGTCGCTGCCTGCCTCGACGCGCTCGAGCTCGACGCGCGCGCGGAGATGGCCGAACACTGGGGCAGGATTCGTGACTATCTCGTCTCTGTGCTGCGCTACCAGGGGCTCGAGGAGGTGGTCGCCGAGGAGCTCGCCCTCTTGCCCGGGGCGGAGGAGCTCTCAACGCTTCTCGGTGTCGAGGAGCACTGCCGCTCCGGCCGCTACGACCTCATCGTCCTGGACTGCGCTCCCACTGACTCGACGCTTCGGCTCGTGACGCTTCCGGAGGTCGCGCGCGGCGCGCTCCGCGTGCTGCTCCACGTGCAACAGGCGCTCTCGGCCGTGGTGACGCCACTCGCACGCAGCATCGTACCGATTCCACTGCCCGACGCGGCCGTCTTTCGGGACATCGACCAACTGCTGTTTCGAAAGCTTCGGGCGCTTCGCAGACGCGTCATCGCGGAGAGCTCGAGCGTGCGTTTGGTCGTCACTCCAGAGCGCATGGTGATCGACGAAGCACGGCGCGCCTTCACCGACCTCGCGCTCTTCGAGATCCCCTGTGACGCGGTGATTATGAACCGGCTCCTGCCTCCGGTCGCGGCGCGCGAGACCTTCTTCCACGACTGGGGTCGCCTCCAGGAGGAGCGGCGCCGCGAGGTGGAGGCGCTGTTTGCCCCGCTGCCCGTGCTTTCCGCCCCGCTGCGCGACGATGAGCTCATGGGGATCGAAGCGCTGCGGGCCCATGGGGAGGAGCTTTTCGCTGAGCGCGCGCCCGATGCGGTCCTCGGTATTTCCGGGCGGGTGCGTTTTGCGCGGGACGCAACCGGATACCGGGTCGATCTGCCCCTGCCCCATGCCGAGCGCGCGGGGCTCGATGTCGCCAAGCTGGATGATGAGCTCGTCGTGCGCTCGGCGGGACGCCGCCGGGCGCTCAAGCTTCCCCGTCGCCTCGCCGCGCTCTCGCTCGCAAGCGCGCGCCTCGAACGCGACGTCTTGGTGGTGCGCTTTGGAGCCGAGCACCGCGGCCCGGACCAGGCGCGGCCCTAATGCGCGTCCTTCTCCATACGGGCAAGGGGGGCGTCGGCAAGACGAGCCTCGCTCTCGCCACGGCGCTCGGCGCGGCGTCGCACGGCCACCGTGTCTTCGTGCTCTCCACCGACCTCGCACACAGCCTCGGGGATGCGCTCGGTCGGCGCATCGGCACGCGGCCGCAGCGCATCTGCGAGGGCGTCACGGCACAGGAGGTCGGAGTCCTGGATGAGCTCGACCGGGCCTGGGCCGACATTCAGGTCTGGCTGCGCGAACTCCTGCGCGAAGAGACCGACGAGCTCCTGGCGGAGGAACTCCTCGTCTTCCCCGGGCTCGAAGAGCTGATCTCGCTGCGCGCGGTGCGCGAGGTCGAGGCCACCGGCGAGTTCGATGTCTGTGTCGTCGACTGCGCTCCCACAGGCGCAACGCTCCGCATGCTGCGCTTCCCCGACGCCCTTCGGATCTTCATGGAGAATTTCTTCCAGCTCGAGCGGCGCGGCGCGCGCCTCCTGCGGCCTCTCGTGGATCGTCTCCACGCGGGGCGCCTGTTGCCGCGTGAGGAGTTCTTCGAGGCCTTCGAGCGACTCTATCGAGAGGTCGAAGACGTGCAGCAGATCCTTCTTGACGGCGACCGGACGACCGCTCGCCTCGTGGTGAACCCTGCGCGTGTCGTGGTCGAGGAGGCCCGACGTTCCTTCGCGTATCTGTCGCTGTACGGCGTCGCCACGGATGCCATCGTGGTGAACCGCCAGCTCCCTAGCCGTGCGGCGGAAGGCTACTTCGCGCGCTGGGCCGAGCGAGAGCGCCGGGAGCTCGAAGACGTCGAGTCCTCGTTCCCCGTGCCGATCTTCCACGCTCCCCTCTTCCCCCACGAGCTGGTGGGGGAGGAGCAGCTGCGCGAACTCGCCCGACACGTGTACGGTGAGCGTGATCCGGCGACGGTCTTCACGCGCGTCCGACCGATCCGATTGCGAAAGCGCGGCGGCCGTACCTGCCTCGAGATCGACCTTGCCAACGCACGAAAGGAAGAGGTCGAAGTGTCCTTGCATGGCGAGGTCCTGCTCGTGCGCGTGCGCGACGCGCAGCGGCGCATCGCCCTCCCGGCTTCGGTCGCGGGTCGGGCGGTCGCGCACGCCCGGCTCGAGGGCGGTGTCCTCGAGGTCGCATTCGAGGCGTGAGCGGCCGTCCGCCGGGAGAGCCGCGGCGCATCGTCTCGCTCGTGCCGAGCCTGACAGAAGCCCTCTTTGTGCTCGGCCTGGGCGAGCGCGTGGTGGGCGTCACCGACTGGTGTGTTTACCCGGCGGAGGGGGTGGCTCCCCTGCCCAAGCTGGGCGGGACGAAGAACCCGGACCTTCCGGCGATTCTCGCCCTCCGGCCCGACCTCGTGATCGCGAATCAGGAGGAGAACCGGCGCCAAGATGTCGAGCGACTGCGTGCCGCCGGGATCGCGGTTTGGGTGACCTATCCGCGAACGGTTCGCGACGGCGCGGTGCTGCTGCGTGAGATCGCCTTGCTCGGGGCGACGGAGGAAGCGATCCGCGACGTCGTGGAGCCCGTGGAGGCGGCCCTCGACGCCGCCCTCGCAGCGCGGGGAGGCCCTAGGCAGCGCGTGTTTTGTCCGATTTGGCGCGATCCTTGGATGAGCGTCGGCCCTGACACATACGCCCACGACCTCCTTTCCCTGTGCGGCGGTGAAAATGTCTTCGGCGGACGCAGCGACCGGCGCTACCCACGGGTGCGGCTTGCGGAGGTGGAAGCGGCCGCGCCGGATGTCGTGCTGCTCCCGGACGAGCCTTACTCGTTCGGTCCGGTCGATGCCGCAGAAATTGCCCGGCTCGACACTCCCGCCAGCCACGAGGGGCGGATCCATTTGATCGACGGCACCTGGGTGTCATGGTACGGTCCGCGCATCTGCGGTGCGCTCGAGGGGCTGTGCGCGCTCCTCGCCCCCCAGCGCCCTACGTAGGTCTGCGTCGTACGGGAGCCCAGGGAGAATCTGCGTGTCGGTCGTACTGTTCGAGCGCCGTGGGTCGGTCGCGCTGATTACGCTGAACCGCCCCGAGGCACGGAACGCGGTGAACCCCGAGCTTGCCGTGCGGCTCGCCCAGGCCTGGGAAGAAGTGAAGGGGGATCCACAGATCCGGGCTGCCGTCGTGACGGGCGCCGGGGACAAATCCTTCTGCGCGGGCGCAGACCTCGCCCGGCTGATCCCGCTGTTCACCGGTGCCCGCGCGCCCGAGGATGAATGGGACGAGGCGCTGCGCAGGGATCCGGCGATCACCGATCGGGCTCTCTTGCGAGAGTTCGACCCCGAGAAGCCCATCGTCGCCGCAGTGACGGGATTCTGCATTGCAGGTGGGATGGAGATGCTCCAGGCGACGGACATCCGGGTGGCGGCGGAGGACTCGAAATTCGGCCTGCAAGAGCCCAAATGGGGTCTCTTCCCCATCTCTGGCTCGACCGTTCGACTGCCGCGCCAGATTCCCTACGCCGTGGCCATGGAGATCCTCTTGACGGGCGACTTGATCGACGCCGGTCGGGCCTACGACATCGGTCTGGTGAACCGGGTCGTGCCCCGCGGCGCTGTTCTCGCGACGGCCCTCGGGATCGCACAGACCGTGGCGGAGAACGGCCCCGTCGCCGTGCGCGCGATCCGTCGATCGGCGCGCGCCTGCATCGGCCTTGCAGAGAAGGATGCGCTGGCACTCGAGCGCGAGCTCGGAATGCCCGTGTTTCAGACCGAAGATGCGCGCGAAGGTCCGCGCGCGTTCAAGGAGAAGCGCAAGCCGAGATTCGTCGGTAAGTAAGGCCCGTGGGCGGCGTGCCGCGCGGGAGGGGCGTCCATGGAAGCGGAGCGGCGCCGCCGTGAAGCCCGCATGAAGGCATCAAAGATGGGAGCGCCCCGCCGCGCTTCGGGGCGCGGGGCATGATCTACGCCAGCGAATGAATAAGGCGGAGGGGGGGCCGTCGATGAAGAGAAATCACAGCCGTGCGTGGCGCAGGAGCCTCTGCGGAGCGCTGCCCTTGGCGGTCGCGCTTCTTGCGGGGTGGGCCCCGCCGGCCTCGGCGGTGCGCGTAATCGACGTGCGCGTGGGCCAGCATGGCGAGTTCACCCGAATCGTCTTCGACCTCGACGGGCCTGCGCGTTACCACCTCGAGCACCGCGAGGCCGGCGCCGCGGTGCCCGAACTCGTGGTGCACTTCGACGCCAGCGCGCAGCCCAAGGTCGTTCGTACGCTCTCGAAGATCGTCGACAGCGTACGGCTCGAAGCACAGCCGGAGGGTGCGGTGGCGCGGATTACGCTGCACACCCCCGATGTCCACGCGGTGGAAGAAACGCTGTCGTCACCCCCGCGGATCGTGATCGATCTGAGGGCGTCGACCCCGGCGGAGGTGGCCGCCGCAAAGCGGCCCGTCGGAACGCCGCCCCAGACCGCTCCCCCCCTCGCCCCGGCGGCGGCTGCGCCGCCGCGCACGCCGCAGCCCGCAGCGGCGCCATCCGAACCCCCCCCGGCCCCCCCGCGAACAGCCGCCGAGGTGATCGAGGCGCAGGCGGACGCGGCCGCGGCCCGACTTCTCGGCGAGCAAGGAGCCACGAAGCCAGGCGGGGGGTCGCCGCCTTCGGCGGGGCCTTCCGCGCCCCCAGAGCCCACAGCCGCAGCCCCTGCCGAGAGTGCGCCGGCGCCCCCCGAGTCGGCTTCTGCTCCGCCCCCGCCGCTTCCCCCGGATCGGCCGGAGCCCCCGCGAGAAGCCGGCAACCCGCCGAGAACCCTCGGCTCGCCGCCCCCGCCGCCGCCCTTCGCATCGCCTCCCTGGAGTGAACCCTGGCGCTTTGTGACCGGCGCCGTGCTGATCGTGCTCGGTCTTTTTGTTTGGTTCATCTTCCGCCGCCGCGAGCCCGAGGAAGACGTCCACCCCGGGGCGCTACCGGCTGACGCCTTCCTCGATCGTATGGCCGCATTTGGGGATGGCACGGAGAGAGGAGCCGAAGAGCACCGGGCGGACGCACAGGAACGTACCGAGGTCCTGCCCCTGTTCGCCGCCGCCTCGGCGAGTGAACGCTCGGTCGAGGTCCCCGCATCTGAGAAAGGCGGGTCGGGGCACGAAGATTCGCTTTTCGGGGACGCCTCCATTGTCGCCCTCGGCGCGGACAAGAGCGTTACCGACGCGGACCTTGCGCGCCCGAGTCTTGCACTCGGCGAGCGCATGGCCAGCCCGGGGACCACGGCTGCGCCACTCACGGATGAGTCGATGGGTCGGATGCTGCGCGATCTCGCGCAGCGCCTCGCGCAGATCGATCAGCGCCTCGCCCGGGACGCGGACGCGCGCGAACGCCTCGAGCGCCAAGTCGTGGCGCAGACCGAGGAACTGCGCGTCCAGCGCGCCGCGATTGCGCGCACGCAGCGCGTGCTGCGCACGCTCTCGCGGCCCGAGGATCTTGCGACCGAGCCGGTCATCAAGAGTCCAGGCCCTTCCTCGGGATCGCCGGACTGAGCCGGACTTGCGCTAGTGGCACTGCGCCGCGAGAAGCAGCGCTCCGAGCGCCCCGGCGAACTCGCCCCCTTGCAGCAGCACGGGCTCGCGGCCGAGTGCCCGGGTGACCCGGCTCAGGATTTCGCACAGCACAGGGTTGCTGCGCAGCGTCGAACCCGCATAGACGACCTTGCGCACCTGGGTCGCCGCCGCGAGCCCGCCGCACAGGAGTGCGACGTTCTCACCGATCAGGCCCATCAGGGCCTGCGCGAGATCCTCGCGGCGAGGGGGTTCAGAGTTCGCATCCAGCCGCGCGAGCTTCCCGAACGCGCTCGCCGTCAGCTCACCGGCCAGCGGGATCTCCCCCGGCCGGTAGAGGTCGGACACCCGCAAGTCGACCCGATCGCGCGCACCCTGGGTCGCCAGCTCGGCCAGTGCCTCGAAGCGGCGCTCCCCGGCGAGCTGGGCTCCGAGGCCGACCAGTGTTCCTCCGCCGAGCGCGGTGCCCCCGACCCGCGTGACCGCCATGCCGTCCACCAGCATGATCGAGGTGCCGGTGCCGAGAGAGACAAGCAGATACCTCTCCGCCGGCACCGTACCGTTGGAGCGCAGCAACGCAGCCGCCCCCGACCCCCAGGCCGCGAACTCATTCACCCGTGCGGTGTCCCATGGGAGAAGACGTGCAAGCTCGGCCGCACCGCCACCGGTCAGGCCGACGCTGCGCGGCTCGAGCCGAAGGACGGCCTCCATCACCTTGGCCGGTGCCTGGGAAGGCACCAAGTCAAAGTCTGGGGCCGCGTCGTCGCGGCTGCGCAGGGCGATCTTGGCGAGGGTGGCGCCCACATCGACGCCCACCACACGCCGCTGTTCGGGGTCGGTGGTTTCGGGTCGACCGAGCGAATGATACGCTCGTTCTTTCAACGGGTTGCACCTCTGGGGCGGGCCGCGCGCGCATGTATACCGCGTTCTACGGGCTCCGCGAGAAGCCGTTCGCGCTGAGCCCCAATCCCCGCTTTCTTTTCCTCGCGGACTCGCACCGCGAAGCGCTCGCGCATTTGCTCTACGGAATCGAGCAGGGCGAGGGCTTTATCGCGGTGACCGGTGAGGTCGGGACCGGCAAGACGACGCTCAGCCGCACCTTGCTGCAGCGGCTCGGTTCGGAGACCGAGGTCGCCTTCCTGTTTAACCCAAAGCTCTCTCCCCTGGAGCTGCTCCAGGCCATTCACATCGAGCTCGGACTGGCCGATGCGTTCGGCCGAGCGGGCGGGTCTTGGCGCGAGCTCAGCGACGATCTGAACCATTTCCTCGTCGATCGCAAGCGCGAGGGCAAACGCGTTTTGCTGATCATCGACGAGGCGCAGAACCTCGAACCCGAAACACTGGAGCAGGTCCGGCTGCTCTCCAACCTCGAGACCGAGACCTCCAAGCTGATCCAGATCATCCTGCTCGGGCAGCCCGAGCTCGACGCGAAGCTAGAGACGCGGGCGCTGCGGCAATTGCGCCAGCGCATCAGCGTGCGTTGGCGCCTCGCCTCTCTCTCCGCAGCGGAGACGGAGAAGTATGTGAGGCACCGGCTGCGCATCGCTGCCGGCACGGAAAGGCCGCTCTTCAACGCGGCAGCGTTGCGCGCCGTGCACAGGGCCTCGGGCGGTGTGCCTCGCCTCATCAACATCGTTTGCGATCGGGCGCTCCTCGCGGGCTATGCAGAAGGGGCGGGGGAGATCGGTCCCCGTCTTGTGCGACGCGCCGTGCGTGAGATGGCCGGGAGCCGCTCTCCCGCCGCGCGGATCCGCCGGCGCTGGCGCGAAATCGTGTTCGGCGGAGCTGCCGTTCTCGGCGCGGTGGCGCTCGCGGCCGTCGTCGGAATCAACCGGGATGGAGCGCTCGCCGCCCGTAGAGATCAGGGCCAAGCCAGGGTCGAGGGGCAGCCCGCGCCGACGGTCGCATCCGTGGACGCGGGGCCCCTCGCAGCCATCGACACGGCTGCGGTCTCTGGGGCTTCGCCCGCGGTCGCCGCAGATCTGCCGCTTGAAGTGCCGGCGCAGGCCGCGCCTGCGAGCCTCGAGAAGGTCTTGCGCGCCGCTGTTCCCGAGGTGACGACCGCCGCCGCGCTCGACGCCGCGCTCGCGGCCTGGGGGGAGGCGCCCCGGGCGCTCTCCGCGGTGGAACTGCCGGAGGCGCTTCGGATTCTCGAGGACTCTGGATACGCCGTGCTCTCCCTCTCCGATGCCACTCTCAATCTGCTGCGGGCGCTCGACTACCCGACCCTCCTGCGCTTTCCCGCTGCGGACGGACGAGGTCCCGTGGCGCTCCTCGCCGCGGCGGATGACCACGTGGCGACGCTCGAGGGCGTCGTTCCGGGGACGACCCTCGTGGTTCCGCGCGAAGAGCTCGAAGCCCGCTGGGGTGGCGAGGCTTTCATTGTGTGGCGCGACTTCGAGCCTCTCCCAGCGACGCTCAACCCCGGCGACTCCGGTCCGGCCGTGGAGTGGCTGCAGCATGCCCTCAGCGAGCTCGGGTTTCTCTCGCGCTCAGAATCGGGCCGATTTGATCTCCCGACGACCGCGGCGGTGATGGCATTCCAGCAAAGTCGGGCGCTCGCCGCCGACGGCAGTGTCGGTCCACGCACCAAGATGTCCCTCTACGCTGCATTACGTCGCTATGTCGTGCCGAGGCTTGCTGCGTCGCACGCGGGAGGAAAGCTGGGTTGAGTACGATCCTGAAGGCGCTGCGCCGGCTCGAGGAAGAGCGGACGGCGAAGGCGGAGCGTGCGCTGCGCGAGCAGGTGGTGAGTGCATCACCCAGAAGGACGGGCAGTTGGCGGCGTCTCGTGCTGCGCGCCCTCGGGGTGGTCGCAGGGCTGGCTCTGCTCAGCTTGGCTGCCCATCACTGGCTCGCCAGGCCGGCGGCGCAGTCGGCCCTCCCAGCCGGGGCGCCGGCCGCGTTGTCGCGCCCCGCGGGCCCCCCCGCGGCAGGGTTTCCCGGAGTTTCTCAAAGACGGTGGGGCGGCCCTGCGGATCGCGATGCGTGGTCATCAGCCCGTCCGGCTTGTGGTAGCGCCACAGGCGGGTGCGCTGCGGCGCGTCCACCAGTTTTCCCCCGACCAGCACAAGGTCGCCCGGGGCGACGAAAGTCGCGGGGTGGGTGACGACAGCGTTGTTCACGCGCACTTGCCCCGTGGCGATCAGCTTTTCGGCGTCGCGGCGGCTGGCGACGCCGGCGCGGGCCAGCCATTTCGCGATGCGTTCGCCTCGG
>Ga0209039_10001011_pt1 | contig 27407 bp, 25 predicted proteins | sample BogFormECP12_OM1_FD_188238 | JGI IMG/M metagenome (GOLD analysis project Ga0209039, IMG submission 188238) | Bog forest soil microbial communities from Calvert Island, British Columbia, Canada - ECP12_OM1 (SPAdes) (version 2) | ecosystem: Environmental > Aquatic > Freshwater > Wetlands > Bog ... | reverse complement strand
GTGCCCCATATTCTTGATGCTTTCGTCGGCTTGTTTCGCACCGTAGCTTATGGTTGCATACGTTCTAACGTAGTGTTCTCCTCTGTGGCTGAATACAATCTTTATGCCTATATCATATTTTGCCGAAGTCGTTGCCAGGCAGCCTGCCACCAGTCTTATCGCCATTTCATGACAATACTCGGTTCTAAGTGGCTTTCCTCCACATTTTCTTATGCAAGCTTTTGGATGAACTCCACACAGAGGTGCCATGTCTGTTGCGGTTAAGGCCAGAAGGCCTCCATCGCGCAAGCCTCGGATGGCGGAGTCTAGGAAGCGTACGGGAGAGCCAAAAGGATCCACGTCAACCACGTCGAACCTTTTGCGGGGAACGCTGTAACAGCTCAGAAGCAAATTCGCTTCTACATGTTTGACCGTTGCTTTCCTTGTCAATCCGTTTGAAGACACGTTGAGGCGGGCAAGTTGGTATGCACGTTCATTCAGGTCGTTCATCACTACTTTTTTCACTCCTTTGACCTCAACCGCATAACGTATCCCTCTGAGGCCGCAGCCGGTGAGGGGTTCGCAGACAGTGATTTTGTGGTTGATTGTTTTTTGGTATGCTCGAACTGCCAAGACCGCTAGGTCACGGTTCAGCTTCATTACTGGATTGTAGAACACGGGAGCTTTTGAAGGCGCGTAGTCTGATGGTTTTTTTACGAAGGCTTCGAGTTTCGGAACGAAGACTTTGACGTTCCCCTCCTCGATCAATTCCATCGGAAAATCCAGTTTCGAATCAATGTTGGGCATGATTGATGCTGTTCCATTTTCTGGTTACGAAAAAACCCTTTTAGGCGAATATTAGACTTCTGGTTGATGAGTGTTTGCTTTGAAAAGAAGATTGCTGTTGTTGACAGGGAGCCCCGGAGTGGGAAAGACGACTGTTTTACGAAGAATCGTCGATTCTTTGAGGCTGAATGGGTTCAGTGTGGGGGGCATGTTGAGCCAGGAGGTTAGACATGAAGGAATAAGGGTAGGATTCGAGATTGCTGACTTGAATACAGGTGGAAAAGGCTGGCTTGCTCAAGTTAGTCAGAAGAAGGGTCCACGAGTCGGCAAGTACACCGTTAATCTTCAAGATCTGGAAAACATAGGAGTAAGTGCAGTACTAAATGCCATAAAAGGTTCGGATGTAGTCGTCATTGATGAGATTGGACCGATGGAGCTTTACTCAGAGAAGTTCAGGCAGGCTGTGGTAACTGCTGCTGAAAGTTCTAAGCTTGTTTTAGCGGTTGTTCATGAAAATTTGAGAGTCAACCTTGTCGCTGACATGAAAGTCAGGGAGGATGCTGAGTTGTATCTGGTCACACTCGTGAACAGAGAGAAGCTGCATCTGCTGATGGTCGCAGAGGCTCTCATGTTCCTCTATGGGACTGATGATAACAAAGCGTTAAAGCTTCGCGGCTAAAATGAAGCGTGGGAGATGAATTGTGATGCTTGTTGCTGGCGTGGATGATGCTGGACGAGGCGCCGTAATAGGACCTCTGGTTATTGCGGGTGTTCTGATCAGAGAAGAGGATTTGCAGGAGCTCAAGCAGCTTGGCGTGAAGGATTCGAAGCTGCTTTCTCCTCACCGACGGGAGACTTTGGAAGTTGATATCCGAAGAATAGCTGTTAGCTGGAATTTGGTGAAGCTTTCGCCGAGAGAGGTTGATGTCGTTGTCAACAGCGGGAGGAAGCTGCACAAACTGAATTATCTTGAAGCGCAGACGATGGCTAAGGTGATTGAAGCATTGAAGCCGGATAAGGTCTATGTTGACGCTTCGGATGTCGTTGAAGAACGGTTCAAACATCATATTCAGGAGTGCATGTCCCTCAAGGTCGATATTGTGTCTGAACATAAGGCTGACCGGAACTACGTTGTTGTGGGAGCAGCTTCCATACTTGCGAAGGTGGCACGTGATGCAGAAATTGCTGAGTTGGCGAAGACTCTTGGATATTTCGGCTCTGGGTATCCTTCGGATCCTAGGACGATGAAGTTTCTGAAGGAGTGCTGTGAAAAACTGGAGGAATATCCCGATTACGTGAGAAAATCATGGAAGCCGGCAAAGAGGGTTAGAGATGGTAGGAAATCTGAGCAGGTCAGGCTTATGTGATTCGGGTAATAAGGTCTTCTGGGGTCCTGATTTTTGAGACCTCTTCGCTGCTGATGCAGAGAATGTCTTTTTCCGGGGCGTCACCTTCGGTTATGAGTATGGGGCGAGCCTGTGTTATTCTGCCGATACTCAATATTTCGTCAACTCTCTTTTCCAGTTCTGGTTCTTTTCTATTTGTGATTCCGCCGATAATCCTCATCCCATCTTGCTGAGTGCCTATGACGAAATCGAATGGAGCGCGTCTTACTGCCGTTATGGGATAGCGGACGCATCGTTTCAGGAGCTTGCTTAGAATTCTGTTCCGTGTAAGCATTAGTTTTGCCGTGGCCAACATGCGGGATTTGGGTTGGTGGCGTGGCTTCTCCAGTATGTTGATAGATTTCGCGACGGGAATCCCCAACGTCCAAATGAGGTTATAGGCTGCCGAGACGGACGCTTTGGCCATTCCTCTCTCATACCCATAGATCGTTCTTCGGGACGTTTTTACGATTTCAGCCACTTCGCCCGCTGATAAGCCAAGTTGTTGCCTACGTCGTTTGAGTGATTTGCCGTCGATTTCCACGTAGTATCCGCCTGGATTGGCTTGAATGAGCGGACGTATATCGTGGAGCAGGAAATTCTCGAAAGTCTTAGTAGTGACGGCCATTATGTCTTGTCTCGTGTAAACTGTGTCGTCTTCGAGTGGTTTTTCGCGTGCTTCCTCGCCTATCAAAAGGCATGGAGCCATGAAGCTTTCAGAAATGGCCTTCAGTTCTGTCGAGTCGTTCTTTGAGAGGCTTCCAACATCTTGCTGAGCTTTTATGAAGATTAGGGATTTATCTCTTCGAGCTGCAAAATCGAAGCAGCTGGGCCGCGAGCGACATTGTTCAGAAACAGCAAAACCCGCTTCTTTCAATGTGGTTTCTGCGGCTTTCAACGTTTCTCTCCCCAAATAAGCCATAGAAAGCCCACAAGGATAGCCTTGCACTGAAGGATATAAACAATGTGATTACCACGACTTCATAATTCAGCTCACAAAAGATAAACGGTGGAATATTACACTTCAAGGCGCTTCTAGAATCAAATGAGACAGGTCATGACAAGTGAAATGAAAGAATCAAGCCAAACCTGAAAACGAACGCGTACCTGAAATCTGACTGGGCACATTGTTACGTTGGTTTTTGTGCGAGTATCATGGCGTGGGCTTTGTCATATGGTTCCAAGTGCAAGATTTGTTCTATACGGAACCCGCGTTTCTGAAGGACTCTGGCTTCGCGTTCGTAAATTTCAGTTGGAGTCTTTGATACGTCTATGCTCTGAGATTTTACGGCGAGCATTATCCAGCCGGATTTCTTTAGGAAGATGTCTGCATTGTCTGCTAGGACTTTTGCTTGTTCGGGTTGGGCTATGTCGCAGTAGACGTCGTCAGCTTTTTTTGTGATTAGCATTTCATATTTTTCTGGAATGCGTGCGTCCTCTAGGATTGGCGACATGTTAAATCGGTAGTTGCACACGTTGTCGACTAGATCCCTCAGAGACCTTGACGCAAACTCTACGCAGTAAACAAAGCCATTTTCACCAATGATGTCTGAAACATGGCTGACAGTGGTTCCGGAGGCCGCACCGAGATACAACACTGTGTGGCCTGGCTCTATCGGAACAATCTTTAGACCCTTCAGCATCGCGGCTGCGAGTTTGCTTCTGAATGCATCCCAAACTCTGTACTCGACGCCTTTAAACCTCACTAGTCTTTCGCCATAGACATTTCTTCCAGGCACAAGGTTTCTAGTCGCGAGTCTCTGTGCACTGTCCTCAAGCATCACTTGGTAAACAGCCTGAAAAAGAGGATGTGGTTTGACTTTAACGTTCACGCCTGAACTTTCTCCGATCGTCCCTTCCATGTTTTTCGTGTCGTGCTCTTGCAGTCGGCATCATTGGTGGCTGATCATACTTCTGGTGGATTTCCTCAATTCTTCTCTCAAGATCTGCTTTGAGTTCGGGCCCTATCTCTCTTCCTCCGAAAGCATCTGCTCTGGCAGCAATGGCCAATTTTCCTGCTAGGGCTCTAGCGATTCTTCCCCTTTGCCATCTTTTGGCATCGTGTATCATCGTGTGCTGAAATATCATTCCATGTTTAGGCGGTCGTGTCCCGGTTTTGATTGAACGGAAAAGGGCTTTCTCGGCGCCCAGTATCTGGATCGTGCTTGCAGGTCTCTTTGCTAGGTTCATGAGTCCTCCTGCTACGGCTATCAGCCTTGCACCTAGGAGAGATCCAACCAGGTACTTCATGTTCGGTGCAACTTCCTGCATGGTTGAATCGATGTAGGTCTCAAGGTCCTGTCTCAGCTGGTAAAGATGTGTCACGTTTCGGCACAGGGCTTGGATCTGAACCAAGTCTGTGTCAGCGAGATATGCTCCCATGGACTTCTCAGCAACCTTGGCGATTCCTTCAGCTTTCACTGTGGGCACTTCCTGATCCACAAGTCTCCCAACAGTGAAATTATTTTTGCTTCCCAGCTCCATTACCAAGCGCGCATAGGTTTCATGTTTTTCCAACAGCCTGTCCAGTTCTGGAAAGTGCACGCCATACCATTCTCTCACGCGAGCCATGAGCATGTTAATTGTCTTCTCAAGCTCGTCAAGAGTCTGAATGGCTTGAGCAACTATCAAATCTCTTCTCTCTACAGCACCCTTGACCCGCAGTTTGGCAGTCTCAACCGCGAAGTCACGCATCCACATTGTGAATTGTTCCCCATTTTTGACGAAACCAGTTTCAATCGCGAACTCTTCGATTCTGGACCGAACAAGGTCGCCTGCAGAAGAGGGTCTATTCACTTCAATGTTTGCCTTGAGGCTTTTCTCGACAGCTTTTGCTAAGGTTTGGTTCTCGAAAACGAAGGTGCCGTACGCTTTCTCCATCAAGGCTTTAATCACCACGGTAACAGAGTCGACGATTTTGCCCTCCTCCACATCCGCAAAGATTTTAGCGGCGATTTGTGGGTTCTTGGAGAAGACAGACTTGTCGAGAAGTTTGTCTTCCTCGTCAAAAGCCAGTATGCCAAAAGAACATGCGATCAGTGTCGCCTTCACGAATCATTCCCCAAAGTGAACTAAACCAAGTCTTTGTCTTTAATAAGATATCGCAACCTGGTTGGCAGGCCTGTCAATAGCGAGATGTCACGATTTTGCTGTCCTCTATACGATTTGATTGTAATTGTGCGTGTTTTGTTGCGTGTCGAAATGTTCTGTTTGCAGTGGGTTCTATGGAAGAATTCAATGCTCGATTTCACGGAAAAGCTAAAATAGTCTGAGCTCCGAGCTAATTTTCTATTTGTATAGTCTTAGGAAGGAGGCGACAAGCGAATTTGGACAAGAGGATTCTTGCTTTAGGCATACTGCTGATCATCATAGCTCTAATACTCGGTGGAGTGCAAAAATTCGGGACGAACATCTATGGTAGCGCAGACAACAAATGGTACTTCTGGGGTCTGGTTGCAATTATCGGATTGATCGGCATTATCCTTGCAGCATGGTCCTACATGAAGAAGAAAACGGCCTAACTTCCTTGCTGCCCCGGCGGCAGGGAACGCCCAGTCTTTTTTCAATCCATGCCCCTTGAGAAAGACGAACGATTTCTCATTTCTCTTTCTTCTCACTTTCTGCCTGTTGATGTTATGGAACTTTGAGAGATGGAAGCAGATATATCCTTGTTCCGCAGAAACAACGTTCTGATAGATACAGGTCTCAGAGGAAAAGACACTAACGGAGGACAAACTTGAAGGCTGTCGACTTGACTGTTAATTTGACGGGTTTGCGGCTTGGCAACCCAACTGTTTTGGCTTCAGGCATTCTGGGTTATTCGACGGAAACATTGAAGGAGATAGTGAAAGGCGGTGCTGGAGCCATTGTCACAAAATCCGTGTGTCTCAAGCCTCGTGAAGGTTACGCGAATCCCACAGTCGTTCAGGCAAGTTGCGGTTTGATTAATGCTATGGGACTTCCAAATCCTGGAATAAGAGAATACGTGAAGGAACTTCATACGGCAAGAGTCAACGTTGGCGTTCCCCTCATCGTCAGCGTCTTTGGTTACTCTGCTGAAGAATACAAGGCGGTTGCTGAAAAAGCCGTGGAAGCCGGCGCGGACGCTGTAGAACTCAACGTTTCCTGCCCCCACGTGAAAGATACGGGTTCAGAGATAGGACAAGACGAGGAACTCCTTAAGGCGGTCATAAAAAAAGTGAAGTCTTCAATTGGCAAGCCGGTTTTTGTCAAGCTTTCACCTAACGTTACAAGCATGGCAGACGTTGCCGAAGCAGCAGTGAATGCTGGCGCCGACGGTTTGACTATCATGAACACGATCAAGGCCTTGGCAGTGAATGTTGAATCTGGCGGGCCTGTCCTAGCCAACAAGTTCGGGGGACTATCAGGTCCAGCTGTGAAGCCCATAGCTTTACGATGCGTGTATGATGTCTACGAAAGAGTTAAGGTGCCATTGATGGGATGCGGCGGCATCATGAATTGGCGTGACGCTGTGGAATTTCTGCTCGTGGGAGCCTCTGCTGTGCAAGTAGGTACCGCCATCTCCTTCAAGGGGACAAATGTTTTCGGAAAGATTACGCAGGGCATGGAGAAATACATGAAGACTAAAGGGTTTGAGAGGCTGGAAGACTTTGTCGGTCTATCACATCGCAAATAACGAGCTGAGGATGACTAGGGTTCTGAGCGCTGAAACTGAGAGCCCCACCGTCAAGAGCTTCACTCTTAAAGACGAGCGTTGCGCAAAAGCCGAGCCTGGGCAGTTTGTGATGGTTTGGATTCCAGGCGTGGACGAAATTCCGCTCAGTATACTTGATGCTGATCAGCACTGTCATGTGTCCGTGTCAGTCAAGAAGGTGGGCAAAGCCACAGAAGCATTACATAAAACAAACGTAGGTGACCTCTTAGGCATACGTGGACCTTTTGGCAACAGCTTTGCAATGGTCAAAGGAAGGGTGCTTCTAGTCGCTGGGGGAACAGGTACTGTTCCACTGTTCTTTCTGGCAAAGAGGTTGGCTCCCAGAATGAACAAGAGCTTCTTCGTTTTGGGCGCAAAGACCAAGAGTGAGCTGCTCTTCTTGAATCGGTTTGAAGAGGTTCTGAAAGGCACCGAAACGAAGCTTGTTACCTCAACGGAGGATGGCAGCTGCGGCATTACTGGATTGTGCACAGAAGTCGTGGAGCGAATTCTCGCTGAAGAGGAGTTCAACATCATTTACTCCTGTGGGCCCGAGAAAATGATTCGAAGGGTTTTCGAACTAGCCGAAAAGCATCGAATACTTATGGAAGCGAGCTTGGAGCGCTTAATGCGTTGTTCCATAGGCCTATGTGGAAGCTGCACAATAGGCAAATACAGGGTTTGCAAGGATGGGGCAGTTTTCAATTCCAAGCAACTGAGAGAAACGCATGCCGAATTTGGAAAGTCAAAAAGAGACAGGACAGGACGAACCATTCCCTTGGAATAAGCCACAGCAAATCGGTAACTTGCGCGTGCTTGAAACCTGTCCGAGAATTAACCTTGTCTGCACTTCGCACGGTGACGAAATTGAATGCGTAGCCGAATTCCTTGATTTGCCTATGTTTGTTTCTAGTTTAGTAGGAGTAAGCAAAGGTTATATTGTGCTGAAGCTATTTGGGAGTGTTTGCGGGTGCAATGTGATGAAAGGTGACCGCCAAATTCGTGACTGCTTCTGAGAAAGGTTTGACGGCAGATTATCGTCCGCTTGAACTTGAAAAAGAAATACGTGAATTCTGGGAAAAGAACCGCATCCAGCAGAGCCTCGCCTCGTTAAGAGAGAAGGATAATGTTGGTGTGTTGGGTTATGTCGAGGGGCCGCCTACGCTCAACGGAATTCCCCATGTTGGACATGCACGCGGCCGGGCAATGAAGGATGTTCGCTATCGTTGGAAGACGATGCAAGGCTATTACATACCTTTCTGGGCGGGTTGGGACTGCCAAGGATTGCCAGTTGAATTGGAAGTCGAGAGACTCTTAGGAGTGAAGAACAAGCGGGAACTTCTCGAGAGAATAGGTGAAACAAGGTTCATAGAAGAATGCAAAAAAGCCATAATGAAATACCACCAAGAATGGGTTGAGATGGATCGAACCCTTGCCGTTTTCATAGACCAGGACCACGCATATTGGACGTACAAAGACGACTACATCGAACGAGAATGGCAAATTCTCAAACGTGCATGGGATCAAGGCCTTCTGGAGGAGGGACATTACGTAGTCGCATACTGTCCAGGCTGCCAAACGAGCCTCAGCAGCGCAGAAGTTGGTTACGAGGGTTCCTATCAACAGGTCGAGGATCCAAGTCTGTATTTCAAGTTCAAGCTGTGTGACAGGGACAACGAGTTTTTCCTCGTCTGGACAACAATGCCTTTCACGCTCATTACCGACACCATGCTCGCCGTCAAGCCAGAAGCTGAATACTCCAAGGTTAAGGTAGGAGGAGAGAAATGGATACTGGCAACAAGCCGCGTCGCCCCCATCATGCAAGAATTAGGCACAAAGAATTATGAAATAGTCCAGACCTGCGTCGGCAAAGACTTGGAGAAATCAAGGTACGAATATGGCTTCAAAGACATCGTTCCTCGACAGTTGGATCTGGAGAAAAGTCATCCGTTGGTCCATACTGTAGTTTGCGAAGACTTCGTGGACACAGAAACAGCGACGGGCGTTGTGCACCTTTCGCCCGGAAATGGCGAAGAAGATTTCTTTGCCGCCATGAAAAGAAACATTCCGATATTTGCGCCCTTCGATGATGAAGTCAAGTTCACCAAGGACGGCGGAATCTTCTGCGGCTTGTTCGCGAGGGATGCTGACAAAGTGGTTGTGGAGGAGCTTCGAAAGCGAGACCTGCTGGTGAACGTAAAGAGAGTAAGGCATGAGTACCCTACATGTTGGCGGTCACATCACAAACTGATATGGTTAGCCAGGAAAGAATATTTCATCCGAACTGACAAAGTGAACGACAAGATCTTGGAAGCGGCGGAAAAAGTCGAGTACTATTATGACAGCCCTAAGAACCGATTTATCGCCTTCCTGAAAGAAGGTAAACCTTGGTGTGTTTCGAGAGAAAGAGTTTGGGGAGCTCCACTGCCTATCTGGAAATGCGAGAAATGTGGAACGAAGCTCGCGGTTGCAAGCAAGAAAGAGCTCCTAGAAAAGGCTTTGGAGAAACCAAACGAACATTTCGAGCTGCACAAACCATGGGTAGACCAGATATTCTTCAAGTGTCAGAAATGTGGAGGAAGAATGCGCAGGGAAGACTTCGTGCTGGACACATGGCACAACAGCGGAGCATCCTTCTTCGCAAGATTCACTGAAGAACAGTTCAAAGAATACGTTCCCGTAGACTTTCTGACTGAAGCCATAGATCAAACTAGGGGATGGGCCAACAGGCTTCTTCAGGAATACGTCATATTCACTGGAAAGTCTGAATCGCCATTCAAGGCATTTCTCTTTCAAGGCTTGACACAAGACGCAAAGGGCAGAAAAATGAGCAAAAGCCTAGGAAACGTGTTGGAAGCCAACAGCGTTCTCAGGCAGTATTCGGCGGATGTGTGCAGGTTCTACATGCTAAGGAAATGCTCACCAATCGACGCCAACGACTTTGACACTCAAGAACTGGGCCGGCGCACATACCAAATACTCTCAACGTTGTACCACTTGAACCGATTCTTTGCAGAGAACGCTCGCTTCGACTGCTTCGACCCAAAGGAACACACACTCGAGAGAGCGAGACGCGAAAACCTTCTAAGAAAAGCCGACTTCTGGATACTCTCCAAGCTCCAAGACACGATAAGTATTTACACCGCAAAGCTGGAGACTTCAGAATTCAACCCTGCCTTGGCAACCATGGAGAATTTTGTGATAGAAGAGCTAAGCAGACTTTACGTGCCCATGGTAAGGAAAGAGCTTTGGACGGACGAAAGTGAAACGCTGAACAGAAGACTTGCAGTGTACTCAACATTGTGGCACGTACTCAAGACCACAACGTTGCTTTTCAATCCAGTCACCCCTCACCTCAGTGAAGCCCTCCATCAGAAAGTCTACAGAAATTTCGATTCAACTCTCTCCGACACAGTGAACTTGGAGCCGTGGCCGAAGGCTGATGAGAAACTTCGTGATAAGAAAACTGAAGAAGTCTTTCAGAAACTGTTCAATGCCGTGGCCCTCACGTATTCAGCCCGGCAGAATGCCAAGCTGAAGAGGAGATGGCCTCTCAACAAAATGATAATAGGAGCCGACCAGGGTGTCCGCGAAGCATTGCGTGGCGTCGAGGACTTACTTCTTGAACTCGCAAACGTAAAAGCAGTAGAATATTCCGAGAAAACTGCCAAAGACCACACCACTGGCGAAGAATGGGCATCCGCATCCAATGACGACATCGTAGTCTTCTTGGATATTCACCGCGACCAAAAGTTGCTTGGCGAAGGGTTAATGCGAGATTTAGCCAGAAGGGTACAAGCTTTGAGGAAAGAACTCGGATACATGCCAACCGATGTGCTAGAAGCAGTTTATATTTCAGACATTGATGACGAGACCGTCCAACTCTTGCAGCCCTACCTGCAGGAGATGCAAGGACTAGTGCGCACGAAAACCATCAAACTGGGAGTCGGCCCCGACTATGTCAACGCTCAATGGCACGAGTCCCAATTGGACGAAAAAAAAGTGCAAATTGCGATACACAGAGGAAACTAGATCCAACTTTGATCGGAAAACTTCTGAGCATGATCTACCGAACTTATTGTCTTTCAGTATACCCTGTCAACCTCCACAGATTAATAGCCGAAAGGTCTAAATTGCGTCCCTTCTCTTTTTAAGTGACAGCATCCTCGTAACCGGATTTGTGTCTTACTCACTGAGCAAGATCCGAAGGAGAAAGGTGAGAAACAAATCATGAATGAAAATGAGGTCATTAAGTGTCCAAGATGCAGCAAGGAGATGGAGAAAGGGCATCTTCATTTTCTTCAGAACCTGAGGTGGCACGTTGGCGAACACAAAACGTACGATATAACCAAAGGCGAACCTCTTTTTGACGGACAAAACATCGTTGTAAAGAAAGCATACAGGTGCGCTGGATGCGGGCTACTTCTCTTCGACTACCTAGATGAGATCAAAATGAAGAGTTGAGCCAGAGAAAAAGGATTTGCGCGCTGGAATCACAGAACAAATTCTCGCAAGAATGTTCGGCCACATTCAACGAGAAAACAACATCAAAAGCTGCTGACGGCAGGTGAGATTCAACAAAGAATTTGACAAGCAATCACGGTTAAACTCTGATGAATATCCTTTTTTTGTATAAGGCAAAGCTGAGCAGTAGCCAAGCTGCCAAGATTACTAGCGCACGCTGTAAGCTGTCATCTATGGGGACTGGAAAATAAATGTTCACGATTGAATTGAGGCAATAGATTGCGATAGCATTTGTGCCTAGAGCCTCCAGCGGAGAGCTTATTCGTTCATTCACAAATGATAGCAAAGCTAAGCTCAGCATATCTAAGCCCGCTAACACCAAGACGAATGAGCTAGTCCACAGGCTCTTGTTGAGAGGAAAGACTATGCTCCACGCTGCGCCAAAGGCTATGGCTATGAAGCCCACATTTACCAAATTCTCTATAGGCTTTTTGTCTCTCAGGCTTTCTCCAACGGCTACTCCTATCAGGCATGTGGCGATGGCGGGCAATGTGCTGAGCAGCCCCTCGGGATCCCATACGCCGTTATATATGTGGCTGGGCCCTATCAAAGCTCTGTCTAGCTGGGCTGCCAAGTTGCCGGCCTCGGTAAAAGGAGCTTGTGCCATCACTAACCAGTAGCCTACAAGGATTGCTATCACCAAAGCTAGGCGGCCTGACTTCGATTTGACATAGATGTAGGCTATAGACGCAAAGAGGTAACATAATGCAATTCTCTGGAGCACACCGAGCAGCCTAAAATCGCCCAAGCCTTCTGCCACAAACTTCCAGTTAGTGGTAGTCAGAGCAAAGCCTAAGATGAAGAGGACAGCTGCTCTCCTTATCACCCTCAGCTTAGATTTTCTGTTTGGCTCTGCTTTGATGGAGAAAGGAATAGCCACTCCCACTACGAAGATGAAGGTCGGGAAGATACAATCAGCCAGCGTCAGTCCGTTCCAATTGCTCTCTGCTAAGACTCCATTGTTAGCAAGTACCATTAGCGCTATGGCCAAGCCCCTGAGTATGTCCAGAGAACTCAGTCTCACTGCTCGTTATCTCCCACTATTCATGTTTACCAAAGAGTATTGGAGAATTTAAGTTGATCATCTCCTGTTAGCGCATGTGTGGAATTTGAGATTCAGCAACGAATCTAACAAGTGCGCGCTTCTCAAATAGAGTGGAAATTCTGAACTTAGGATTCATAAATTATATTAAAAGTATCCTGGCAGATTACAAAAAAGAGATAACCTGTAGTGCAAAAAGCTATTGAGAAATCAATAGAAAGAAGAGGTGAAAATAATGAATAAGAGATTATTGATTGGATGCTTTGCCATCCTACTCTTTGCTGGAGTAGCGGTAGCAATAGTTAGCAATTTGCATGCTGCAAATGGCACTTTCACTGGTTCAATTGCAAACGGTAATGCGACATATGTAGACATAGCACCACCACCGGCAAACTTGGGGTCCGATGGAGACTTCTATTACCAACTCAATCAACCTATAACACAAGGCGGTGCGACTTTATACTACCACATGGCTGGTGTATGGATTCTGATAGGACATATACCACCATAGATAGCGCGCACGCTTCTGCTCCTTCAACATAATGTTGATAGAGTGCGCGCTGGAATAGAAAAAGTGACGGGATGCACTTACCTCAAAAGAATCCTCTGAGTCCTTCAATGAGCAGCAGAAGCATGGAGATTGCAAAAAAGCAGACGTAGCCATTGTATTTCTATAACGTGCGCTATCCTTGAACAAGCCCTCGACTCAATCCTCGACTATATCCCTAAAGAAACTGAAACCGAAAGCCCTATATCGTTTCTCAGTCGAGGTTCTTTTCCGAAAGAAAGTCGGGCCGGTAGTTCAGTCTGGTATGAACGCCGCATTCGCAATGCGGAAGTCGTGGGTCCAAATCCCGCCCGGTCCACCTGAAACCTTGTCTATTTAGATTGTTTAGCAATCTGCCAAGAGCCTCTGAATAGATCTTCCAGATATCCAGCCCAAACCTGAGGTATACTTGCTGAATGACACATACCAATTACGTTCGCATATCCTGTGTAACTTCGGCATTTTTAGACAGGATCTTCGCATTAATGCTTGCTGTCCTTTCCTAGGCTTTTTCTTAGTTGGTCAAGCGTTTCTTTTGGCTTTGGCGCCTGTTCATGGAATTTCGAAATCCTTTCACATTTGTAGTCCTCGCAATAAGCACAATTCTTTATGTTTCTCTCTTGTCCGCATTTCCTGATCTCGCATACTTTCGTATAGTTGAAGACGCATGTTCCTTTGGTTTGGCATCCGTCGCAGTTGATGTCTTCTGGCTTGAACGGGTGACCGTATTCTTTTGTCCATAGTTCAGCAACTCTTTTCCTTTCAGCGTCATCATTCGTCTTCGTTGCTATGAAGGTCGGGCAATCAGAACACGTGATTCCGCAATGGGCTATAATCTTCTCCATCAATATTCCTCAGAATGTATCAGCTTGTGCACTACCTCGCTAATATCTGTAGCGCGCTTGGAAATCTGAAGATAGCTACCTCAATGGCAACAGAATGCCTCAATTGGTTGTCGCAGGTTTCGTTTACTTTAACTTTCCTCTCTCTGTAGCCCTAGAGGTTCGATCTGGCTCAACTGTTAATAGCGTGGAGAACAAGCCTTTTTCAATCCTATCAAACAAAGGAAGCGAACCATTTTGGCGCAAGATATGGCCATCAAGGCAGTCTCCTCTAAGATGCTGCTTTCATTTCGCATGGAAAACATTGATTCTCTGTTCCCTGGTTTCATGTTAGGCGACTTCGCTGTAATGCACGGTCTTTCTTCTGTTCTTCCTTTGTCTCTGTTGCTTGCGGTAAAAGCCCAGCTTCCCTATCAACTGGGCGGGCTCGAATCAAACACAGTATTTATTGATGGCGGCAACACGTTCCGGTTATACCATACGTCGCGGCTAGCTCGCTTGCATGGTTTGAGCCCGAAGAAGGTTTTGTCGCGTATCTTTATTTCTCGTGCGTTCACGGCTCATCAGATGACCGCGATAATTCTTGAGAAGCTTGAGGAAACTGTGAAAAGATTCAATGTTAAGTTTGTGATATTGTCAGATCTGACGGGTTTGTATCTTGACAAGGATATTCAGCCAGAAGAATCAAGAGATGTTTTCACGCATATCGCCACCTATCTTTCACGGTTTGCTGAGCAGACTAGTAGCATAGTTCTTGCAACCTGTCCACAGCACTATTATTCGCGGCGGAACGTTTTCTTCCATGCGGTAGCCTGCGGTAGATCAAACGTTGCAATAGCCATTCACAAGAAGCAGGGTTCACGCGTTGGGCAGCAGTTTATTCTTGAAAAACATCCAGTGTTCAGACTGGGCTCTGCGGATTTTCCTTCTGAAAACCTCACGTTAAATGATTTCGACGAGCGGGTCAATGATGGGGAAGACGGTTGAATCTTATCGCATCGCCTTGGACATTGAACTCCAGTCATGGAAGGGTTTTGAGAAGGCTCTTCGCTTGGACGACAGAGAAGCCTATGAACAGTTGACCGATGCTTGCAGAAACCATGCCTCTGCAGGGAGCAACGCTACTAGGCCAGAAGTCTTTGAGCCCATGGTCATGTCCATCCTTCTAGAACAGCAGAAAAGTCTAAACAGACTCGAGAAGGAGCTCAATGCAATCAAACCCAAACCCATCCAACCCTAGGCGCGTGAAAGGATGGATACTAGACGTCTACCCTTCAAGACTTGGCGAGTTTGCCGTCTGGATCATATCTGAGAACGACCAGAGAACAAGATTAACAGACAGATTCGTTCCAAAAGTCTACGTTTCCGGAAGACAGGAAAGCCTGGAAAAACTGGCAAGCCAACTCACCTTTGATGAGGCTGTCCTTGCGTGGGATTTTGTAAGTCACCTCACCAAAGCAACAGATGTAGATGAATCCCTGGTTTTGGAAGTGACTTTGAAAGACTGCAGAATGGCTTCGTCCTTCACGCGTAGTGTTCTGAAGGCTGGCAGATATTTGCAGTATCAGGTCTTTAACTGCGATTTAAAACATGAGCAAGTGTATTTCTACAGCCACGATGTTTTCCCATTGGCGTTTGTTGAAGTTGAATCTGAACATGATGTTCTCAAATATAATCTTCTAGATTCCGCTGAAAGCGTTGATTACGTGCTTCCGCCTTTGAGAATTTGCAGGCTCGAAGTGGAAGTTGCAAAGCAGGATAAAATAGCAAAGCTTTGCGACCCAATAGACAAAATCACGCTAAACCTAGGCGACGACGAAGTGGTTATTGATTCAGGCAACGAGGGTGACAAACTACTGCGTCTAGTGCATGCTTTGCAAGAGTACGACCCGGACATTATCGCGACAAAAGGCGGCGATTCCACTCTTTTCCCTTACCTAGTCAGCAGAGCCGCCGTAAACCTGGTCCTTGAGGACCTTGTGTTCGGTAGGGATGATGTTCCGCTTGCAGCAAAGAACGTTCGCGGAAGGACTTTCTTTTCTTATGGTCGGACGTATTATAGGGCTCCGACTAGGCGTTTGTACGGTAGGGTTCACGTGGATTTGAAGAACACGTTTATTCTGGCTGAGTCAGGGTTTGATGGATTGTTTGAAATTGCACGAACCTGCAGAGTCTCATTGCACGTTGCGGCAAGATCGTCAATTGGATCAAGCATGTCTTCAATCGAATATTACCAAGCCTTCAAGAACAATGTTCTGATTCCCAGAAACAAAAGCATCCCTGAAGCGTTCAAATCAGCTATCGAATTGCTCATTGGAGATCGTGGTGGATTCGTGTACGAACCAGAGGTGGGCATTCATGGCGATGTTGGTGAAGTCGATTTTGCTTCTATGTACCCAACTGTAATGGTTAAGAACAACATTTCGGCCGAGACGGTTCTTTGCAAATGCTGTCCAGACTCAAAACTGCGAATCCCCGAGCTGGGTTACCATATCTGCGAAAAACGCATAGGAATTGTGCCTAAAGCGTTGAACCCTGTCATCAGAAAAAGATTGCTTTACAAGAAGCTGAGGTCGGAGGTTCATGACGAGAAACTGAAGGACGTTTATGACAATCGTCAGACTGCATTGAAATGGATTTTGGTCACATGCTTCGGGTATCTTGGATATAGAAACGCGAGGTTCGGAACCGTGGACGGCCACATCGGAGTGTGCGCCTATGGCAGAGAAGCATTTTTGCAAGCGTCAAGAACTGCTGAAGAAAAAGGTTTCAGAGTAATCCATGGAATCGTCGATTCCCTGTGGCTCAAGAAAAAACATGCCTCTACTGCTGAATATAATGAGCTTTGCAGAGAAATTCATGAGAAGACAGGCATTCCGTTGAGCTTTGAGGGCCATTACAACTGGATTGTTTTTCTCCCTTCCAAGATGCATCCGAATGTGGGCGTGCTGAACCGTTACTACGGGGTCATGGAAAACGGCAAGATCAAGGTCCGAGGTCTAGAAGTTCGCCGCAGAGATACTCCCCCCTTTGTTTATGATGCCCAGACGGCGATGCTTCAAGTCTTAGCGCAGGCAAAGAGTCCAAGCGAGTTCGTCGAGAGGATTCCCGAAGCCCTCAAAGTTTTACAGGCATATCGAAATAAGCTTCTGGACGGCGAAATCTCTGTATGGGATCTAATCATAACCAAACACCTCTCCAAAGACCCCAAGAAATACAAACAGATGGTAAGTCAGGTCATTGCTGCAAAACAGTTGATTAGGGAGGGAGCCGAAGTTTCAGCTGGAAAGAACGTTAGGTTCCTGTTCACCAGCGCCGAAAACAAACGTCATGAACGCAGAGTAACTGCTGAAGAACTCATTGAGAAAGACACGAACTCTGATCTCAAGAAGTATCTGCTTCTTCTTTACGCATCAGCCGCAAACATGTTTAGTCCTCTAGGCTACTCAGCCCAAGGCATCTATGACGAAGCACGAAGAATCAGGCAAACCAAATTGATCAGCTATCTGACCTGAACCACAGCGCGCAACGCACGCGCCCAACCCGTTTTCATCGTGACTTGTTACTATGCACATTACTTTTGACATTACAAAAAACGAGCCTAGTCAGCTCTGAACGGTAGTCCAGACTGTTTTTCAACATTGTTTGTTACCACACACATTACTTTTGACATTACAAGTAAAAATGATCGGGGCAAACTCGACAATCCAAAGTTACAAGGAATGCACACAAGAAAGGGCAGAGGCCGACAACATAGAATCACAACGCGGCATTGCAACGGACCCTTAGAAATAAAAAAACTGAGTATCGCGTACTACTCTTTTGTTCTTGAACGATTTTCATTGCTGAAACTGTGGGTTGTGCTTTTGTTTCCTCGTGGCTTGACAAAGTGTTTCAATTGTTTTTTGAAAGATTTCCCTTTCTTTAGTGAGGATTTCGATGGAATTTGCGAGCCCTTCCTTTTGTATACGAAGTATGTTTATGTCTTGTTGAAGTTGCCAGACTCTCTGCTTAGAGGTCTTCGTCTCCTTTCTTAGGTCTGCAACCTCTTTTCGGAGAGTTCCAACCTCGCCGGTCAAGACATTCATGTATGCCATTAACTCATCTTTCTGTTTCTGCAACTCCTGGTATTTGGACCGCCGAGTTAGACCGAAGACCACGGTGATTCCTCAACAAATAGACGTTACAGGACAAGATATAAAAATAGCGCCAAAGGATTAGCCCGCACTTTCGTTAGTCTTCTGCTCTCTTGGGTTCCTTTACTGCTATGAGAATCAGCAGAGCCGCTGCTAATTCGACGACAGCAAAAAGATAGAATGGAACTGCTGGGCTGACAGTCTGAAAAATGAAGCCCCCTAACGGTGCTCCTATCGATGTAGCAGCTGCGCTGCTTATGTCCCAGAAGGAAGTTATTCTTCCTCTAATCTTTCTGGGCGTGAGATCAGCTTGAAGAGCTTCATGAGAAGGAGCGTAGTACATCCCTGCGACCGTGAGCATGATTACTGCAACGGCGGCTTGGAGGAATGACCGCGAGAATGTGAAAATCACGACACAGGGGATACACGTCAATATCGAGATTATCATAACCTTTTTCTTTCCAAACCTATCGCTAGCCCATCCTCCCGGAATTTTGAGAAGCGTAACCACCGCGATCTGTAAACTGACGATGATCCCCCATTGAAGCTCTCCAAGACCTATGACATTGGTGGCGTAGAGAATGTAATAACTTCCGACGAGTGCGTTGGCAAACGCGACGAGTCCGTATGAAAAAAGGAGCGCTGATACACTCGTTTTCCAAGATTCTTGAGAGAGTCCGGTGTGGTTCTTCACTGAAAACGTGTTGGATACTGCGGAGGGATCTTCTATGTTTGCCTTCTGCTTTGTTTCTCTGAGAAACAGAGTTAGGATAAGCGCTGAAGCAAGCGCTGTCGCAGCTGCAGAAAGGCAGGCCAGCCTGAAGCCGCTCTGCAGTCCATAGATTTCTATGAGGTACCCCGCGATCAAAGGGGAGGCTATCGTGGGCGAGGAAGACAAAACTTGGAGCGTGCAGATTCCTGTGGTTCGTTTCTCGGGCGCAATCGAATCGGCGACTGTTGCGTGAATTGCCGGACTTGAAAGGGATCCGAAAGCTCCCATCACGGATGCGACAAGGAAAATTCGCCAGTCCCGAATCAGTACATACAGTACAGGAAAGAGTACCGCATAGAACGCTGCGAGAACAATCACTCTTCTCCTACCATAATGGTCTGCAATCCGGCCGCCGACGAAAAACACAAAAAGCTGGATTATGGCTGACAATGATGTCATCATACCGAGTTCAAAAGGGTCGCCACCGATGCCTACGAAGTATTTTGCGATGTAAGTGCTGACTAATGCTGTTCCGAACCCGTTCACCGCAGTGCTGCCCGCAATTACCGCAATGTTACCTCGAAAAAACCCGGCTACCCACGAATGTGGGCTGACTTTGCTTGACTCTTTCTTGCTCACGTCCATAGGATTAATACGAGCCTGTTCAAAGCAATCTTACGTCAATTCTGTTCGCTATTGATCTTTCCAATCTTTTTGAGAAAATAAGCATTAGTCCGTACATCGATATACATCAAGCAACAGTCTTGCGTCTGCTCTGCAACGCGATGTATTAAGCGCCCGCGCTGATCCAAACTGAAAGTGCAACAAAGAAATCGAGTTTCTGCAAAACAGTTATGTTACTGTATAGTACCTACTATCCAAATCAGTGCAAGAAATGCTTCATAAAATGATAATCATCGGAGATTATGGGAGGGCAGAAATTGGCAACCAAAGTGATCATGACTAAGCTCGGTCTCACCATGAAAGAAGGGACTGTTGTAAACTGGCTCAAGAAAGAAGGAGAAAGTGTAGAGAAAGGAGAACCTCTTCTTGAAGTAGAGACTGAAAAGATATCTAGCGAATTGGAAGCTCCAGCATCCGGCGTTCTTCTGAAGATTACAGCGCAGAAGGGTGCAACTGTCCCCGTATCTGGCCTGCTGGGAATCATCGGTGAACCTAATGAAGATGTCTCATCAATACAGGACAATGCGAGCAAAGTTGAAATCTCTGAGAAGACGCCTGAAACAAAAGTTCCGAAGCCAGTTGAGGATGAGGTTTCTACTGAAAGGGTGAGGATTTCGCCGCTGGCTAGGAAGATCGCTGAAGAGCAAAAAATCGATTTGACAAAAATCACCGGGACAGGACCTGAGGGCAGAATAGTCAAAGAAGACGTACTAAGAGCCCTCGCAAAAGTGGAAACCACGGGTCCATCAGCGCCTTCTCTGTCGAAGGAAGGAGTCGAGATAGCTGAAGTCATACCACTAGTTGGCATGAGAAAGACCATAGCCGACCGATTGTCACAAAGCTACAATTCCGCCGTGCACACAACAGTGATAACAGAAGTTGACATGACTGAAACATCAAACTTCCGCAAAGAACTCTCAATCAAGGTCAAAGAAGAGACAGGAGCCTCCCTCACTTACACGTGCATAATCGTCAAAGCAGCAGCGTTAGCCCTCAGGGAGCACAAGATTGTGAATTCAACAATTGAAGATCAAGAAATCAAGATTCTCAAAAACGTCAACGTAGGAGTCGCCGTCGACCTTGAAGAAGGACTGATAGTCCCAGTAATTCCCAACGCAGACCAGAAATCGCTCTATGAAATCCCAGCGCTTCTGGCCAACCTTGCCGAAAAAGCAAGAACTCAAACCCTCTCAATAGAAGAAGTGTCCAAGGGGACGTTCACCGTGACAAACCTTGGCATGCTCGGAGTTCACACTTTCATTCCAATAATAAATCCGCCACAGTCAGCCATCCTAGGAGTTGGGACAATCGAGGACAAGCCCGTAGTTTTCGGAGGAAAGATTGAGGTAAGATCAAGACTCAACTTGAGCCTCGTATACGATCACAGAATCATTAACGGGGCTGAAGCAGCCCGATTTCTACAGGCGATGAAACGAATTCTGGAAAACCCATCAGCAATGAAATAGATGAGACTGGTTAAGCTGCTGGCTCCCATGAAGAATGTAGAGACTTGGCGACTGCTCAACGTGGAATATCCTGACCCATACATGAACCTGGCCCTAGAAGAAGCTATTCCATTTAACGTGGGAAAAGGCGTTTCTCCAAACACTATACGTTTCTGGAGAAACCCGAGTGCCCTAGTAATAGGCAACTTCCAGTCCGCAGATACGGAAGTCAATCTAGACCGCTGCAACAAGCATCGAGTCACCGTTATCAGAAGATTCACCGGAGGAGGAGCCGTCTATCACGACCTTGGAAATCTCAACTGTGCAATCTCAATGCGCAGATCTCATCCATCGATCAAGACAGACCTTGGAGAGATCTTCGCCAAACCGTTGCAGGCGGTGATCGAAGGTCTCAAATCACTCGGAGCGCCTGCGAGATTTGAGCCCCCAAACACTATCCAAATGAACGGGCGGAAAATTGCAGGAGGAGCTGGGGCAATAAAAGCAGGGTTCGTTTTTTATCATTGCTCCATTCTGGTCAGCTCAGACTTGAAGATACTGTCCGAAGTTTTGAATTCCGACAAGAATTCATCGGAAAAAACGTATGTGCGCAGCATCAGGAAAGAGGTTTCAACTCTTTCTATCGAGCTCAACAGGGAGTTAACCATCACGCAAGTGGAGGATTCGCTGATTAAAGGGTTTGAAAAAGACTTTAAGATTAGACTTGCAGATGGCGACTTGACTGAAGAAGAGAAAGCGTTTGCAGGGAAGCTGTACGACGAGAAATACTCGACAGAAGCTTGGAACTTCAAGCTATAGCTTGGTTCCCGTTCAAAGCTCCGTAGAGCGGTAGGTAAGAGCGAACCTGTGTTGTCTGCACGGTGCGCCATCCCATGGAGCCGAATGAAAGTCGAAAGGATCACAAAACCTTAAGCCAAGAGCACGTGTGGCCATGATTCTTGGTGCCTGGGGCTTTTCGGTGCAGCTCGGTCGATTTCATTCTGTCACTTTGATCTGCACTTCAAACCGTCTTCTCAGGTTTGTTCTAATTCTGATAGAGAATGACATCGTTGAAAGTATCTTTTCAGGTGCAGGTAGGCTTCCTTATACATATTGTAACTACGTTCGTATTTTTCTTTCAAGCCATTCTGGGGATCGATTTGACATCTTTTATGCACCATGTGAGTTGCTGCTTCTCTCAAGTTCTTGTGGATTTTGACGCTGACCGCAGCTGCTATGGCAGCACCTAGGGCTGGGGCTTCTATTTCTCGGGGGATGATTAATGATTTTCCTGTCACATCTGCTTTGATCTGTCCGAAGATGCGACTTGCCGAGGCTCCCCCGCAACTTCTGATATCCCTTATCGTGGCGCCGAGCTCTTCTATCGTTTCCAGATTGTGCCGAATGCCAAACGCGCATCCCTCGAGGATCGACCTTATGAATTGCCTTCGGGAATGACTGAGTGAAAAACCTAGAAAAACTCCCCTAGCGTTTGCGTCCCACATCGGGCTTCGCTCGCCCATCAAGTAAGGAAGAAAAACAAGCCCATCACAACCAGGTTGACTCTTTTCAGCTTCAGCGTCCATTTCCTTGAAAGATTCGTGAGGGCGGCCAAAGTTGTCGCGGAACCACCTGAAAGCAGCTCCCGTCGTTGACATTGTTCCCCAAGTTATCCAGAAGTTTGGAAGTAAAGGGAATTTCTCGCAGTGGACTCTTCCTTTAGAGTCCCTGATTTGGTGTGTTGATGGAACCATTATACTCGTGGAACTCCCAGTAATCTCGCAGACGGAACCGGCTTTGAGAGCGTTCACTCCAATTAGCGCCATGTATACGTCGATGCCGCCCGAAGTCACTGGAGTGCCCATTCTAAGTCCGGTTTCTTTTGAGGCTTCTTCTGTTACCGTGCCGATTACCTCTGCAGGCGGCATGGCTTCTGGAAGCTTGTTCAGAGGTATCTTTAGATCTTTGAAGAGTTGCTCGGGCCATCTGTGACTGTTCGTGTCGAAGTGGAAAGTGCTTGCGCTGAACCAATCAGTCAAGAATTTGCCTGTGAGCTTGAACTCAACGAAATCCGTTGCCTGAAGAAATTTGTGAGTCTTGAGGAAAACTCGTGGCTTATGCTCCTTTATCCAGAGGATCTTCGGCAAACTCAAAGAAGCATCATCGACGACTCCAGTTGTTTTAGCGATTTCCCGAGTTTGTGAGATGGCACGACGATCCATCCAGATAATCGCCTTCATCAACGGTTTACCGCATTTGTCGACAGGAACCGTCACGGGAGATTGACCCGTCACACCTACAGCAGCAACATTAACCTCCTTTACACTCTTTTTCTTGAGTACCGTTGATACGCATTTTCTGACTGCATTCCACCACAGCTGCGGGTTCTGCTCGGCCCATGAGGGCTGCTTGAATTCGACAACATAAGGTTCATAGGCACGCGCAAGCGATTCACCATTGTCGTTGAAAAGAACGACTTTGCAGCCTTCCGTTCCAATATCGATGCCTAGCACGTAACTCGAGAAATTCACTTCTTTCTTCGCTCCTGGACATTTCTTGTGTATCATGTGGTAAAAAGGTTAGTTGTGCTTGCAATTGCTTCTTTTTCTGAGCCCTGCTTGACCATTGGTTTCAGGCATATCCTGATAAAGCTGTTGCTCACTTTTTCCCACGTCGTGGAGTCCGAGCGCGCACACCGTTCTTCCTGATTCCCGAGTTGCCGGACGCAAGGCGAATTGGGCTGCCTGCTCTAGCACTGTCCGCACTGTTAGGTTCACTCGAGAGCCATAAAGAGGTCCGTAGCCACAGCGGTGACTCAGACTCGCTTAGGGAAAAACGATCCAGCTCTTGCAAATCCTGCCAGATGCGCGTTTACAGTTCTATTGCAAGATCTGGTATTCTTCAGTAGAGAAAAATCAGTTTTTCATTTTGGGTTCTAGAAAGTCAATCGCAAGTAATCGCATATTGGTTGATTTGAGGGATACGAGCAGAGTCGTTCCTATGATAGCTCCTACGAGACACCCAAGCGAATCAGCGATGGCATAATATGCGGTTAGTGGAGCCCAATACATGTACATGCTCGGAACGCCCCAGCCATTGACCCACACACCGATGTTGTTGCCTGTTGCGACTTCTCCTCCTGCCCGCGCGATCCAAGCCAGACACCACAGGGCAATTGGCAGGGTGGCTGGATTTCTGGTGTTCAATGCGCTGATTATTCGTTTTCGTATAGGGGGCACGACGATAAGTGCCATGGCCAGCCAGTATTCCCATGTTATGATAGGCATCGCTTGATACCAGGCGAAGGGATGCAAGAACCAGATCGCAATTTCAGCAGAAAGAATCAGTGTCGCTTCTTTCCAGTGGTTGAACAAGAAGAGCCCGCTTATGAGAGCAGCCATCATTGGGGCCAAGAACGTCAGCACTCCTATTGAGGCTGCAGGGTTTACATAAGGAGAGAGGAACCCGTAGATGAATCCAGCCAGAGTGCCCCAAACTGGTCCGAGAATTGGAGCCGTTAGACATGTTGATACTATACTTGCCAAAGTGATTACAGCAGCAGTTCCAAGAACTGGGTACGCAGGAAACAATACCAAAACCAATACGATAGAACTCCAGGTTGCGGTCAAAGCCACGAAAACTGAGTTGGTGACTTTTCTTTGGGCCATAAAACTCAATCATCCATTGTCAACTGTTTCCTAGCTACTGAGTTTTTTGCAGGGCTCTAATTAAACTTGCTAGGAAACGCATCAGGAGAGCGTGTTCCTCTGCTTTTGACACTAGCGAATGCTCCTCGCGCTGAGACATCCGTTTTTTCGTGGAAATTGCGCGGCATCAAGCAAGAACGCTTCATCTGCCTCTGCGTCGGGAAAGCTGAAAATCTGCAAGACACTGTTACGAAGGCTTCGCAGGCAATCGAGATGGCATCTAATTCAAGAGGCCAGTTGAAACAAGCTCCACAGAGGCTGAGGAATCATATTGATTGTTTCGAAAACACTCGAGCCTTGGGAAAAATCAAACCTAATGGGAGAATAAGTCTTTGATGCACGCGCGAACTCTAATGCGACCTTAACCTGTCTGTTGAAGCAAAGCTTCTCTAATAATCCCTGAATTGGCTGAAGCCCCCCTTAATCATTCGCTATGCCGAGTTTGAGGGTAGGATTCATGTTATCCTATGGATGGAAAAGAACTATTCAAGAGACGAAAATGGACCTCATGATTAAGGGTGGACCTTCAAGTCCTCATGTTGATTTCAGAGGCCGCACCTTATTCTCAATAAGTACGTGTAGCTCTTCACATGGATATGTTTTGAGGATTCGCTAGGTTTATTTATTGATATGGTCATCTACTAGCCTTAGCAGAGGCGGAGACTCAACGATGTCAAAGAAGATTCCATCGAAAGATGATGCCTTAGAGGCCCTCGATTTCATAGTGAGTGTTCTAAAGGAACATGAGAAGGACCTTGATAGGCTGATAAACGAATTGGGAAACGTCACGGAGAAGATGGGCAATTCAGGTGAACTGAGTGGAAAAGTGGAGAAGGTTGAAGATCGTCTGGGTACATTGCAAAATGAAATAAATAATCTGATAGCATACCTTTCTGGCCCACATGAAGGGTCTCCCTCACCATCTCTTCCATCATTACCTGTACCCGTGAAAACTGAAGAGGTGCCTCAGGTCAAAGAATTACATGGCCTTCCGCTGACCTTTAGGTGCAAGCAATGGGAAGACTTTCAGGAAATGGCCATCGGGGCTCAAGCGTTGTCTTTCATGTATCGAGAAGCTGAGAGAACTTTTCAGGTTGACGCTGTTAAGGGTAATCAGGTCATAACATACAGTGGGGAACTCCCCAAATACGGTCAATTGCTGAAGGTTTGGCTCTCAAAGCAGTTGAACGTTTCTGAGAAGAAAGCCTTAGAAGGCGTACTAGCAGTAGGTTAGCGAAGACTGCATCATGTTGAGCGTTTGTATTTAGTCTGATGCAGCAATCTTTTTATATGCGACTGTTGTCTTAAGTCTTAAGACGACATGTAGGGGTAAGAGGTTGAAGGTGAACCACGTCTGGCCAAGAATGTCATTTTTCCGTTTTTCGAAGCCTTCTCCTTTCTCCTCAACAACGGAAACTGGCTGGCTGGTTGACCAAAAAACGATGAAAACCCTCCATCTCGTCCAAACGTTCTCTGCCGGATGAGATCGATGACTGACAACAGCGTTGTCATTGAAAAACTCAATGAGGAGTTCGCTGATTTCCAGAAGAACATCGAGGAGCTTTACCTTCTAAGACGTGTAGCAGCAGATCTGAAGAGCTTCAGGAAGATGATACGTCTGAAACGGTACGATTGAAAAGAAAGACAAACCCTTACTGTCCTTCCTTCTTGATTAGCGGAATACACGGTTGCCATGGTAGACTTAAAATACCTGTTAAAAAAACCTTAAACGGCTGGAGGGCTACCGATGAGTTGGGCTTTCAATTTCTCAGGACAAGAAGAAACCCTCAAATTCATATCCAAAAACAACATAAAGATTCTGAACCTGTGCCATTTTCCTGAAGACGGAAGACTCAAAACTCTCAGTTTCTCAGTCACAGACACGGAAAGGATACACGAAATCCTCGACATGGGTGAAAGAGTTGATGGTTCAAATCTATTCTCCTTTGTGGATCCGCAAAAAAGCGATATCTACATAGCTCCAGATGCAAAACGCGCTTTCATTGACCCTTTTTCGACACTACCCACATTAAACATGTTGTGTGACTACCTAGACGAGAACGGAAAACCTCTATATGCAGCTCCAAAAAGCGTATTGACCAGAGCTGAGGAGCATCTTCGAGCTTCTAAAGGCGCGTCGCTTAAAGCTCTGGCTGAACTTGAATTTTACATAATAGCCAGGCAACAATTTGATAATTTGTTCCCGGGCATGCCTGAAAGGAACTATCATGAATCTGCACCGTTCACCAAGTTTCAAGACACCCGTAATGAGATTCTTGCCATCTTAGAATCTTGTGGCATGCCAACCAAATACGCGCATGGAGAGGTTGGACTCATAAATGCGACCAACGGCACGATGATGGAGCAACATGAAATAGAGCTCAAACCGCAAAGTCTAGTCAAGATGGCGGAAACGATTGCAGTTTCGAAGTGGATCATACGCAACGTATGCGCCAGACATGGGACCTCTGTTTCGTTCATTCCCAAAATCGATTTGAACCATGCTGGGACGGGCATGCACATACACCTTTGTGGGTTCAGGGATGGAAGAAACTTTGTTCCCAGCCCACAAGGGACTATCAGCCATGAAGCTCTGAAGATTATCGGAGGAATACTGAGATTTGCCCGTAGTCTTTCGTCTTTCGGGAACCCTACTCCCATATCATATCTTAGATTTTTCGCACGAAAGGAATCCCCAATGAATGTATGTTGGGGTGCTCGAAACCGTCTGGCCCTATTACGCGTGCCTTTGTGGTGGAGTTTCAAGAAACCGGAGGTCAACAAGGAAGGTTGCCACGAAACGTTCGAATACAGGGCTCCAGACGCATTTGCAAACGCCTATCTTCTTTTTGCTGGGCTAGCTATGGCAGCAGACTACGGGTTAGAAAACCCAGGAGATTCAACAAAGCTTGCAGAGGATCTACATGTTGATGCCGCCCAAGC
>Ga0209039_10001010_pt1 | contig 27411 bp, 21 predicted proteins | sample BogFormECP12_OM1_FD_188238 | JGI IMG/M metagenome (GOLD analysis project Ga0209039, IMG submission 188238) | Bog forest soil microbial communities from Calvert Island, British Columbia, Canada - ECP12_OM1 (SPAdes) (version 2) | ecosystem: Environmental > Aquatic > Freshwater > Wetlands > Bog ... | reverse complement strand
TAACATTCCTCCTAACCCAGAGTTCGCCGAGCCCGCAGTCGTTCCCGCTGAGCCGCCCGCAGCTTCGTCTTCTTCGCCAGTAGTACCGCCAGTAGTACCGCCAGCAACAGAGCCAGGGCCAGAGCCCGTTTCAGTTCCCGAGGCCATGCTCCGTGTGCAAAAATGCGCTTCCTGCGGGTTCCCCGTTTCCGAGGGGAGAACGCTCTGCCTCGATTGTGAGAAGAAGGAGACCGAGAAGAAGGATTTCGAGAAGAAGCAGCGCGAGCAGGAGCAGGGCGAGATCGAGCAACACCAGATCGAACAACAAGAGATCGAGCAACACGAGCAGGAGCAGGACGCAGCGTCTGACTCAGTGGGCGCGTCGGCGTCGGCGATGCCGGAGGAATTCGTGCCGGCCTTCCTGGCAAAGGCACCGCCCGTGTCAGAATCGTGGCTGGCGAACCACGTCAATCTGTTGGCGGTCGTCGTCCTGATCCTGGGCATTCTGGTCGCCGTGGTGGTGTTTCGATAACTACCCGTGTACTTGCGGGTGCCTGTTTTCCTTGACAAAATGCCGGTCGAACCCATAGTCTGCGCTTAATCTCTTGTTCCAACACACAGGTGCCCAAGCATGAAAAATGTGTACGAAGTTTTACGGCAAAAGGAACTTGAACTGACCAGGCTGGAAAAAGAAGTTGAGGCCTTGCGCGTCGCCGCCCCGCTGCTTTCGGACGAAAAAGAGACGCTGGCTGAAGCGCCCAAGCCCAGCTTAACTGCGGCCCCGCCGCCGCAACCGGTACGGATTCCGCCGGTGGTTGCCGCCCAGGGTGCAACCTCCCAGGCACGCGTCGCCGGCTGGGAAGATGCGGCGAAACGCTGGCCGTAAGCCAATTCGTTCGTCGCTGTAGAGACGGGGCTTGCCCCGTCTGCCCGCCATTTAAATAACCCAGGATCAGATTGTTCGGTTGTGGTTTACGAAACGCTTCTGGCGCAGCGTGAAGTTTGAGGAGGTGTATTTCAAGGAATAAAGGCTTAAGTTTCTCTTACACCACCCTCGCAGCAGCAACCCCGCTAAAAGCCCACCACGAAAAAGCCGCAGAATATGAGCATCAAAATGCCCAAGATGATGTATAACACGGGCGTGGTATTGTTGGTCTCCAGTTCTCCCTGCGCGAACCGTTTCTTTAAGTCCAGGATGATCCGCTTAAAAGCCTCCTGACCGCTTTTGCTTTTGTTTTTCACCTGCCCTACGCCCATCCATGACTGAATAGCGACCTGAATATCGAGGTTCGCCTGTGGTATGCGTATGAGGGAAAGCTCCTCCTCGCGCTCCATGTGCAACTCATCCAGCACCGAAAGAAGCGCTTTCCTGAACGATTTATCGACTATTCCGAGAGCGATGTGACCCTGCATCTGTTTCCAGAAAAATACCAGCAGAACCACAAACATTAAGGGCGCCAGCCAGGTTATTGCCCTGAGCCCTGCCAGACGATCGCCCGGAGCGGCAAGCATCTGAAACGGCATGATGAACTGCGGGGCAAAACACACCAGCATCAGGGCGAACATCCACCTCGATGAAAACAGCAACGGCTTCTTCCGGAGTAAAACCGCGAGGCCTGTGAAGAGAAACGCCAGCGCTATGATGCCGAAAAGGGCGGGGAACATCCTGTTCGTCATGAGCTTCGACCTACCGAAGTCGCTGCGGTATTTGCCTGCGGCGCCGGCGTCCTTGTCTGCCTTTTCACTTTCGCCTGCGGCCCGCTCCGCCCTGCTGCGCTCGCCGTAGGCATAGTCGTCCCTGGGATTGAGCGCGATAGCCTCGGTGCACTCCGCTATGGCTTCCTGCCACTTTTCCATCAGCACGAAGTTGTGGCAGCGATAATTGACGATATAGGTACGGAAGGGATTGAGGCGCTTGGCTTCCGTCAGATAATTGTTGGACTCAGGGTAGTGGTGTTGTTTGTAGGCAATCTCGCCAAGCGCCTCAAACGGCTTGTAGGACCCGGGATTGAGTTCCGCCCATTTCTTGTATTTTTCCTCGGCCTTGGACCATTGGCCCTCTTTGTCATACGCGCATCCCCAAACGCGGTATATGTCCGGAAAGTCCGGTCTCAGCCCCGCTGCTTCGCTCAGCAAGGGTTCCGCTTCTTGGCTGCGGCCCGTTTCGCATAAATCCTCCGCGCGCTGCACCAGGCCGATGACTTTCCGATCAGCGCCGCCGTCAAGTGGCGCTTCGGCTGGCGCGGAGGATAAAGGGAGCATCACCGATAGCAACGCGCACAGGCAGATGATAATGCGCTTCATTGACGCACCTCATGCGATGGATAGTACTTGGTAACGCCTCGTGATGCTAAAGTAAGTAATAAAGATTGTTCCAGAGCTATTATTTTGTTCCCTTGTTGCGCCGGTTTTCAATCCGGCGTTTTCAATCCAGCGTGGTGAACGCCAGTGCCAACAACGTTTTCTGCTCGACCTCGTGCGCCTTTGCGGAACCGGTAGCCGGACTGGCACTCCCGGAACGTTTCACCGAATGCACCGGCCGCTCATTTGCGATGTGTCTTAAGCGCGGCAGCATGTAAAATAGCGCGCCCATGTTGGCTGGCTCCTCCTGCACCCACACAATATCTCGCGCCGCACTGTGACGCTCCAGTTCCGCGGCCAGTTCCGCCTCCGGGAACGGGTACATCTGTTCGAGGAAAATAATGGCGGTACTGAATTCCTTGCGCTTCTGCCGCTCCGTGCGAAGTTCGTGTCCGATCTTTCCGGTGCAGATCAGAATTCGCTTGGCATTCTGCGCTTCTGTGTCCGGAATCACCGGCAGAAACCGTTGATGCGTCAGGTCCTCCAGAGGAGACAGCGCATCCGGATGCCGCAGCATGCTCTTCGGCGTGAACACCACCAGGGGCTTCCTCCACTTGCGCAGCGCCTGCCGCCGCAACAGGTGGAAATACTGCCCGGCATTCGATGGCTGACAAATCTGGATATTGTCCCGCGCCGCCAACTGCAAAAATCGCTCGATGCGCGCGCTCGAATGCTCCGGACCCTGGCCTTCGTAGCCGTGGGGCAGCAACAGCACCAGGCCAGACAGGAGGTTCCACTTGTCCTCGCCCGCACATACAAACTGATCGATCACCGCCTGCGCCACGTTCGCAAAATCGCCAAACTGCGCTTCCCACAGAACCAGCGCCTCGGGATAATCGCGGCTGTAGCCGTATTCGAATCCCATCACGCCCGCCTCCGAAAGCGTCGAGTTGTAGATGTCGCACGCGGCTTGTCCCTGCGCAATGTGGCGCAGCGGAACGTATTCCGTTTCATCCTGAATATCGAGCAGCACCGAATGGCGTTGATTGAACGTCGCGCGCCGCGTGTCCTGTCCGCTCAGGCGCACCGGAATCCCCTGCTTCACCAGGCTCGCAAAAGCCAGCGCCTCGGCCATACCGTAGTCCACCGGCTTCTTGCCCGTCCCCATTTCCTGGCGCTGTTCCAGCAACTTCTTGACCTTGGGATGGATGTGGAAACCCTCTGGATACGTGGTCAAACGTTCCGTGAGTTCCGCTAGCTCCTCGCGCGCAACGCCTGTGGGCTGCTCGTAATCCGGTTTATAGCGGCCCCCGAAATAGTCGTCCCAATACTTTGGGAGATCGCGCATCAGCGGCTTCTTGGTGACTTGCGTCGCGCTCTTCTGTGCGGCCTCGTACTCGCTCTTGACCGTCTTCACCCGCTCGGCGACATTTTCGATGCCGATTTGTTTGGCGTAAATCTGATACAGGGGCGGATGCTCTTTGATCGCCTTGTACATGAGCGGCTGCGTCACCGTCGGATCGTCCACCTCGCTGTGCCCATGGCGCCGGTAGCCGATCAGGTCGACGACCACGTCCGTGCCGAATTGGTAGCGGTACTCGGTTGCGATGCGCGCGATTCGCATCACGGCATCCACGTCTTCGCCATTCACGTGAAAGATCGGAATCGCCTGCCGCCGCGCGAGTTGCGCCGAGAAGCGCGAGGAATGCTCTTCGCGGGCATTGGTCGTGAACCCGATCAGGTTGTTGACGATTATGTGGATCGTCCCGCCCACCGTGTAACCGGCCAAGTCGGCGTAATTCAGCGTTTCCGCCGTGATGCCTTGCCCCGCGAACGCGGCGTCGCCGTGCACCAGCAGCGGCAGATACTTTGCCTTGCCGTCTTCACCGGCGCGGTCCTGCTTGGCGCGAGTGCGTCCCACCGTCACCGGATCCACCGCTTCCAGGTGGCTGGGATTCGAGGCCAGATGGATATGAATTTTCTTGCCGCTCCGGGTGACGTACTCGCCGGTCGCGCCCATGTGGTATTTCACGTCGCCCGACCCCAACACGCTACGTGGGTCTACATCCTCAAACTCCGCAAACACCTGCTCCGCCGGGCGCCTTGCCATATGAATAATGACGTTCAGCCGCCCGCGATGGCTCATGCCCATCACCAGTTCCACGGCGCCGCGCTCGCCGGCTACATCCAGAACCTGATCCACTGCCGGCAACAAAGACGTGTTGCCCTCGAGCGAGAATCGTTTATTGCCCAGATAGCGCTGCTGCAGCGTCTGCTCAAACAGGTCGGCGCGGACGAGCAGGTCGAGGGCGCGGGCTTGATTGATGTCGATGTCGACGGCAGCCGGTTCCCCTTCGATGCGGGCTTCGATGCGATTCTGAATCCAGCGCCGCCGCTCCGGGTCGGCGATGTGCATGAACTCCACGCCTACGCTTCCGCAATAAATGCGACGCGCTTGCCGCGCCCACTCGTTGTCGATCGTCGTATCGAACTGCAGGTCGGGATGCGGTTGCGGAGGCAGCAGGCCGAGCGGGTTCAGTTCGGCTTCCAGATATCCAAATTGCCGGAACAGCCCAAACACGCGTTCCCGTTCGTAGTTTTGAACGATGGCAGGGGCCGGGCCCCCGCTGGTATTGCGAGTTGAAGTCGCCATAAGAGGTCTTCTATAGAATAACGGATGATTTGCCCTGCGTGGCCGATGCAGCCGGGAGAAATGGAGCGACGGGCGTCTCGCCCGTCCGCCGGGCGGGGACGCCCGGCTCTCCATCGGCAAGCGCTGTGCTGCCGATCACTGCAAGGTGCGCTCGCCGCGATTATTCTGAAACCAGAGGAATACTCGCATGACCCTTCGTCCCGACGCAGCCAAGCCCGGAACCCCCGTCATTCTCGGCGTCCCATTCGACGCCAACTCTTCCTGGTTGCGTGGAGCGGCCGGAGCGCCGCCGATCATCCGCGTGGCTTTCAATTCCATTTCGTCGAACTTGTGGACAGAAACCGGCGTCGACCTCAGCGTCGAAGGCACGTGCTGCGATGCCGGCGATTTGAAGTTCACCTTCGATGAGCCGTTCACCACGATCGAAGCGAAAGTCGGCGAATTGCTTGACAAGGGCTTACGTCCGGTCTGCCTGGGCGGCGACCACTCGATTACGTTGCCAATTGTCCGTGCCTTCGGCAAGCACGTTCCCGGACTGACCATCCTCCACTTCGATGCGCACCCCGACCTCTACGACGAACTCGAAGGCAACCGGCTGTCGCACGCTTGCCCATTTGCGCGCATCATGGAAGAGGGCGCAGCCAAGCGGTTGATCCAGATCGGCATTCGGACTATGACTGGGCATCAGCGCGAGCAGGCCAGGAAATTCGGCGTCGAAGTCATCGAAATGCGCCACTTGCCCGCGCTCGACCGCATGAAAGTCGATGGCCCCATCTACATTTCCTTCGACATGGACGCGCTCGATCCCGCCTTTGCCCCCGGCATTTCGCATCGCGAGCCCGGTGGAATGTCGGTCAGGGAAGCCCTCGCGCACCTGCATGCCATTAGCGGGAAAATCGCGGGCGCCGACATTGTGGAATTCAATCCCGCGCAAGACAACACGCAAATCACGGCTATGGTCGCCGCCAAGCTGCTCAAAGAGATCCTGGGGAAGATGGTTTTGAACTAAAATGCAAACTTGCCGGTGGAGCGCCGGGCGTCCCCGCCCGGCTGGAGGGACGCGGACGGGCGAGGACGCCCGTCGCTCCATTGGATTTGGTGACTGATGGCGAACGAAGAAGAAAAAGAAGCCGCCGGCCGCGCTGCCGCCAGGCTGGTGCGCGACGGCGACATCGTCGGACTGGGCACGGGCTCAACCGCCTACTTCGCGGTTGTTGCTCTGGGCGAGCGCGTGAAAGCGGGACTGAAAATCATCGGAATCCCAACTTCCGTGCAGACCGCCGACCTGGCGCGCCAACTCGGTATTCCGCTGACCACACTGGACGAACATCCGGAAATCGACATCACCATCGATGGCGCCGACGAGGTCGATCCACAGTTGCGCTTGATCAAAGGCGGCGGCGGTGCGTTGCTGCGCGAGAAGGTCGTCGCCTCGGCCACTAAGAAGATGGTCGTGGTCGCGGACTCCGCAAAGATTGTTCCCGTGCTTGGCAAATTTCCTTTGCCGGTCGAGGTAATTTCGTTTGCGCGAACTGTGGTCGAGAAGAAGATCGTGGCGCTCGGCGGATTGCCCAAACTGCGAACGAAACCCGATGGCAGTGCTTACCTGACGGACAATGGCAATCAGATTCTCGATTGCAGTTTTGGAAAGATCGCGGATCCACCGGCGCTGGCGCGCTCGCTGAGCGACATACCCGGTGTAGTCGAACACGGCCTGTTCATCGGGCTGGCGAGCGTAGCACTGGTAGGCCGCGGAGACCGCGTCGAAGAGTTGAGCTGACGAAGGCACTGTCGGGCTTCGCCCGACTGGACAGCCGGGGGCGGCTGTCCCTACGTGAGATGCGCCATCGTCGGCTCAAACCACAATCTCCGTTAGCGCCTTCAGCAGATTCTCTACTTCCTCCATCGTGTTGTAGTGCGCCAGGCCGATGCGCAGAAATCCTCCCAGGCGCTCGACGTTCAACTGTTCGGTGAGGTTCAGGGCATAGTAGTTTCCGTCCCAGGTGAAGAAGCCGCGCTCGCCGAGCTTGGTTGCCAGTTCCAGCGGCGTGTGGCCTTCGATGCGGACCGCGATCGTCCCGCAGCGATTCTCGAAGCGCCGCGGGTCGCTGATGCCGTAGAGCTTCAATCCGGGAATCGCTTGCAAGCCTGCGATCATCTTCTCCGTCATCTTGCGCTCGTGCTGATGAATCGCTGCGTGCGCGGCCAGGATTGCGGCGCGCCTTGCCGTGACCGCGGGCTTGGCGCGCTCTTTCTGTAGAGACGCGGTTTGCCGCGTCTCAGACGGGGCAAGCCCCGTTTCTACACGGCGGCCTAGTTCCTCCCAGTAATCCACGCAGGCTTTGATTCCCGCGATGCACTCGTGGTTCAGCGTCCCCCACTCCCAGCAGTTCGGAATGTTGTCGGTGTTGGGCCGGACTTTGTACGGACGCAGCCGCTTCAAGTGCTCGCGCTTGCCGTAGAGAACGCCCATGTGCGGACCGAAAACTTTGTAAGTCGAGCAGACCAGAAAATCGCAGTCGAGGGCGCGCACGTCAATCGGTCCGTGCGGAGCGTAGTGGACGGCATCGATATAACTCAGTGCTCCCGCTTGCCGCGCCAACCGCACCACTTCGGCGACGTTGTTGATCGTGCCCACGGCATTTGACGCATAACCGACCGCAAGCAGTCGCGTGCGACTGCCGATGTTTGCCGCCAGGTCGTGCATGTCGAGCGTGCAATCGGCTTCGTTAAACTTTACCGTGCGAATGATCACGCCTTTTTCTTCCAGCGCTTTCCAGGGCGAAAAATTCGCGTCGTGGTCGAGCAGCGTGAGCACGATCTCGTCGCCGGGGCCGAGTTCGCGACCGAGCGCGCGGCTCATGGCGAAGGTCAGGGTCGTCATGTTTGGGCCGAAAACGATTTCATCCACATCGCAATTCAGAAAATCGGCCATCGCCGACCGCGCTTCCGCGATCATGCGGTCGGTGTTGCGGCTGGTGGGGTAAGCGCCGCCGGTGTTGGCGTTGTTGCGCGCCAGATAGTCCGCGATGGCGTCAATCACCCGCTGCGGTACCTGCGTGCCCCCCGGCCCATCCAGGAAGACCGCGGGATGTCCTTTGATCGTTTGGGCGAGCGCCGGGAACTGCGAGCGAATCCACGTGAGGTCAAGGGCGGTGGATGAAGAAGTCTGCTCAGCGATTGGCATAGCAGACATTCTAATGGGTGTGACGTTTGATTGGTGGCGGGTGCAGTGCGGTGTGCCTTAGAGGGGGTCGCGACAAAGGGGAAAGCTTGAACCACAGGGAACACAGAGGAGCACAGGGGAAACCCTACCGGTGCGAAGCGATGGTTTGGAATCGCCAGCCGTTCCATGGGGCGGATGTCAGCCTACGCTATTTGTGAAACCGGCATAGCGGCGCTTACATGCCGGCTGCCCGGATGAAGTCTGCCAACATGCCATAGGCTGTTGCATAGAGACCGGGATTTTCCTCGGTGATTGTGAGGCCGGGGAAGATGTCGGTTTCAAACTGGATGATGGACGATGTTCCGCCGGCCAGCGCCATGGGGTCGGTGAGCGGGATCTGCTCCGGGCGAACGCTGGCGCTTACTCCCGATGGGGTGCGCTGAGCGCGACATAGGAGTTTGTAGGGCGCGCCTGCATTTCGAGCCGAGCGCACAGCTTCTCCGGTGAGCCGGCGGATTCCCTCACGCTCCACTTTTTGCGGCGGCAGGCGCACGCCCATGATAACAGTCACCAGCGCGGCGACTTTCAGGGCTGCGTCCCAGCCGTCGATATCGTGGCTGGCATCGGTTTCGGCCACGCCCAGTTGCTGCGCCTGGCCGAGAGATTCGTCGAAGCTCAGCCCGCGCTCCATGCCAGTCAGAATCACGTTCGTGGTCGAGTTGAGGATTCCCTTGAACCCTCTCACTTCGATCGCGGGCAGCGTGTTGCGGAAAAGCGAAAAGATGGGGATGCCGTCCATGACGGTCGATTCAAAGAGAAACTGCTTGCCGCGAAGGGCTGCAAGCTCACGCAGTTCTTCATAGGCGTGGACGACCGGGCCTTTGTTGGCCGTAATGGCGTGGGCTCCGTGTTCGAGGGCGGCCCGGATGTGGTCAATGGCGGGCTGTCCGCTTTCGACGTTGAGGGAAGTGGCTTCGAACACGACGCCCGGTTGGGCCGCGTCGAGCCAGTCGTGGTACCGCGAACACGCCTGTCCGCGCGCCGCGAATGCATCTGAGTTTCGCGCGCTCAGAAGATCGGCCACATCAAAGCCAGCCGCATTCACTTGCCACCCGATGCGCCGCGAGCCGACGCCCGTGATACGCCACTCGATGCCGTAGTGCTCGCGGAGTTCGGCTTCTTTCCGTTGCAACAGTTCGACCAGCGTGCGGTTGACATTGCCGAAGCCAAGCAAGCAGAGGCGAAGAGGTTTCATGCGTGCGAGAGTATACCAAGTGCAGGCGCCTTCCCTGCGAGACTTGGGAAGGAACTTGTGGAGAGACGCATATCTAAGTTTTTATGGGACAGGAGCTGCCAAACCCACAGACTCAATGCTTGATTTCAGCACTGCGCGGCAACAATCGCGTGGAATTGAGGATAAATGCCATCTCCGAGCTAACATGAATAAAAGCAGCCAACAGTGGGTTTAAGAAGCCAAAAGCCGCCATTCCCACCCCTATGGTGTCCACTGCCAGAGTGCCCACGAAATTTTGCATAATGATGCCGTGGCAGCGGCGCGCAACTCGCAAGGTTACGACAAACTTGGAAAGATCGCTTCCAATCAAGATGACGTCGGCGCTCTCCCTGGCAACGTCAGTTCCTGAACCCATCGCAATTCCAACGTTTGCCTCCACCAGCGCTGGAGCATCGTTGATGCCGTCCCCGACCATCGCAACTTTGCGATTCTTTGCGCGAAGTTCCCTTACCCACTTGGCCTTTTGGTCGGGCAAAAGTTCTCCCACTGCCTCGTCGACACCGAGCTCACGTCCGACTGACGTAGTTACTCCTTGTGCGTCTCCGCTTAGCAGAACCGTCTTCAGGCCCATCTCTCGCATGGCCGCAACCGCACTCTTCGCTTCGGGACGCAGCACATCTGCGATGCGGATCGTGCCCAGCATCTGTCCGCCGCGAGCGACATGAACTTCTGAAACTCCGCCTCGGCCGTCGCTGTTGACTGGCGGAATCCCCTTCACAGCACGTTCCATCAAGAGCGCGCGGCTGCCAACCAGAATCTCCTCGCCGCTGTACATCACTCTGACGCCTCTTCCGGGCGTGTAGGAGAACTCATCAGGTTCGGCGACAGGAACCGCGAGTTCGGTGGCGCGTGCAATAATTGCTTTCGCAAGCGGGTGTTCGGACTTGCGTTCGGCGATGCTGGCAGCGACGATGATTTCGCGCAGAGCGAACCCGTTGCTCGAGACGACCTCCCGAATTTGAGGAGTTCCGAAGGTCAAAGTGCCCGTCTTATCCAATAGCACAGTGTCCACGGCAGCCAGCGCTTCCAGGTAAAGGCCGCCTTTCACAATTGCCCCCTGATGTGCGGCACGGCCAATGGCGCCAAGAATGGCGAGAGGCGTTCCCGCTGCAATGCCACACGCGCCGGCAACGATCACAACCGAAATCGTTGACCTGACATTGTGGGTGACGAAGAAGGTCAGAACTGCAGCCCCCAGTGCGAAATACACCAGGTAGCCAGCTAAGCGATCCGCCGTTTTCTGAATGGGAGCCCGCGATTTCTCCGCCCGCTCGACGGCTTCGATGATTCTTCCGAAGGTCGTATCGCGGCCCAGTTTCTGCGCCTCGACTTCCAGGGCTCCCGATTGGTTGATAGTTCCCGCGTAAACGGGATCGCCGGGCGATTTCTCAACCGGCATGGCCTCGCCTGTGATGGCTGCTTGCTCCACAAAGGATCGTCCGCCAAGCACAAGTCCATCCACTGGGATTCGAGCGCCCGGCTTTACGATTACCGTGTCAGCGAGCCGGAGATCTTCGGCGGGTATTTCGGTCACTTCGTGGTTGCGGCGGACGGAGACCGTTCGAGGAAGGAAATCAATCAAGTCCTGGATGGCACGTCGGCCGCGCGCGACCGTGAGTCCTTCCAAAACCTCGGCGGCAAGCACGAACGCTGTGATGATCAGAGCGGTAAAGAATTCACCAATGGCCAATGCCGAAAGAAGGGCGATGGTCATCGAGAGTTCCATCGTCATCTTTCTTTCGACGACATTCTCGAAGGCTTCCTTGAAAATCGGGTATCCGCCGATCAGGGCAGCCACGATGCCAATTACACTGACACGCGGAAACGGCTCCCACACGCGGAACCAGACTGCGGCCGCAGCCAATGCCACGAACGCAATGCGAACGAGTTCAGCCCAGTCGGCCCCGTGCTCATGTTCCGAGGCGTGGTCCGCTTCCTGGATTGGAGAGAGAGGAGAGATCGGCGCATTGCTTTTTTCAGCCAAGAAAGGAGCGCTCATACCTGTTGCCCTTTCCCGCCAGCGGCGGCATGTTACTTCAGGTAAGACTTGACCATGTCGATCACCTCATCCGCTGCCATCACCTGTTGTGAAGTGGCCCTATGTTTTCCGTTGAGCACGTGACTGCGGATGTGACCTTCCAGGAGCTCGGCCATCAGGCTGTTCATCGCGCCCCTGGCGGCGCTCATGACTTGCAGCACTTCGGAACAATCGCGCTCCTCGGTAAGGGTTCGCACGAGAGCCTCGATCTGCCCCTGAATGCGTTTGGCCCGCAGAATTAGTTTTTGTTTGTCCTTGATCGTGTGGCTCATTGTCCGGCATCCGGTTTCAATAGTACCATACCGGGTATGGTATAAAAAACTTGCGATGATGATTCCGGCGCCGCCGCTTTTTCTCCTCCCCGCTAAACCGACAGTGGTCTAGCCAAGCGGACTGGAATCCGGAAGACGGGAATCCCACAAGTTGCAGGGCAAGGTACTCCCGTTGCGTTTCGTTTCTGTTTTGGTATAGATTCAAACCACAGGCTGTTGGGGAGCCGTCATGAGGTCGATCGCGAAGCGGATCGCGTTGCTGTGCGTCTTGCTGACGTTCTCGTCAGCAATAGCATCCGCTGCGCATCAACATTCGAGCGCGATCGAGTCGGCAAAGTGTTTGGTCTGCGCTGCTACCCAATCAGCGTCTCCCAAGGCCCCGTCCTCACTGACGCGTGTCACATTCGTTGTCGTCACTACCTTTCGGCCGCAGCCGGTTCCCGCCAAGCAACGCCTGATAGCCTTCGCCCTGTGTGTGCGCCCGCCTCCCAGCGTCTAAAAGATCAAATTTCAGTCGTATAGAGGCCGGTTCGTGTCCCGTGAACCGTATTCGTTGATCTTTTGGACCAAATTTCTTCTGGAGGAATTCATGCTGACGTCTTACAAAAAGTCGCTTCATGCGGCTTTCATGGTGGTTTTCTGTTTTGCATTGGGTCTTCAAGTTTACGCGCAGTCGGGCGGAAGTTCGATCAGCGGCACCGTCCTGGACCCTTCGGGCGCGGTTGTGCCTAATGCAAGCGTTGAGATTCATAACGCGGTCAGCGGCTATGACCGGACAACCAACACCGACAGTAAGGGGAATTTCAATTTCCCGAACGTACCGTTTAATCCGTATCACATGTCGGTGACGGCCAAGGGGTTCGCTCAAAACGCGCAGGATGTGGAGATCCGCTCGGCATTGGGCGTGAATGTGAAAGTCAGTTTGACCGTGGCCACCAGCACCGACACGGTCACGGTCGAGGCGGGGGCGGATTTGGTGGAGAACGATCCGATCGGCCACACCGACGTGGATCGGGGATTGTTCGACAAGATTCCCCTCGAAAGCCAGTCCTCGTCCGTGAGTTCGCTGGTCACGCTTGCGGCGCCGGGAGTGGCTGCCGATTCGAACGGCCTGTTTCACGGACTGGGCGATCACGCGTCGAACTCATTCTCGGTCGACAACCAGCCCATCACCGATCAGCAAAGCAAGATTTTTTCGAACCAGATTCCGGTGGATTCGATCCAGTCACTGGAAGTCATTCCCGGCGCACCGCCGGCGGAATACGGAGGCAAGACGAGCCTGGTGATTGTGGCGACGACGCGCTCAGGCCAGGGCGTCACCACGCCGCATGGCAGCGTGAACGCCTCGTACGGCTCGTTTGGGTCGTCCAACGCGGGCTTTGATCTGGCTTATGGAGGACAGAAGTGGGGAAACTTCATTTCCGCGAATGGGCTGAATAGTGGCCGATTCCTCGATCCGCCGGAGCTCGCCGTGATGCACGACAAGGGCAACGAACAGAACCTATTCGACCGCGTGGACTACCAACTCTCATCGGCCGACTCGATTCGCCTGAGCTTGGGCTTTTCGCGTTCCTGGTTCCAGACGCCCAACAGCTTTGACGGCCAAAATTCGACGCTGTGGAATGGGGTGGTGGTGGCAAATGGGGGTCTCGATCCGAACGGCAACGTCGTCGGTCCCACCGACCAACGCGCGCTGATTAAGACCTTCAACATTGCGCCCGCCTGGACGCGAGTGATCAGTCCAACCACCGTCTTTAGTCTCGGCGGCTGGGTGCGGCGGGACGCCTTCAATTACTATCCCAGCAGGAACCCATTCGCCGATCTTGGTCCCTCCAATCTTCAGCAGGAGACCATCTCACAGTATCGGACGCTGGCGAACACCGGGCTCCGCTCCGATATTTCCTACGTGAAGGGTATCAATAACCTTAAGCTGGGAGCTACGTATCAACAAACGTTTCTTACCGAGCAATTCAACCTGGGAATCGTCGATCCGACGCTCAACGCGCCCTGCCTGGATGCAAACGGTGTCCCGGTATTTGTTGGCAACCCTGGGCTCAACGACCCATCGCAGTGCCCGACGGCGGCGACGACGAACCAAACTCTATATCCCGCACCGTTTACTGCGAATGCCAGCTTCAGCCAATTGCTGGGCTGCTACGACCTGACCAGACCGACTCCGTCGTCCAACGATGGCTGTGCGGGTTCGAGCAGTACCTTGTATCCATTTCGCGGCCATACGGACATAAAGGAGCTCGCCCTCTATCTGCAGGATGCGATCTCCAAGGGAAACTGGTCCCTCAACCTGGGACTGCGGGGTGATTTTTACAACGGCCTGGTAACCGCGCGTCAAGCCGAGCCGCGTCTCGGAGTTGCTTACAACATTAAGCGGACCAACACGGTGCTGCGCGTTTCCTATGCGCGAACGCTGGAGAGTCCGTTCAATGAGAATCTTGTCCTGGCCAGCGAAGGATGCAATTACGCTGTCATTAAGGATCTTATCCCGTGCGTGCAAGCACCCAACACACCCGGCTATCGCAATGAGTTCCATGCTGGCTTGCAGCAGGCGTTTGGCCGCTATGCCGTCGTGAGCGGGGATTACATTTGGAAGTACACGCACACCGGCTACGATTTCAGCACGCTGGCTGCGACGCCGATCTTCTTTCCGGTTGGGTGGCACAATTCCAAGATCCCGGGATACGCCATTCGCGTGAGCGTGCCGGACTTCCACGGATTCTCGGCGCTGGTGGTGATGTCGAGCGTGGCCGCCCGCTTCTTCCCACCCCAAACCAGCGGTCTGGGCGTTACGGTCGGGCAGAGCGGGCTCCCTTTCCGTATTGACCACGACGAAAAGTTTAACCAAACGACGCACCTACAATATCAGCCTTGGAAAGCCGGACCATGGTTCGGCTTCAATTGGCGATACGACAGCGGTCTCGTAGCCGGCCAAGCACCTTGCTACGGTGGCAATTGCGCGCAGACGACAACGCTGCCAGGCAACGTACCAGCGATCAACATGACGGATTCGTTTGGAACCCCCCTAACCGCCGACCAGGAGTTCCAAGCGGGCTTTTTTTGCGGCTCTCAGCATGCCACCCCGACTGTGGCTCTGCCGTCCGTCTGCCCGGCATCGCAGTTTGGATCCACTCTTATACAGGTACCAGCGCCAAACACGGAGAACGACGACCATAATCCGCCGCGCATCGCGCCCCGTAACCTGTTTGATGTTGCCGTTGGCGACGACAACCTGTTCAAAGGCGACCATTACAAATGGAGCTTTACGCTTACTGCCGTCAACGTGACCAACAAAACGGCGCTGTATAACTTCCTATCGACCTTCAGCGGGACGCACTATGTGACGCCGCGCGCGCTGACGGCGCAGGTCGGGTTCCACTTCTAATGCCGACCGCTTGACTGCCGCTAACCCGCTGGTGGAGCGCCGGGCGTCCCCGCCCGGCTGGACGGGCGAGGACGCCCGTCCCTCCTCCAGTTCGTTGTTCCTCGGAGTGAGAGGGTCACGTGGACGGAGACGCGGCAAGCCGCGTCGCTAGGGCAGATTCCGCTTTGGTTCGAGGAGCAGCGGCGCGTCGGGGTCGGCGTCTCTTCACAGTTCGCCGAGGCGGTGGTTGGCACTGTCTTTTCTATGGCTTAAGAGCTGTGTTTACGGCGATACGGAGGGGCGGCGCACCACCAAAAGGTCACTGTCCCCCGTTACGGAAGTTTACCTCCAAATCCCCGAATGCTTTCCTGCCCGTGGGGTGCCTGTTATCAATGAGTATTCGCGTGTATTTGGGCCTGGGAATTGCAACCCGGCTTCCCGGGCAGGAGTCCGTTCGAAGTGAGAACTCGCCCGCAATCCTGGAGGGACATGAGCGCGGCGCCACGCTTTTTCATAGCCGTGGTCGTGCTCTGCGGGACGGTCGTCCTGACCTATTCGGTCTTGCACGACCGGAGCCAGAATCCGCTCAAATTCTTCTGCTATCTAGTGATTGCGCTGGCGGCCTCGCGGCTAAAAGTGAACCTGCCCGGTATTACCGGGACGATGTCGGTGAACTTTCTTTTTCTGCTGCTGGGTGTACTGGAACTGAGCTTGTCGGAAACCATGGCGCTCGGCTGCGCGGCGGTGGTAGTGCAGTGCTTCGACCGCGATCGTCCGGTTCCGATTCAGGTCGCCTTCAACGTCTGCTCGACCGCGCTGGCCATCGCGATAACCTTCTTCACCTATCGCTATTCTTTGTTGCATCGCGCGGTGAATAACCCCTCTACCTTGCTATTTGTGGCGGCGTGCGTTTACTTCGTGGCCAACACCCTTCCGGTGGCAGCCGTTATTTCGCTGACGGAGCGCCGGTCTCTGCGAAAGATCTGGGCAGACTGCTACTTCTGGAGCTTCCCGTACTACCTGGTGGGTGCAGGCGTAGCCGGAATGATGAGCTGGCTGCACGGCTTTACCGACTGGCAGACGTCGTTGCTGACGCTGCCGGTGGTGTACCTCATCTACCGTTCCTACCGCCTTTATCTCGGCAAACTGGAGGACGAAAAGCGGCACGTGGAAGAGATGGCCGACTTGCATATGCGCACGATCGAAGCGCTGGCACTTGCCATCGAGGCCAAGGATCAGACAACTCACGACCACTTGCAGAGAGTTCGCGTCTACGCCGTCGAGGTTGCGAAGGACCTCAAGATTGACCGGGAGGGAATGGAGGCCTTGCAGGCCGCGGCCTTGCTGCATGACATCGGCAAGCTGGCGATTCCCGAGCACATCGTGTCGAAACCGGGCCGTCTGACGCCGGAAGAATTCGAGAAAATGAAGATTCATCCGCTGGTGGGAGCGGAAATCCTGGAACGGGTGCGCTTTCCCTACCCGGTCGTGCCCATCGTACGGGCCCATCACGAAAAGTACGACGGGACTGGCTATCCGATGGGATTGCGCGGGACGCAAATTCCGATTGGCGCCCGCATTCTGGCGGCGGTGGATTTTCTGGACGCGCTGGCTTCGGATCGGCAATATCGGCGGGCGCTGCCTCTGCAGGAAGCGATGGCGCGGTTGGTGGATGAATCGGGAAAATCTTTTGATCCGCAAGTGGTCAAGGTGCTGGAACGAAGATACGTGGAACTGGAGCAACTGGTCCACCAACGCACGGACAGCCTAGGCAAGCAGAAATTATCCACCGAAGTCAAAGACCAGGACGCGAAGATTGAGCCGGCCATCCAGCCGGCAGCCGGTTTCGAGGCGCAAGGACGGCGGCAATCGCAAGAGCGCAGTTTTCTGAGTTCGATCGCGGCGGCGCGCCAGGAAGCGCAGACGCTTTTCGAGCTCAGCCAGGATCTGGGGGCTTCGCTCAGTCTGGGCGAGACCCTCTCGGTGTTTGCGGTGAAGCTGCGCCGAGCGATGCCGTATGATGCGACTGCGATCTACGTCCGCCACGGCGATGAACTGGTGCCGGAATATGTGAATGGCGACAACTTCCGGTTGTTTGCTTCACTGCGCATTCCGATGGGGCAGGGGCTCTCGGGGTGGGTGGCGCAAAACCTTAAGCCGATCCTGAATGGCAATCCATCGGTCGAGCCCGGCTATCTGAACGATCCTTCGAAGTACAGCACGCTGAACTCAGCGCTCGCCGTCCCGCTCGAGGGCCTGCATGGCGTGGTTGGCGTGGTCGCTTTGTACCACGCGGAAAAAGATTTCTTTACCTCCGACCACCTGCGCATTCTGCTGGCGGTAAGTTCCAAGATGGCGCTTGCCATCGAGAACGCGATGAAGTACGAGCAGGCGGAGACTTCGGCGGTTACCGATTACCTCACCGGTCTTCCCAACGCGCGCTCGCTATTTCTGCAACTCGACCGGGAACTGGCGCGCTGCAAACGCGACAACAAAACCCTGACCGTGATGGTCGCGGACATGGACGGCTTCAAGCAGATCAACGACCGCTTTGGGCACCTGGAAGGGAATCGCGTCCTGCGTTTGTTTGCGCACTCCCTGAAGGAAACCAGCCGTGAGTACGATTATGTGGCGCGCATGGGCGGCGACGAATTCGTGGTCATCGCTCCGGGACTCACGCCCGAAGCTGCCGCACGCAAATCGGAACAGATGCGAGACCTGGCAAAACAAGCTGGCAAGGACATCTGCAACGAGGACATTCTATCGCTGAGCGTGGGCAAGGCGGTGTATCCCGAAGATGGGATGGATGCCGAAAAGATCCTCTCGGAGGCCGACAAACGTATGTATCTACAGAAGCAGAGTCAGTCGACTCAGAAGAACCGCCGTCTGTATCCGCGGGTGCGGGGCCGGCTTACCACGGAAATTTCTGGAAACGGTCAAGAACGCGCGATACTGGGCATCGTTACCAACCTGAGCCTGGGCGGCTGCTATGTTGAAACCGGCGGCCTGCTGTTGCCGGGAGCGCAATTGAAACTCACCTTCTCGCACGAACATACGAACGTTACGATTGAAAGCGAAGTCGTGCGCATGGACATGGGTATTGGAGCGGCGCTGAAGTTCAATGAAGCGACGCACGAGGTCCGCGCCGCCTTGCAGCGCATCCTCGAGCAGTTGGCCAGCCTGGAAGCGGTCGTCGATCTGAATCGCAGCCAGAAGGCTGTTGCCGGGAGCAAACTGTAGTGCTGCGACCGCGTGATGGTTACTGCTGTCGATCCAGATTTGCTGGTGGAGAGCCGGGCGTCCTCGCCCGGCTGGACGGGCGAGACGCCCGTCACTCCACTTAATCATGCGGGAACGGCAATCGGCCGAATCTGGATCAGCGGCGCCGTGGTGCCCGATATGGCGCGTGGTTTCGACAGCCCTTGTCGCAGCATGTTCTCCGTCGGCACGCCCGTCCGGTAGAACGACTTCTCGCAATCCGCGGTCGATGGTCCCCGCATACTCCCTTCCACATAGGCCAAGCCCGGACAACGCGTGCAACTGGTGACGTGCGAGCACGACGAGCAGACGGTCAGGTCTTTGGCCTGGATCGAGCGGACCTCTTTCATCTCCGGGGAAAAATTCCAGATATCCAAAAATTTCCGCTGACGAATATTTCCCGTGGGAAGTGGAAACTGCACGCAGGGAAAGACATCACCATAGGGCGAAATGTAGCAGAAAGAATGGCCCGCGCTGCACGAGTAACCCTCAAGGTCCTCCTCCGAGGGCGGCTTGGGAGGAGCACAGAATTCTTCCTGGCTGCCGACCAGCGCCGGGTTGTGGAAAATTTCCGGGAGTTCTTCTCCCGGAATGCGCAGCGAGAGAACGGATGTGTCGCCATCCATCATGGGCGTGATCGTGGGATCGAGCGTGTACTGCACGCCGAGTTCGGCGGCAAGTTCTTGCACGCCGCTGTGATCGGAAGAATTCACGGTCATCAGCACATTGGCGATGGTGACTCGCAGCCCTTGCTCGCGCAAGAAGCGAATGGCCTTGATGGTGCGCTCGAACGAGTGTGGCAGCTTGGTGATGGCGTCGTGCACTTCGGGACGATGCGAGTACACGCTGATCTGAATCGTGTCCACGCCCAAGGCGCGGATTCTCCGCGCTTCTTTTTCGTGGATCATCACCGCGTTGGTCTTGATCTTAACGTTGAACATGAGACGCCGGGCGTGTTCGACAATCTCAAAGAAGTCGCGGCGGAGGAAGACCTCGCCGCCGCTGAAAGTGAGAAAGAAAACGCCGGCCTCGGCCAGTTGATCGAGCACCTCCTTGATTTCGGCGGTCGTCATCTCGCCGTGGTCGTCGTGATCGAGATAACAATGCACGCAGCGCTCGTTGCAGCGATACGTGACATCCATGTGCACGGCGATGGGCACGCCCAGGTTAAATGCTTTCTGGCCTACTTCACTCATCAGGCTCATCAGGGAGCCTCCGAAGAGAGCGGTTGACTCGAAACGAGAAGAATTCCGTGGCTGGAAAGCTCGGCGACGAACTGCTCGGCGTCTGCGTGGGCCTCGTCGGGATCGACGTCAAACTGCTCGCAGACCTGGTCGCGAACAATATCCCGCAAAGGAGTGCGCCCGTCGGCAGCTTGAAAGATGGCAGTTGCGACCTCGTTCAGCGTGAAGAACGTCGAATCGGCCGAGTTCATGACCATCATTTCGCCGGCCAGCGCACGGGCGGCAATGGCAGAACTGCGCGCAATGTAAATGCAATTTTCAGGCATGCTGCGGCACCTCCTGGAAGTTGCGTGCGAATTTGCGAACTTGGTCCCACACCCTGGCATCAGGATAGAACGTCAGGCGGCGAATGGGAACCCTGGCGACGAAATCACAAGCAGTGGCTAAAAGCTTTTCCACCAGGCCCTGGTCTTCGGCGAAGAAAAGAATATTGCGCATCAGGCGGCGGACGGCTTCCGCGGACGACAACTCATCGACGCGGTTCTCCGGACCCTGCTCCAGAAAAAAGAGAGCGGAGACGGGGGCTGTGCAGTTCTCACCGGCCCTGGCCAGCTCTCCGGCGAACGGAGTGCCGAATGCCGCGTACCCCTCGGCGCTCGGGCGCAGGTAGGAAATTTCGTCGGTAAGCAGGGTGATGTCCGCCGGCGCCAGCCGCGTCATTGTGGTTTTTCCAGCGCCGGATACGCCCGAGAATAGATAAGCGCGGCCATCGCAAATCGCACTGGCGGCATGCAACAGGAATCCGCCACGCTGCGCCAGAATCAGGCTGTGCAGAATGCGCAGCACCGAATCGAGAGAATACGGGTTCGCATTCTGCCGCACACTGCCACGTCCGGTGCGCGGGTCCCAGCGAGCGTGGAAGTCTCCGCGCTCGATGAGCCACTCGTCACCATCGCGGCGTACCCGAACGTCGTCATCGGAAGCCGGTCCCGTGCGGGTGAGATCAAACTGGAGCTCAAACTCGGGACGCGAAGAACTCAGGAACCCGTCATAGCGCTGGCGCAGCAGATCGAGGAAGCGCGCGTCACAGGTGGACAAAGCGATCGGGATCCCTCCGATCTCGACACACACGACTTTTTGGGCCGCGGCCATCATAACGCTCCCAGCTCCGCCGGACTCACATCTGCGCCGTGTTCCGAGTTTCGAAGTTCGCGCGCCGATGCCTTCCGGCGGCTGTGAAGTTTTAGAGCAAGACGGCGTGCCACGCCGCAATGACAGAAGAGCATTCCCACAGCGCGAGACCACTTCACGCCAAACCCCTGGCGTAGAGCGGCTGTACAGGATTCAGAAAAACTACGGTTCGTATCAGGGTACCGCTGTAGCGATACCGTAACCTCTTCGAAATCAGATGCCCCCTTAGGGGCGGGGCATCGCAAGGCGACTTTTTCCGCAGCCTGTGCAGACGCGGCTCGCCCGTCTCCAGCGCTGCGCACCAACCGGCCCAGCAGCGCTTCGGGAGGGTACTGAGGATCAGGACCAGGCACGCAATCGCCGCGCAACAGGAAGCCATTCGGTGTGCAGGGGGCGATCAGTCGGTGTAGGACGAGGCGGTCTTCACGCCGCGCCAGCACGATCTCACCGGGCCGGACGTCTTCGAGGGAGCAGCTTTCGATCTCGACCACATCGCCCGGCCAAAGAGCGGGCAGCATGCTTTCCCCGTGAATTTCCCCGCGAACGAGCAGACGCACCCGCAAACGACCGCTGCGACGCAAAACGTCCGCCACCAATGCTGAACGTACCGCGCTCCAATTCGAGCACGGCGCACTGGTGGCGTCTTCCAACGTCAGGAAGTCTTTTGCGAGAAATGACATTGGCCTTGGGTGGTGATGGTCTTGCCGCAAGACAGGGCGAGCGTCTCGAAAACCCGTTCGTAGCGGAAAGCCGGCTTCTGGTAGGGCTTCTTCCCTTTACCCGCGTTGCCCGGCTGCTGGGGCTTCTCGCGAGCGGCCCGATTGTCGGTCATAGTCGGTCAAGCCAGTTGATGAAACGGCTGGCTTATCCCCCAGTTTTGATAAGTGTAAAGGCAGTGTACTACACGGCTTTCCCCGGTGCCAATACGACTTAGCCGCAAACCGAAGAAGGCGAATCAACATCCTCAATAGAATGACAGAGTTCCATTCTGCCGCGCGCGCCGCAAACTGAGTGCCAGGCCGGCGAGCGCAAGCGGCAACAGGATCGCGCCAAACCCGGCCAGGACGGCCAGTGTCGGAGCCATTCCCATCATGGACTGCCCCTCCAGCAACGCCCGGCGCATCCCATCGATGGCGTAAGTGAGAGGGACCGCGCGCGCGAGAAGTTCGAGCGGGCGGGGCAAGCTCTGGATCGGGAACATGGTTCCGCTCAGAAACCAGAGTCCGGAACCGAGCAGCCACAGCAGAGCCGACCCTTTCTGGAATGCAACCTGAAGCGTTGCCGCGGCGATCCCGAGGGCCAAGGCGATCGCCAGAGAGAAGATCAATACGACCACGCACGAGAGAAAGTTAGCGTGGATCGAGGCCCGGAAAACTGCTACCCCCGCGAAAAGATAGACCAGCAGATTGACCAGGTTTCCGGCAAAGGCGGAAATGGAACTGAGGATGACGAGCTCAGCCGGGGCGGTGGAGGTCGTCATCAGCACTTCGAGCGTTCCCGTCTGCTGTGCTTCCTGCACCGCGCTCAGGAAGGCTTGCGCGCTCATGACGAAGAAAGTGTAGACGCCGGTGCCCACCAGCAGGAAAGGGAAGTACTCGACGCCATTGGGTCGAAAACCGGGACCGATGGCGCGGGATAGAAAATAAAAAGCCGCCAATTCGGTGAACACTCCGACCAGGGTTACGACGAAACCGCTGCGGTGGCGGATGGCCGTGAGCAGATCGCGGCGCAGGATGGCATGGAGCTTGTCGAGGGTCGAAGTCATAAGAACAAAATTTGTAATCTGTAGTCTGAGGCCCGTCGTTCGCTATTCGCTTTTCGCCATCCGAACGGTTCTCGCGAACAGCGAATCGCGAACGGCGAACAACGCCTTCCTTGAGCGATAAATTTCGAAACACAATTACAAATTACAAATCTTCTCGTCGATCTCGCCGGTCATGCGGAAGTAGAAAGCGCGCAGCGCCTCAGCGCTTTCGCCGTCGCCCACCGCGCGATCGGCAAGCAATTCGCCGCGATGCAGCAGGAGCAGGCGATCCGCGACGGTGGCCGCTTCCGCGAAGTTGTGGGTGGCAAGCAGAACGGTGGTCTGTTGCCTTGCCAAAGCGCGGATCGTGGCCCAGAAGTGTGCCGTGGTGGCGGCGTCGAGGCTGCGCGTCGGTTCGTCGAGCAAAAGCACGGTGGGGCGCTTGACCAGCGCGCGCGCGATCCCCAGCCGCTGGTACATGCCGCTGGAGAACTTCATGACCAGAGTGTCGGCCTGCTCTTCGAGGCCGGTATCGCGGAGAACCTGTTTGATCCTTTGCGCTCGCTCGCTGCGCGGGACTTCGTCGAGGGCGGCAAAAAACTCGAGGTTCTCGCGAGCGGAAAGACGAGGGAAGAACGAGCGCTCCACGGCGACGGCGATGCCGACTTGCCGCCGGACTTCACCGGCGTCGCGCCGCGCATCGAAGCCGCCTACGCGCACCGATCCCGCATCGGGCAGGAGCATGGTCGAGATCAGCTTGAGGGCCGTGGTTTTTCCGCTGCCGTTCGGGCCGAGCAACACTAAGACCTCGGCGCGGCCTGCCGAGAAAGAAACGTCTTTCAAGGCAATGGTTTCGCCACCCCGCTCTCTTCCAAGCCAATTGAACAGAGCTGGACGATGGCGAAATATCTTGCGGACGGATTCGAAGACGACCCGGTCCATGAAAGTGAACGACGAAGGTGCGAACGACGCTTCGGGCGCGCGCCGAAGACTCTGTATTATAGTGGCGATTCGCGATCCTAATTGATTCCAACTTGCGGCCGCTTGTCTATCCGTTCGTAGTGCGGGTCAGATTCGTATCAAGGCATGCCTTTAGGCATGCCGCAAGCGCTCTAACATTGACGCGCCTTCAGGCGCTGGATTTCGAAGGTTGGTACCATCGCGGTTGCTCCCATGACCGAACCCTTACCCACATCTCCCGCCTGGAGCGCTGCGCTGCAAAGAGAAGACGGATTTGAGTTCCTGTGCGCGCTGACTGGTGCGGAGCTGGCTCCGGAGCGGATCGAGCGCATTGCGAATTGGAATCTTTCCGCGCTCAACTGGGGCGAAGTTCTTCGCCTGGCGGAGCACCATGGAGTTCTTCCGCTCGCGGCGCGCAACCTGATCGAACATGCCCGCGGGCTCCCACCGGAAATCGAGCGCTCGCTGCGATCTGCATACGAAGCGAACCTGCGGCGCAGCTTGTGGTTCACGGCCGAACTGGCGCGCATCATGCAGCACTTCGAGCACAGGCAGGTGCGGGCAGTCCCGTACAAAGGGCCGGTGCTGGCACAGTCGCTTTACCGCGATCTCGGCTTGCGAAGTTTTTCGGATCTCGACTTCTTCATTTCTCCAGCAGACTTCGAGCGAGCGAAACAGGCTCTTGCCGAAATCGGATATCGCCCTGCTGCGGATCTTATCCCGTCCGTCGAAAGTCCGTCCCTCGAACGCCTGTGGCTGCGGACAGGCTACGAGCGCGCGTTTGAGAGCGCAGCGGGAAAGAACCTGGTCGAACTACAGTGGGCGCTGCTGCCGCGTTTCTATGCGGTCGATCTGGGCCTGGAGGATCTGCTGGCGCGCGCGGGCCGGACTGTCGTCGGAGGGTGCGCAGTGCGTTGCCTGTCTGCCGAAGATTCGCTGTTGGTGCTGTGCCTGCACGCCGCCAAGCATCTTTGGACGCGGCTGATCTGGCTTTCGGACATTGCGGAGACTTTGTCTACCGGTGGAGAGCCGGGCGTCCCCGCCCGGCTGAACCCTTCGGCTTCGCTCAGGGCAGGCTCGCGAGACGCCCGTTCCTCCACTACCCAGACCATCGACTACTCGCTCGTGTTTTCCCGGGCGCGCGCTCTGGGAATCGCTCGCATTCTCGGCGTAAGTTTCTGGCTGGTGAAGAACGTGCTTCGGGCGAAGCTTCCCCAGCCCGCGGAAGAAATGATTGCGGCCGATCGCCAGGTGCCTGCTCTCGGCGGCGAATTCGCCGAGCGTGTCGCTCGCAGCGCGGCCTATGATTTCGAATCCACGGAATACTTCCGCCTGATCCTGAAACTGCGCGAGCGACGCGGCGACCGCTGGCGATATCTCTGGCGGCTGGTCTGGACGCCGGGCGTGGGAGATGTTGCGAGGGTGCGCTTGCCGGAAGCGCTTTTTCCTCTTTATCGAATCGTGCGGATGGGCCGACTGATGCGGAAGCTGTTTTCCTGACCGGAACTCAGATTCGCTAGTGGAGGGACGGGCGTCTCGCCCGTCCAGCCGGGCGGGGACCCCCGGCTCTCCACTAATGCAATTCGCCGTCGCCGGGCGCGACGTCTGGAGTGTCGACTTTTTTCAGCGCGACGGCTGAGTTCAGGGGAGCCGGCGCCGGCTGGAATTCGCCGGGATCTTTGCCGGCCAGGGCGACGTTCATGAACTGCATCCAGATGGGCAGAGCGGCGTGGGCTCCAGTTTCTTTTTCTCCGAGGGATTTTTTTTCGTCGTAACCGATCCAGACGCCGCAGGTGAGCGACGGAGAAAAGCCCACGAACCAGGCGTCGGTGAAATCATTGGTCGTCCCCGTCTTACCCGCCACCGGATAAGGCATCTTGGCGGCGGCGGCCGCTGTGCCGTGGAGCACCACCTCCCGCAGCATGGATGTCATGACGCGCGCGGTGCGCGAACTGACAACGTCTTTGATGTCGGAAAAATCTTCTTCCAGAATGCGGCCTTCGTAGTCGGTCACTTTGGTGATGTAGCGCGGAGCGACGCGCACGCCGTCGTTGGGAAACACGCTGAAGGCTGAGGTCTGCTCGAGCGGCGTGATTTCCGCCGAGCCCAGCGCCACCGGAAGATAGGCGGGAATGTTGGCGGTAATGCCGAAGTGATGCGCGTAGTCGATCACCGTCTTAATGCCGATGCGGTCGGCCAGTTTGAGCGCGGGAATGTTTCTGGACTGGGCGAGAGCGCGCCGCAGCGTGATGGCGCCCTCAAATTTGTCGTCGTAGTTGTGCGGCGAATAAGGGCCGGAGGCAGTTTGAAAAGTTACCGGCGCGTCCAGAATGGTGTCGTCGGGGCTGCCGCCCTGGTCGATCACGGCGGTATAGACGTACGGCTTGAAAGACGACCCGACCTGGCGCAGCGCCTGCGTGGCGCGGTTGAACTTCGAGACGTTGAAGTCGCGGCCGCCGACCATGGCCTTGATTTCTCCGGTGGCGTTGTCGATGGCGACCAGCGCTCCTTCGGCGCCTGAATCCTGCTCCAGGCTGACGCGCGCTTTTCCGCCCGCATCCAGCGAGAGCACTTTGATGTAGACGACGTCGCCGATGTGAAGAATGTCGGGAAGCTTGAACTTGGGCTTGAGCTTCGTCCATGCCACATCGGCCTGCACGAGCGTGGCCTTGCGCTGCCCGAAGCGGACTTCGGCGGCGCCCGGCGAGACTTGTGTAACCAGCGCGTGCATGTATCCGTTTACTTCGGGCTCCTCATCCCAATCCGGATCTGCGTATTTGTCGAGCTTTTGACCCTGGGCAATTACGTTCACGAGTTTGCCGTGCCAACCATGCCGGCGCTCGTAGGCGGCAAGACCGTCGAGCAGCGCCTGGCGCGCGGACTTCTGAAGATCCATATCGAGCGACGTGTAAACTCGCAGCCCGCCCTGGTGAACCTGGTCGCTGCCATACTTCGCTTCGAGGTAGCGGCGGATTTCTTCCACATAGTGCGGGGCCAGCGAATTCGGATCTTTCTGCAAGTCGAGCAGGACCGGCTTGCTTTTTGCATCCGCAGCCTGGGCGGCGGTGATCTTGCCGTCCTCGAGCATGGCATTGAGCACGAGGTTGCGCCGCTTGAGGGCGCGTTCGGGGTGGTTGACCGGCGAGTAATATTGCGGCGCCTTTGGAAGCCCCGCGAGCAGCGCGGCTTCTTCGAGCTTCAGTTGCTTGGCCGGTTTGCTGAAATAGTATCGCGAGGCGGCCTCATAGCCGTAGGCGCCGTGGCCCAGGAATATCTGGTTGGCGTAGAGCGTGAAGATCTGCGGCTTGGTGAACCGGCGCTCGATCTGGATGGCGAGCAGCGCCTCCTGCACCTTGCGATAAAACGAGCGGTCGGGAGAGAGAAACAGATTGCGGGCGAGTTGCATGGTCAGTGTGGATGCTCCCTGCACCTTCCCGCCGGATTCGATGTCGCGATAGGCCGCGCCTACGATGCGCCAGATGTTGATGCCCGAGTGCCGGTAGAAATCTTTGTCTTCGATCGAGACCAGCGCATTGCGGAGAACTTCCGGATAATCGTCATAGCTGGCGATGACGCGGCGCTGCAGCGCAAAGGTGCCGATGACTCTGCCCTGTCCGTCATAGAGTTCGGTGACGGAACTGGGGCGGTAACGTTCGAGTTGTTCGACCTGGGGCAGGTCCGTCGAGTAAACCAGAAGCAGCCCAGCGGCCGCGCCCACCGCGGCGGAGAGCAGGACGAGCAATCCGAACACGACGAGGCCGACGAACGTACGCCCGCGAATTTTTATCGTCAGCAAGGGACAGATTTCGAGGTTTCAGAGTGTCAACACTTCAATGTTAACGCAGGGGGCAGGTTTCAAGGTTTCAGAGTTTCACGTGGTGGCTCAGTTTGAATTCGTTTTGTGTAGTAGTCGAACTCGACCTTGCGGACAGGGTTGACAAGGCTCCACGTATCGGACACAGACCGGTATCCGATCGGGGGATTTTGAGTGTAAT
>Ga0209039_10001009_pt1 | contig 27416 bp, 20 predicted proteins | sample BogFormECP12_OM1_FD_188238 | JGI IMG/M metagenome (GOLD analysis project Ga0209039, IMG submission 188238) | Bog forest soil microbial communities from Calvert Island, British Columbia, Canada - ECP12_OM1 (SPAdes) (version 2) | ecosystem: Environmental > Aquatic > Freshwater > Wetlands > Bog ... | reverse complement strand
CTACCGGCAGGAAAACCTGAGTCTCGGGCTGCCGATGTTCAATCCTCTTAGCGCCCCCTCGCCCCGGCCGGCGCCGGGGGAAAAATGTAGAAACTCCAGACCGTGGGTTTCACCCACGGCTAATGACATTCGACCTCTTCGAGGTCGCGTCCTTCCGCCTTCAACCCACCGCCTACTGCCTTCCGTCTTCAGCCTGCTGCTGACTGACTGCCGCCTTCCTTCGCCCGTGCACCACGCTGAACACGGTGGGAACAAAGAACAACGTTGCGATGGTGGCAAACAGCAGGCCGCCGATCACCGCCCGGCCCAAGGGAGCGTTTTGCTCGCCGCCCTCACCCATGCCCAGGGCCATGGGCACCATGCCAATAATCATGGCCAGCGCTGTCATGATGACAGGACGAAAACGCGTGAACCCCGCCTCCAGCGCCGCCGTCGTAGAATTGACGCCTTCTTCCAATTGTTCCTTGGCAAAACTCACCACGAGAATGCTGTTGGAAGTGGCGACTCCCACGCACATGATGGCGCCGATCATAGCCGGTACGCTAAAGGTGGTGTGAGTTGCGAACAGGAACCAGAGGATCCCCGCCAGCCCCGTCGGCAGAGCCGAAATAATGATCAGCGGGTCCAACCAGGATTGGAAGTTCACGACGATCAGGAGATAAACCAGCACAATCGAAAAGACCAGCCCGGCCAATAGTCCCGCGAAGGATGAGCGCATCGTATCAATCTGCCCGCGCACGATGGTCCGCGAGCCGCGCGGCAGGTCCTTCTGGCTCTCACCTACCATGCGGTCGAGGTCGCGAGCCACGCCGCCCAAGTCCCTTCCCTGCACGGAACCGTAGATGTTGACGACGGGTTGAACGTTGTAATGCGAGACTGCGGCCAGCGAAGCCCCACGGCTGATCGAGGCAAGATTCCCGAGGATCTGCGGGGGAGCGCCGCTGGAATTCGAGATGGGAATGTTTTGGAGATCCTGGAGCGAGTCCACGCGGTATTGCGGCGTTTGAGTGGCAATACTGTAACTAACGCCGGTCCGCGGGTCCAACCAGAAGGTGGGAGAAGTCTGGAAGCTCCCACTGAGGGAAACCAGCAGGTTGCTGGCGACGTTGCTGGTGGTAAAGCCCACCTGCGCCGTCCGGGTACGGTCAATGTCCACTTGGAGCCGGGGCAGGTTGAAAGGTTCCTGAATTCGCAGGTCCACCGCGCCGGGAATGTATTTGAGTTTACGCATCAGCCCTTCGGCGAATCGCCGATTAGCTCTAAGGTCCTGGCCCACTACCTGGACATTGATGGGCGCCGGAAGACCAAAATTTAGAATCTGGCTGACCATGTCTGAGGGCAGGACGTAAAACGTTACGCCCGGGTATTCCCGAGCCAATTTGAGCCGCAGCCTGCGAACGTACTCCGCCGTGGGGTGATGGTCCTGCGACAGCGCGACCATGATGTCCGCATCCCCGGGGCCGATGGGAGCCGAGTTGCTGTAGGCAAGATTCACGCTGCTGTACGGCAGCCCGATGTTATCGATAATGCTCATGACTTCCTGGGGAGGGATTTCATGGCGAATGGAATTCTCCACCAGATCGCAGAGATGCGCCGTTTCTTCGATGCGGGTCCCGGTGGGCGCCCGCATGTGCAAGGTGAACTGGCCACTGTCAACCTTGGGGAAAAAGTCCTGGCCAATCCAGGGAATCAGCAAAAATGAAAGCGCGGCGGCGCTTAAAACCCCCACCGCCAGCCAGGCGCGATGGCGCAGGCAGGCCGCGAGCCCACGCTTGTAATTTCCGCGCCAGCGCTCGAAGGCGTGCTCAAATCTGATTTGCAGGCGCGCCAAAAAGTGGGCTTGGGCCTCGGTTTCTAGATTCTGCGCGTCGTGCTCGTGGCCGCGAAGCAAGTACCGCGCCATGGTCGGCACCAAGGTCCGAGACAAGAGGTAAGACGCCAGCATGGCGAAACTTACCGCCTCCGCCAGGGGGATAAAGAGGTGCCGGGCGACCCCGGTCAGGAAAAACATGGGTACGAAAACAATGCAAATGGCGAGGGTCGAGACAAAAGCCGGGACGGCAATCTGCGACGCGCCATCCAAAATCGCCGTCAGAATTTCTTTGTTCATGGCGATGTTGCGGTTGATGTTTTCGACTTCCACCGTGGCGTCGTCCACCAGAATCCCCACCGCTAAAGCGAATCCCCCTAACGTCATGATGTTGATGGTTTCCCCGAGCGCACTGAGCACTACCAGGGAGGTTAGGATGGAAAGCGGGATGGAGACCGCGATAATGATGGTGCTTCGCCAGTTCCCCAAAAACAGCAGAATCATCCCCGCGGTAAGGAGAGCGGCAATCAGCGCTTCCTTCACCACCCCTTGAATAGCAGCCCTCACGAAAATGGACTGGTCATTTAAATAGTGGATTTGCAATTGCGGTGGCAAGCCCTTCTGAATGAGCGGCAGCTCTGCTTTGATTCGGGAAATGATATCCAGAGTCGAGGAATTCCCGGTTTTCATCGCCGTCATCAATGCCGCCCGTTGTCCGTTAACACGCACGATGTTGGTCTGGGGCGGAAAGCCATCGCGCACATGGGCGACGTCGCGGATATAAATTACAGTGTTACCGGATGTTTTTATGGGTAAGTCATTGAGCTCGGAGGTGGTTAAGGGGCTGCCGTTGGTCTCAACGTCATACTCATACGGACCGATTTTGGAAGTCCCGGAAGGCAGGATCAGGTTCTGGGTGCTGATGGCGCTCACCACATCGAGGGGTGAAAGTCCCTTGGCCTGCATGGCCGCAGTGTCAAGATCCACCTGCACTTGACGTTGCTTTCCCCCGTAGGGCCACGGAATGGCGGCGCCCTCCACGTCGGCCAGTTGGACGCGAATGAAGTTCGCGCCCAAGTCAAACAACCGCTGCTCAGAAAGCCCTTGCCCGGAAAGTCCCAATTGCAGAATAGGCACTGTGGATGCGCTGTACTGCATAATAAACGGAGGGGTAGTGCCGGGCGGCAACTGCCGAAGCTGTGTCTGCGACATTGCTGTCACCTGGCTCATCGCCATGGCAATGTTGGCCCCCGGCTGGAAGAAAATCTTGATGATGGCAGTGCCATTCAGCGATTCGGACTCGATATGCTCAATGTCATTCACCGTCAGGGTGAGGGAACGCTGGTTGATGACCGCGATCCGGTTCGCCATCTGCTCGGCTGAGAGACCTGCATAGCCCCAATTGACGGTTACGACCGGGATGTTGATGTTGGGGAAAACGTCTTTGGGGGTGCGAATAATGGAAAGCACCCCTAAGATCATGATGACAATCGCCATCACGATGAAGGTGTAGGGCCGTCGTAAGGCTAACCGGACTATCCACATAAAAGACAGTAGGCAGCACCGCCACCGACGGTGCCGGATTGAATAGCCTGTGACTCGCAATTTCGTCGGCCGTTTAGAATCAGAAGGTTGCCACGTAGTCACAGGCCAGTAAGCAGCAGACAGCAAACTCTTTCCGATCCTGCTTACGCATTTCGAATACGTACCCTTAACCTTTCGCGGCACGCCATTGGAGGAGCGAAGTTTGCGTATTGACGGCAAAATTCGCCACCCCGCCAATGTTCAGACGGCATTTGTGATTCCAATCTCTGATTTGAGGATTAGATTTATGTAAGATACTTAAAATAAATGGCTTAAACGTTAAACGACAAGCAGGATCTGACCCCTTTTGGGTATGATTCAATGAAATTGACGTCAAAAAATTGACGCACTGACGCCTTTACGTCAGCCTTGCTCATGGCCGACTGCCCTGAAAATGGTAGTGCCGAAGGCACCTTGGACTGCGGCGGCTCGACGCCGCCTTTTCCTCCCTTCTTGGGGTCATTGCCAAGCGGGTCAAGCCGTGGCGTTGGTCTTCGTCGTGGGTGACGACCTTCAGGAAGGCCACTTGAGTGGTGGCGAGGATGAACAGTCAGTGGCGTTTGCCAAGAAGAAGGGCTTCCTCACCTCATCTGAGCAGGTGGTGTTCAGCCTTGGGCAGCCATATCCGGTAATTAGACCTGGCGGCGCTCACAGAGCGGCTTTCCCTCGGCTTTGATAAGCGCGAGCAAGGTCCCATTGACGCCCCGCGGTCTTTCGACCTCGGCGGGCGTGTAAACCACCAGATCCATCGACCAGGGGCGCAAACCGAAGATGGAGCTAACTTCTACCGCACGCTCGGGCGGGCTCGCCACGGTCTCCATTTCAATGAACAGGTCCAAGTCGTTTTCGGCCCTGGCATCGCCGCGCGCGCGCTGCCAAACAAGACGATGCGACGAGGATGAAAATGCTCGACGATCTTCTTCGTGATGTCGGTCAGCAATTCGGAATCCGTCATAAGCTTGCGCCTATCATACCTCAGTTTCCGCTCCAACGGCTCGGTGTGCTCCCTCCAGTCTTCATGGATGCAGCGAAGTCACCATGGACTGCGGAACTTCCTTAGACTCCAATCCAGAACCTAAGGGCAGGCGCCCGTCTTTGCGATTCGAGCGATCATAGCGCAGACCTCCGCTTTTGAGGTCTGCGGTTCTTCCCTAGACTCCACTTCCCAACCCGAGGGCAGGCGTGCATCTTTGAGATTTGTGGTTTTTGCGAAGGAAGAGCCGCGGACCCCAAAATCGGGGGTCCGCGCTACGTAATGCCTTCACGCCACGCTTGTCCATTTTCGGTATAATCCGGATTTCTCTCAGTCCACACGAACCGCGCGAGGTGGCCATGAGATTCCCCAAAACGCTGACTTTCCTCACACTGGTAATAACATGGGTCTTTGCCCCATCCGCCTGGGCGCAGCAGAAGCCCTTTACCCAGGAGCAGGTCGTGAGCATGGTGCGGGATGGATTCGGAGACGAGTCGGGCGCCAAGCTGATCGAGCAGCATGGAATTGATTTCACCCCCTCTGAAGACTTTATCCAAACCCTCAAGGCCGCCGGCGCGAGCGAGGCATTCCTTAACGCCCTGCGCGCCGCGGTAGCGCCGGGCTTGAGCCCGACAGGGAACGTAGCGTCGGCCTTGAGGTCGGCACTTCTGCCCCTGTCCGAAAATGAACACTCGAACCCCAAAACCGGACGTTCCGCAAATTTTGAACGCTTGGGCACGTCTTGTAACTCCTTTCTATAGAGCGAATTCGACCGTACTGCGATTGGCCCACCTTTTGCTGAAGAAGAGAGCGGTGGTTTGGGAGGTCCTAATGCGCCCAGCTACTAACCACACGCCGGTTGGGAGGGAACGCGATGAGCACTGTGCTCCAAGATGTACGCTTCGGCTTTCGGATGCTGGCGAAGAACCCCGGCTTCGCCGCGGTGGCGGTGCTGACACTGGCGCTGGGCATCGGGGCCAACCTTACGGTTTTCAGTTGGATTCGAGGCACCCTCCTGGACCCGGTTCCTGGCGTGACGCACACGGCTGACCTTGTGAGCGTCATGCGCGGAGAACGAAGCGAGCACCCCATGCCGCCGTTCTCTTATCCAGATTACGTGGACTTGCGCAGGGAGGCGCATAGTCTGTCCGGACTCCTGGCTTATCATCATGACTGGGTGACCCTCACGGGCCTTAGCAAGCCAGAGCGCGTTTATGGTGAGAACGTCTCCGCCAACTATTTTGACGTGCTCGGCGTGAAGCCTCTGCTCGGGCGAGTTTTCAATGCGGGCGAGGAGGAAAAGCGCGGAAGCACTCCCCCGGTGGTGATCAGCTACGCCTTCTGGCAGAGCCATTTTGGAGGAGATCCGGCGATCATCGGCAAGTCTATCCAACTCGAACGGACGCTGTGTGTCATCGTGGGGGTGGCTCCCCCAGGGTTCCAAGCCTGCGCAACGGGAGTGAAAATGGATCTTTGGGCGCCGCTGGTGTATGGCGATGACAACTTCAGCAATCGCGGCGATTATTGGCTCAACGTGATGGGAAGGCTAGCGCCCGGCGTCAGCCGTCGCCACTCCGAGCAGGAGCTGAATCTGCTCATGCAGCGACTGGTAGCGCAATATCCCGACACACATCGCGGGCCGAATCAGATCACTCTTGATCCCGTCTGGCGCTCGCCTTTCTCAGCCAACGTTTATTTGGCCAAATCGCTGCCGATGCTGCTCGCTCTGGCGGCGGTATTGCTCCTGCTGGCCTGCGCGAATGTGGCCAATCTGCTGCTGGTACGTGGCGTGGCCCGCCGCCGCGAGATCGCTTTGCGATTGTCCATGGGCGCCAGCCGCTGGCGCCTGGTACGCCAATTCTTTTTGGAAAGCTTGTTGTTGTCCCTGGCGGCCAGCGCCGTCGCTCTGCTCGTGACGAATTGGACGGCGGGTACCTTCGCCGGGTTCTTCCCCACTATCGACCTTCCCCTCGCAATCAACGGGCGGGCTGACTTCAGTGTATTCCTGGTTGCTCTGCTGGCGTCCGTAATCACTGCCATGATTTTTGGCGTGCTGCCGGCGCTGCGAATTTCCCGGCTCGCCCCGGTGTCAGTCCTGAAGGAAGAGGCACTCAATGTCTCGGGCGGACTGCACAGGTCCCGGCTCTCGACCCTTCTGATCGTGACGCAGATCGCCTTGTCTTTTCTCCTGCTGATCTGTGCCGGACTGTTCGCGCGCAGCATGGAGAATGCTCAGCATTCGGACCTGGGATTTGATCCAAGGCACGTGATGCTCGCGTCTTTCCAACTGAGTTCAGCGGGATACTCGGAGGGGAAAGGAATGGAGTTCTGCCGCCAGCTCCTCGGCAAGCTGGCCGACTTGCCGGGAGTTCAGTCCGCGACCGTGGCGGATTTCTCTCCGCTCAGCTTTACCATACATACCGAGCGCTATGTGCAACCGGAGGGCTACAATCCAAGGCCACACGAATCGATGGAAATGGACCTCGCGCGGGTCGGTCCTAATTACCTGCGGACGTTGGGAACGGCGCTTGTGGCCGGACGCGAGTTCACATTCTTCGATGTTGCGGGCTCGCAATCCGTCGCCATGGTGAATGAGGAGTTTGCGGCGCGGTATTGGCCGGGCGACGACCCGCTCGGGCGGGAGATTCGATTGCGTGGCCGATCACTAACGGTGGTTGGCGTCGTGCGCAATGCCAAATACCGTCTGCTGACCTACAGCCCGGCGCCCTGCATCTTCCTGCCGGTCTTTCAGGACTATGACGACCCTTTGACGGTGCACGTGCGAGTGGCTGGTGATCCCCAAACCTTCGGTGCAACCCTGGAGCGGAGCATTCATGGGCTTAATTCGGATCTCCCGGTATTCCAACTGCTGCCGCTGAGCAGAAGCATGCAGATGGGGAGTGTGTTTCAACGCGTCGCAGCAACCTTTGCCGGCGCGTTGGGGCTCCTGGCACTCACACTCGCGTCCATCGGGATTTATGGCATTGTTGCCTACACGACACGGCAGCGGACGCGCGAAATCGGCATTCGCATGGCGCTGGGCGCGAGGCGTGGACACGTCCTGATATTGGTCCTACGCCAAGGGCTGTTTTTGACCGCGGTTGGGTTGGCGATGGGGTTTGGATTGGCTTACGCGGTTACGCCGTTGCTGAGGAGCAAGCTGTACGGTGTGGCAGCGACGGATTCCGCGACATACACGTGCGTCGCCGGTATGCTGTGCGCGGTAGCGCTCATCGCTTGCTACATCCCCGCCAACCGTGCGACCAAGGTTGAGCCCGTCGTGGCCCTGCGCCACGAATGAGACTCATTGCCTGCGTAAAAGGTCCCGCAGATCGTCCCGGAACCAACACGGTTAGGCCGTTTTACGTCCAGGTGGCCGGCTGGCGCAGAGCCGCCTTTCAAGCTCTGCGGCTTTTCTGATTACGCCCGAGTACCACGGACCTACAAAACAGGTCGGCGCTACGCTTGCGCGACGCGATTACGACGAAGGGCCTCGCAGGCGCAACCACCGTAAGGGTGTTCGTTAGCCGGGCGCGGTGGCGAAGAACTGCTTAACGCGCAGCTTCTTGGTGTGGTGCTTCGCTTGCCACAGATCGTAAGCAAGCTGCATCTGCAACCAGTGTTCCGGCGTGCTCCCGAACGCCTTGGACAGCCGCAGCGCCATTTCCGCCGTGATGCCGGAGCGGCCGTTGAGAATTGACGAGAGAGTCTTGCGCGTAACGCCCAGGCCCTTCGCCGCCTCGGTCACGGTCAGATTGAGCGCCTTAAGGCAGTCCTCCCGGACTATCTCGCCGGGGTGAGGGGGATCGTACATCTCCATGTGTCCTTTCTCCTATCGCTAGTGGTAATCGACCAAATCAACATCGGTGGCGTTTTCACCCTCGAAGCGGAATAGCAGCCGCCAATTGCCCGACACCGAGACCGCCCATTCTCCCTTGCGCTCGCCCACGAGAGGGTGCAGTTGATAACCGGCAATGTTCATGTTCAGCGGGCTCGCGGCGGTCGCGAGCGATGCCAGCAGCCGGCGCAAGCGTTTCGCCTGTTGAGGTTTCACCCCTCGCGTGTCCCCCGAGGTGAAAAGCCGTTCCAGCCCCTTATGACGAAACCGGATTATCATGTTTGTCTAGTGTAACTACTCGGGTTACAAAAGTCAAATCCCTGGTGGTGCTTCCGTCCAGCGGGCCACGCTCACTGCTCTCGTGCCCGTGGGTTTTCCCTTCGATGGCGAATCCACGGCCAATTCCCAACCAGAATTGGCCGCCTCCGGGTCATGCAATTTCAGGCGCCGTTCGAACGGGTGAATGCAATCACGAGATGCCGGGCTTGCCCTACCCGGCGTTCCGCAGGGTGAATGCGGAACCAGGGGACGGCGAGCCGTCCCCCTACGACGGAAGGCCCTGCGGACTGGGGCCCAGAACAGGGAGGAAGGCCCTTGACATCTTCTGACAATCAGATAATCTGAAGGCATGGCAGTGAAAACAGCAACCCCTGAGGAGAGGATCGGACGCGTAGGCCAGCGCCGGCAGGTAGTGATTCCGCGCGAGATGCTGGAAACGCTCAATATCCGCGAAGGCGATTTTGTGGCGTTTCGGAAGCAAGCGAATGGCGTGCTCATCAAGCCTAAGCGGGTGGTTGATCCCGACGACGTCCTCGGCCCCGAAGAAAGCGCCCAGATTGCGAAAGCCCGCCGTGAGATGCGAGCGGGACGCCGCAAAACAGCTTGAGGCGATCCCACCCGACCGTCGCACCCGAATCTTGAACGATATTCGGGACCTTGCCAATGATCCTTTTCGCGGTCTGGTAAAGCCACTGAAGGGTAAGAGCCACAAAGGTCTTTTCCGGAAAGTCTCGGGCCGCTACCGCATTATCTTTGAGCCCTTCCATTCGACCCATACGGTTCACGTGCTCGGCGTTTTGCTGCGTAATGAGGCGACGTATAGATAGAGAGAGCCACGGTTAACACGGTCGTTTATGTGGGCTTTTCTTTCGATGACGAACCCACAGTCAATTCCCAAGACGAATTGACCGTGGCCACCTCCGGGTCACACAACCTCAGGCGCCGTTCGAAGGGGTGAATGCAATCACGAGATGCCAAGCTTGCCCTACCCGGCGTTCCGCAGGGTGAATGCGGAACGAAGGGACGGTCCGTCGGTTGACGGATCCCCCTACGGCGAAAGGCCTTGCGGATGTGGGGGGTTAAGAGGACAAGCGGAACGCCGGAGTCAGGCGTGTTCGGACTGACTGTGCGCGTTTATCCATGAGCGCTGGGAATTCACACGGCCAAGGGGGTAAGCTGAAAGACACTCGCGAGGTGACCTGCCTTTTTGAGATCTCCCGTCTTTAAAGCCTCACGCACCTAATCCAGCTTTTGTGCGTCTTCCGCGGACAAACACGGCGACCACCCGGTTTCGGATTCAATCCAGTCAACCTCGACCGCGGCGGCGTATTGTCCCTCATGGATGAACTTCGTGTGTTGCTTACTTGTCATAACCTTCTCCTGAGAAAATCGTCTGCCCAGCGGCTTGGGTCGGGCCGATACGCGGTAACAACGACGGCAGGATAATCCGCCCGATTTGGGCCGGCCGGCGCAGAACCGCGTTTCAAACTCTGCGGCTTTTCTTACGCCTCGCGCACGGATGCCGCGGAATCAACAAATCAAGTCCACGCGGCGCTTACTGCGGCGTGTCATCGCTATCTTTTTCGAGGATGCTATTGATGTCGCGCTTTCCGTGCAATACCCTTGCTGCTGGGAGGGTAATCGGTTTCACAGCTTCCGCCGCGTGCGGTGTTTACGTGCAATCCCGGCGGCCTTGCTCTTGAGTTCCCTCCAGAACTCTTTGGTCAGCGGAATTTCTTCGCCGGATGTCAAGCCTTCAACCAGCAACGCTTCCAGCCGGGCATCGTCTTCCCTGGCCCGAGCCTCGGGTAATAGGGTGCGGAAGTATTCGCTGACGTGACCGCCGTGATCCGCGCGGTCCGTATTTCGGTAATGGTAGCGGGCCTGGAGGAAATCGATTCGATTTTCTCTGACCTTGTACACCAGCCGGTGCTCCTGTGTGATCCGCCTCGACCAGCAGCCTGCGAGCACGAACTTCAGCGGTTCCGGCTTGCCGATGCCGGTGAACGGATCCCTCATTACCGCTTCCACAAGGTCCAAAACCCGAAGGGCCACCTTGCGGTCGCTCTCCACCCAATCTTTTAGGTCGTCACGAAACTCCGGGTGGAAGACGGCCTGGCGCTCATTGGGGCGCGCCAAGACCCACCTCCCGCCGCAGCTTGTCGACGGATTGCGGCTTGCCTTTGCGCCCCGTGGCCCGCCGGAGGGCTGCCAGCAGCCTTTCGGCATTCCTTGGGGATCGCAGCAAATGGGCTGTTTCCATCAGGCTGGCCAGTTCCTCCGCCGGAATCAAGGCTACGTCTTTGGCGCCCCGGCGGCGCACAATCACCACTTCCTGATCGTTGGTGACCCGGTCCAGGAACGACGCCAGCCGTTCCCGCAAGCTCGTGTAAGTAGTCTCCACAGGCATCGCATTCGCCTCCTATCATGAGCGTACAGTCTTCCTGTACATGTTGTCAAGCTGGCTCGGACGCGGTCATCTACGGCTTTTCTTTTCCTTCTCGAATGCGCTGAAGCTTCTTAAGGAATTCATCGCGCTCGGTGCGGGCCTGGCTTGGCGTTTGGGCTTTCTCGGTGAGGTAGCGCTGGCTGGGGATGGAGGAATTCTGGAGGGAGTCGGCCCAAGCGCGCAACTGGCGGGAAACGCCTTCGGCGTGTGATCTCAAATTTGAAATTTCAGATTTGAGTTTTGAACTGGGGCGCGTAATCCCGAGCTTTCGCATTTTGTAGAAGAGCGTCGTGCGTTTAAGTCCCAGTCTCTCGGCCGCGCCTCCGGGTCCGCCCAGCACCCACTGAGATTCGCGTAAGGCCCGCATAATCTGATCGCGTTCGTTCTCGGCGAGCGTGCGGGACTTTCGTGGGACTTCGGCTTGCCGCAGCTCCGAGAGCGGCGCCTGAAGGGTCGATCCGGGGGTAAGAATCGTGGCGCGCTCGATGAAATTCTGCAATTCGCGCACATTGCCCGGCCAGTGGTAACGCTTCAGGGCATCCATCGTTTCCGCTGGTATCTTACTTATTCTCTTATCCATCCGGCGCGCGTATTTGTCCGTGAAGTGGGCCACAAGAAGTGGAATATCCTCCGGCCGCTCACGCAAGGGGGGAACAAGAATCGGAAAAATGTTCAACCGGTAGTAGAAGTCACCGCGGAATTCCCGGTTCTCAACCATTTGGGTCAAGTCGCGACTGGTGGCGGCGATCAGGCGGGTATCCACATGGAGGGTCCGGGTGCTGCCCAGGCGCTCAAACTCCTGTTCCTGCAACACGCGTAGGAGCTTGGGTTGCAATTCCAAGGGGATGTCACCCACTTCATCAAGAAAGAGCGTCCCCTGATGGGCTAACTCAAAGCGACCGATTTTTTGGGCAATTGCGCCCGTAAAGGCGCCCTTTTCGTGGCCAAAGAGTTCGCTTTCCAGGAGGCCCATGGGAATCGCGGCGCAATTCACACTGACAAAGGTTCGGTCGCGCCGCGGGCTGATGTCGTGAATGGCTCGCGCCAGAACCTCTTTTCCCGTTCCGGTTTCTCCCATGATAAGCACTGTAGAACTGGTGGGTGCCACCAATTCCGCCTGTTTCAAAATCCGTTTGAGAGCCGGACTTTGGCCGATGACCGCTTCGAAGTCGTGGTCTGTGCGAATCTCTTCAACAAGGTAGTCTCTTTCCTCCGCTAATCTCTCCCTCGCCTCCTGAACCTGTTGGTAATTGAGCGCATTCTCGACGCCGATGGCAATCTGATTGGCCACTTGGGTGAGGAAATCCACATCCCCCGGTGAGAAAACTCCATCACTGAGCCGTCCGAGGTTTATGGTGCCGATAACCCGGTCGCGGCTGATCATGGGGAGGACGCAAAGGGACTTCAATCCCATGGACACGAGGTTAAGGTGGGGGCCATACCGACGGAGTTCCTGGCTATCGAGGACGAGAGGTTGGCCCGACTTCAGGACTTCGCCGGCAGGCCGTCCTGCCGCCGGGACCACGATTTCCTCAGGCCAGGATTCCCCCCCTTCGGAGAAGTTGCGCGCATAGACTCTTAAATACCTGCCATCCTGCTCGGGCAGAAGCACGCTGGCGTAATCGCACTCCATGACTCGCCGAACATTGGCCGAAATCGCGCGAAAAAGCTGCCGAAGGTCGAGGGTGGAAACGACGCTGTTGTTCAAATTCAGGAGCAACTTCAGCCGGTCCCGCTCGTGCTGGAGTTGCTCCTGCAAAGCTTGAGCAGCTTGGTAATTGAGCGCATTGTCCACGGCGACGGCAATTTGCCGAGACACCCGTTGCAGGAATTCCACCCCCTCCTCACCGTACGCCCCCACCCGCTGGCTGCCGAATCCGACTGCCCCCAGGCGACGATGCGCTGAAGTCAAAGGCAAAATACAAAAAGACTTCACGCGGAGTTCGCGCAGCGAGTCCATGGCCTTTGGGAAGCGTTTTTCTATCTCCAAGTCGGGAACAACGAGCGCTTCCTGGCGTTCCCAGACCCATCCGGCCGGGGCATCCCGAATGGTGCGCTCGACAAAGTCCAAATAGGCGTGTGAAGGGGTCTCCAAAATGTGGACGCGCATGACGTTGCGTGTGGCATCATGCAAAACAAGCCACAGCGTATCGAAGTCCACCAAGTGCGGCAGGCGCTCCTTGAGATCGTGAAATAAGGCCGGCAGGTCACGGTGCGTAGCGATCGATTCCGTGACCTCGAGCAAGGCCTGATGCTGCGAGGCGGGCGGCTTGGGCTGGGCTCTTTCTCCTGCTCCGCTGGGGTCCATCATAAACATGAGGATACTATAATTCCGTCCGGACGTTCTGTTTGACATGCCCGCAAAACCGTGTCTAAATCTTTTGCTCGCATGGGAAGCCGCTGTAGCGCGGACCGGTTTTGTAAGCCCGCGGCTCGTCCCTATAGGCAAGGAAAAGCCGCGGACCTACAGAACAGGTCCGCCCTACCCTTCTCTTGGCGAGAGATGCTTTTGCCGGTCTGATTTATGTGGATTGTTCGTCTGGCGCTTCGGCGTCCCTACACCATCGCGGTGATGGCTCTCTTCATCGTGTTCATGGGAATTCTCTCCATGACCCGGATGATTGCCGACATCTTCCCCACCATTGACATCCCGGTGGTCATGGCGGTGTGGAGTTACCAGGGCCTCTCCGCGCAAGAGATGGAACGGCGCGTTATCCTGATTGCCGAGCGCTCCTACTCGACCTCTGTGAACGGGATTGACCGCATCGAATCGGAATCGATTCCCGGCATCGGCCTGATGAAGCTCTACTTTCAGCCGGGAACCGAGGTGGGCGGCGCCATCGCGCAAATCTCGGCCTCCTCAGGTCCTATCCTGCGGATCCTGCCGCCCGGAATCCAACCGCCCACCATCATTCAATACAACGCTTCCAACGTGCCCGTCACCCAACTGACGCTTTCCAGCGATACGATGCCGGAGCAGAACATTAGCGATTACGCGGTGAATTTTCTGCGCGTACAACTGTTCACCATCCCGGGCATCGCCATCCCCGGGCCCTATGGCGGAAAGCAGCGGGAGGTCACGGTGGATGTGCTGCCCAAGGTGCTCGCCGCCAAGGGTCTTTCCGCCAGCGATATCGTCAGCGTCTTACAGTCTTCCAACGTCATCATTCCAGCGGGGACGGCCCGCATCGGAAAAACTGAATACAACGTCATGATGAACTCCAGCCCCTCGGCGGTGCGGGAATTTGATCAGATCCCCGTCAAGGTGGTGGGAGGCGCCCCCGTCCTGCTGGGTGAAGTGGCGCGAGTTGCTGACGGCTTCGCCGACCAGGAAAGCATGGTGCACGTCAACGGCAAGCGCGCGGCCTACATCGCCATTTTAAAGCATGCCGACGCTTCCACCCTCACCGTGGTCGATTCCGTTCGCGGCATGCTCCCGCTGGTAAGGGCCACGGCACCTAAGGCTCTCAACGTCAAAATGGATTTCGACCAGTCGGTGTTCGTCCGCGGGGCCGTCACCGGCGTGGTCCGCGAAGCCGTGCTGGCCTCGCTGCTGGTTTCCTTCATGATCTTGATATTTCTGGGAAGCTGGCGGAGTATGGTGATCGTTTGCACGTCGATACCCTTGTCCATCCTGGTGGGCATCATCGGCCTGAAACTGACGGGCAACACTTTTAACATCATGACCCTGGGTGGCTTGGCCCTGGCCATTGGGATGCTGGTGGACGATGCCACGGTCGCGGTGGAGAACATCCATCGCAACCATGCCCTGGGAAAACCTCTGACCGTGGCGATCTTGGACGGCGCCCGCGAGGTGTCGGTGCCCGCCATCGTCGCCACCCTGGCCATCTGCATCGTTTTTTTTCCGGTGGTTTTGCTCTATGGACCCGCGCGCTTTCTTTTCACACCTCTGGCCCTGTCCGTGGTGCTCTCCATGCTGGCGTCGTATTTACTTTCCCGGACCTTGGTCACCACCATGTATCGCAAGCTGATGGTGGGGCATGACGAACCCGTGGCCGACGGCGAACGTGCTGCCAGGCTTTCACCACTTGCCCGACTTTCCGCTGCCTTTAACCGCGGCCGCGACCGGGCATTCGACAGCTTCCGGGAAGCCTACGGCCGCGTGCTCGAGACGGGCCTCCACCATCGCGTTTTTACCTTGACCTTGGCGGCTTTAATCGCCTTGGCATCGGTTCCCTTGATCCTTATACTAGGGGAAGATTTCTTCCCCACTGTGGACGCAGGTTTGATGAAAATCCACTTCCGGGGACCGATCGGAACCCGCATCGAGGAGACGGAAAAACTCGTTTTGCAAGTCGAAGACCGCATCCGGAAAATCGTTCCTGCCGACGAACTCGAAACCGTGAATGACCTGGTGGGAGTTCCCTTTTCCTACAATCTGGCTTACGTTTCCTGTGAGAATGTCGGGACCATGGACGCGGAAATCTCCATTGCCCTCAAGCCCGAGCATCATCCCACCCGCATTTACATGCGTGAGATTCGGCGCGCCTTGCGGAACGATTTCCCCGGCGCCAGCTTTTGGTTCCAACCCGCCGACATCACCACGCAGGTTCTCAATTTCGGTCTCGCCGAGCCCATCGATGTGCAGGTGCAGGGCCTGGACTTTAGCCAGACTTATCCCTTGGCGTCCCGCTTGCGTTCGGACTTTGAAAGGATCCCCGGCGTGGCTGATGCCCATATCTCGCAAGTTTTGAATTATCCCACTTTGCACATTGACGTGGACCGCATACGGGCGGCGCAGATTGGCTTGAGCCAGCAGCAAGTGGCCAACACCGTACTGATTTCGCTCTCCTCGAGTTCCCTGATTGCGCCTTCCTATTTCTTGAATCCGGTCAATAACGTGAATTACTTCGTCGTCGTGAAAGTACCTCTGCCGGAGATGGCTTCCATCCAGAGTTTGACCTCGACGCCCATAACCCCTCCGGGCGCCGTCAATCTTCTCCAGCCCGGCGGTATGCCCGGCCCCACCGACCTTCCCGCCCTCGGCTCGGACACTCTGGGCAGCGTCTCGAGCGTATATCGTGAGGACACCCCCGCCTCCATCAATCACTATACCGTGCAGCGCGTGCTGGATGTAGAAGCGGGCTTGGAAGGCCGCGACCTGGGGGCGGTGATTCGCGATATTCGCGCCAAGATTGCGGCGCTAGGCAATCTTCCCCCCAGCATTCAGATCAAGATTCGAGGACAGAATCAAGTGATGGAGGATTCCTTCCGCAGCCTGCTGCTGGGACTGCTGGTGGCGATTGTCCTGGTCTATTTCCTTATGGTCATCCTCTTTCAATCCTGGATTGATCCTTTCATCATCATGTTCGCTGTGCCCGGCGCCCTGGTGGGAATTCTTTGGATGTTGGCCTTGACCGGTACTACCCTCAATGTGGAATCGTTGATGGGTTCCATCATGGCCGTGGGTATCGCGGTCTCGAACTCCATTTTGCTGGTCAGCTTTGCCAACGACATCCGCGTCGAACGCGGTATGTCCGCCCTGGAGGCAGTCCTCGAAGCAGGTAAAACGCGCCTCCGCCCGGTACTGATGACCGCGCTGGCCATGATTATTGGCATGATTCCAATGGCTCTGGCTTTAGGTGAGGCGGGAGAGCAAAATGCTCCCTTGGGCCGCGCGGTGATTGGGGGCCTGGTGGTGGCAACCGTGGTAACGCTGCTGGTGGTCCCCGTGATCTATTCCCTGCTCCGCAAAGGAGCTGTTACCAAGCATCTGCTGGAAGAACGCTTCCTGGCGGAGGAACGCGGAGAAGAACCTGTGGAATAACGAGGAGTGTAGCGCGGACCTGTTCTGTAGGTCCGCGGCTTTTCCTTGCAAATAGGGAACGAGCTGAGCCTTGACAGCTTGCGGCGGTTGGCCGCAGCCGGGGACTTTCCGTGTCCTCTGTGCTTCTCGAGCTTTAACACAGAGTCCGCGGAGCATCTCAGTGACCTCTGTGTTCAGTCTTTTCGGACCACAAAGGGCACAGAGACAGAACGTGCGGCCACATCAAGGTGCACTGGAACAAAGCATGAGTGACTCTCAACCCAAAAGTCGGCTGGCGGCGATCGCCCTCTATTTATTCGGAGGTCTGCTATTCGCTGCTTGCCTCGGCATGGCCTATCACCTCTGGACCAGCAAGCGCCTGAGCCTGGCGCAAGAAGAACATTCGCGCGCTCAGGCTGTGGACGCCGGTCCGCGCGTGAGCGTGGTCAGTGTCGGTGAATCGCCTCGCGACCGGATGCTCTCCCTGCTGGGTGAAGCCCGGCCCTTCGTGAGCGCCACCCTCTACGCCAAGGTGAGCGGATACCTGCGGGAGATCAACGTTGACAAGGGCGATCGCGTCAAGGCCGGCCAACTGCTGGGCACCATCGAATCGCCCGAACTCGATCATCAATATCAGGCCGCAGTGGCCGATGCCAAGAACAAACGCCTCAACGCCGAGCGCGCCAAAACCCTGGCGGGGCGCGACATGATTTCGAAACAGGATGCCGATACGGCGGCCGCCGATGCCGATGTGGCGGAAGCCAACGTTCGGTCCCTCGCCGCCCAGATCGATTATGAAACCATCCGCGCGCCGTTTGCGGGCATGGTCGTGGCCCGCTATGCCGACCCGGGGGCGTTGGTGCAGAACGCCGCCACTTCCCAGACTTCCACCTTGCCCCTCGTCACCGTGGCGCAAACCGATTTGCTGCGCGTCTACGTTTATCCCGACCAGCAAGACGCGCACTTTATCCGCGTCAACGATTCCGTGGAAATCATTCCCCCGGAGCGGCCGGAGTTGCACTTGCACGCCTCGGTGACCCGCATCAGCGGCCAATTGGATAATCGCACCCGCACCATGCTTACGGAGATCGACTTCAAGAACGACTCGGAAGTGATTCTGCCCGGCAGTTTTGTGCAGGTGAACATGCGAATCCACCAAGCCGGCTCGGGGGGATTGGAGATTCCTTCCGAGGCCCTCATCCTGCGCGGCGACAAACCCTTTGTGGCTTTGGTGAGGCCGGACAATACCATTGCTTACCAGCCCGTGGTGATTGGTGTGGATGAGGGTGCCGTGGTCAGAATTGTTTCCGGCTTGAAAAAAGGCGACCAGATCGCCGTCAACCTCGGCGAAAACGTGGCGGAGGGGAGCCACATCCAGCCGGTTACGGGGGGTGGACACTAACCGGAGCACGGGGCGACAGGGCCGCAAAAGAAAACCAAAAGGCAAAGGGCAAATGGCAAAAGTGAAAAGGCGCACGTCCCAAACTCCTCGCCAAGAAAACAAAAAATTACGGGCTTGGGGGGTGGCGTCATTTGCCTTTTGATTTTCTCTTGCGGCTCGGCCGCCAGGAGGTTCCATGAAGTCCTTGCTGCTCGTTGTTCTGGGAGCCGTGGTCGGGCTATGCGCATGGGCTGACGGCCCGCCGCGGCAATTATCCCTGGCGGAGTGTCTGCAAATTGCCGAGCAGAATCATCCTGACCTTGCCGCGGCGCGCGGGCTGATTGACTCCGCTCGGGCGCAAGTGCGCATTGCCCGCGCGGGCTTCCGGCCCCACTTGGATGCAGGCGCTGACTATACCCGCGCCACTTACAACTTCGCCGGCACCCCCGGCACTTCACCCAAGCAGGTCAATTCCGAATACAGCGGTGAGAGCATGTCGCCGGCTCCTTACTACTACGGCGGACTGAATTTCTCGCAGCTCATTTACGATTTTGGCCAGACGCGCGGCACGGTGGAGCGTAGCCAGGTGGAGCTGGAAGCAGCGAACCAAAACCTGAAGCGCGTTCACGACCTGGTTTACCTGAATGTGCGCGAGGCTTTTTACAGTGTTTTGGCGACGGAAGAAATCCTGCAAGCTCGCAAGGATGCCGTAGACAATCAGACCAAGCACCTGGAGCAGGTTCGTTCCTTCCACGAGGTGGGCACCCGGCCGAAGATTGACGTGACCAAGCAGGAGGTGGCGCTGGCCAACTCCCAGGTGGATTACCGGCAGGCGCAGGAGAATTTGGAGGTAGCCCGCGCGGCCCTGGCGACCGCCATGGGTATTCCCCTGGACCAGTCGCCGGAACCCCTCAACAGCGGGGCGGAGGCCCCGGAGCCCGGCAACCTCGACGACCTCATGCTTCTGGCCGAGAAACAACGGCCTGATCTGGAATCATTGCGCGACCAGGTTTTCGCCGCGCAAGCAGATATCATCGTTGCCCGCAGCTACTTTCGCCCCAACATTCGTTTGGGCGCCCTCTTCAACTATCAGAACCTGAAGTTCCCCCTGATCTACAACTGGGACCTGGCAGGCCTGCTCGCTCAGAATTTTCTGGATGGCGGTACCAAGCAGGCCCGCCTGGCGGCGGCGCAGGCGGAAGACACCGTGGCGCGCGCCGACCTGACTTCGCTGATGGAGAAGATCCGCCAGGAAGTTTTTACAGATTATTCTGACTTGAAGGTGGCGAAGGACAAAATCCAGTTGAACCAGCAGGCCGTGGCGGAAGCGAAGGAAAATCTGGCTCTGGCGGAAGGGCGTTACTCGGCCGGATACGGAAACATCATCGAGTTGACCGACGCCCAAACTCTGCTGACCGATTCCCAGGTTCAGGAAATCGTCTCGCGCTTTGATTACCAAACCGCCGCCGCCCAACTCGACGTCTCGGTCGGCCGCACGCCCATGCCGTAAGAGGCACCGCAACCGCTATCGAGGAGAATTTGCCGTAGGCTGAACCTCCGCCACTCCTGGCAAGATCCGCGCGGCGGATGTGAACTTCTTGTATTTGGAAAAACTCGACTCCCAATCAACCGCACCATTCGCAAACAATGCCACGCGCGCGCTGGCATTGAGGGACATCCGGCGGGGCAGCCAGATTTCATCATTCACGCGGGTTTGTTCAAGTCGAAATTTCGTTCCCTTGTGAATCCGCAGCAGAAAAAGCCCCCAGGAAATCGTATCCAGGGTTTCAGCTTCCAGTTTCACACAGCCATAATCTCTTTTGCTGATCCAAATCTTCCCGCGGAGCTTGGGAAGAATATCGGCATGGGGCTGAGTTGGATGAAAGTCCTTCCGGGGGAGAGCTTGCACGATATAGGCGTCATGGCCCTCCACCTGTTCTTCGCCGACGATTCGGAAATCATAGGCTTTGATGACATCGCGGACGAAGGCGCGCTCCTCCTGGCGTTTTGCTTCTTGCTTCGCCAGCCGTGTTTCGTGCTCTTTTTCGCTTTCGTTCTTGCGCTCGGCGATGAACCTATCCAGCTTTTCCGCCTCTTTCCTCTCCTCTTGCTCAGTCAACGGCTTGTCATCTTTTCGAATGCGGCGTGAGTAGGGCTGATCATAGAGGATGGCCACGTCGTAGGTATTGATCTCGTGCTTCTTCGGAGCACCGCTCGTGTCCAGCACTTTGATCTCCTCCCGGCGTTCAAAGGTGTAATTCCGGGCAAGCTGGAAGTCGGTCTTGTCCACATCCAAAGCCCGGCGGACAATCTCCTTGGGGTCATTGGTGGGCGGAAGGTCTTGCCGGACCGCGGGAGGCGCCGGCGGCGGTTCTTGGGCCAGGGAGGTTACGGAGCACACCAGGAGGAGCAGGGCGATAAAGCGCACCTTCCGGCGCATGGTGGACATGGAGGCTTAGATATTTACAAACACCGGTTTGGTTGTCCACTTACCAAGACAGGTGGACTCAAGACGATAGCGCGGCGGCCAGAAGGCAGGGTCCACCGCGCAGCCAGCAACGGTTCTGTCTTCTGCTTTTTACGCGTTAACGGCCGCAATCCTGTGAAGTCGCGCGGAACTGTTTTGTAGGTCCGCGGCTTTTGCTTGCCCCGAAGGGACGAGCCGCGGACCTCAAGAACAGGCGCTACGCCATTTTCTCACGCGTTAACGGCCGCAATCCTGCGGACCAAGTCGTCTTGCTCGGCGGCATTCTCCGCGCCGATGGTGAATGCGTCCAGGATTCCCAGCGAGAGGGCAAACTTCAGCCCTTCATCCTGGCGGGTGCGCATGTCGCCCTGGCCTAAAATCTTCATGCCGATAATTCCCTTCCCGTTGGCGCGTCCTTGAGCCAGTGTTGCCTTGACGGTGTCGGGATCGGCGTCCATATGGGAGCCGATGGGATTGATGCGCGAGAGCATGACATCCACCCAGGGCGATTGGGCGGCCAGGCGCAAAGCCTCAATCTTATGACAGGAGCAGCCGTGGGCGCGAATAATCCCCTTATCTTTCATCTCGGAGAGGACGTCCATGGTGGGGCGGAAGCGTTCTGTCCAATTGTCCTCGGTCATGCAGTGCATCATCAACAGGTCGATGTAATCCGTGTTCAGTTCCTTGCGGAAGCGATCGATGTCGGCGCGCATCTGGCCGGGTTCACGCGCCCAGGACTTGCTCATGATGGTGACTTTCTCGCGTGGGACGCGCTTCAGCGCCTCCGCCACGTGGGGATGCGAGCCATAAGAATCCGCCGCGTCAAAGAACCGCAGCCCATGATCGTAGCCCCGCCAGAGGAGGTCCGCGAGTCCTCGGATTCCCAAAGCCGTCTGGTTGGAGTGGTGGCCGCCCCCCACGGTACCCGTTCCACATGCCAGGCGGCTGGTATGAATTCCCGTCTTTCCCAGCACCACCGTATCTGCCGCACTAAAGCGCGCGCTTTGCTCCGCCGCCAGACCGGCGAGCGGTGTTGTCCCCATCCATGCTGCGCCTACACCTAGAACCGTCGTCTTTAGGAAGTCCCGGCGTTTCATAGTCCCCTCCCTGCTGGTTGAGTTTGCTTTCAATTGGTTTGGCGAAGCCCCGCCCTTGGGAATAGTTAGACTACCACGCCTGAGTCGCTCTTCCAAGCATGTTTATTTGATTTTGCGGTGTGAAACCTCCCGTCCGCACTCCGCTTTCCCACGATTGGTGCAGGGTTAGAAACCCCAGCGAAGCGGGCGGCTTGATGAGTGAGGCCACCTCGAAGGCGGTTCTTCGTAACCTTCGATTTGCTTCCCCCTGCCGGCCGCCGTCGACATTGAGTAGCCGTGGGCAAGGGCACGCTTTTTGTTCCCGCCGCCCACGGATCGCGTCCCTACCCAGTTTACCGACCCTGAAGGGGTCGAACGGTTCGGCCCCGCCAAGGCCGAGAGGCTTTCGTCAGGCACTGGCCCTCTTCGCAGCCAACTGCTTGAAAAACAACCGCATCGAAAAAGGTGATAAGATAGGTCTGTTCCGGCTGGCAAGAGTCGGGACGTCGAAGCCTGTCCCTGGTCAATCTGCATGGTCGAGATCATTCGGCTCATGGAAGTGCTGCTGAACGCCATCTGGTTACTGGTTGCCGCCGGAGCCTTTCTCTTCTGGCGCCCCGCGAAGTTCAAGGGCACGCCCACGGACCGAGGCCACGGCAGATCCTTTGGAATTGTGGCTCTGGCTTGCGCCTTGGTCCTGCTCTTTCCAGTCATCTCCCTGACCGACGACCTGCACGCTGAGCAGGTCGCTATGGAAGATTCATCCCGTTCCGTCATGAAAGCCCGGAATATGGTGCACGGGTGCCTGCGCGCCGGCAGCTTTTTCTTCGTGGCGGCCGTGATCAATGCTCCTTCTTCGGCCGCTGCTCTCCATTTGTTCTCGGGATTAGTCGTCCCGGTTGAAACACGTCTTCTCCGCCTCACTCTGATTTCCGCGCACAAAGGTCGCTCACCTCCTTCCAACGTTTAAGCGATTCCAACTTGCCGCTCGGGACGAGCGGCAATCTCCTTCAGTACCACAATCGTGATCGCGAGAGCCATCATGGGTCGGCTCAGTGCACAACCGGCGAATCTTCAAGCCGGATTCAGAGACGTTCAGCCCCGACCCGTCATGCCTCGCCACAAACCAATTTTCGAAACAAATGGTGCCTGACAAGCGACTTTTGATCCGACTCCGTGGCCACGCCCAATGCGCAAAGACCGTGATTCGCGATTTAAGGATGGTGGATTACGAAACGTCGAACTTACTTCATAGCAGGTCTCGCGGCGAGCATCAGCTTTGCGGCTCTCCTCTCGTCAAGTTGCAAGAGCGGAGGAGAGGCAAATGACGCGTCCGAGGCGCCGCCGCCCGCGCAAGTCGAGCAGGAACAGGATGGCGGCGCATTCACCGTAGATCATCCCGAGCAGTTTCCCTTGGCCACGGCGGAGAAGTACGACGCCGTTCCTGAGCTAAGAGTAACCGGCACCGTCAGCCCTGACGTTTCACGAAGCATCCCGGTAGTTTCGCTCGCCTCGGGGCGCATCGTGGATATATACGCCCGCCTTGGCGACACCGTGACGAAAGGGCAACTCCTGATGCGCGTGCAAAGCCAGGACATTTCGCAGGCATTTTCCGATTACCAGCAGGCGGTGGCGGATGAAACTTTGGCGAACACGCAACTCACCCGTGCCAAGGACCTTTATGAACATGGTGCGGTTGCGCAAAATGACTTCCAAGTGGCCGAAGACACTGAAAGCAAGGCCAAGGTCACCGTTAAAAACGCCCTCAATCACCTTCAAATCCTTGGAGCAGACCTCCATAACCCTTCGGCGATCGTTGAAATCCGCGCTCCCGTCTCGGGAGTCATCACGGACCAGCAGGTGACGGCCGCGGCCGGAACGCAAGGCCTCGCTTCGCCGAATGCGTTCACGATCTCCGACCTTTCGCAGGTTTGGATTCTGTGCGACGTTTACGAGAACGATCTCCCTTTTGTTCGTCTCGGCGAGTACGCGGACATCCATTTGAACGCGTACCCGAACCAGGTTCTTCGGGGCAGGATCGGCAATATCGGCTCCGTGCTGGACCCCAACCTCCGCACGGCGAAGGTCCGCCTGGAAGTTCAGAATCCCGGAATGTTGCGACTCGGCATGTTCGCCACCGCAACCTTCTTTGGCCCTAAGAAAGAAGCCTACGCCGCCGTTCCAGCCACCGCGGTGCTGCACTTGCACGACCGCAACTGGGTATATGAACCGGTGGAACATGGCCGCTTCCGGCGCGTCGAAGTTGTGACCGGCAGGATGCTTCCGGCAACCCCGAGCCAACAGCAGGAGATCATCTCGGGCCTTAAACCGGGACAGCAGGTGGTGGCGAATGCCCTGGATCTTCAGTCCACGGTGGAGCAGTAAATGATACGCCGCATCGTCGACTACGCCCTGAACAATCGCTTTCTCGTGCTCGCCATTGCGCTGGTGCTGTTCGTCTGGGGCATCGTTTCGTTCCACCGGCTCCCGGTCGAAGCATACCCCGACGTGGCCGACAACTATGTGGAGATCATCACTCAGTGGCCAGGAATCTCGGCGGAACAAATCGAACAGCAGGTCACGATTCCCCTTGAAACCGTAATGAATGGCATCCCCCATGTGGTGCATCTCCGCTCATTCTCTCTCTTCGGGCTCTCCGATCTCAAGTTGATCTTTGATGACGATGAAGAGAACTTCCGGGACCGCGAGCGGGTTTTGGAGCGGCTTTCGCAAGTTACTTTGCCGCCGGGTGTGACCCCCCAAATAGGCACCGACTGGAGCCCGGTCGGCCAAATCTACTTCTTCACACTCTACAACACCAATCCTCAGTACGACGTCATGGAGTTGAAGTCGCTCGAAGACTGGGTGGTGGAAAAAAACCTCAAGGCGGCTTCCGACATCGTGGACGTTGCAAGCTTCGGCGGTCCTACGCGCGAGTATCAGGTTCGCATCGATCCCAATAAGTTGGTCGGTTACGGGCTGAGCCTTGCCCAAGTCGAGCAACAACTTACCAACAACAATGTCAACGCTGGCGGAAGCTTTTTCGAGGCGGGCCTGCAACAGATCAATATTCGCGAAGTAGGGCTGGTCCGGAACGTGCAAGACATCGAAAACACGGTCCTCGTAACCAAGGCCGGTATACCGCTGCGAGTGCAGGATATTGCGGTGGTGGCGCAAGGCCCCAAGATTCGCCTTGGCCAGTTCGGCCGGGCGATTCACCACGAGGACGGAAAGATCATTGACAACAATGATGTAGTTTCAGCGTGGGTCCCCATGCGGAAAGGCGCCGACACCGAGACCGCGCTCAAGGGGCTGGAAGCCAAAGTCCAGGAGTTGAACGATCGCATTCTGCCACCGGGCGTGAAAATCGTTCCGTTTATTGACCGTACCGACCTCATTCATTTCACCACCCACACGGTGCTGCACAATCTGGGCGAGGGCATGGCTCTGGTGGTCATCGTGCTCTTTATCTTCCTCGGAAATGCCCGGGGCGCACTTATCGTGGCCCTCACTATTCCGTTTTCCTTGTTATTCGCGTCGATCTGTCTGGACCTCAAGCATATTCCCGCCAATCTGCTGTCGCTCGGCGCGCTCGATTTCGGCATGGTGGTAGACGGCGCCGTGGTGATGATTGAGAACATCGTTCGTCATTTGCACCAGCGCGAGGCGAATTCCGAGGCGCTTACCATCGACCAGCGAATTCGCGTCGCTGCTCACGAGGTTCAGCGGCCGGTCTTCTACGCCATCGCCATCATCATTACGGCCTACATTCCCATTTTTACCTTGCAGCGGGTCGAGGGACGCCTGTTCAAACCTATGGCGTGGACCGTGGCATTCGCGCTGCTGGGGGCGCTGCTTTTCTCGGTCGTGGTGGCGCCGGTGCTGGCAAGTTTCTTGTTCCGAAAAGGCGCCCACGAATGGCGTAATCCTCTCGTCAGCTTCCTCGCCGACCGCTACCGCAAGGGCGTCCGATGGGCCATCCATCATCGTGGCCTGACGGTCGGGCTGGCAGGGGTAAGCGTGGTCCTCGCGATTTATCTGGCCTCGAGCGGGGTGATCGGCTCAGAGTTTCTGCCGCACTTGGATGAGGGTTCACTCTGGGTGCGCGGCACTCTGGCGACAAGCACCGGACCGAGCGAGGGTATCCGGGTGGCGAATCAGGCTCGCGTGTTGCTCGCCTCCTTCCCCGAGGTTACGGAGACCACCAGCCAGGTGGGACGGCCGGACGATGGAACGGACACCACGGGCTTCTTTAACACGGAATACTTCGTGGGCCTGAAACCCAAAGAAGCATGGCGGCCGGTATTTCACCAGAACAAGGATGAGTTGATCGCTGCTATGAATCGCCAACTGGAAAAAATCCCCGGGGCCGTCTGGGGTTTTTCGCAACCTATCGAAGACAACATGGAAGAAGCGGTCAGCGGGGTTAAGGGAGAGCTTGCCACCAAGGTTTACGGTGACGAGCTGAAAGTTCTTGAGGCCAAGGCCGACCAGATTGTCAGCATCATGCGCACCATCAAGGGGATTGAGGATCTTGGGGTCTTTCGGGCCCTGGGCCAACCCAATGAAAACTTCCAAGTGGACCGTCAGCAAGCCGCACGCTATCAAATCAACGTCGCGGACGTGCAGGATGCCATCCAGACGGCCGTTGGAGGCAATGCTCTAACCCAGGTTCTCCAAGGTGAGCAGCGCTACGATCTCGTGCTGCGGTATCTTCCCCAGTACCGTGACACCCGGGAAGCGCTCGAGAATATTCGCTTGCTGTCACCGAGTGGCGAACGAGTCGCGTTGAAGCAGCTCTGCACCATCGAGGAACGGGACGGAGCTTCGGAAATCTATCGCGAAGGGAATCAACGCTTTGTCGCCATCAAGTATAGCGTGCGTGGGCGCGACCTCGGCAGCACGGTTGAGGAAGCGATCAAGAAGGTCAACGCGCAGGTGCAACTGCCGCGTGGGTATCACCTGGACTGGGAAGGCGAGTACCAAAGCGAACAACGCGCCGCCGCGCGCCTTTTGGTCATCGTGCCGATTACCGTCCTGCTGATTTTCATCATCCTCTACACGATGTTCAAATCCTTCAAGTGGGCGCTGCTCATTCTCACCGCCGTCATGATCGCCCCCTTCGGGGGTCTGCTGGCGCTGTTGGTCACGGGCACCAACCTCAGCGTTTCCTCGGGCGTGGGATTCTTGGCGCTGTTCGGTGTCTCTGTACAGACCGGCGTGATTATGCTCGAGTACATCAACCAGCGCCGGGCGAGTGGCTACTCGATCGAGGAGTCGGCGATTGAGGGCGCGGTCCTGAGATTACGCCCCATTATGATGACCATGCTGGTGGCGACTCTAGGCCTGCTGCCCGCGGCCACGTCCCATGCCATTGGCTCCGACTCCCAGCGACCGTTTGCCATCGTCATCGTAGGGGGTCTGATTTCAGACCTGGTCATGAGCATCTTCTTGCTACCCACTCTGTATGTCTGGATTGCGGGGGAGCACGATGTGCTCCCCGCGCCTGATTCCTCGAACTTTGAGGAAGCTTGAGGCGGGTAACCTGGGCCTGTTCTGTGGGTCCGTGGCTTTTGCCCAGGTTCACGCTTCGCAAAACCGGATAAATAGCCCATCACGTTTACATGCCCCGAAACGGGGGTACGGGTCCTCGAAGGGCTCGTCCAGGTGGACAGGAGGTTGCAGTTCAACGGATAGGTAAAATTAACCGGCCAACCCTTGCCGCACCTCTAAGTGATTGAAAATCGGCGGGTTGGCCGGTTAATTCGGCCATAACCGGTCCAATCTGTGCA
>Ga0209039_10001008_pt1 | contig 27448 bp, 27 predicted proteins | sample BogFormECP12_OM1_FD_188238 | JGI IMG/M metagenome (GOLD analysis project Ga0209039, IMG submission 188238) | Bog forest soil microbial communities from Calvert Island, British Columbia, Canada - ECP12_OM1 (SPAdes) (version 2) | ecosystem: Environmental > Aquatic > Freshwater > Wetlands > Bog ... | reverse complement strand
TCCAACCCATAAGCAGCACCTCCACTGCTTATGAATTAGTACAAAAGTGTTACCCATGTCCCCAGAATAATCTGTTACCCATGTCCCCGTTCGGTCAATTGCGTAATTCTTTACTCGCTTATCAATTTCAAAAAAGATGCTGTAGCTTTCGTTAGTACGCACTGCTTCCTGGTCAACGCATATATTGTTGGTCAGCTTCAACATTGCGACTGGCAGTCATCTGCCGGTCAGCGTTTCTCATTGACATACTCGCCTCTCACGTGACACCATATGCTGTGTTGCTCGATGTCTTTTTGGTCGTTTCATAACGAAGGAGGCGCTGGCATGAAAACACAAGGCACTAAGATCATGGTGGTATGCGCGATGTGCTGGTGGGGTGAGTCTCTCGTCGTCGTCTCCTCGGCGCGCCAGTACTGCAATCAGCAGTACGCATGGAGTCCTGACGCCGGACAGCATTAGGGGAGGGGTTATGAAAAACAGACTTCTGTTCAGTGCAACTTTGGCAGCGGTTATCCTGTTGATCCATGCAACCGACGCACCGGCAGCTCAAAAGCTTATTTCTTTCATGAGCCCTCCGGCAGGCGGAGGAGCGTATGTCTTTGTCGCAGGCACGATCAACGTATCGAACAAATACATGACCGGGGATGCAAAGTTCATACACGAAGCAACTACCGGCACTATGGAGATGGTGAGGAGGCTCATGCTGGCTTTCGGCCAGAAAAAAGAGGCGTTCGCTGACTTCGGCACGCCTGACGCATGGAATGCGTATAAAGGTGAGGCGGAATACAAAGGCAAACCCTTTACGGATCTGCGTGCCATAGTCTTCAACCAGAACACGGACGTCTATCTGGTGGTGCCTGCCAATTCTCCGATCAAGAGTTACGCGGATGTGAAAGGCAAGCGCATCGGCATGGGCGGCGCGGGCAGCTCTCCGGCAAATTGCGGTCATTTGCTGCTTGATTACTACGGCGTGCACAAGAAGGATTTCAAGCCGTACTATTATGTGTATAAAGAATCGATAGAAGGGCTGGGCGACGGCTCACTCGACGGAGCGTTTTTTGCGGCGGTTACCCCATGGCCAGCTACATGGAACTCTCCACCACCAAGAACGTACGGATCGTGCCCGTGGATGAGAGCATCGCAAAGAAGATCATTGCCGAGCATCCCGGCCATTACACGACTCTGGTAAAAGCTAAATCGTATCGGGGCATTGAGCAGGATACGCTGATCATGGGATGGACCGGAGCCTTGTGGACGCACAGCCTGACGAATCCTGACCTGGTCTATACATTTATCAAAAACTTATTTGACCACAAAGAAGAATACTTCCAAATCCATCAGGAGACGAGGGTGCTCAGTCTGGAGAATGCGACGAAGGGCATCTTTGTGCCCTTTCATCCAGGCGCTGAGAAGTACCTGAGAGAGGTCGGGGCAATTAAGTAGCCGTCAAATTCGCACAATGATCGGAGCAAATGAGAAAAGGCAGAGCCTGTTCAACTCTGCTTTCCAATTTCTTCCTGTAATCCTCAGAGACAACACGCTCTAAGGTGTTGTCTGTTTCAACTGGTAATCAGCACCCCTTTCATGGATCAGAATCGCCTCTTATGGCTCTTACCTCCTCATTACCTTCTTGCAAGTAGACTACCACCTTCATTAGGGCGCGAATTGGGCATCGCCTCCTCTTGATTACCCTGGATTCTGCGCTCCGATTTCTCTGTTGAAGTCCAGGAGGCCCAGGAGGCCCAGTAGGCGCCTTTTCACTTCCTTAGGAAGAACTTGTGCTTGGATTGTGAGAGTGAACTGGAACCTTGCTTTGGTATCCAAATTCACTGAGGGCTGCTATAATTAGGATAGGCAGAGAGTATATGCAAAGGGGGGCGAGATGGCATGGATGTTCACAAAAGACGGCTTTTATTCTGCGGTAGCGACCGGCTTGAATGATGAATTGATGGTCAGGGCGCGATTTAGAGAAGATTTGGTCAAGCTGAGAATAAAGATGGGCTTGAAGAAGGTGTCGCCGATCATCGAGACAAAGGCTCCGGCAGATTATCGATATCGAATCGTGTGCAGCAAAGCGGGTTTCAGCGATTACGTGAAGAAGGCGATCCTCGACATCGATTATGGTAATTTCAAGGAGAGCTTGCCCATACGGAGGCAGCGCCTGTATTTGAGGCTCTGGTTCATTATGAAAGATGCGCAAGATCAGGAAGCGGGGCTTCCAAGATCGATAGATCTATAAGGGGGTGCGCGACGAAATGGCTTCTAATATCGTTGCTCATGATGGCAACGACCGATGATCTTCCCAGCGGCTATCAGCAAATCTACAATAATCGATGGCAACGCGAAGGCGTGATCTGCTTATTTTCGGACTAGCTACGGTCTTAACGGCCAGAAACTCGGCGTTGACGAGGCAACGTTACAAGCCGTTCTTGAGGACCTCTTCAACTGCAGCGTTATCGGAAACAAATCCAGCAAGCTCGATGGAAGTCCACGATACTATTTCAAGTACCGTAACAGAAATGATTCGATTAGCTTCGATGACAGTGTTGTCGTTCACATGGGTATGTGGAAAGCGCTGAACCTGGTATAAGGGGATATCTGGTCCAGCCAGTAATATGGGACAGAAAAAAGTCTTTAACAAAGGACAAAAAGTAAAATGAAAAGCATTGCCCAACGAGGCAATCCAGCGGACGTCTTGCAGCCGCTGTTGATTTCAGTGTTGGACAGGAACAGAGGATGATCATGGCAACGGAACGGGTAGGAATTCGGAGACTATTTGATGCGCTTGGTTGTGGCCTCGAAAGTACTCAGGAAATTGATATTTCTTTTCCGTTACTAAAGGACTTCACGGGCTCCCTGTATCTTGGCCCGAAACCGCCGCTCGGCGTTATGGTGCTTGAACCAACGGACCATTATGCGATCCCCGGAAAGCAGTGCAAAATGATGCAGACGTCGTGTAATTATGACTCCTCGTGTTTCTTAGAGATCACCGCAATGGTTGATATTGCAGAAGATGAATCGGTAAGTGCCGGATTGGCGAAAAACGAAGAGTCGGTGAAAAATTGTCTGCTTGATGAAATTGAGAAGAGAAAGGACGTCCTCTCTTCAGTGCTCGACTGTATCTGTGGACTTATCGGGCTGAAGTTCCACCGTCAATTCATCCTTAAGCCTCTCTTCGAGAACCCATTTATCGCAAGTGGGCCTCAGCCCGTCACGCGGTTCGCAGGCGATTTCGTCGAGGTTCTTGAGTCCGTCAACCTTACCGAGTCTGGTTCAGCCTTGCTTGGGTCGTACTTAGGACTACTTAAGGACGCAAAAGAGAAAGATTATGCTGATGCATCAAGGGTCTTGCAGTGGCTCATCCGGGCTTGGCGGGAGCGTGACCATGTTGCCAAATTCCTATATTTGTTTATTCCTTTGGAATGTATTCTTGAATCAACAGAAGAGACGAGCGAAGAGACAAGGGCGAACTTGGCGATTCTGCAGGAGCTTGTCCATAAGTCAACTAACGCCAACAAGGCTTTACTGCTTACCTTTCTCAAAAGAATAGAGTCGAAATTTCCTCCGACATTGAGTTCCCGTTTTGAGGCACTTGCGAAGGCAAAGGGTATCAAAGGATGGGAAGCCGATGTCAAGGCTTTTAGAAAATTCAACCGCACCAGGAACCTACTGCTTCACACAGGGCATAAAGGGGTTCAAACGCATTTGAATATTGGAGAAGAGACTCGGACACTTGAAGATCTCGTTGAACGATATGTGGCGATAGCTGTATTCGGTTCACCCGACGTATACCCAAGTCGCTGGAGGCCCAAACGTGTGGATGACGATGAGGTTGCGTCGGAAGCAGGTTGAGTGACCGGATGAAGACCATACATTGTCCAACCAGGCGTTGGAGCCGACCTCGTACCTCGGCGGCTGACCTCGTTGTTGAGCCTGTAGAAAAACCCCCTCTATAAACCCTCCTTATCGTATACTAATGTCATCAGCATCAAGACCTGACACCACCTGCGGAGGCACCCGATGGCACGCTACAAAGAGTACGACTACCGTCAGGGCAAGTTCCTTCCCATCTCCTTTGACAAGCAGATCCTTCCCGGCACCTTCGAGTACACGCTTAACTACCTCATCGACCAGGAACTCGATCTTTCCGTCTTTGACGATCGGTACTGTAACGACGATAATGGTGCCCCCGCCTATGATCCCGCCATTCTCTTAAAGATCATACTCTATGCCTACTCGCGGGGGATCACCTCCAGCAGAAAGATAGAACAGTGCTGCCGGGAGAATGTCATCTTCATGGCCCTCTCCTGCGACACCCGGCCTCACTTCACCACCATCGCCGACTTCATAGCCACGCTCGATACTGAGATCATCAGTCTCTTCCTTGAAGTCCTCCTCGTCTGTGATGAGCTTCACCTTATCGGTAAAGAGATGTTTGCCATCGATGGCTGCAAGCTCCCCTCCAATGCCGCAAAGGAATGGAGCGGTACCAAAGAAGATCTTGGTAAAAAGAAAGAAAAAATGGAGAAGGTTATCCGGCAAATCATTACTCGTCATAAGGAAACAGACGGGACAGAAAAGAACCAAGAGATCACCGGACAGGAAGAACAGTACGTCGCCACCCTTAAGCAAAACGTCAAGAAGATACGCACCTGGCTCAAAGAGCATGATGACAAGCCCGGTAAGAAGGATAAGCCCATAAAGAGCAATATCACCGACAACGAGAGCGCCACCATGAAGACCTCCCACGGCGTGGTGCAGGGCTATGACGGCGTAGCCGTCGTGGATGATAAACACCAAGTAATCGTCCATGCCGAGGCCTTTGGTGCACCCCAGGAGCATGAGCTCCTGCAGCCCATGGTCGAGGGCACCCGGGATAACCTCGCTGCTATCGGCACTTCCGATGTATTCGACAAAACCACACTCACCGCCGACAGCGGCTTTCATTCGGAAAAGAACATGCAATTCCTCATGGACGAGGGTATCGATGCCTATGTGGCTGATACCCAGTTCAGGAAACGAGATCCCCGCTTTGCCGATAGAGACCGCTATAAGGAGCGGTTCAAAAAAGAAAATGCGGCGTTCCATGGTACGACGACTGCCTATACGACACGCTATTTTACGATGAGCGAAGATAAGAGCCACTGCATCTGCCCTGCCGGCAAGCGTCTCCACCGCAATGGTGCCAATGTCATTGTTGCCCGTAAGAGAGTTGCCATCAAGTTCCGGGGGAACAAGACCGACTGTCGGGTCTGTGCACTCCGCAAGCAATGCCTTCGCTATCCCGACCGTACCGAGACAAGACAGGTCTACTTCTTCCAGGGACGTGCTCCATCTTTACCCGAATCCTTCACCGAGAAGATGAAGCGCAAAATAGACTCAGTAAAGGGTCGTCTCATTTACAACAGAAGACTCGCCACCGCAGAACCGGTCTTTGCCCATATCTGCTCCACCCTCCGGCTGGATAGATTCACCCTCAGAGGCAAACGGAAGGTGAACATTCAGCGGCTCCTCTACTGCACGGTGCATAACCTCCTCAAGGTGCACCGGTACGGGTATGGGTATGCGTGAGGGAAGGGAGCGAGGGGAGAATAGAGACTACGAGGAACAGAACAGCAAAGAGAGTGTTATACTTTTAGTACGTTGGGACAACAGATCTCGTCAAACGCAATGATACAATCTGAGAAGGCAGAGGGATAGAAGGGGCGTTTGATTTTAGGGTTTTTCTACAGGCTCGTTAAGTGCATAATTGAGAGAGAGCACACATGCAAAAGACATCTGACGTATACGAAACGCTGTACCACTACACTACTTGGAGTGGGCTGCTCGGAATCCTGAAAACGCAGACCCTGTGGGCAACTCACTACAGGTTTCTCAATGATTACTCAGAAATCGCTCTGTTCAGAAACAAGCTGGTGGTATTTCTTCGTCCCTATGTAGCCGAACAATACCGGAAATTAGTCGAGCAGTCTCCTCATTTGGAACAGCAAATCAGCGAAGAAGGGGGGATGGACCAAATCGTTCAACATGATACGGAAGTGTTCGTAGATGCGCAATATCATGCCACCCGCGATGAAATCTATATTCTTTCATTCTGCGGGCAGCACAGCAATCCGCACGTTAATGACAATGGGCTGCTAAGCCAGTGGCGCGGTTATGGTGCCAGTGGCGGGTTTGCTTTGGTTCTTAATGCTTATAAGCTGGAAGGACTGCTGGCAGCGGAGTACGAAAAGTTCGAATACAGCACAATGCATCTTTCCGACGTTGTCTACAGTGACAACGAAAGCAGGTTGAAAGAGGAACTATCCGAAAGCCTATCCATTCTTGCTAGTGACGTTAAGGGGTTTTTCGACCCCGCAAAGTCTAGCGCGGAAGAAAGAGCCGCCGCCGTGAAAGGCTACACGGCATTTGTTACCTGCATCAGCCGGTACAAGCACTGCGGCTTTAGTGAAGAGAACGAAGTCAGAGCAGTTGTATTACCCGCCATCGTAAATCGGGCCTATACAGAATGGGCACAAAAGAACTCCTTTACATTGAAACCTGAAAAGGAGAGAAAATTCCGCCACAAGAACGGTCAGCTCGTGCCATACACCGAACTCTTTGGTTTTGCCGACATGAAACTCCCGATAGAAAGAATCATAGTTGGACCACACAAAGAAAAGGAAGCCCGTGCCGCTACTTTGCGCGTAATGCTGAGAAACACAGGAATTGAGATAACCTCTTCCGATATACCTTTTGCCGAGTAATCGCGTTTCTTCCGTTTAGCCAGCCTTTTATACCTGCCGGCCCTCCTGCTGACTGTGGCGTAGTGAATTCCGAGATGCGCGCCAACCTCCCGGAGGGTGTAGCCGTAGCCACGGGCTTCGGTGATCTGGTAGTCGGTTGCTTTCGTGGAACGGGGGATGAGTTTACCGAGAGCAGGCCTTGCGGCAAAGCGCTGCCGTCGGGGTATCCCGTTTGTGGCGACGATTGACCGACTGTGTATACACACCATGCAACTGCCTCATACCGGGCGAAAGGTTCCCTTCCGGTGTCTCGATGAGCAGATGCTATTCGTGCGGGCGGTGGAGTTGGGTCTTAGTGCTTCTTCTCCTGCCTCGATCGAACTTGTGGCAGAACCGGGGAAAGCGCTGCCCTTCGTGACCAGATTGCTGCCACGCTGAAGAAGGGATAACGCGTGCTGCGGACAGACAAAGGAGGGATACGCTATGGATGTCGAAGACGCTATCAGCCGAAATGCCGCATAATCAAATGTCTGAGGTGTGCCCGAGTGCAATCAGGTTAAGCATTCGGGGTCAGGTCTTGTTTTTTGCATCTCTTTGATGGAGGGGGCACTCTTAAATAATTCAATTGCCACCCGGCTAGCAGGTCATGCTGATTCTGCTCCGCGATGCCCCTTCCCCTCACCACCGCATAGCTGATTGCCCAGGACGTCACGGTAAAGCGCTTTGCCAGTTCCACCGGCCTTCCTTGTCATAGAAACCATTGGTGCGATGACGGGGAGCGCTTTGCCATTGAATTAAATTTACCTTGACTTACTTTTCTGATTGTACTTTAGTGTATACCCGTATGCATCTTTAGGGATTATGGGAACATGGGCTTTATGCAGCGCTCCATACTGCTTGACAGGTTTGAAGCGGACTGTGGCGAGATGGCCAAGGCAATACTTGAAGCACAAAAACAAGAAAAGGAGCGGGGGGTAAGTTGCTCATGAAAATGAAAGGGTTGTTGCTTTGTTTTCTCTTCTTTATCATGGGCCATGGCCTTTTTGTTCCCTGCGAAGCTTCTGCGGCTGGATATCCGGACCGCCTTATCCAGCTCATCATCCCTGCTGCTGCAGGTTCTCAGGCTGATATAAACGGGAGGCTCCTGGCAGGGGAGATGGAAAAAGTGCTCGGGACAAAGATTGTTGTCATGAATAAACCGGGTGCATCAAACATACTGGGTATTAGCGCTCTTGTCAGGAGCAAAAAGGATGGGTATACGTTCGCGTATCCAAGTGCCAACGGTCTCGTCTATGCACGAGTGATGAATCCTGAGACGATCTCGTACGATACGGAAAAAGACGTAGAGCCTTTAGGGATCCATGTTTTTTTCCCGAACGTGATTGCGGTAAGAGCAGACTCTCCCTGGAAGAATTTCGAAGAGTTAGTTGATTACGCAAAGAAGAATCCCGGCAAACTCCGAGTCGCCACCGTGGGTGAGGGTACGATCGACAGCTTCAACATCGAGATCATACAATCCCTGACGGGCGCCCGTTTTACGAAGATTCCTTTCGAAGGAGGGGAGTCGGTCACAACGGCCCTCTTAGGGGGTCATGTTGAAGTAGTCGCCGATGTGTTCAGCAAGTATGTGGCGCACGCAAAAGCCGGGAAAGTTAGGATTCTCCTGATAACGAAGAAAAAGGCCGATTTTCCCGAAATCCCCACGATGCCCGAATTGCATTACAAGCAAGACCTGGCATCAGTCTGGATGGCCGCGATTGCTCCTGCAGGGATCCCGGAGGATGTGAAGAGAACCCTTGTGGAGGCCGTCGCGAAGGCGGCGAGCAATCCGGACTCGAAAGCTAAAATCGAGCAGATGGGAAATGTTGCCGACTATGAATCTCCGGCCGAACTTAGGAGGCTGATGACGGAAGACTACGATAGGGCTCTGGCTATCGCAAAAAGAATCGGCCTGCGCAAGCCTTAGATGATGTCCTCTCCGCGTACGGATACGAAGGGCCTTAAACTCCTGGTTTACACCCAATACGATCCTGCGATCATGGAGGAGATCCCGAAAAAATTTCCTGGGATCGACCTGACCGTTGTCACAGAGGGCAACGCATTTCTTGCAGCCCTGCCCAAGACTGACATACTCTATCTTCACAAGGAGATTACTCCTGACATTGCCGAAAGGATGGGGACCGTCATAGGCGCTGCGAAGAGGCTGAAGTGGATTCAGTGGGGATATACGGGCGTTGACCGCTTGAGGCCTTTCGAATACCTGTGGGACAAGATATTGATTACAACGTCCAAAGGCGCCATGGCAGAGACGATAGCCGATTACGTAATTCTGGTAATTCAGATGTTGTACCGTGAATTTCCAAAAATGATGAAAAATCAAATGGACAGAGTTTGGGAAAGATGGCTCTTCGAGAATCCCAAGGGGAAAGTCCTCGGCGTTATCGGTTTGGGAGCCATCGGTCGGGAGGTGGCCCGGAAAGGCAGATTTTTTGGACTTAAAGTGGTTGGCCTTGACGTGCAGGCAGTCTCTTTGGAATCCGTGGAAGCCGTGTTCAGGCCGGCCGATCTCAGGGAGTTCCTTGGAATGTGCGATATTGTCTCCCTCTGCGTTCCCTTGACCAAGGAGACGAAGGGGTTGATCGGGGAAGAGGCCCTTTCGTGGATGAAGCCCCGGTCGTATCTCGTCAATGTGGCGCGGGGAAAGATCGTGGATGAGGATGCGGTGGTGAAAGCGATAAAGAGCGGGCACCTTGCGGGCGCAGCTCTGGACGTCTTTTTTTCGGAGCCACTTAACCCCGGGAGCGAGCTTTGGGGACTCGATAATGTGATTGTCACGCCTCATCTTTCGGGCGCTTTTCGAGATTTCCCCGAAAAAGTTCTTGCCCTCTTTTGTGAAAATCTTGAGAGGTTTCTGGAAGGCCGGGAGATGATCAATGTGCTGGAAAGGGCAAACGAGTAATGCTTCAACCGGAATGGCTTTTTTTGCACCGTCAAAACCTCCTAAAGAAAGTCAATGACTCCACTCGGCACGTGGGTGTCTCAGGAGATAGGGAGATTGCTTATGGTATCGAATGCTGAAATGGACAGAAGGTGGAAACTCGTTCGTATGGTAATGGCCCGGGAGGGGCTGGACTGGCTTATCGGCGGAGTCGGAATGCCGGGCGGGTATGCAAAGTGGCTTTCTAATCGGTCAACGAAGGGTACGGTCGTTGTTATGAACGGTGTAGCCTTTCCCCTGGAAGGCGATGCTTATTTCTTCAGCCACGGCGATACGGTGCACACTACGCCTGTCGATTCCTACGGGGTTAAGCATATCGTGAGCCCTTCTCAGCCTAACCTTCTTGTTAATACTCCGGCCCCTTTAGTCCTCGATGTGCTCAGGTCGAAGAAGCCCAAGAAAGTAGGCTTTCTCGGCATGGGATTTATCCCTGCAGCGGCGTATGAGTGTTATCGGAAGGGATTGCCCGGCGTCGAGTTTGTTGATGCCACCGATCTCATTGTGCCGATAAAAGCGGTGAAGAGTGAGGAAGAACTGATCTTCATGAAACGTGCCGCGGAAATGCACGATAGGGCGGTGGATGTGGTCAGAAAAACTGTAAGACCGGGCATCACGGCAAACGATGTTGTAGAAGAGGTGGGGCACTTTATGTTTCTCGCGGGAAGCGATCTGCATAGCGTGAGGGCGGGTTCTGCACGGCCTGGAACTATCTGCAAATATAACGGTCCCGGAGAGAGAAAGATGGAGGATGGCGACCAGTTTGCAATGCTTATCGAGTGCAGCGAGCAGGGGGGCTACTTCAGCGAGATGATGCCAACAGTTTGCATAGGCAAGGTCCCTCCGGATCTGCAGAAAGTTTTTGATGATGTGCTGGAAGCTCAAAGGATAATGGTGGATATGGCAATGCCCGGCGCCGATCCGATGGAGATTCTGAGGGCGAGCGACAGGTTCATGCAGAAAAAGGGATATCCAGCAGAAGCGAGGCTGGCAGGGCACTGCCAGGGTGTGGACCTCGTGGAAAGGCCGGCCCTCAGCCCTCTCGGTGAAACAATCAGCCTCGGGGAGAACATGGTTGTCTCGTTCCATCCCACCGTTCATGGAAAGACCGCCTGGGGTTATCCTGTCAATCAGAGTTTCCTCATCACTGCCGATGGACCAAAGATTATGACAAAGACCCCGCAGGAGATAATCGTGGTCTGAAAGCATAAACTTTCGGAGTGAGACAGGGCGCAACACCCACTGACGTGGGCGCTTCGAATGGGGGGACACTCTTAAGTTGCGGCCTGGCAAGGCCGCGTAGTCTTGCAGGTGCGAAGCCCGCAGCGCCTTGCACGTAGGAGCACTATAGGTGTGCGTTCACTTACGGGTCGCATCAAAGTCCGTTGTCACCAGCGAAAGAAAATCCGTGGCCACTGGAGGCAGATCTTGTCCCTTATGATAGATGATGTCAATGAAAAGTTCTATGCCACCCTCCTTAATAGGTATTATCTTAAGTTTTCCTAAGGCGACGTCCTGTTCCACATTACAGGCGACTATGAAGGAGGCTCCTACTTTTTGCTGAACGAGTTGCCTCATCCCTTCCTCGCTCTCGACGGAGGCGGCAATCAGAGGACTTACATTTCTCTTTTGAAATTCCTGCAATACCAATCTTCTGGATAGGGAACCTTCGCCATGCAGAACGATTGGATACCCGGTAAGATCACACCAGCTCACTTCTGTCTTTTCTCCGAGAGGTGTTCCCGGAGCACTTATCAACACGAGTTTCTCAGGCAGCGAAAGGCGCAAGGAAGCAAGTTGGTCACTGATCTCCGGGGGCGCGGCTACAATGCACATGTCATGTTGAAAATCGAGCAGCCCTTCTATAAGCAAGAGAGAGCGCCCCTCCGTCAGCGTCAGACCGACGGAGGGATGAAGTGCCTTGAATTTGCTTATCGCCGGAGTGAACAACCTCGTCAATGCGGTCGCAACCCCAAGGCGGAGATTGTTCTTGTAATTCAAGAGCAGTGCCTCTGCCTTCATTGCCGAGCGGTAAACGCTCTCAGCGCTGGGGAGTAATGCATTCCCAGCATTTGTCAGGTAAATTTTCTTTTTCCTTATAGTAATCAATTTTACGCCGAAATGGTTCTCGAGAGCCTTGACCTGCATTGTTACAGCGGGTGCGGTCACAAATAGTTTTGCGGAGGCACCGCTTAAGCTTCTTTCTTTAGCGACAAAGTAAAAGGTCACAAGTTGCTCAAGATTGATATGATGGTTTTTCATAATCCCCTAAATATTACCAAGCTTTATGTACAAGAATCAATGCAAAAAAGTCAAAATGCTTAAGAACTCATAAAAAAATATGAATTGTAACTCTTGAGCGAGTACAGTACCCTTGATAAATAAGGAGAAGTGGCTCTCGAATTCCGAATGCGAGGATGGATTTGGAGGATACTCTATGGGATTATCAGTTAAATGGGTTGGTATCGACTTTGGACAAACGTTGATGGATTCGTCGCCGGAGCGCACCTACTGGATGATTGGCGACACGAGCAAGGAATTGGGCGAACCCGAGCTCGTCGACATTCGTTGCCATAGGTGGCGCGTCATGAAAGAAAAGTATGGAAGCTATGCGGCAATAAAAGAAAAACATAGACCGGAAATCGCGAGCTTCGTGTTCGATAACCGTCCCGGGGCAGGTGAAGTCTTTTCCGTGGTTGAACAAAAATACCTTAAAGTGGCTGATGGAGCGATCGAAGCCGTCCAGCATTTGAGGGATCAAGGAATCGAAGTTTCCATAGTGGCCGAGTTGAAGAGAACCCTTGGTCCCATAGGGACAGACATGGTGAGCAGCTTTCTGAAGACGCATAACGTAATTCACTGTTTTGACGAATTGATCACGCCTCAAGGCAAGATCGATCTGCGCACGGGTGCGGCCGATCTGAGATACAAAGGCAAGTCAAAAGAAGAGGGTGATATCTACGATGTGCTTGTGGAAGATCTCGGAAGACGCGGTATCAAACCTTCAGACGCCGTGATTGTAGGCGATAAGGAATGGTCTGATATAACGCCGGCTCAGAAAAGAGGTTTCAAAGCTATCCAATATGTCGGGTATATCTTTCACGCTCCTTCAAACGCCGAATTCACCATACACCACTTTTCCGAGCTGAAAAACATATTAACGGGGGCCAAGTCATGAGTCAGCCAAAATACCTGGCAGTCGAATATGACGACGGACGTCTGAACAGAATCGAATTTGGCAAAGTGGATGAGAGCCTCCACTCGGAGCTCGCAGGCCTGGGACTATGCGCGCATCGGGCGCCGATAGGCGCGTGCAAACATTATGTGCTTCTGCAGTGGGACGGCTGGCAAGAGGTGGTTGCAATAGACAGTGAGAAGGTCGAACTGACCAGATATTACGTCATCAGAAGAATAGAGGAGACTGGAAGATTATCGTTCCAAACAGATTCGGACAATCCGGAGCTCTTCTGCCTCCAACGCTTGCCGAGAGACCTGAAGCGAGTTATAGTCGCGGGAAATAAGGGAATGAAAGCTTACGACTTTCCCCCTGAAACGGAGAAGTGGGAAGGGATCTTTGAATCGGGTGGTAAGATCGAATATACGAAATACGATAAGTCAAACGAGCTGGGGCAGCAGCAGGGGACAGACGTGCTGCCGCCTGGTATCGTCCGGCTCCAAGAGGTACTGCTCAGTGAGTTGGCAAAGCGAGATTTTAGGCCTGGCGAGCTTCTTGCGATGGAAGAATCGCGAAGACTGCAGGCATATAAGGAGATCGCTCGCGAAATGGGCCTAAGGGCAAAGGAGAGACAAAGAGATCTCTACGGCTTTGTCGAGTTACTGGTCGCGCACTTGGAGACAAAGAACGGCTGACGGAGATGAAAACAATAAATTGACAATACAATAGGAACGAAACGGGAGGGCATATGAAGAATCTTAGGGAATGGATGGCCGCTTGTGAAAAAGAAGGTGAACTTCATAGGATAACGGCCGAGGTCGACTGGGATCTGGAACTTGGCCACGTCGCAACCTTGAACGAGAGAAAAAGTGGACCCGCATTGCTTTTTGAAAATGTAAAAGGCTATAAAATGCCGGTATTATCAAGTACTGTCACCACTGCCAGGAGAGTGGCAGTGACCTGCGGCAGACCGCTTACCTATTCACTGTGCGACATTTCCAGAGAGTGGATGAGGGTCATGGCACAGAAAAAGTTGCTGGGCCCGGTCGAGCTGAAGGGCAGTATCCCGGTTGCCGAAGAGGTAATAGAAGAGAAGGATGTGAACCTTTTTGACTTCCCTTCACCGCGCCTCTACCCGATGGATGGGGGGAGGTTCCTTGGTCTTGCATGCAACTGGGTGACACAGGATCCGGATACGGGGTGGACCAACCTGGGTACCTATCGAGGCCAGCTTCTTGACGAAAAGTCGATTGGCGCGAACATGTTCATCAAATCCAAACATGGATACATTCATATGGACAAATATATTAAAACGGGTAAGACCAAGATGCCTGCGGCAGTCTATTGCGGCTGCGACATGATTCACTTTTTGGCAGGGTCGAACATGGTGCCTGAGGGCATGGGTGAGTACGATGTCATTGGCGGTATAATGGGTGAGCCTGTGGAGGTATTCAAGAGCGATCTTACCGGCCTCATGTTGCCTGCTCATGCGGAGATCATTCTCGAAGGCGAGGTGGAATTGGACTCCAAGAACTTCAGGGCGGAGGGGCCGCTCGGAGAGTATCCGGGTTTTTACGGAGCCAGCGGTGCGTTTGGAACCCCTAAGCCCTACTTCACGGTTAAGCGGATTTATCGGCGCAAAAACCCTGTCTTCGTCATCAGCACCGTCGGCAGACCTATTGGTGACACACATATCGCTAACGCCATAGGGAGGACAGCGTTTCTCTGGGCAGACCTGGAAATGATGAAGGTGCCGGGAATCCAGTCAGTCTATTGGCCGCCGGAGGCCGCGGGACGCTGGTGGGTCATCGTTTCAGCAAAGTGCACGTTTCCGGCACAGGCGCAAAGGATCGGAGAGGCGGTTCTCGCCAGCCCTACCGGTCACTTCGGCGTGAAAGGAGTCATTGTGGTTGACGCAGATGTAGCGGCTGATGACCTCGCAGGGGTTTGGTGGTCACTGGCTGTGCGCTACGACCCCGTCTCCGACACTCAGCTTATCAACAAGATCCGGGCTACACCGTTTGATCCATCATTGCCCGGCGGCAACAAGACCATTGGCTCCGGGGTAATCATTGATGCCACAACGCCCGTGGAATGGGAGAAAAAACCGATCAAGGTGGAAGACGATCCCGAAACAATGAAAAAGGTGTTGAGCAGGTGGCATGAGTACGGCTTTTAAGCGTATCAGGGTGATATTTTAAGGCGAAGGAAACTGGCCTTGACCATCGACGTGAACAGCATGAGAACCACTCCGGAGGGTTACTTCACCGTCAGGTGGGGACTCCCTGAATATACGGACTGGATGGACGAGTCCATGTCGTGGAAAGAGAACTGTTACATAGGCGACTGGACGTTCCTCTGGGAGCGCCGCTTCAAAGGGCCTGACGCGCTGAAGCTTTTCTCGGACATTTCAGTAAATAGTTTTGAGAAGTTTGACATCGGTCAGGCAAAGCACGCCATCCACTGCAATAACGACGGGAAGGTGATTCATGAAGGCATTCTCAGTCGGCTCGGTGCAGAAGAATTCATCGTGTTCGGGCGTGGAGGGTTGTGGGCCGATTACAGGTTACGGCGTGGCAACTACAATGCAACCTCCGAACCTGAGGACTGGTTCAACTTTCAAGTCTCCGGCCCCAACTCCCTCTTTGTCGTTGAGAAGGCGTGCGAGGAAAGCATCCGCGACATAGCATTTATGCATTTCGGTAAGATTCACATCGCAGGTCACGAGGTCATCGCTCTCAGGCAGGCTATGGCAGGTGAGATTGGCTACGAGCTTCAGGGTCCCGTTGAATACTCCCGTGAGATCTACGATGCCATCGTCCACGCCGGAAAAGAATTCGGCATACGGCGGCTCGGCGCCCGCGCTGTCTTCATCAACCACCTGGAGGCCTGTTTCCCGACAAGAATGACCGACTATTTGACGGCAATATTCGGCGAAGACATGCAGGAGTACCTCGAGGAGTATAGAGCTGCAATGCCAGGGTTTGCGACAACCTTCAACATTGCGGGCAGTTTCGAGGCGGGAGACGTCAGCGCGTGGTATCGAAGCCCCGTCGAGCTCGGCTGGACAAAGAATATCAAGTTCGACCATGACTTCATAGGCCGCGCGGCACTTGAGGCTGAAGTTGCCCACCCGAAGCGTACCATGAGGACGCTCGTCTGGAACGCCGATGACGTCATCGATGTTTACGCCTCACTCTACCATCAGGGCGAGCATTACCGCTTTATGGAGATGCCTCGCGACCAGCGAGGTTTCATGTATGCTGACAAGGTCCTCAAGAACGGCGATCTCGTCGGCGTCGCGACGTCTCGCGGGTATAGCTACTACTTTCGCCAGATGCTGTCGCTCTGTACAATCGATGTTGAATGGAGTGCGCCCGGAACTGAAGTCGTTGTGGTCTGGGGAGATCCTGGCGAGCCGCAAAAAGAGATCCGGGCGACGGTTGCTCCTGCTCCTTACAAGAAGGACAACCGCAGGGCTGACGTAAGGAAGCTCTTCTGGAGCAAAGGCGTGAGAACCAAATCAACCTAGCTCCATTGAAACGGTTTCTGCTATAATGCGCAGAGGAGGCTCAGCATGAAAAGAGTGAGTACCGCACCGCAGGATTTAAAAGAGTTTATCTCCATTCTCGAGAGGAGAAACGACCTTGTGCGCGTAGACGGCGTCGATTCGGAGATCGAAATTGGCACCCTCAACGAGCTTATGGCCGAGAAACAAGGTCCTGCGCTCCTCTTCGATAACATCAAGGGTTATCCCGCCGGCTTTTCCGTGGCAGCGAATATACTCCACAGGGCTGACCGCCAGAAGATAGCCTTTGGTATACCAGAAGAGATAAGTGATCTCGAGGCTGTGAGATATTGGAAGGAGAAGTGGAATAAGTACGTTCCCGTGCCTCCTGTTGTTGTCGATCGCGGGCCGGTGCTCGATAACGTGATGGCCGGCGGCGACATCGATATCCTCAAGTTTCCGAGCCCAAAATGGCACGAGTTCGACGGTGGGAAATATATTGGAACGGGGGTCGTTACCATAACGCGAGATCCTTCCGAGGGATGGATTAATCTGGGTACGTATCGAGTGATGGTTCACGACAAAAAAACACTATCTTTTTACGCGTCTCCGGGTAAGCACGCGACCATCATGAGGGAAAAATACTGGTCGCAAGGAAAGGAGTGCCCCGTTGTTATGTGCTTCGGTTGTCAACCGCTTGTCTTCGGCAGTGCGACCATGGGCATGCCGTGGGGCTCAGCGGAGCTAGACCTTGTCGGTCACATGCAGGGCAGACCGGTGGAAGTCATCATCGGCAAAGAGACCGGGCTTCCGATACCGGCAAGCGCCGAGCTTGCGATAGAAGGCTTTTCTCCTCCGCCAACCGTGGACGGCAGACCGGAGGGCCCTTTCGGGGAGTGGACCGGTTACTACGCTTCCGGCAAAAGAGACGAGCCCGTGGTTCATATAAAGAGGGTCTACTTTAGAAACGAACCGATTATTCATGGGCAGCCGCCGGTCAAACCGCCCGTCAATTCTTTCTATCCTATCCCGGTCCATACCGCCAGCATACTCTGGACAGGCCTGGAAAAAGCGGGTATGCAAGGAATAAAAGGCGTTTATGTGCACGGGCCCGGCGGCAGACTCCTGGGAGTCATCTCATTGAAGCAAAGGCATCTTGGTCACGCCAAGAACGTGGCGAGCCTAGCCGGAGCCCTTCTCTCCGGAGGAGCGGGTACCGGGAGATACATCATTACCGTCGATGACGACATAGATGCAGGCAATCTCGATGAAGTACTGTGGGCGATCTGTACCAGGACGGATCCTGAAACCTCAATCGACATCGTTCCTGGCTTTCTCTCAAGTCCGCTGGACCCTATGATCTCGCCAGAAAAAAGGGAAAGAAGGGACTTCACCACCGCAAAGGTTTTCATCAATGCGTGCAGACCTTACCATTGGAAAGATGCATTCCCGCCGATCAACGTAGCATCGAGCGAAGCGAGAGAAAAGGTATTGAAAAAGTTCGCCACACTCTTTCGCTCACGTGAAAAAGAGAAGGGGATCGGGAAATAATGGGCCAAGACCGGAGAGCACGGATGTTCCGCGGCTGTAAAGGTATCAATACCTTGTATCGTACGTCATAAGGTTGGAGCCATGAAACGTATACTCCTTATCGGTACGCTCGACACAAAAGGCAATGAGATCTTTTTCATGAAGGAGCTGGTGCAGCAGATGGGCTTCGAGCCTCTTGTCATCGATATCGGTATTGTGGGTGAGCCGGTATTTGTTGCGGACATAACGAAAGAGGAAGTTTTGAAGGAAATCGGGAAAGATTTGGAATCTGTCGTTTCCCTTAACAATGAGGCCCAAGCAACCAGGATCATGGCTACGGCGCTGGTTCCTCTCGTAAAAAAACTTTTTGACGAAGGCAGGATTGATGCAGTGATAGCGATAGGCGGCGGACAGGGATCGCAGATGTGCGCCCCAGCGATGCAACAGCTTCCTATCGGCTTCCCTAAGATTCTGGTATCGACGAAGGCCGTGCAGGCAGGCATTCGGACTTACGTGGGTTCAAAGGACATCGTGATAATTCCTCCGATTTGCGACATAGCGGGTCTCAACAGGATCACCAGAAAAGTACTTGCAAATGCCGTGGGCGCCGCGGTGGGCATGCTTCGCGTGCCGTCACTTCCGGAGGCGCGAGGGCCGCTTGTCGTAATGAGCATGATGGGGTTGACAACGCGGTGCGGTATTAGAGTCAAGGACCTGCTGGAGAAGGACGGCTGTGAGGTAGTCGTCTTTCATTGCGTAGGCCCGGGCGGTATCGCCATGGAAGAATTCATCCGGCAAAACAAGGTCGAGTGCGTGATAGAGCTGGCGCTGGGCGAAATCAGCAATGAGCTTTTCGGAGGCATGGCTTCCGCAGGAAAAGATCGACTTCAAGCAGCGGGAGAAAAGGCTGTTACCCAGATCATCGTGCCAGGAAGTGTCGATATTATCAACTTTGTGGAAAAGGAAACTATTCCGGAGAAATACAGGCACAGAAGAATTTATGTGCACAACCCGCAGGCAAATTCCATAAGGATGGAAAAAGAAGATATGGTCTTGATCGCTAAGACCATAGCTGACAAGCTCAACAGAGCACGGGGACGCGTTGAGGTTGTTATACCCCTGAAGGGTTTTTCGGAGTGGGATGGGGAAGGAAAGGTTTTTGATGAACCCGATACGACTGCTCTTTTCGTGTCCACGTTGGAGGAGCATATACATCCCGAGATCCAAGTGACGAAGGTCGCTGCTCATATCAATGATCCGGCATTCGCGACATTGCTGGGCGATAAATTCAAGGGGCTTACGAAGGCTCATGTTTAGTAGAGGCAATGGCGAGGTCACAGGTGGGAGATATGCACCACGTCCGGAACTGGCGAGCGGACGCGGTAGAGAAGCTGTACCTGACCTTGAGGGGGATTTATGGAAAAACTGCTTGGTGCCGTCTTTGGGGTGAGCAAAGCATTGAATTACGTAGCGGAGGTGGCGCTGACCGGTATGATTGCCACCACGGTCGTAGATGTGTTACTGCGAGCCCTCGGGCACCCGGTCGTTGGAGCCTATGAAATAGTTGGCTTACTCTGCGGACCGCTCGTTATCGGGTTTGCTATTCCTCTTTCTTCCTGGAATAAGACTCATGTGTCCATGGACATTCTGCTCTCCAGACTGGCCAAAGGTAAGAGGAATATCCTCAGCACGCTAACCCGGATTATCTGCATCCTCCTTTTTATTTTCATAGGCTATAACCTCTTTTCACTTGGCAGGGAATTTCATTTTGCTGGAGAAGTTTCACATACGTTGCGCATGCCGTTCTATTGGGTAACCTACGGAGTGGGAGCCAGCTGCTTCGTGGAGTGTCTGGTATTCGTTTGCGACATTATCACTATCTGGAGAGGCGAGAAATGACGGGGGTCATAGTAGGCATTATTGCATTATTCGTGTTGCTGCTTCTCTTTACGACCGGGATTGAACTGGGGTTTGCCATGGCAGTGGTCGGCTTCGTGGGCTTCAGCTATCTGGTCTCCTTTCACTCGGCCGTCACTTTGCTGAGCACGGACGTCTGGGACGTGATTTCCTCATATGGCTATACGGTGTTCCCGCTTTTTATTCTGATGGGACAGATTGGATTCAACGCCGGTATTGCCGTCAGGCTCTATGATGCCGCTTACAAATTCATAGGCCATATCCCAGGGGGGCTAGCGATAGCAACGGTTGTAGGGGCCGCGGGTTTCAAGTCTATCTGCGGATCATCCGCTGCGACGTCAGCTACCTTTGCCAGCGTTGCGATTCCTGAAATGGAGCGTTATGGTTACGACAAAAAACTGTCAACGGGTGTCGTCGCATCGGTCGGTACGCTTGGTGCTCTCATACCGCCAAGCGTCTTTCTCATCGTGCTTGGCATCCTTACTGAACAATCCATAGGAAAGCTCTTCCTTGCAGGGATCATCCCCGGACTCATCGCCGCGTTCTTCTTTATTGTGATCATCTACGGATGGGTTAAGCTCAACCCTGCTATTGCGCCACGGGGTGAGAGATCGACTTGGAAGGCGAGAAGAGCCACTCTTCCGCAAATACTCTGGGTAGTGTTGATCTTTGTGCTGGTCGTGGGAGGAATCATGGCTGGTTTTTTCACGCCGACAGAAGCCGGCGGCATCGGGACCTTTGCCGTTATCGCTTTGGCCGTCGTGCAGCGCGATCTGAGCTTCAAAAAGTATACTAAATCCCTCCGTGAGGGGCTTGCAACAGCATGCATGCTGATCATGCTCATTGTCGGCTCAACGATACTAGGTCATTTTATCGCCGTGACTAACATTCCCCAAATTGCAGCAGATTGGATTGTTGGTTTGCCTCTCAACCGTTATCTGATCATGTTTTTCATCTGCCTTGTTTATGAGCTGGGAGGCTCCTTCATCGATGACCTGGCATTCATGGTGCTGGCTACACCGATCTTCTATCCGGCGGTGCTCAAGCTTGGCTTTGATCCAATCTGGTTTGGGATGGTCGTTGCGGTTACGGTCATGATCGGGGTGGTTATACCGCCCGTGGCCATCTGTGTCTTCGTGATTCAGAACATAACAAAGGTACCGATCGGAACCATTTACAAAGGCGTTTGCCCTTTCCTAATTTCCATGGTGGTCGTCGGTATTCTGCTGTTTATATTCCCGCAGCTTGCACTGTGGCTTCCGTCCGTCCTGATGAGATAATGGCTGGTGGGGTGGAGAACGAGTCCCGGTGAAGTGAGACGCGGTGGTGGCGAAAAAGGTGGAGCGAGGGAGGAAGGCAGCTCTGCAGGAAACAATATGCAAAGGGGGTTCAACATGAAGAGAACGGTAGCTTTGGTGGCAGGTGTGCTTTTGGTACTGCTTGCGGCAGGATCGGTCAGTTATGCGGCGGAAGCGATACAGTTGAAGTACAGCAACTACTTTCCAGGGACTCACCAATACGCAGTTCTAACCGGCAAGTTTTGTGAAGAGATCAAGAAGAGGACCAATGGCAGAGTGGAGATAACGCACTACCCAGGCGGGACGCTCACGACAGCCCCCAAGGTGTTTCAGGGAGTCATGTCGGGTATTTCCGACTTGGGATGGTCAGCTGTCCACTATAACCAGGGCCGGTTTCCTGTGATCGAGGCGACCTATCTGCCCCTCGGCAGTGTAGACGGTTATGTGGGATCAATGGTTGCGGATGACTTTTACCGCAAGTTTACACCCAAGGAATGGGAGAGGGTACACGTACTTTTTTTGAGTTCCACCGGTCCAAACGTGATAATCCACACGAAGAAAACACCGGTGCGGACCTTGGAGGAGTTGAAAGGGATGAAAATAAGGGGTACCGGTATGCAAGCAGACGTCGTGAAGGCCCTGGGAGGGGTGGCTATGCCCTTGGAAATGGTAGATGTGTATGAAGCCATGAGGCGGGGCGTACTCGATGGCGGGTTTTGGCCTCTGGAGGTACTGAAGGGCTGGAAATTTGGTGAATTATCAAAGTACACCACTTCCTGTTGGCAGGTCGGGAGCACCGCAACATTCTATGCTGTCATGAATAAGGAAAAGTGGAACGCTCTTCCCGCAGACATCAAGAAAATATTCGATGAGGTCAGTGCTGAGTTCAGGGATAAGCACGCCATGGTGTCCAACGATGCGGACTACGAAGGTCTTGATTTTTTCAAACAGCACGGTGGTCAACTTACGCAACTCTCGGATGCGGAAGCAAAGAAGTGGGAGAAAGCAGTAGAGCCAGTCATTGCAGATTATAAAAAGGATATGGCGAGCAAAGGTTACAAGGCGGAGGAAGTCGATAGCTGGATCAAATACCTCAGGGAGCGCATCAACTTCTGGGAGCAGAAAGCGAAGGACCAAGGTATTAAGTCACCCTACCAATGAGACGCACCGATGGTGACGAACGCGGGTTCATGAGACGTATACTCCTCAGTCCTAGCCCGATGCTGGGCAGAGATGAGCCGTTATTTTTCCGGTGCTTATGGCGGCATTGACATCCACATATGGACACACGCTATCAAAAGGGGAGGGCTTAAAGATGGTCGATGCATGGAGGAACTGGTTACTGATTTGTTCGGGACTCTTTCTCAGCATCATTGTTCTGATGGGGTCACCTGTGTCAGCAGCTGAAAGGTCTCCCATAAAGGTAGGCTTCCTTCTCCCGTATACCGGGACCATGCCCCTTCAGGCAAAGGGACTCGATAACGGCATGGAGCTCTATTTTGACGAGATCGGGAGAAAGGCAGGCGGAAGACCTATCCAGGTGGTAAAAGAGGACGACGAAAACAACCCTACCGTAGGGCTAACCAAGGTGCGCCGGTTGGTGGAGGAGCAAAAGGTAAATTTTATACTTGGTCCCGTGCACAGCGGGGTAGCCCTGGCCATGCACGATTACGTCTGTCAACAGAAACTCATCTGGATCAATCCTAATGCGTTCACGAGGGAGCTGAGCGCACCGGGAAAGGCATGCGAAAATACCTTCAGGATTGTTGAGACCACTGATCAGAGCAACTATCCCATGGGGAAATGGATCTACAAGAACACCCCATACCGGAATTTCGTTCTGATAGGCTCTGATTTTGCGGCAGGCCATCATTCTCTGGAGGCCTTCAAGGCCGGCTTTGAAGAGGCGGGCGGCAAGGTGATTAAAGAGGTTTATCCTAAACTGGGCACCATGGATTTCGCTCCCTTCTTAAGTACCATTAACGTCAAGGGGGCCGATGCGACCTATGCCTGGTTTGCAGGGACGGATGCGGTCCGGTTCGATCAGCAGTATACTGAATTCGGGTTGAAGAAAAGGCTTCCTTTATTCGGCTATAATGTGATCACGGACGACCCCTATCTGGCGAGCATCGGAGATGCGGCTCTCGGCATTATTACCGTCGGTAATTATGCTTACACATTGGATACTCCCCGGAACCGCGCTTTCGTTAAGGCTTATGTAGCGAAGTATGGTGAACCCCCCTCTCGTTATAGTGAGTTGGGATATGCTTCTGCGCAATTGGTTGGAGCGGTCGTCGAGGCCCTGAAAGGCAATATCGAAGATACGGCCCGGGTGGCCAAAGAGATGAAGAGGATAGCGAGCCCGCTCGAGGCACCAGCGGGTCCCCTTACCTTTGACAAATATAATCAGGCCATCACGAACATTTATGTTCTGAAAGTAGAAAGACGTGATGGGAAGCTGGTCAACATTGTCATTGACAATCTGGGTAGAATTGCGCAGGAAGACGTCTGGAAATGGTGGAATAAGTAGCTTCATAGGAGTACACGAGTTCAGGGCCGGCGGCTACGGCGCGGAACACCGTCCTGTCTGTTGGCCGATGCGGAAGATTACAAATTCCGAGGGTTTTATTGCTGCGACGCCAATCAGGCATATGAGCCTGCCATTATCGACATCGTCCTGGGTCATCGTCGTCCTGTCGCATTTCACAAAGAACGCTTCTTCGGGCTTTGCCCCCATCAACATTCCTTCTTGCCAGAGCTCTAAGAGAAACGCAGCGATCGAAGCCCTCACGTTCGCCCAGAGCTTTTCGCCGTTCGGCTCGAAGACGGCCCACCGGGTTCCTCTATCTATCGACTTCTCAATGAAGAGGAGGAGTCGGCGTATAGTTACGTATTGCCATTCCGGATCGGTCGAGATCGTCCTGGAGCCCCATACCCTGATCCCTTCGGCAGGGAACGAGCGAATACAGTTGATTCCCAAAGAGTTCAATTCATCCTCGATCGCCTTCGTGACGTCCGTCTCGACTCCGAGGGCACCGCGTACCGGTTCGCTGGCAGGGGTCTTCGCAACGTCCGTCCCTGCGTAGATTCCGGCGACAAATCCACTGGGAGGAACCAACTTTTGTTTCGTGCTGATCTTGCCGCCTTTTGTTGTTTCGATAGGTACTCTTATCCACGGATAGTAGAGCGCTCCATAGCCCCTCTCTGAGACCACAGTCTTCTTCTGCGCCTTTATCCCGGCGACGGTAGCACCCTTAATGGAATCGAGGATCGCAAACCGGTATCTATTCTTTTCACAGTGGGAGATCAGGGCATTCTGGACTTCGGGGGAGGTGACTCCCGGGAGGCAGACGATGGAGACCTCATCAACTTCGTTGAGCACCCGAAGCCCGTTGGAGCTCCTTGGTCCGTTATCTGTACCCGTGGTTCTGACCACGAAGCAGCGGTTTCCACCATTTTCAAAAAATCCCCAGACAGCAGGGGCGAGATACGGCGTATCAGGCGTGTACCTCCCAAACTCCTGCACAAACTCCGCCCAACTGGTAATGAGAACAGCTTTATTGTCCACGCCTTGCTCAGCCAGGCCGACGAATCCCGCTGTACTTGTGCTTACCCCCTCAATCGGCTTTGGTCCGGTGCCGTTCTCCTGGACGTAATCACCCGGGGACAGATACTCCGGCATCTTTATCTCCTTATTCCAACGCTATCAATTCTTTCCCGGAACAAGGCTCTGTTTTGCCGGTTATTACTATCGATACCGGCAAGGTCCGGGATGAGTATTGTTTCCTGATCGCTCGATTCATGTCTTGATGCCTCTCAAAATAGGATTGTCGGCCAGGAGCATATTGGTCGTTTCAGTCTCGTCATCAAAGATAAGAACTGCCAATCCCGTTTCGAGTCTCTGCCTTACCTGCCTGAACTTTGTTTCCGGCGAAACCTCCATTGCACCGTAGTCAGTGGCCTCTCTTGAGATAAATTCCTCAATAACGGCTCGCAAGGTTTCAACGCTGAGTCTATCGACTGGAATTATATGGATAGACATTTAACCTTGCTTCACCCGCAGAGGAGCCACCAACTACCAAGACTATACACTATTCCACTATGGATCACCATTGTGTGATGACATGCTTCAAGAGCATCGCAGGGGCTGAGGAGTACGGTCAACAGGTACCATGTGCTGCAAGAAACAAGACCTGACCCCAAAGCGGAGTGCAGAACCGGAAAGCGCTGCCCTTCGTGACCAAATTGCTGCCATGCTGAAGAAGGGATAACGCGTGCTGCTGACAGACAAAGGAGGGATACGCTATGGATGTCGAAGATGCTATCAGCCGAAATGCCGCATAATTAAATGTCTGAGGTTTCCCTGAGTGCAATCAATTTGAGGAGAAATCCGTCCCGATGCTTATCAGTGCGGTAGTACTACCGGATATCGTTGAAGGCGCACCGTATTGCTGATGCTTCCTCAAAAACCGAGTATTGCTTTCAGGCAGTCTATCTCATTGGGCGATAAGTTGGGGGTATCTGGTGATAACGCTGATTTCTGAGCCCTGTACTGTGGTAACATGACGGCATTCAGCTCACCCTGCGTGTCGGGGTATAGGTTCTCCAGTCTCATTCCATCCAGCGCCTCATGCAACTGGCCCGTGCGTTTGAGGATCTTTCCTTCTTTGTTCTTAGCCACCTTGCCTACCTCCTGATAGATCAGTTCTTTGCTTGGGTGCCTCTATTCTTCCAGGTTCTCGTTATGCTCCGTTCATAACGGTCGATTGTCTGTTTTCGATACGGTCTTATTCACTGCCGCCCTGCTGGCGTAGCAATTCGGACGCTTCCGTGTAACCATAGGCCGCCGCGTAGTGTAAAGGTGTCCAGCCGTTCTTATCCTTGGCATTGACCTCGGCCTTGTTGGCCAGGAGCAATTCCGCCATGTCCTTGTGACCCTCGCGCTCCGCCCAGTGCAAAGGCGTCATGCCCTTTTTATCCTTGGCATTGACCTCGGCCTTGTTGGCGAGGAGCACCTGCGCCGCTTCCTTGTGGCCATAAGCCGCCGCGTAGTGTAAAGGTGTCCAGCTCCTTTTGTCCCTGGCATTGACCTCGGCCTTGTTGGCCAGGAGCAATTCCGCCATGTCCTTGTGACCCTCGCGCTCCGCCCAGTGCAAAGGCGTCATGCCGTCCCTGTCTCTGCTGAAAACCAGATCAGGATCGTCTTTGAGCAGCGCCTTGACCTTTCTCAATGCGCCATCCTGGGCCGCGTCATGAATCTCGCCGCAGAAGGCGAGACTGCTCCAGGCCAGCGCGACCAGCATGACGGCAGCGAGGCGGAGAATTAGGGAGTGGCGGAGTCGGTTAAAGAAGACGTGCATTCTATTCATGGTTCCTCCAACGGCTTTCGGTCCCACCCGCGTGAATGGTTTCGTTTCTTCAGAATTTCAGAATGACTATTGTAAAAGCAAGGCATCGTACACCGTTCCTCTGCTTAAATTATCGGCTCGTCACGCCTTCAGTAAAGTTTCTCATGTTTTTCCAGAGGTACAGCACGATCCCCTTCGCCAATTTTGCCCGCGAGATAAGAGGACAACCAAACAAACTTCGGTGATCTGAATTATCGGTTGTAAACATTCGGGGTCAGGTCTTGTTTTTTGCATCTCTTTTCTTCCCCTTAGCCAGCCTTTTATACCTGCCGGCCCTCCTGCTGACCGTGGCGTAGTGAATCCCGAGATGCGCGCCAATCTCCTGGAGGGTGTAGCCATAGCCACGGGTTTCGGTGATCTGGTGGTCGATTGCTTTCGTGGAACGGGGGGTGAGTTTACCGAGAGCAGGCCTTGCGGCAAAGCGCTGCCGTCGGGGTATCCCGTTTGTGGCGACGATTGACCGACTGCGTATACACACCATGCAACTGCCTCATGCCGGGCGAAAGGTTCCCTTCCGGTGTCTCGACGAGCGGATGGTAGTGGTTGGACATAAGAGCGTACGCGCGGCAAATCCAGTGCTGCTCCTGGACGGTGTCATCGAGAATGGAAAGGAACAGCCCCCGGTCCCTGTCGGTCAGGAAGATGTCTTGCTGCGCATTACCCCGTGAGGTCACATGGTAGAGGGCGCCGGGGTATTCTATGCGTAACGGGCGAGCCATAGCGAAAGTCTGTCATCAACAAGTGCAAGAAACAAGACCTGACCCCAAAGCCCAAAGCCGGATAAATAGCTTGACAAGAAACGACGCCGTGCTAATCTGAGGGGATGAGCATCACAAGACGTTTCCCGGTATTGGTTCATGCTCAACGCTGCTCTTTACGGAAGACGTCCCAC
>Ga0209039_10001007_pt1 | contig 27459 bp, 21 predicted proteins | sample BogFormECP12_OM1_FD_188238 | JGI IMG/M metagenome (GOLD analysis project Ga0209039, IMG submission 188238) | Bog forest soil microbial communities from Calvert Island, British Columbia, Canada - ECP12_OM1 (SPAdes) (version 2) | ecosystem: Environmental > Aquatic > Freshwater > Wetlands > Bog ... | reverse complement strand
TATGTCTTACTTCGGCAAAATCGGCTTCCAGGATTCCGCTGCACTTGACGCCTTTGCAAGGCTACGCACGTCAGGCCCGGTGACGCTGTTCGACAACTCGCAACAGTACGGGGACAACGCATTGATTTGGGAGAACCTGGCCGCAGGCGGAGCTTCGGCCGCCAACGACTTGCCGGGTTCGTCGGTGCATCTGACGACGGGCGGGACCGGTTCCACGGCCAGCATTATCCGCCAGTCCAAGAAGACCTTCCATTATTTTCCGGGCAAGTCCCAGTTCGCCACGATGACGGTGGTATTCGGGTCGTCCGTCACCAACAACACCAGGAGGGCGGGGTACTTCAACGCCTCTGACGGCATCTACTTCGAGTACGCCAACGGCACCATGAACATAGTCCTCCGATCCTCCGTAAGCGGTTCATTGGTCGAGACCAGGGTCGCTCAGTCTAGCTGGAACATCGACAAGTTCGACGGTACGGGACCGAGCGGAGTGACTCTCGTTCCGGCCAACATCCAGATTTTGGTCATCGATCTCCAATGGTTGGGAGCCGGACGTGTCCGCACGGGTTTCAACGTCGGCGGGGTAACTTATTACGCCCATCAGTTTTTGAATGCCAACGTTATATCCAACGTTTACATGAGCAGCGGCAACCAGCCGATCCGCTTCGAGAATTTCAACACCGGCACGGCCAACGGCACGGCTGTCATGGAGCAGATGTGCTGTTCGGTGGTGTACGAGGGACAGAACGAGCCTCTTCACGGGCAGCAGTTCAGCGCCAACACCGGAGCCACTACCCCATTGGTCGGTACCTCTTTGATCCCTATCTTCAGTCTTCAGGCAAGTTCTACAGGACCGAACAGTGTCCAGAACAAGGGCATCATCACGTTCCAGAGCTTGAACCTTCTTTTTTCCAACGATGCCTACATGTGGCAGCTTCTTCTCAACGCGACCCTGACAGGGGCGAGCTTCAACCCAGTCAATTCGACCTATTCCATCGCCAACTATGACACTGCGGCCACTGCGGTCTCCGGGGGACTGCTCGTGGACGGCGGCTTCGCAGCGGGAGGATCGAACGCAAGTTCCCAGGTCGTGGTGATAACGGAGTCCTTGGCGACCGAACTCGCCTTGGTATATTCGGGACTCCTCAACCACCAGGACACCCTGACCATCGCCTGCCAAGGGCTCAATGCAGGGGGAAGTGTATCCGCTGGTATGACGTGGTTGGAGCTTGGGGTCATATGATCAAGTGTAACTTCTTGATTCTAAAGAGTTTACTAAGAAAAGAGAAGAGATAACTTAAAAATATGGACAATTTGAACTATCTACAGTATTTATGAGTGGAGGTTCAAATGTTCATCTATCTGATTGTCAACCGCGAGACCGGGAAGTATTACGTAGGACAGCATAAGGGGGCTGACCTGCGCCGATACTTACAGAAGAAATTATCCCAGGCAAGGTACTATAAGGGTAGTTCCCATCTCTACAACTCAATGAAAAAGCACCTTCCTTATGTCTGGTCCATCCATGCTCTCCGTTCCGACATCCAAACCAGAGAAGAATTAGACCAGACAGAGCGAGACTTCATCAAGTTCTTGAGAGCCCAGGACTCTGAATTTGGCTACAACATATGCCGGGGAGGAGAAGGATTTTCGGGAACTCATCCTGAGGGAGTCCGTCAGAAAATGTCCTCCGCCCACAAGGAACAATGGCAGGAGCCCGAATTCAGGGATGCCACGGTAGCCAAAATCAGGGAAAACTACCAGTTGCGGGAGCAGACCGGAGGCAATCTGGGTTTCAGGTGGGAAGAAGGACACGAAGTATCCGACGAAACCAAAGCCAGACTTTCTGAGTCCCGCAAGGAGAATTGGCAGGACCCCGAATATCGAGCCATGGCTTCCGCCGCCCTTCAGAAACGTTATGAAGGGTCAGATTTGGCCGAAAGGATTTCCGCCTCCCTCATGGGACACTCGATTTCTGACGAGTCCCGAGCCAAGATATCGCTTGCCAAAACCGGCAGCAAAGCCTCGGACGAGACCAAGGCCAAGATGTCTCTCGCCCATAAGGGGAGGCTTCTTCCCCAACTTCGAAAGCGATTCTGCCTGAACGGGCACGATACGGACATCTGCGGAAGGATCGGCACGTCAGGTCACGGTCGATGCAACGAATGTGCCAGACTCCATATGGCAGCCAAGCGAAGGCTTGCCGGGGCTTCCCCCTACGGGAAAGACGGATTCTGCAAGCACGGGCATGACAAGAACATCTGCGGCAGGGATTCCAAAAATTACTGCCTGGAGTGCAAGAGATTGTCCCGTCTGGTGGTCAAAAACAGTCTAGCAAACCCTCAATAGAGGAATCATATGGCATCGACACTTTTTGACGCGAACAATTCCAGTACGACCAACCTCACGGCCGGATCGACGTTCACCGGGACGGCGACATCCGCCCTCGGGGTCTTCTCCATCGTGACCATCCTCTCCTGCGACCAGACCTGCGTTGTCCATGTATTCCAGTCGGGAGACGGCAGCAACTTCGACGTGACGGACACTTTCGCCTATATTCCCGGAAAGTCCTTCGGCATCGTCACGCAGGTGGTGGGCAAGTCGTATAAAATCCAGGTGACGAACAGCGGAGCGGTCACCACCACGACCCTCCGTCTTGAGACCCTCCGCCAGGATACCAGCAATACCCTTCCTCGGTCCTTGGACACTTTCGGGAACCTCAAGACCAGTTTGAACGGGCTGTACGACCAGTTCGGGTACCAGGGATCGTTCTGCCCGCGCAGACAGTTATGGGTGGCGGAGGCCACCCATTTGGTCGGGTCTACTTTCAACGCTTCCCAGTCGGACACCAACTTTTGGACCGTGACGAACTCGGGCACGGGCTCCGTCGCCGACATCGGGACCACGACCACCGCCGTGGCGACCTTGAGCAGCGGTACCGCCAATTCGGGGTTCGGGCAGTTGCACAGTGTCTCCGTCGCAGGGTTTTTATTGGGCAGCGCCAATAAATTCCTGGCGTTCTGCCGCCTTACGGCGACGACCGTGGCCAACACTACCCGTGTATGGGGCGTGCTGAACGACTCTTCCAACGTTACTCCTCTCGACGGTTATTACTTCTCCGTCAGCGGCACGGGCGCTCTGTCCGTCAATTCGGTCAAGAACGGCTCGGTCACTTCGGTAGCCAGCGGCTCTTTCAACGGCAGCGTATCCCAGTTCGTCATGGATACCAACCTGCACACCTACGAAATTCTTTACGGGAGCTTCGGCGCTCAGTTCTTGATCGACGCCGTTTTGATCCACGCGATGTCCCCCGTCGCTACGCCTACTTTGACGAACACTCTCAATCTTCAGGTGTACGCTTGGTCCGCCAACAGCGCATCCGGCACGACCTCGGCGACTTTGCAAGTATCCAACGCCGCCATCCATCGTATCGGTCGTCCTGCTTCGGAATCGTTATCGAAATCGTTTCAAACCGCCGCCTCAGGTACGACGACGCTGAAGCTCGGACCGGGCATCGTCACGAGGCTGATCATCGGAGTCCAGGCGAACGCCAACACGATAATCCTTTACGATAACACGACGAACTCGGGCACCCAGTTGTTCAACTCGGGGGCGATCACGAAGAACAACCCGCTTGCTCCGGTTTCGATAGACTTGGGCGACATGCCGTTCTTTACGGGTCTCACCCTCAACCTCAGCGGCTCTGCCAGCGTGACGGTCGTTTATAAGTAGCCCTTTTCTTTGTATTTATGGGTTATGAAGAACAAGTGGATCATTGCCCCTCCGTGTAGCGCCTGCACCGGAGCCTGTTGCAGGAAGTACAGGGCAGGAGTGGATTTCGCCGTGTTCCTGTCCGAAAAAGAAGCGTCCGGCAGATTCAAGAATGCGAAGGTCGAAACGCAACACGGACCCGCTCTCCCTTTCGACACTGACGGGAACTGCATCTACCTGAAAAACAACCTCTGTTCGATCTACCAGGACCGTCCCGACCGTTGCAGCCTGTTCAATTGTCTTGTCGGATACAACCTGTCGGGTCCGGGAGATCATTCGGATTTTCTGAAACACCAGCCGGAAGTTCTCGAACTGGTGCAAATCACCCTCGCTTGAACATGGTTTTGGTCGGTATTAACCTCGCATGGGCTTTCTCATGGATGTCCTGATCTCGGGTCTCGTCGCCGAAAACGGCGCTAGGCTGTCTCCTGTCGAATCAGCCTTGAAAAAATACAATGATCCGACCCGCAAATGGCACAATCTAAAATACCTGAGACTTGGCTTGAAGGAGCACGAACGTCTTCTCGGGATGCTCCCGCAACGTGATGCTCTCGCTGCATGGCTTTACCACTCCTACGAACTCGGCAGCGAGGAAGCATCCGCAGTGGCCTTCCTCAGGGATGCCGCCGCATTGGGTTTTTCCTTCGAGGACGCCGAGAGGTATGTGACTTTCCTCATCGTCGGCTGCCGACCGTCATCCCCCCCTTCCTCTACAATCGGCGACATGCGCATCGCCGTTCTTGGCCAGGACAAAGATTCGTACCTGTCCTATGCCGCCGCTCTCAGGGAAGAGTGGGCTTTTATAGGGGAGTCGGCGTGGTTTCTAGGTCGTTCCGCTGCCTTAAGGTACCTCCTGACCAAGAACCCCCTGTACTTCCGCCCGGAATTCGAGTCCTCATTGGCCATTAAGGCAAGAGAAAACATGCAAGAGGAGCTTGCCTTCATCAGCACCTCGTAAAACAGCTTTAGGATGCTTTAAGTTGAAAGAAGGGGAGAGCGGAATGTCACTCAAGAAACCGAAGCTTCTTGACCCCATGATCAAGAACAACGATGAGAACGAACTGGAAGACATTCTCCACGAGCGCATCGTGGGTCAAGAGAAAGCCATCGCCGCCCTCGTCAAAGCATACGAAATTTACCAATCAGGTTTGAACGACCCCACCCGCCCCATATCCAACCTTGTTTTCCTCGGTCCCACCGGCAGCGGCAAGACTCTCTCGGTGGAAGTCATGTCCGAAGCGCTCTTCGGCACCACCGGTGCCCTGCTGAAGGTGGACTGCTCGGAATTCCAGCACAGCCACGAGATCGCCAAGCTCGTCGGAAGTCCTCCTGGCTATCTTGGCCACCGGGAGACGAAGGCGTATTTCGCCGAGGACAACCTGAACAGATGCCATACCGACAAACTGAAGCTGACCCTGCTTCTCCTGGACGAGTTCGAGAAAGCCAACGACGCTCTTTGGAACCTCCTTTTGGGGATCATGGACAAGGGCGCTGCGACGATGGGGACCGGCGAACGAGTCAGTTTCGACAAGTGCATCATCGTGATGACCGGCAACCTGGGAGCCCAAGAAATCGAAAAGATGACTCAAAACAAGATGGGCTTTGCCGGGGCAATCGAAGAGACCGAAGGCAATATAGAAAAGGGGATGGACACTGCGGTCAACGCCGCCCTGCGGAAAAGGATGAACCCGGAGTTCATCAACCGTCTGGACGACGTGATCGTTTTCCACAGTCTCAACGACGAACAGCTTCAAAAAGTGGTGGACATCGAAATCAATCGGATACAGGCGAGGGTCCTCAAATCCAGAAACGGCAAGCCCTTTATTCTCAGCTTCACCAAAGAGGCCAAGTTGTCTCTCTTGAGCAAGGGGACGGACAAGAAATACGGTGCCAGACCCCTGAAACGTGCCATCGAGAAGCACATCGTGCATAGCCTGTCCCGGCTGCTCATCACGGAGCAGATCAAGATGGGAGACCATGTGCTGGTCGATGAATTCGGGGAAAGCTTCTCCTTTACCAGGGTGGAAGAAGGGGTCCTGAAAAAGGAAGACGTGATTCCGGTTGACCCCGCTACGACCGCAATTTCCGCTCTTGCGAAAAATCAGACATCCTAAACCCTTAATGGGGGTGCAGCATGTTTGACAAGATAAAAGGACTTTTCGCTTACGGCAAAACCACTTTCGAGCGTTGCCTTAAAGAGCCGGATGTCAATTCCCGCCTCGTGTTCCTGCTCACAGCCCTCGTTACCAGCGCCATCATGATCGCCCACACCGTGATCTATGCCAAGGCGTTCTTGACGACCGGCCGGACCGACCCCAGCTACCCCACCATTCTCGGGGTCCTGGCCGCCGGGCACGGTGTCAACGGTGTCGCCCGCTATATGACCAAAAAGAACGGCGATCCCGACCAGGGCGACAACAACAAGCCTGACGACACCAAATCCGACGCCAAATAGCCCTTTTTCAACTTTCCGACAAAATCATCGGATTCCGTCGTATACTCTTGCCTGGAGCACTACGAGGCGGGAGAGGTCTTTTATGTTTGCCGCAGTTTGGGTATTTAGTGGATACAGCCGGATATCCGGCTGATTTTTGACTTGGAGGATACAGAGCAATGGAAATCGAATCAGGGATTCCGATACCTACCAAAGAGACGAAGTATGCGGTCCTGGGAAAGCTTGCGGTGGGGGAAAGCGTCCTCATCAACGTTCCCCGCAGTTCGAGCCTCAGCAAGACCATCGCCATCCTGTCGGCCAAGACGGGCAGGGTCTTTACCCGCAAGAAGCTGGAGGGCGGCGTCCGGGTATGGCGCATCGAGCCATCGGCGAAAAAGGTGCGGGTCAAGAAACATGCTGGCGGCCACCTCAATCTGCTTAGCATCACCGACACGCAACGACACCTCGACGGCGCGTGACCCGACTGTATGCCGACTCCGATCAAACAATAGCCCCAAATCTCGGGCAGCCATGGTGTATACTCATAGCGGGAGGCAACACCGATGGTTACGGTAATTCGCAAAGTCGAATGTCCAGGTTATGATCGGGAATGGGCTGGTGGCGGACACGTAAACTGCGGCAACACCATCTACGAAGCGGAATACGGCCGGAACGAGAAGAATGAATTCGTCCCCATCTGGCGTTGCACGAACTGCCGTCATGAGACTCCTCGCCTGACCCGCCGCCGTGGCACGAACCATCACCGTGCGGTCGAGGCTTGGGGGAAGATCAGGGACGAATGGAAGACGACCGACGACGCCCTCGATGTCCTGGTAGCTGCCGGAAAGATCAAAAGCGGGGCACTCATGGTCTACAGTTCCGTATTCAACTATCATATGGATCAGCTTTTGCTCACGAAGAAACTCGACAACTTCAGTCTTCGCTACAACATAGCCGAGGCTCGCAAGACCTTGGAAAAGGCGAAGGTCTTCGTGAAGGAAAGCCAGTGACACCTGCTCCCTGCGCAAGCTGCACCGGAGCCTGCTGCAAGAAGGGCTTCACGGGGAACGAGTTCGCCGTCTGCTTGCTGGAAGGTCCAGAGTTTTTCAAGGAAGCGGCAGTCGAGCACGAGCCCGGCAAGTGGGTTATCCCCTTCGGTTCGGACCGAGCCTGCATTTTTCTCAGGGATGACCGATGTTCGATTCATGAAAACAGACCACTTGCCTGCCGGATATTCAACTGTCTTATTTTCTTGCAAGTCGAGGAGAACCGATGAGAGAGTATATTTCGGAAGAAGAGTTCGTCAAGCTGGCACAACCCCTGTTCAAGAGCATCTACAAGCGGAACTCGGGCGGCTGCTGTCTGCACAATGTCATTGACGACGAGAACTGGGATCATCTCTCGGACGACGAGGACTTGAAGCATAAGGATTGCCGAAAGCTGAATGAGTTATTGGTTCGGCTGGACCTTGAAATCCGCGAGCGCATTGACTTCAACGTGAAAACCAGTGCGCTGACCATTCTTCCTGAGGAAGAGGACGAGTCGGAAGGGGAAGGGTGGAATGGTGAAGAAGACGAGGACGATGACGATGAGGAAACTCAAGAGGAGTCCCACCTCGCTCGCGTCGTTCGAAGACGTTTGGGGATACAATGACTCAAAAAGAAGCGGCAATGTCGGTTCTCAAAACCCTGCATGACGGGGGCTTCCAGGCGTTTCTCGTCGGCGGCTGCGTCCGCGATCTTTTGCTCGGACGGGAGCCGAAGGATTTCGATGTCACCACCAATGCCCGCCCGGAGCAGGTCCAGGGATTGTTCCCCAAGACCGTGCCGGTAGGGGCGTCATTCGGCGTCATCACGGTAGTGGTCGAATACGTGGTTACGGAGGATTCACCCGCCGTTTTCGAAGGAAAAACCGATTCTCATTTTCGTGAGGTTCACATCGAGAACCACAACATCGAAGTGGCCACTTTCCGCAGCGACGGCGAATATGCGGACGGGCGTCACCCGGATTCCGTCTCTTATTCCGACTCGGCCGAGGAAGACGTATCCCGCCGCGACTTCACGATCAACGGTCTCCTGTGCGTGGGCGACACCACTGATGCCTACACCGTGGCGGAATACGAGGAAGCCCTCAAGGGGGCGGACATCCGCTATACCGTCCAGGACTTTGATGATTCAGTGACTTATGGGATCGTTGACCACGTGGAAGGCTACGAAGACCTCAAGGGAAAGACCATCCGCTGCATCGGCGACCCCAATGCCCGATTCTCCGAGGATGCCCTGCGCATGCTCCGGGCATGTCGTTTCGCTGCCCAGCTTGGGTTCGACATCGCTCCCGATACCTGGAAGGCCATTGCAATCAACGCCCCACGCATCCAACAAGTGTCGGCCGAGCGTATTGCCATCGAACTTCTCAAGATCGTGTCCAGCCCGCATCCGACAGAAGGTTTGGCTCCTTTGATCCAGACCGGACTGATCGACTATCTTCCATTCGTGAAGGAAGTCAAGACAGGGGTAGCCAACGTGATTCGCCGATTCCAGGCCTTTCCCGTCAGCGATCCTCTCCTCGGGATGGCTATGTTATTGTCTAACAACGATTTGCGATTTGTCAAAGACGCATGTTTTCAACTCAAGCTCTCAAATGATCAGACCGCTGATATCGCGGGGGCGTTAAACGTAAAGGAAGCGGTCCTGGGTCACGCCCTTAAATTCGGACCGTCGAGTCCGAACAGGGAAATCCCTCGGCTGAAGCGCCTGATGCGCACGCCGGGGGCTTACAGCGGACTGACCGTGGCGGAGCAAGACGCTCGATTAGGATGGACTCGGGACGGAGCCAACTCCTCCGGGGCATGCGTAGACGTGCTTCTCAGATACCTGCGGAGTCTCACCATCGCCGATATCAATCCCGAGCGGCTGATTACCGGGGACGATCTCATCGCCATCGGCATGAAGCCGGGGAAGAACTTCAGGTCAATCCTGGAAGACATCGAGAACAGGCAGCTTAACGGGGATTACATCACCAGGGCGGGCGTCTTGCAGATGCTCAAGACGAGCCACGAGCATTCAGGGGCAGGCGAATGATCTTCAACCTTAAAGCGGAGTTTTTACGAAAGGTCACCGCAACCACCTTCCTGGAGATCGCCCTCAAGAGGGCGGTCCTCATTCTCGAAACTTGGGACATTCCCCATTACGTCTGCGGCGGATTTGCCGTCCAGGAGCGGGGATACGCCCGGATGACCTCGGATGTGGACATCGTCGTCCCGAACGTCAATGACGCCATCTGGCGGCTGACGCAGAGCGGTCTCTTCAGGAGGAACCAGGGATCGAAGATGACAGTGACCGACAAAAAGACAAGGGTCCCTATCGATCTCATGGAGGGCGGCTCCAACCAGGGTCCGGGTCCCATGAGCCTGCCGGTCCCGACCGTCGTGTCCTCGGAGCCGGTGTTCCTGGAGCTTCCTGAACTCTTGTCCGTGAAGCTGTCCAGTTATATGGGGAGTCCGATTGGCAGGGCCAAGGACCTCGGCGACGTGGTGGAACTCATCAAAGCCAACCGTCCGCCGAGAGACTACCCGGTGGACCCGAAGGTCAAAGGCGAGTATGAGAAAGTGTGGGATGCCTTGAGAAAGGAAGGGCGATGAACGAGGTCGGGAGTATTATCTTGGACGATTTCATGGCCGTCACGGGCAGGACTCGTCTGGAGCGGATTCTGCGTTCGGTCAAAGACGAAGCAGGGACTCCTGCCGCCTATGCGGTCTACGCCGCCCTGAGCTTGGCCGGGGCGCATTTTACGGGCAAGCGGCTGGACATCAAGGGGATGGAAGAAACGCTCAAAAAACTCATCGACTTGGTTGCCTCGGGCAAAATCCTGAACGACGTGACCAAAGAGGAACTCAGAAAGGTACTGGAGGATCAATGAGGAAGCTAAGGGCATGACGTGAAGGAAGCCATCACGACGGTTGACGACCCCGAGCGATATGACAGAGACCCAGGACAGTTGCGTAAAACGGGAAGGTTCTACTGTTTGGATTGCCACGAGGAGCTTTAGCTCCCAAGGAACTCAGTCTTTTCCGCCAGCCTGCGCCTTAGCAGTCCGGCGACCACCATCCCCCCGGCACGATCCCATTTGGCGAACTCGTTCGCCGCATCCGCCATATCGTTTTCGTTCACCAGCTTGAGCAGGGTAGACGAGTGCAGGTTCCCTGACCCCAGGTTGAACGTAAAATCGACCAAACTATCATATTCTCCTTGAGTCAGGACGACCTTCACGTAGAGATTGACGGCGCTTTCCGCATTAGCCATATCGGCTTCGAGCCACGCCTGTGCCTGCTCCTGCGTACAGGTTTGTCCCGATCCCACTCCATGGGTGTGACCGTACCCGATGGTCCAAACCCCGACCGAATCCTGGTAGGAAGCCAATCGGCAGCCCTCGAAACTCTCCGTCAAGGCCACTCCCTTCAGCGAGTATTGCATGGTTTCTCCTTTACACCGCCACGTCGAGGTAAGCCCTGTCCTGTGAAAAGTCAATGGTTATTGCCATAGTGCTTGTTATGCTCTCCGAACCACGGTCCGGGGAAAGCACCACGGACAGTTTTCCATTCGCATAGGAAAGACCCGAGGGCGTGAATCCCATTTGATAACTCGTTGAAAAGTTTGGGTCTCCCATGATGAAATTGTCGGTCAGCATCATCCCATTGCCGAAAAGGAAAGTCATCCACAGGTTTAGGGAAGGGTTGCTTTCGTCCAATATGGTCATGGATGCTCTTCCAAGGAGTATTAAGCCGTAGAAGGGAAAAGAAGTTCCTGCTCCTCGGTAAGAACCGGACCCTTCTGAAAACCACGAGGCGGACGGGTATCCGATGTCCTGCACCCCGTTTGTGTAGTGCTGTCCATTGAAGGCGTATCCCGTATGTCCATTGTTTCCTGGAAAATAGAAGCCATCCGAGTCACTTTGTTGAATCAGGGCCGTTGCGACCATCGGCTGCTTGAGATAATTGTAGGGAGCATTCGCCATTTGAAATCCTCAGTCTTGCGACTTTGCCTCTCTAAATAGAAGAAGCGAAGTCAAGGCACAGGTGCTTAGAAATGTTTCTATATCCTTCTACGGTCTCAAGAACGCTAGACCCCTCGGGCAAAAGTCTACTCACGGTTGTCGGTCTTCATGACCGGGAACTGAGCGATGCCGATATCAACTTAATCCAAGACCTTCAAGGGTTAAAGCGCCAACAACTCCTGAAGGACGGTCCTGCCAATTCGGGATGTCTGACGTATTCCCCCCTTGCATTCGATACGACAGTGGCCAACACCTTCACCGTTCCCAGATTCGATGTCTTGTTCAACGGAGAGGTCGTAACCGTCACCGGCTCCCTGTCGGCCGACCAAACCGTCAACAAAGTCATTCTTCCGCCGCCCGCTTTCTGGTATCAGTCCCAGGATGAGCCGGCCCGTATATACGTGGCTTTCCTGGAGCTTTGGTATCAATCCCTGGACCCCACACTCGGCTCCCAGACGGGCTACTACGTCGATCCGACGACCAACCAGAATTACTTCTACCCTTATGGCGGAGTTACCCCGGACCCTTCTTTGCTGGAATCCATCCCCGACGACTCGGTCGATATCTTCAACAACGGGCTCTTCACCACCCAGCGGGCGCAGATACAATGGAGGATCAACGTCCAGCGTGTCACCTTGGCCTACGACTTCACGATCAATCGCTACGGAATTGACCCTCTCGGACCAGGAGTCAACCAGGGCGTCTACGCCCAGGCCGGCCAGTCCACTCCCATCAACACGGATACCGCTTACCAATTTCATAATCTCGGAGCCATTACGGGTGACACCGGTTTGTGGCGTGCGGGCGACGGCAACCCGAACAATTTCCTCGGCACCATGGACGGGTACAGCTACGCCATGCCGCTTGCCGTGGTCTTCCAGCGCAACTCGGGACCCTTCTATCTCTCGAACAACGTCTTCGGATGCGCAGACCCCCATATCAGCGCCTCGGGTCTCATCCAGTACGAGATTTCCGGCAGGTTCGATTCCCGCTTGGCGGATCAAATCTATGCCGACGATACGGTCGATCTCAGGCAGACCGTCAGCCTGGACGGGTGGGATTTCGAGAAGCTCGCCAACGAAGGGATCGTTGACCTTTTCACCGGCAACCTTCGGTCTCATATCGGTCGCGGGATATCCCCCGGCATGAGTCCCTCCGCCCTGGGCTCCGCCCTGGACTATTACGTCTCGGTGGCTCCTGCTCTCGTCGCCAATACCCAGCATCTCGGGGCCTTCGACGGATTCTCGAACGGTTTCTCTTCCGACCTGAGAACGTTTCCAGTCACTCAACGGATTACGATCAACAACAAATCGGTGGGTACCAAAGGCTCTCGATGGACACAGAACGACGCTTTTGTGGTCGCTCTTCCGAGCGCTTCCTCGGCATCGATAAGCAGTGTCTTTTTGCAGGGATTCAACAGTCCTTCTCCGGGGATTAAGATACCCATTAACTTGTTGTCGGGTCAGGTGCGTATCTCAGGGATCGGGTCCAAGACCATCGTCGTGAGTTTCCCCTTCAACCTCATCGGGACTTCGTTCGACCCAGGGGCGAACAACCTCTATGTGACGCTCGGAGTCAGCTACCCGGCCGGCGGGAAGGCCAATCTCGTCAACATCCCCATCGCCATGGACGGCGGGACTTTGTTCGATGCGGACTCCGCCAGCGGCAAGACGCTTCCGGTGTACGGGGTTTCGGAATACGTCATACAAACGCAGCAACTATCGGCTCAAGCATATCAGGTGTGGACCTACAACCCCGAATATTCGAGCGTCCAATTCGGCACCAGGGTATGGGTACAGATTCCGGGTTCCTCGGGGGTCCAGCAGACGGTGGCCAGTGGTGTGGTTACGACATTCACCATTCCGAGGATGGGCATAAACGGGAACGTCAACGGTCTTTATTCCGTCTCGGCTTTTGACTTGACGACGGGCAATGTGTATGCCATATCCTCAAGAGGTATGACGGGTACCTCTTGCGTCATATCCATCCAGCAGGCAGTTCCCGCCAATTCCATAGTGGTCGTGGTCTTCATGGCGCAGGACACCGCACAGGCGGCTTTCAATGCCCCGGTCAAGGGCGTCACGGAGATCGAGGAGACGGTACTGTTCGGGACATATCCTTCCTCGTCTTCCTTCACGATGGATTCCCGAGTCGTGGTGGAATCAGTATCCTACGACAATGTCGCCGACGTCAGCACCGTGGTGCTGGCCTCCAACAACTGCATAATCAAGGGTATATCCGGGGACGATACCAACAAGTTCGTATGGGTCGTGGATCAGTCCAACAATCTCACGGCAGTCCAATGTTCTGCGGTGGACTTCAACAACGGCTTTGTCACCATCACAGTTCCGGGAGTCAACCTCGTCACCGGCAGCAGCGGAACCAATTTCTTCTTTGTCGGTTCGATTTTGCCTGCGTTCAATCCCAATTCCGTGCTTGTCCTGGAAGAGCGGTATATCCCCTACCAGGGCGAAGGGGTGACGGCTCGCAATTACGAAATCCTCTTCACGGACGACAACGCCCTCATCACTACCAACGGGACCGGCACCGCTCCCATCGTGGGTCTAGCCGATGTCTTTCCCTATAACCGGCAGCTTCCCATCTCCACTACTCTGCCTTCTCAGGTAGGTTGGCTGGATTCGACGCTTACGAACCTCCCGCTCTCGACGCTTTTCGACAGCAACTACGTCGCCATGAGGCAGAGCAACGTCGAGACGGTGTTCGAGGTTCCGCTGCACACAAACGACTTCATCCTTCCGCTGAATAGGGACATCAGAAAGCAAATACAGCTTCTTCAAGGAGGTACGGGAGGCAGGGGCTTCAGTCAAGCAATCCCCCACGTCGGCTTTGCCATCACCGCACCTGCACCCAAGACGGCGCTCGGGCAGAATCTCCAGAGCACCATCGCCCCGATTGTCTTTTATGTGAACAATGCCAGCGGGAATGACTCGAACGACGGGCTCAGCCTATCGACGCCCAAGCTCACCATCACGGCGGCGGTCGCCGTTCTCCCTCCGGTTCTCAGGCACCCGTGTTCCATCCAGCTTGTATCCACGGGCGTTGCGTACAGCATCAGTTCCCTGTCTTCTACCTTGCAGGTCATCGCCCTTGGGGATGGGACTGTGCGCTCCTCCAAATGGTATGCCCTGGCCAACCTTGCTTTCAGCATCCAGGAAGAAGGAAGAGTCGTCATCACCAGCACAGCCGCTGCCATCAGCCCGGTCGTCATCGACGCCACCGGCTGGCAGGGTTTCGGGGATGGTCCTACCTCGGCGTTCTTCGTGGACAACAGCAGGGTTATTTTCAACAACTTGCAGTTCCAGGGATTCGTCAATCCGGCAGTGTACGGGATTGACTCCGATGTTGAGTTCGTCTCCTGCGTCTTCCAGAACAATGCTCAGGCGGCCGGTTTCGAGCAGGGTTCCGGGGTCATCATGACCGGGGGCTCGATTACCCTCCCCGCTGCGGGCACCGGAGTCGTTCTTTCCCAGTCGGAACTCACGGTATCCGATGTGGATTTGGCGGTTGCGGCAGCGGCGACCCCAGGTTCGTTCTTCGTGGCGGAGCGTTCTTCGTCCCTCAATCTTTCGATCCATGCCCCGGCAGCAGGGCAGGAGACAAATATCTCGGCGTCAACAGTCGTTGCCTACGCCCAACTCAACTCCAGCATTGCGGCAGCCGGTAGCTTCCAAACGGCGGGGCAAGCCATTCTTACGGCAAATTCAGTACTTAGTCGTTCAGTGACCATCGACCCGTTTTTGGGGGGAATTACCCTTGACCCGTCGTCTTCAGTCGTCACTCAATTGTAGGATAAAGAACCTATGAGCACACCAGCACTTCAAGCAGCACCGACAGTCGCAAACATCGACCAAAATTACCTTTTGACGGTGAATTGGACCCCGTTCGATGTCAATGGGAACTACTCCATTTATTCGGGGTGGAATCTCTTCGTTGCCACACCTCCCGGCAACACTCCCGTGACGTACTTCACCACGGGCACGGCTTTCGGCGGCACCGTCAGCAGCCCGTCTTTTGACCAGCAGCTTACGTCGGGGGACTACACCCTTGACATGCAGGGACTTTCTTCGGACCTCGGTCAATTTCTCAACAGTCCCCATTTCAACAATCCCCACGAATTCCCTCACGCTCTCACGAGCACCCTGGTTTCGTTCGACAACACGACCCTGTCGCTCGGGCAAACCCTGACTATCACCCTCAGCGGAAGCTATGACGGCTCCATTGCCAGCGGTTGGCAAGTCCTTTATCAAGATGGAACCACGTCGGGTCCCCTGCCTTTGACCAGCCGGACTACGACCAAGATTTTCACCGCTCCGGGCCAGCAGAACATCGTCGTCCAGGTGTTCGCCAATTTCACGAACGCCGCCCCCGCCGTCAAGTTGACGCGATCCTTCAGCTTTTCCGTTTTCGTGATTAACCAGCAGTTCACCACGGCTCCCCAGACCTCCATAACCGGCACGCTTGGCGTGGCAGGCGAACAGGGATTCGAGATCGTCAACAACACAACCTCTTCCGTCCAGGCCGCCCCTTACGAAGTCATCGTCCGCAACCTTGTCCGTGACACGATCACGAACGAACTCAAGCTCCTAGTCGCTACGAGTCGATTCTCCAACGCAAGCTCTTTGCTCGGGACTATGGCTCTGGACGTATTCCCCGTAATGGGTCGTCCGCAGGCCACCGAACCCCTCACGCCGTTGGGGATCGTCCCCGGATCGTCCTCGTCCGCCTCCCCGACGAGCATTACGACGACCAGCATGCCCTCGAATTCCTTCATCGGTATTCCGCAGGAATACTTCCAGTTCATGACTGCCGGTCCGGCTTCCAACGGTCCGTTTAGCTGGTTTGCTACCGGTTTGCCGCCCGGCTTGAGGATGTCCATTGACGGTACGATAAGCGGAACCCCTACCCAGTTGGGCACCTTCACGGTGAACATCTCGGTTATGGATTCCAGCACGCCGACCCCGTTCATAGCGCAGCAGACGTTCAGCTATACCGTCCTGACAAACTTGGCAATCACCTCGACATCCCTTCCCGGAGCTACGGTCCTGACACCGTATACCACCACGGTCAAAAATTCGGGGGGACTGCTCCCCTTCACGTGGTCCATTCAGAGCGGCACTCTGCCGATTGGGTTGGTTCTGAATCCAAGCACGGGGGTGATTTCGGGAATTCCCTGCTCTTACAACACCACGGATTATGTCAACCCGTTCTCCGTCACCATTCAAGTTCAGGATGCTGTCGGCGCACTGGCTTCGGCAACTTTTCAGTTTACTTTATCTCGTGCCGCTCTCCAATTAGGTTTTCTCGTTCAACCGACGATTTTTGCAGGACAGGATTTTCGTCTTGAGGTTCCCGTTCTCGGGGGTACTCCTCCTTACACGCTTTTCAGTTTTACAGACGATGGTACATACGCCCTGAATCCCAACGGTGACAACTACAATCAACTGGATAACGGTAAATTCGAACTTCAGATCGCAGTTCCTTCCGGTCATGAGGGCACGCACAGTTTCACCATCACCGTGAACGATATCGCCGCTGGCTTAATCACTCAGACTTTTTACTACAATGTGAACAAGGAGATCAGCAACATCCTTGTGACCCATGCCGCTTTCGACCACATTTGGGGCAGCGGCGACGGTACGTCTTCATCGTTCTCGATAACGGGACCTTTGGGGGGATTCCTCATCAATCAGAACAACCTTCTGGTTCAGTCCGATTTTTCCCGCTCCAACGGTCTCGTTGTGACAGTCGATCCTTCTGGACCCAAGGTGACAGTCGTCGGTCCGCCAAGCGCCCCTTATAACAACATCGAGGCTCGGGTACATATCCCGCTCACCAACGGAACCGCCACGGTAGCCACCATCGTTCAGGAGTTCTCGCTCATCACGCACAGCGGTACCTCGGACATCGGGACGGTATCAACCTACACCGGACCTTACATCGTGGGAAATTTCATCGGACTCGACCCCAGGAGACCTTATTTCAATTCTCCTCAGGTGTTCAATTCTCCCTACACCGTCAGGGTGCAATCCGGTTCTTCGCTCCCCTCCGGTCTGTCTCTCGATCAAATCTCTGGGTTGGTTTACGGGAATCTTACTGCGACCTTCGGGACTTTGTCCGGGGGCAATACCAGTGTTTTCGAGTACATAGACGCTTACAACGTCGTCCACGGGACCGTGACAGTTTTCTGGGACACCGTCAGTAATGCAGTACCTCTTCAAGGCACCTTTGCTTCGGTGCCCATCAACAGGTCTTTCGCCGTTACAATCTCCTCTCAGGCAACCAACCTGGCCTCAGCCAGTGTCTATCGTGGTCATCTTCCGGCCGGTACGATCCTTTCCGCCACCGGAAGCACCGTCACTTGGAGCGGAGCCCCCACGGAAGCCGGGTATTTCGATGTCTGGATAGCGGTGACCACCACTACCGGAGCTACGGGCTACATCTATCAACGCCTTGCCGTAACTTACAGTACACCGGCGCTCATCCTCACCGCATCGTTGCCGAACATCATCGTCAATCAAGCCTACTCTACGACATTGCAGGGGTACGGCGGCGTCCCGGCCTATACGTGGACCAGTGATATGGCGACGAGCTTTCCCGCTCTCGTAGCCTATATCACCCTCAATCCCAGTACCGGAGTCCTGTCCGGCACCGTTCCGCCTGCCGCTGGTCTGGAGGGACAGAGCGCTACCATCACATTCACCCTCACGGACAGCGTCGGATCGGTGACCACAAGGCAAATAGTCGTCCATGTTTTCAGCACATTGCTGGTCGCCACCATATCCATTCCCCCCATCACCATCAACGTACCGTACTCGTTCCAGATGACGGCTACTGGCGGTCTCGCTCCTTATGCTTGGACCAACGTATCGGCATCGTTGCCGACCGGGATCACAATCGACAGTTCCGGTCTCATCTCAGGCACCACTGCACAAGCAGGCTATGGCACTCAATCCGTGAATTTTATCGTCACTGATTCCTTGTTGAACACAGCCAACAAAAGCCTCGCCGTCACTGTAGGAATTGTCGCGGGCATGACCATCAGCACGGCCGGGGTCGGCGATCTACTGAGGGGAGTTCCCTACTTGGGGACTTTGTCGGTTTCCGATCCTTCGACTCCAGGACCTTCAAACTTGGTGAGTTGGTCCGTGATTTTGGGTTCTCTCCCGTCCGGGCTCTCATTGACCGCCAGCGTCTCGGACTACGGCACCACTGCTAAGATTACGGGCGTCTTCGCAGGCGCAGCCGGTGCGCAGCCTTCTTTCACCGTCCAAACGATTGACCAAGCGGGGCATTTGGCCACCGCCATCGTGACCATCACCGCCACGACGAACCTGGCCATCAACCCTCCGCCGTTTCCGGGCTATTTCGGGTTGCCTACGGCAACCGTTGGGGTTGCTATCACCCCCATCCAACTTACGGCTACGGGCGGCGGCGACCCGTCAGGCGGCACCCCTGTCTATACGTGGTCGATTCCTTCTCCTCCGCCAGGGTTCCCGTTCTCCTTGAGCAGCGGCGGATTGCTGCAAGGAACTGGCGGCGTGGCAACTACCTGGAACTTCACCGTTCAAGTGGTAGATGCCATGAGCCCGGCAGATACGGCATCTCACCTCTTCACCATGCAAGTCACCTCCAGCACACTCATTATCTTCACTACCACGTTGGGGTCAGGCGAGGCGGGGGTTGCCTACTCCAAGACCTTGCAGGCTTCTGGCGGCGTTCCTCCGTATACGTGGTCTTTGGTTGCGGGTACCCTTCCGACCGGGATCACGGTCAGCACCGGTGGAATCTTGGGCGGAACTACCAATCAGACTGGGAACTTCAGTTTCACTGTCCAGGTTCAGGACAGTATCGGATCGAAGGCGACCCAGGCGTTTAACGGTCCGTCGCCAGCGATATTGACGATCAATACCGGGCTGACTCTCAGCACCGGAATTGACTATGTCAATTCCCTGAATTTGGGAATCCTAGGCTACGTCGGAAACGGGGATGTCACCACCATCGGTTCCAGCTGGAACCGTTCGTTTATCATCGTAGCAAGCCATCTTCTCGCCAACGACCCCAGCCAGATGAGCGTGACCGTCCCGGCAGGATTTTCGGTCTCCTTTCCTTTTGTCTTCACGCGCGTGACAGGCGGTGGAGCGTCTCTCGGATATACCGCTTTCATCGTCCTCAGCGGTCCGTTCGCCAACGGGACCTTGGGGTCTAACAACTTCCCCGTAACCGTCACGGACGTTGGGGGGATCGTCGGTTTCGCCACGTTCACTTGGGTCGTCTATTCCAACGGCGCTTTGAGTCTCGGTCCTACGGTGGGCACCGTCCCCGCTTACGGCGTGCCCCTCCTGGAAGGGACTGCGGGGAGTCTGCCCATCTACAATGCTCCGGGGGCTTTCAACTTCCAGACCTACAACGGCGCTGCGGTCGATAAGGCCCAGGCCGCCCATATCGACGGGACCGGGGATTTCTCCCTGTCGGCCGACAACAGCGCTTCCAGCGGGATCGTCAGTTTCAGCTATGCCAATCCCAATTTCCAGTATGCCTATGCCGGTGGAGCGCTGCCTTCCGGCGTGGCGCTCACCGACTTGACTTTGACCGATTTCGATATCGCGTGGTTCGATCTGTCATACCCAAGTACCGGCACGGAAGCCTTCGACTTGTTCGGCTTCGGGTCCGGCAAGGGCGGCCAACAATTGGTCACCCCATTTCTTTACATGGTCATGCCGACGGTGTCCGTATCCGGGACTTCAATTGGTATCTCCAACAACACCTTCATCCACACTGTCGGTCCCTCCACGCCTCAGACCGAAGCCGACGTTCAGGTAACTTCCGGTTCTGTCGGGTGGGTTTCTTTCGGAAACCTCAAAAACGGGGGGTCCGATACCATCACCCTTTACGGGAGCGACAACAGCAACGCACACATTTCGCACACGTTGAACATGACCAATATGGGGTTCAGCATTCCGGCGAACGCAACCATCACCAACGCGACGGTGTCTCTGGTCGTTTCGCAGTCTGCCGGTAGCAGTGAGACTTTCCAGAACGGTGTTACTTTGATCGGCACCGCCCATCCGCCGTCCGCACAGAGCGGAGTGCAGGTTGGTTCCGGTCGCTTCGATTTCGTTTTGAGCGGAGTGACTCCCAACGAAGCAAACAGTAGTGCATTCGGCTTCACTTTTTATCTGCAATGCACCCAGCAACCAGGTACCGGTGCAGTACTTCAGGTTTCAAGCGCCAAGCTGTCACTGACTTACACTGTCCCGTCTACTTCCAGCGTTGCCATAGTATTCTACAAACCGCTGTCTCCGCAGCAGCAGGGAACCGCCAGCAGCACGGGAAACACCGTGAATGTGTTCGCTTCGATTAACAACGGCGCTTCAATCGTGAGCATCACTCCGACTTACGGCAGCGGCGCACTCGCTGGTTGGCTGACGGGCTACACGGCGGTGGTCCAATTCCCGCCTGCGGGGAGCGGCACCTATCTTTTCGCTCTTAGTCTGTCTCTATCGGGTCATTTGACTTATTTGAGCGGTACGACGATAACATCTGGAACGATTACCTATGTCAATGGACAGATCGCTACCATCACCGTCGTCCGCAGCTAGGGGGTAGCGCTTGGCCGGATACAACTGGAAGTATGCTTATCCCGGACCTCCCTTCCACTGGTTGGGGAACTTCTCTCTGACCCAGTGGAATGCCCTGAAACAGTGGGCAAACTCTCGTCAGGGCGACGTGGCGGCGGTGTCTACTTTCCATCGTATCAGGGCTCAGCAACTCCGCAAGACGGCGGGCGTTCTAGAACAGTACTATTCCTCGGTATATCCAGGGGAAACCGGCACTTACGGTGAGACCCTCGCTCCCACCTTTAACAAAGAAGCCTGGAAACCAGGAGAGAACGGGCACTTCAACTTCCCGTCAGGGGACGATCAACTCCCTATGGTCCTGGTGGGCAAAGTCAAGACTCGCATGCGCGAGATGTTCCAGCGTCACGAGGATGCCTCCTACTATATGAACCAAGTCCGGTGCATCATTGAGAAACACGAGGACCTAGCTCAATATACCAACGATTTTGTCCAGACTTCGACGCCTGCGGGCACGCCTAAAAGCGTTCCGAGCGATCCCACGGCTTTGCAGGACATCCTGACCAAGATCGACAGCTATTTCTCGAAACCAGAGTATCAAAGTGTATTGGTAGACGACACTAAGTTATACAAAAATCAACCCTACTTCCGGGTCCATCCCGCAGACCCTCCCACAATTTTTGAATTAGAGCAAGCTAACCACAGTCCTTCTAATTTCCCCATTGGTATTGTAGATAGGGGGAAAATAGACCCATGAGAGGGAAAATCAACGATTTAACGGGATTGAAATTTGGAAAGCTTACAGTGAACCGTCTTTTGAAGATAGTTCCTCGGGTGGGAGCCATATGGGAGTGTTCTTGCGACTGTGGCACGGAACACCTTCCCACTGCCGCAGGGTGTCTTTCAAGGAGGAGTGGAAGAGGCACTAAAAGTTGTGGGTGTAGTAGAAGAGGAATTCCGTATAAGTTTTTGTATACCAACATGTTATCAGTGGCTAAACGTAAGAAATTGTCCCACCTCTCATTTGAAGATTTTTTAGATTTCACAAATATAAATCTGTGCTACTACTGCGGCGAAGATGTAATCTGGTACAAATTTCAGGATGTAAAGCGCAAGGGGGGCAAAGGATACCACCTTGACAGAAAAGATTGCAGCCGAGGTTATGAAAAGGATAACTTAGTGGTTTGTTGCCGCCGTTGTAACCGAGGTAAAGGGGCGGAATTCTCTCATGACGAATGGCTTTGCATTGGAAATCTCATTCGCCAAATGCGAGAAGAGTCCAAAGTTTTGAAAGCAACAGCATGAGCTACGATTTCAACACACGGAGCGGTCCCTGTCCCCATCTGATTACCGGGGAGCGGTATATTGTGGATACCGTTGATTTCAAGACGCTCCATCTGGCGGCTGACACAGCTTTGAATATGAGGGCTCCGATCAACGGGCTCTCGCAGGTAATCGTCAGGATAAGCGGCGAAGAAGTCCAGCAGAACGACCCCGTTTACGGGTATTCCATAGTTGCGGACGAGAATCGCCTTTTGACCCAGGATCAGTTCCGCAAGATCGTGTTCAATCTCCCTGTCAGGTGGTTCATCCCCCTCATCGAGGTGGAATACATCACCTTGCAGCCTTACTGCCTGAGGTGCAGCGCCACGGGGCAACTCAACGACTTCAAGCTGTCGGGCAGCGGCGTTGGCAGCTTTTCACGGGTGACGAATACGGACGAATTGGTTCAGAAGGTATTGAAGTTCGTACTGACATCCAGGTGTGCATTCTATCCGCAATTCACTTGCGCGATCAGGGATTACATTGGCAAGAAGTTCGGTACGGTAGTGACCTCCGACGATATATCCATGCAGATAATGGACGCTCTTCAGAGTTTGAAAAATATACAGTCGGCTCAAGCCACGGTCCAGACCTTGAGCCTGCTGGAAAGGCTGAAGGATATAACCGGGATTTCCACCACTATGCCCGATCCGACATCGGTCGCAGTGGCGGCTTCGGTAACCAGTTACGGGACCCAGTCCAGTCCCTTGCCGATCAATTTCTCGATATCGTCAACAAGAAACCTCGTGGGGAGCTAAGTTAGATGCAACCGCCAAATGTAGGAAACTCGCTTTTGTTCACCGCTCCGGTAGTCCTGGTCGGCAGTCCACCCGTGCAGATCACCGCTATGTCGGTGGACTCCACCGTCCTCCCTTATGTTATTCAGGCTGACCAGACATACACCAGACTTGAAGTTTCGGCCTACGGAGCAATCGCCGTAAATTCGTCTCCTTCCAAGCCTTCTTCAGGATTGGTGACCTTTACTGGCACGATAAACATCGAATTGAATCAGGGCTCCGCACCCATCCAGTTCTTGGCTCGCAATTATGATCCTACCGTGACATGGCTTCCTGGAGTCGCTCATTTGGCTGGGGATCGTATTGTTGACCAAAATGGGTATGTTCAGAGTGTTTTGGCCGCTACCAGTTTCTCGGGAGGAACCCTCCCTATCACCTTTACCTTAGGTGCGTCCAACGATACCATAGCTCAGGTCACGGCGATCTCCATCAGTGTCGGCAACATCCTGACCGTTACCGCCGCCAACAATTTCACGGCGGGCGAGATCGTTGCCTTCTCCCGGCTTCGATTGGCCGCCTTTTTGAACGGCGTGTCCGTGATTATCCTAACCGCTACTCCTACGGGCTTCACTGCCAGTTACAACAACAACGCCATCGCTTACTCCCAGTCTTCGCCCGAAAACGGTATCGCGGGGGTTGTCACCCATGACGGCGGCGTCACCTGGGTGAACGTGGGTCTTTACGAAATCAGCCCCGTGGTTCAGTTTGCGATCATCCCGTTTGTGAGCGGTTCCAGCGCTGTCATTGGCCCGCCATCGGCCATTACATCCTACAAATCCCAAGTGGCATGCCGAGTGGAATGGCTTATGCCGACGTTCGCCGGTACGGTAGGCACCAGGGTGGTCATTTCTACGGACCCCGCTGGGATCAATCCTCCGTATGTCCAGTACGGTGACATCGTGCCGGTCACCGCCGTCAGCCGGGCGAATGTTCAAGTCATAAGCTCCAACAGCACGACGAGCTTTGACCCGGTCACTGGTTTGCAGATCATCACCGACACCAATCAGACGGAGACATTCACGTACAATTACGTGGACATCCCGCCGAGTACCGTCAACAATGCAACGCAATTTTACGCCTTGTTGAGCACCGTGGTCCAGGACCCGGTCACCAATGCTTTGTTCGAATCGCAGCAGAACGGTCCTCTTCTCTGCGGGTTCGTCAATCTTTCCTTGGTCAGTCCCACGGACTTTCTTGCCCTTCAGCGCAAGGAAGACATAGCGGGGCGGCTCATCGCCAATATGACGACGCTTTATCCCAACTTGGACCTGTCCCCCAGGTCGGAGCTTCGGGACCTGCTCATCGACCCGATTGCAATCGAACTCTCCAATGCAAGCGTTCGGGAGTGGTTCGCCCGTTGCAGCACATCGGTCTCGGCCATGAGCCAAATAGACGATGCCAACGGGGACGGCGTCAGCGACGATTTCAATTCCTCCCCCATCAAGCAGCAGATTTCTCGGGCATTCGGTCTCAATGTCAACGACACCCAGACATTGATTGACAAACAGTTTGACATCCTCGGGGAAGGTGCGGGGCTCACTCGTGGAGGAGCCATAGGTTCGGTTGTAACCCTTACATTCTACAGTTACACCAAGCCCACTCAGACGGCGACTTTCCCAATCGGGATTCTCTGCGCCACCATCCCGGACAATGTCACCCCGTCCTTGAGCTTCGTCACCACGGGCTCGGCGGTGGTTACCCCCGGCTCCGCTGCTTCATTCTATGATCCGGTCAACGGCTTCTACGCCGTCAGCATCCCAGCTTCCTGCCAGACCACAGGGGCATCTACAAATGCGGGCGCAGGGACAATCAACACCATTAGTTCGACCGCACCGGCTAGCTGGAACGTCACCAACCTTGCCACCGCAACCTTCGGTCAGGATTCCGAGATCAATTCCAAATTCGCCGCCCGCATCGCCATCAAGCAAATCGTAGGCGTGGATTCCGGGACCCGCAACGGGTATCTCACCACCGCCCTGGCAACCCCAGGGGTTGTATCCGCCACGGTCGTCGCCGCTGGCGACGTGGAGATGCTCCGTGACTGGGACCCTATTCGGCAAAAGCACGTTTTCGGGTGCGTTGACATCTATACCCAGGGAACATCGTCCTCGCAAAACGATGACATCGTTGCCTTTGTGTACGGCAATTCCGGTACCGAGGGTCTTTTTGCAAGCTACCTACCGCTTTCCCTCGTCTCGGTGTCGAGTTCCCTTATCAAGTTTCAGGTCCAGAACGTCGCCTTCCAGCAGCTTCAATGGCCTCTTTACCATGCGGTCGAACTGTTGATCTCCAGCCCTTCGGGGTCGTTCTTCCTGGGTGTCAACAAGTCGCAATTCGACACCGCCTCCGGGTACCTGACCTTAGACCCCGGCGAACTTACCTATCAAGTCTCGGGGAACGGGGTGTCACAGGTCAGGATTCCCTACATCACCAACCTAGCCGCCGTAAGCGGTGCCGGGAGCAACGTCGTCTACCAGCTTTTTGTTCGGCTCCAGACTCCTCTCACCGATACGCCTACGGAGCAGCCAGTCGCCGCCGTCAATTCAGTCGTGGGTCAGCCCGGTTATACGGGGGCCATTCCCGAGGAATTGCTGAGCCTTATCCATACCTCCGACTTTCTCCTTTACGGAGGGAGCAATCAAGCGGGCGATCAGGTCCAGGTGGTGAGCATCGATTCATCTCCCGTCACCGTCACCATCACGTCGAGCGTGTCGCAACCAGTCACTATCGACTCGGCCATGGATTTGACCGTCGATGCGAACGGTGTCATAGGGAACGTGCTTTCCGTCCGTTCCACGGACCTTTCCACCCTCTACGTCTTCGGGCGGGATTACAACATCGCCGCCACGGGACCCTACCGGACCTACGGACTTGTCCCCCTGACCGTTTCGTTCAACATCACCAACGTCTCTCTTACAGACGGGACCCTTGCCGTAACGTGCGTGAACGACTTCGGCGTAGGCGCTCCGGTGACTTTGGCAGGTCTGACCGCCGCCACGTTTTTGAACAACCAAATCGTCGTCGTCGCCTCTTCGAACGGGACATCGTTTACCGCCGTCTACCCCCATGCCGACTATACATCCGCTGCGGATACCGGGACGGCAACCGGAAGCGCCATACAGGACGGCCAGCGAGTGGTAGTGAGCTACAACAAGTTTGTTTTGAGCGAACACCTCAGTTTTGTCTCGGGCGAGACCCAGACCCTCAACGGTACTATCCCCAGCACATTGAATAACAACGGGTTCGTCTACAACGTATGGCTCCCCGAAAGCTGGAACCGATTCGATCTCACGCTCGACGGCGCAGTGATTAACCCTGACGGCACCGTCAATGTCACGGCTTCCACCGGGTTGGTCGGCGCTTTAACCTCTCATGACAGTCGCTATGTCAAAGTGACCTACAATGGTGTCGTGATGCTGGAAAACCAGGACTACACCCTGACCGTCAACTCCGTCTCCGGGTCCGCCACGGTTGCAAGGAACCTTTCGACCGGCGTCAGCCGCATTCCAGACGGGGCACAGGTGCTCGTTTCCTACTTCTGCACAGAAGCCTTCGATGTTTCCACGGAGTTCCCCTCTTTTGTTCCGATCCTGGCCAACGAAATAGAGTCCACCAGAAATGCGGGAGGAAGCGTCCTCGTCAAAGCCATGGTGGCCAATCCGGTAGACATCACCCTGACCGTCAGCCTCAAGTCGGGAGTCTCCTCCAGCACGCTCGATCCGGTCATCAGGACCGCCATCGACCGGGTATTGGACAACGCCACAGGAACGCTCTACCAGTCCGAGATCATCAGCGCCGTCCAGGCAACGACCGGAGTCCAGTCCGTGATCGTTCCGTTAATCAAGTGTGCCAAGAGCGACGGTTCCTACGACATCGGGGTCGTCATCCCCACGGGCACGGCGTGGACACCGCTCGGGTCCGACCCGGCTTTCTCCGGGATTGTCTCCATCCCCAACCATAGTTTCATCTCGACTTCCCCGATCCTGCCGGACCTGACGGTTCCCTCCGGGGGACCCAAGAATTCCTTCGTTGGTCTGCTTTACCAGGGACAGGAATACGCCCGCACAGCATCCGTCCAGGACTTTCTGGCCAACGCCGTCACGCCGACTGTATCTTCCCAGAACGGTTCGTTTTACATCATCGGGAGCAACGACTCAGTCTCTTCCTCGGTTCCATTTCCTGCGGGTTATGCACAGAAGGTAATCATCACGATTCCGGCAGACACTACCTCGCCGTCTTTGAAGAGCTATTTCGTGACCTACGTTGTCGAGGGGGAGGGCAGCGCCAAGGACATCGTTTTGAGCAGCACCGAATATTTCACGGCTGGTCGCGTGGTAGTTCTGTATTTATGACATAAACGAACTTTCACAGTGCTTTAGTGGAGGTTCATGTGTTCATCTATTTGATAGCCAACCACGTAAGCGGGAAATACTACGTAGGGCAGCACAAAGGGAACAACTTAAAGCATTATTTGCAACAGAAGATGTAT
>Ga0209039_10001006_pt1 | contig 27476 bp, 25 predicted proteins | sample BogFormECP12_OM1_FD_188238 | JGI IMG/M metagenome (GOLD analysis project Ga0209039, IMG submission 188238) | Bog forest soil microbial communities from Calvert Island, British Columbia, Canada - ECP12_OM1 (SPAdes) (version 2) | ecosystem: Environmental > Aquatic > Freshwater > Wetlands > Bog ... | reverse complement strand
GCTGAAGAGGCTGCTGAAAAAAGGCATTTGCCATGCGTTTTGAAGGGGCGCACCTTTAGGTGCGCCGTACAAGTCCTTTCTTCTTGTCATTCCGAGTGGACTTCAGCCCACGAGGAATCTGCTTTTCGGACTTTTTCAGCAGCCTCTAAAGCCGTGCTCTAACAACTATCCACTCCACCAATCACTATCCACTACCTTAGGCCTCGAAGCGCAACGCTTCGATCGGGTCCAGCCGCGCCGCCTTGCGTGCGGGATAGACTCCGAAGAATACACCCACCGCAGAGGACACTCCGATCGCGATAGCGACGGCGACAATCGGCACCGCCATCGGCACCGGCGTGGTATTTCGTACGACTACGGCGAGCATCCATGCAATGACCACACCAATGGCGCCGCCCACAGCCGACATCACCGTGGACTCCACCATAAACTGCATCATGATGTCGCGCCGCTTCGCCCCCAGTGACTTGCGAAGGCCGATCTCGCGGGTGCGCTCGGTCACCGCCGCCAGCATCACGTTCATGATTACCACCCCGCCGATGACCAGGAAGATTGACACCAAGCCCACCATGCCGGAGGCAAGTGTGCCTGTAAGGTCTTTCCATAGGCTCATCAAGCTGTCGCTGGCAACAATTCCGAAGTTGTCCTTTGCGTTGGGCGATAGGTGGCGGCGGGCGCGCATCAGGGTGCGGGCTTCTTCTTTGGTCCTTTCTATGTATTCTGCGCCGCGGGCCTGCACATTGATGGCGAGCGATTTTCTCTGCCCATACATCTTCAGCCAGGTGCGGACGGGAATGTAAACAAAGTTGTCCTGCGATTGCCCGAAGACGGTGCCCACGGGCTTGCATACGCCGATCACCGTAAACTCTTCACCGTCAATCGCCACGGTCTTGCCGAGGGGATCGCGGTTGGGAAAGATTTTGCCCACCACTTCGGAGCCCAGGACCGCGACCATAGCATGGTGCAGGTTATCGCTGTCGCTCACATATCGCCCGCGCGCTATCTCCTGGATGTCCATGTCAGCGATGTTGGCCGTGACCCCGCGGATGTCCACATCTTCCAGGTCGCGATGCTCGGCTCGAACCTTGCCAGGGGTACGGACTTCGACGCCAACCGCTTTGGGCAGCTTCAGTTCGTCGCGCAGCGCCTCGAAGTCTTCCCACGTGATGTCGCGGTTGCGCCGCTCCGCATTGATCCGCTCCTGCCAGTCGGTCACGATGCCGATCTTTTCGACCAAGAAAACATTGGAGCCGAGATTGGCGACGCGCTGCGCGAAATACAGGTTCATGCCGCTGATTAATGCCACCACCAGGATCAGGGTTGAGACCGATAGTATGACGCCCAGTAGGGTGAGAAACGAGCGCAGCTTGTGGGTGCGCATGTTTTCGAGCGCAATGAAGGCGGCCTCGCGCAGGAAGTGGCCGCGAGCTTGGCGAAGCCCACGTTTTTCGGGAATGGAATCCATGAGCGCTCTGGCGGTTCCGGTTTGCTTATTCTACGTGGCTGGTGGGGAATCGCGAAGCCCGGCGAAAGGAAAGCAGGGTGGGATGCGTTGAGACGCTGGATTGCAGGGGTGAGAAGGCAGGCTTAGCGCTCACTCTGACGGGTACCGTTTGGCGTGTCCCGATACGGGAACACTTTCTGCTTCGAGCAGCAGTTTTTCCTTTTTTGCGACCCACGGTAGTGCGAAGATTGAAGAGTAGTAGCTTCGCCTCTCCGAAGAGCAGTTCCTGCTGCGGACACGCCCACCCCCTGAGGCGACAACGCTCAGTCTCCAACAGTCAAACGTTTACTTCAGCCCAGAACATTTCACGTTTTGAGGTGCACTATGCAACGCAATCGCTCTTTCGCCGATGCATCGCCAGCGCTGAGGTTCAGTCCATTAGGTTCAAGCCGTGCGATGCAGAAATCTTTCACGCTCACGCTGCTCCTGCTGCTGACTGCATGTTTGCTTTGCAGCACAGTGGCTAGAGCAAAGCAGACGCCAACCACCGCACCGGCGGTGACCATCACGCCTACCGTCGGACCGCCCACAACCAGAGTATTGGTTTCGGGCTTCGGCTTTGACCCTTACGCCACCGTTGATATCTACTTCGACACGACCGATCTCGCCCAAACGACCACCGATGGGGCGGGAGCTTTTGGCGGAGGAGGATCCTTCCAAGGTGGAATCGCGGTGCTGGCGCCTGCGTCCGCGGTTCCCGGAAACCACTGGATCACGGCGCTGGAGCGCTCCGGGCAGAAGTTGGCGCGGAAATCCTTCCTGGTACGGACCGACTGGGCGCAGTTTCACTTTGGACCCGACCACACCGGCCTGAACCCCTACGAGAATGTTCTAAGCCCGTCCACGGTGGGAGGCCTGGGTCTCAAGTGGAGCTACCAAACAGCTGGTCCTGTCCGTTCTTCGCCGGCGGTGGTCAACGGCGTGGTGTATGTCGGCTCCGATGACAACAACTTATACGCCCTGAACGCCACTACTGGCGCACTCCTATGGAAGTACACGACCGGGGGGCAGGTCGAATCTTCACCGGCGGTGGCAAATGGCGTGGTGTATGTCGGCTCTGACGACAGGAACTTGTACGCCCTGAACGCCACTACGGGCGCACTGCTGTGGCAGTACGCGACTGGGGGCGGGGTCGAATCTTCGCCGACGGTGGGCCGCTGGGTGTACTTCGGATCCGGTGACAAGAATTTGTACGCCTTGGACGCCAGTACAGGAGCACTCCTGTGGCAGTACAAGACAGCGGAAGGGATCGGTTCTTCACCGGCTCTAGGCGTAGGCAGAGGCCACGACCTGGTGTTCTTCGGGTCCGAAGACCCCAACAATTGGAATGCGGGTACTTTCTTCGCCCTGGACGCCAACACGGGGGCTCTCGTGTGGAGCACCTTCGTGGGAAATAGCCAGAGTGGGTACGTTGGCTTCTCTTCGCCGGCGTTCGATTCTGGCGGACCAGGACCGCCAAAGGTCTTCGTCGCCGTTAACACCGATTCCCAGCAGATGCAGTTTGGTGGGATGGTCTGTCTTAACACGCCCTTCGGCGGGATCAATTGGCAACAACCTCTTGGCGGTCCGGCTACCTCGCCGGCGGTGGCCTACGGCATGGTGTATGCAGGTGCCTCAGGCGCATACTATGGGAAGTGGCCCCCCAGCCTTTACGCCATGAGCGAGGGCGGAATAATGATGTGGCAGTACACACTGAACGGCGGAAGCAACTCTTCGCCGGCGGTGGCCAACGGCGTGGTGTACTTCCCGGCGGGTGACGGGAATTTAATTGCCTTGAACGCCAGCACCGGGGCACTCCTCTGGAGTTACACGATAGGGAGCGAATCTTCCCCGGCGGTAGTCAATGGGATGGTGTACGTCGGGTCCGATGATGGCAGCGTATACGCTTTCGGTCTGACCGGCGGTTCACATTAAGTTGAGAGCCGAACCCTGAACCAAGGAGTAGGCATTGCATGCAACGCCGGGAGGAGCCGAGAGGCTTCCCCGGCTCTAGCTCGAAAGCACGTCGCGATGTTTGTCTTTGCCTGGGGCACTGGGCAGAACCTCAAACGCTCTCCACCTAGGTGGTGGTACATGTACTTTCGTAACTTGACAACGGCGAGCAAATCAATACACTGACCATAAGAGGCTTAGTGTCTCTAGGCTCCGGCGGAGGCAGGAGAACTCCCCGGTGGCCCGTGATCTTTGACAAGTCAGCGGATGGTGAATAGCGGCCGATAATGGAACGCCCAAGCGTTCGCGTGGGCACGTCGCGATTCTCATCCGTAAGTCCTTTGGATGCAATATTTTGATATCTAACTCCTTTGGATACAATATTTTGCGCGGAAGAAATTTTCCCGTCCCTTTGTTTTCAATATTTTGCAAGGACATAGGGGAGGGGGAGGGTAGTAACCAACCAGTAAAATCGTCCCAAAATGGGAAGAGCAGCGGCAACCGAGTGAATGTTGTCAGGTAGTAAACAGTCAGTTGCAAGACGCGGCCAAAAGCAGGTCCCTCGACTCGCCCGCCGCAGCAGTCTCGCTCGGGATGATAGCTCGGCAGCGGCGTAATGAACCGAGTCCCGTAGGAACGACAGAGAGACTAATCCTACTCGCTCCGGCCGAGTTGCCCCTCAACGGTGCCTGCTAACTTTGGAGTGAGGGCCAGCTTCTTCCCTTGCTGACTGAACCTCGGCAACCGGACCAATCCCCACTTGCTAAAGGCGAACTGAAGACTGGTAAGCAGTACTCCGAAGCCGTACTTCACGCTGCGGCGAAAATTGATGGACGAGGCCTCTTCGAAGTACTTCGTCGGGCAGGACACTTCACCAATGCGAAATCCGAAATACACGCACTGCGCCAGCATTTGATTGTCGAAAACGAAGTCCTGTGAGTTCTCCATAAGTGGAAGGGTTTCCAGCACCTTGCGATTGAACGCCCGGTAGCCAGTGTGGTACTCGGAAAGCTTCACCCGCAAAAACAAGTTCTCGAATGCCGTCAGGAATCGGTTGGCAATGTACTTGTACAGCGGCATGCCTCCGCGCAATGCCTGTCCGCCGATGATTCGCGACCCCAAAACCACATCATAGACGTCGTAGGCCACCATACTGGCCAGCGCGGTTGTGAGCAACGGCGTGTACTGATAATCCGGATGGACCATAACTATGACGTCGGCGCCTGCAGCCAGCGCCTCGCGGTAGCAGGTCTGCTGGTTGCCGCCATAGCCAAGATTGCGATCGTGCACGAACACCGTCAGCCCCAGTTTCCGGGCGAGGTCAGCGGTATTGTCCTTGCTGTAATCGTCCACCAGGATGCGAATATCCACCAAATCGGGGATCTCTCGCACCGTCGCTTCCAGCGTGCCTTCGGCGTTGTAGGCGGGCATTACCACGGCTACACGCTTCCCGTTGATCATTGGATGTCTCTTGAAGGGGCCGCAAAAACCCCTTGTACATCATACCGCGCTTGCAAAATGCCTATGGGAGTCGCACCCAACTTCTAGGCATATGTAGGTTGTCGGGTAATGGGGTGAGGCTGTCGCCGGTAGCTGCGTCGATTTGTTCTTGAGTGAGAGCGACAGCCCCTCGGAGGTTCGCCCAGCTGAGGTTCCCCCGCTGAGGTACGCCCCCTTGATCCACGCTCCGTCGAGATCCGCACCTTGGAGGTCCGCCCCGCTGAGATCCGCAGCCCTGTGGTTTGCCCCGACGGGGTCCGCCGCGAAGAGTTTTGCCCCGATGAGGTTTGCCTGGAAGAGGTCTGCATCCCGAAGATCTGTGTACTTGAGATCAAGAACCTGGTTTTTCTTTTCGTATTTGCGATCTCGTCTGCCAAGAACCGTGAGAATAGCCTGGATATCGGCGGGAGGGGGATTTGGAATAGTCGATTCCTGCGGTTTGCGCGGTGCGTTCACACGAACGTAGGTACACAAAACTTCCATAATCGGCCAATGGAGTGCCTCGGACTCGTTAGCGATGCCCTCTAGAGCGGAGATTCCACCTAAACGAATCTGAAGCATTTCCGATCCAAGCTGCTCGATGGCCTTATAAAACCTGTCGGTAATCTGACCCTCTCGCGCGAGATTAAGGTTTTGCCAGGTGAAGAAGCCGCCCGCGAGCAACAGGATTCCACCTAGTATCGTCGCTAGAGTCTTGCGTACCTCGTTAACGCGGTCAAAACGCTCCTTGGGCTCAAGATCCTTCACGAATCCGACTTGCCATTGTGGAACTTTCCAGAGAACGGCCAACGCGAGGAGCCCGCCCGTCACTAGACCCAGGAGTAAGAGCCATTCTGGTGGGTGAGAGATCCATTCGGGCATCGCGGAGAAAGGGATGCGTTTACGCTCTAGCCAAGCCACCACAACAAGAGCTGTCAGTACAACTGCACCGCCAGTCCACCAGAGGACACGTCTTTTGCGGGCGAACTCGTACAGACGAGACGAACTCTTGTCGGAGCCGGAGTTGTCAGCCATGTTGCCGTATTGTAGGCGATACCTTCTATCCACGTGCAACATTTACGAGGGTGCCTCTTGCGGCCGGTGGAAGGGGCGCGGCTTCAGCCGCGCCGCAAAGGCAGCGTTGAAAGCGGGCTTTAGCCCTGGTGGCCAGTTCCGTGCGGTGGGTGGCTAAGGCCATTTTTCTGCGGCCCTACAATTCGCCTCGTAATTACTTGCGGTTTGTATCAGGGCATGACTTTAGTCGTGCCGAGCCAAAGCGCAGAAAAGGTCGGGGCTTTAGCGCCTGCACCCGCAAAAGCAACTCCATCAGGGGCTGAAGCCCCAGTTCTTTGTTCAGCGAATTGCGGCACGGCTGAAGCCGTGCCCTGATACAAAGCGATTTATGAGATTGGTTGTATGCTTTGCCCTCCTGTCGAAGCGGCTGAGCACACGGGCAGGCACTGCGCTTCTGCTAATCTGAACAGCTCTCCATGCCGTCAATCCTCACCATCGTTGCGGCAGTTTGCGCTTTGCTGGCTGTGGCCGGCACGGTGTACTTCGCCCTGTGCATTTGGGCGGCGCAGCAATTCCGGCGCGAGCTTTTGCAGCCGGCACACGCGCAGTTTTCGCCGCCAGTCAGCATTCTGCGCTCGCTGAAGGGGATCGATCCGCAGATGTATCTGGCGTTTCGCAGTCACTGCATTCTTGATTACGGCGAATACGAGGTGCTCTTCGGAGTCAGCGATGCGGACGATCCCGCTTTGGAGTTGGTCGAAAGGTTGCAGCAAGAGTTCCCGCTTCGCCAATTGCGAGTGGTGCATTGCCCGAGGGTGTTGGGACTCAACGGCAAAGTCAGCAACCTGGCCCAGATGTTGCCGCAGGCGCGCTACGAGTACGTCGTCATCAACGATAGCGACATCATGGTACCACGCGATTACCTGCAGCGAACAATGGCGCCACTGGCGAAGCCGAAGGTTGGCATGGTGACTACGCTGTATCGCGGCATTGCTGGCGCCACGCTCGGCTCCAAACTGGAGGCGCTGGGCCTCAGCACCGATTTTGCCGGCGGAGTTCTGGTGGCGCGTGCGCTGGAAGGCGGCATTCGTTTCGCGCTGGGAGCGACCATCGCAACCACCAAGACCGTTCTGGCTGCAATTGGCGGGCTGGAACCGCTGGCAGATTACCTGGGCGATGACTATGAACTCGGCGTTCGCACCGCTGCCGCGGGGTATCGAGTCGAGTTGGCCGGCATCGTCGTGGAAACTGCTCTGCCCGATTACAGCTTCGGTGATTTCTGGGCGCACCAGATCCGCTGGGCGCGAAACGTCAAAGACCGCCGGCAGGGACAGTATTTTGGGCTGATCGTGACCTTCGCTCTGGTATGGGCCCTGTTGGGAGTCGCGGCCGCTCCACATGCCTGGTGGACGTGGTTGGTGCTCGCCGTCACAACAATTGTGCGGCTCACATCGGCGGTTGTCGTTGGTCGAGGAGTGCTGCGCGACCCGCGGGTCCTGCGAGATTTGTGGCTTGTCCCGCTGCGCGACCTCGCGGCGCTGGCGGTTTGGATCTTCAGCTACTTCGGCAACCAGATCGAATGGCGCGGGCAGCGGTTCAGGCTGCGCAACGGGAAGCTGGAAAAACGTTAGAGCGGCCTTCGGATCGCTGTTCGCGAATCTACGGGGCCACCGGAACTTCGAAGTACATCAGTTCGCTGCCGTTGTTGTCGTGCACACCGGTGAGGTAGAGGTGTGCGCCCGCGACCGGCTGCTGGACATTCTGCACGTCGAAGAACAGGAAGCCTGACCGCGTAGAGTGTGGCTCGACCGCTTGCGCCGCGAAGTGCGCGCGCGTGATCTCGTCATACTGCTGCTGTGCCTTCTTGTTCTTGCTGCCGCCCGGCAGCGTTATGGGGCCGACGGTGCGGGGGTTGCTGTTTCCCTGGATGTGCGCCACGCGACGGAAAACGTCGTCTACGTCGAGCGCTTCCAGCTTCGCCCGCCGCGCGTTGATCAACTGTGCGCGCATTTCCTTGAGCGTGACCGGCTGGTCGCCATCGTTGGTAATAATCAGTAGCACCGGAAGAATCCCTTCCTCGCTGTAGTGCGTGATGAAGATGTCAGCCTTCGGAGGCATGTTGTAGAGGTCGACAGCGACCGTGACCTTCTCATTGGGATGGGCGTCCTTGGAGGGGTAGGTGTTGGCATTGTCAGCCTTGGGCGGAACGAACTCTTTGGAACCCAACAGCACGACAGACGAGAACGCGATAATCAGGACGACCGACAGCAGGACACGGCTGCAAGAAGGCATAGCCGGATTATCCGCTTTCGAGTCGCGATGCTCAACTGTGGTTGGTTCATGCTCGTAGTGCAATTACAATCGCAGCGTGTATTCGCTCTACAGCGTTCTCCTGGTACTTGCGCTAGTGATCAGCACGCCCTGGTGGCTGCTGGAGATGCTGCGTCATGGCAAGTACCGCGCCGGGTTGAGCGAGCGGCTGGGCACAGTTCCCGAGCGGCTACTGCGCGACCGTCGCGCAGACACCGTCTGGATTCACGCCGTCTCGGTGGGCGAAGTCTTGGCGATCTCGCGGGTGGTCGACGAGCTGAAAACGAAATTGCCGGGCGTGAGGATTGTAGTTTCGACCACGACCGACACTGGCCAGAAGCTGGCACGCGAGCGCTTCGGCGAGAACAACGTCTTCTATATGCCCCTCGACCTGCCGTTCGCCGTGCGCGCGTATTTGCAGGCATTGCGTCCGAAGATGCTGGTGCTTGCCGAGAGTGAGTTCTGGCCCAACTTACTGCACTGGGCGCGACTGTCCGGCGCAGCCGTCGCGGTCGCGAATGCGCGCGTGTCCGATCGTTCGCTGCCCGGCTATATGCGGGTTCACAAGCTACTGCGCCCCGTGCTGCAGAACGTGCAGCTCTTCCTGGCGCAGAGCGAGGAGGACGCTCGGCGTCTGGTGCAGATGGGAGCGCCTGCGGAACGCGTTCATGTCAGCGGCAATTTGAAATTTGAAGTGAAGCCTCCGGCGAAACCGGAACTGATGTTGCGATTCACGGCTGCCCTGGAGCACGAGGAAGTAGGTCCGCTGCTGGTCGCCGGCAGCACGCTCGAGGGCGAGGAGGCGATGTTGCTGGAAACATTCCGGCAGTTGGCGCCGCAATTTCCGGACGCGCTATTGGTCCTTGCGCCGCGCCATCCAGAGCGCTTCGCGGCGGTCGCTTCTCTGTTGGACTCGTCGAGACTGCGTTATCAGCGGCGCTCTCAATGGGACGGCTGGAAGCCGCTCGCCGGCGGCGTTTTTCTGCTGGACAGCATTGGCGAGCTGGCTCGCCTGTACGAGTTTGCCGACCTGTCATTCATCGGAGGAAGCCTGGTGCCGCGCGGCGGACACAACGTGCTCGAGGCGGCGCTGTTTGGAGCGCCGATTCTCGTCGGTCCGCATACCGAAAATTTCCGCGACATCATCGAGGTCTTTCGCCGGGCAGACGCATTGCGAGTCGTCACGCCGCAATCGTTGACCGCAACCGTGCTGGAGCTGCTGGAACACGATGATGATCGCCGGGCGCTGGGACGCCGAGCGTTTGAGGTCGTGCGCTCCCAACAAGGTGCAACCGAACGAACCGTCGACGCGCTGATGGACTTGCTCCCTGAATCTGCTCGAGTTCCGGCGGAAGCCTCCAAGAGGCAGGCGTGAACCCGCTCTCGGCGTTGTATGGCGCTGCAGTTCGTGTTCGTAACGAACTCTATGACCGCGGAATGATGACGGTGCGCCGCCTCGAAGGGCCGGTGGTGAGCATCGGCAATCTCACGGTCGGCGGTTCAGGAAAAACGCCGTTCCTGATTTCACTCGGGGAGCTACTTAAAGAACGCGGCATTGCCTTCGATGTCCTTTCACGCGGTTACCGGCGTCAGACGCAGGGCGTTGCCATCGTCGACCCGAACGGCTCAGCCGGCGAATTTGGCGACGAGCCTCTGCTGATCGCGCGCAAGCTGGGAGTTCACGTCGTCGTTGGCGAAGATCGCTACCAGGCAGGCGAGACAGCGGAGGCGACCTTCGGTTCCCGGCTACACCTGCTCGATGACGGCTTCCAGCACCGGCGGCTGGCGCGGGATTTCGAGATCGTATTGGTAACGCCCACCGACGTGCAGGATTCGCTCCTACCTTCAGGGCAGCTGCGCGAACCAATTACGTCTTTGGCCCGCGCTGACGCAGTCGTGCTTACAAGTGGCACATCCCCAGATGGACTACGGCTGCAAAACCAATTGATCTGGCGAGTGCGGCGCGACCTTGAAGCTCCGCCGACCAAAGAACCTTGCATCGCCTTCTGTGGCATCGCCCGCCCGGAGAATTTCTTCTCGCAGTTGAAGGCGGCCGGAGTTACGCTTACCGGCACGCAAAGTTTTCGCGACCATCATCGCTACACAGGCGCCGACATAGGCGATCTCCTGCGTCTACGCCAGCAAACCGGTGCGCCGGCCTTCGTCACTACCGAGAAGGACGCTGTGAATCTCGGGGCCCATTTGCAGGCCCTGCAACCAATTCACATCGCTCCACTGCGAGTGAGCCTGGACGATCCTGAGGCCGCGCTGGATGCGATGCTGGCGAAGATTGCTGAGCGAAAGCGACAGGCCGCATGAGACAATCATAGGTTCGGCTGTGCCCGGCTGCTCCATCCAAGGCGCCGGGCATTCATTTGAGCTCATGACCAGACACTTGAAAGACACGGACCGTTGGAAAAAGACCGTCCAGTCGTTCTGCGATGTGTCCATCACGGCTCTGATTGACCTGGTTGCCGACGAGTTCGTCTTCGGAGAAATCGCGCGCGTCTCACGCGAAGCGCCCGTGCTCATCCTCAAGCATCGCGAACGCGCTGTGGTTCCGGGCGGCGGCGGCAACGCCGTTATGAACCTGGCTGCCCTGGGTGTCAATGTGCTTCCGGTCGGTGTAATCGGCGATGACGAAGCGGGCAGCCGTCTGCTTTGGCAGTTGCACGAGGAGAAGGTCCCAACCAGTGGAATTGAGCGCGTAAAAGGCCACATCACGCCCACCAAGACGCGTATCCTCGCTGGGATGTCGCACACCAGCCGCCAGCAGGTGGTGCGCCTGGACCGCGAGCCTGAGCCGTTGGACGAACTGCATCCGGTCCTGCTTAATCTGGTGAACGCAGCTCGTGAGTACGCGACCGCATCCGACGCCTTCCTTATTTCCGACTACGGGTACGGCGCGGCTACGCCGCGGCTGCTCAATTTCGTCAAATCAAACCACTGCCTGCAGAACAAGCCGGTCACGCTTGATTCGCGCTATCGCATGTTGGAGTTTGAAGGCGTCACGGCGGCGACACCCAACGAGCCGGAAGTGGAAGAGGCGTTGGGGATCAAGATTGGCCATGACGACAAGAAGTTACTGGCGGCTGGCGAGCAACTGATGAAGCAGATGCAATTGGAATCGTTGGTCATCACGCGCGGCCGCGATGGAATGGTGGCCTTCGAGAAGGATGCTGCGCCGCTGGCAGTCCCGATTTTCGGTTCCGATCAGGTCGTCGACGTCACCGGTGCGGGCGATACGGTGATCGCAACCTTTACGGCGGCGCTGGCAGCGGGAGCCGATGCTGCCGACGCCACCCGCCTTGCGAACTTCGCCGGCGGAATTGTGGTGATGAAGCGCGGCACAGCAACCGTGTCCAACAAAGAGTTGCTGGCCGCCATCGATCAGTACGCTGCAACGATGTCGTAGGGACGTTTTGTGGAGGCAGCCCGACTGGTGAAAGAAAAAATCCTATCGCGCGACGCTTTGCGCGAACGTGTGGCCGAATGGCGCCGCGACGGCGAGCGCGTCACACTGACGAACGGCTGCTTTGATCTTCTGCACGTTGGGCACATCCGTTATCTGCGCGGAGCCAAGGCGCTCGGCGGGAAGCTGATCGTTGCCATCAACGCCGACGACAGCGTCCGCCAGATCAAAGGTGAGGGCCGTCCGCTGATGCCGGCCGCGGAACGTGCGGAGATCATCGCCGCGCTTTCCGATGTAGACGCTGTTGTCGTCTTCGACGAGCCAGACGTGCGCGCGCTGATTCGCGAGATACGTCCTGACGTGCAGGCCAAAGGCACCGACTACACCCGCGAGAACGTTCCTGAACGCGATGAAGTGCTAGCCTACGGCGGACGGATGGAGATCGTTGGCGACGCCAAGGACCACTCGACCACTGATTTTCTTGCGCGCCTGAAATCCTGAAGCATTGGACGGTGAATTCGTACCGCAGAGGCCCGGAGGACCAAGAATCAAATCAACCGCTGATTTAGAGGCGACCGCGGATACGGAAGGCTAGTTGCTAATTGCCAGTTGCTAATTGCTGATTCCCTCCTTATCCCGCTGTGCCTCTGGCGTAAAACCATGAACCCATGACGAATGAATCATCTCCCATCCCGCTGCCCGATCGCATACTGGTCGTGCGACTGAGCGCGATGGGCGACGTCATCCACGGTATGCCGGCCATCACCGCATTGCGCCGTGCCAAACCTGATTTGAAGATTGGATGGCTGATCGAGGAGCGCTGGGCTGAGTTGTTGTGCTCGCGCGAAACCGAACGCATGGAGCCGCGTTCGCCGCTCAAGCCACTGCCTGACTGGGTCCATGTAACAAACTTTTCCAGCTGGCGGCGTGACCTATCGTCGAGTGAAATCTGGCGTGAGATGCGCTCCTGTCTTCACGAAGTCCGCGCAATGAAGTACGAACTGACGCTAGATCTTCAGGGCACAACGCGATCGGCACTCGTTGGCCGCATGACCGGTACGAGAGTTCGAGTCGGATCTTCGCAGCCGCGCGAGGCCCCGGCCAGGATGTTCTACACGCGAGCCATTGATCCAGCGGGAGCGCATGTGGTCGAGCAGGCGCTGTCCATCGCATCGGCGATTGCGGGCCAACCTCTTGAATATGTCGATCCGCCCTTTCCGGTTGATCCGGAACACGAAGTCTGGGCTGGGAAGTTTGTTGCTAAGCTTGACGGCAAGCCTTTCGCTATCTTGAATCCCGGCGCCGGCTGGGACGCGAAGTGCTGGCCGGCGGAATGCTTCGGGGCGGTCGCGCGCTCCCTGGCACAACGCAGCCTGGCAGTCGTGGTCAATCACGGCCCGGGGGAAGAGCAGCTTGCCGAGGCAGTTCGTAGATCCAGTGACGGAATTGCACTTCCCCTAAGCTGCTCGGTCGGCGAGTTGATATCGCTCACGCGCCGCGCTGCACTTTTCATCGGCGGAGACACTGGTCCCATGCACCTTGCTGCTGCGTTGCGCGTTCCTGTCGTCGCAATGTTCGGGCCGACGCGACCGGAACGCAACGGCCCTTTTCGAACGCGCAGCGTGGTCCTGCGCAGTCCCGACAGTGTGGATAACGCGAGTCACACGAACCGTCCGGACGTGGGTTTGGTCTCGATCGAACCGCAGTCGGTGATTGCGGCGGCGGACCAGTTGCTGGGAGGCCACGGTGCCTGAGATGCAAGGCGGCAAGTCCCCAGCATCGTGGAGCCGGATTGCGCGCCGCGTTCGGGTGCCGCTCGGATTCGCGTTCGCAGGCTTCTATCTTTGGCGTGCCAGGCCGACCTGGCTCTCCCTGCTGATCGGCGCCGCGATTGCGCTGCTGGGAATTCTGCTTCGCGCCATGGCTTCGGGGCATGTGGAGAAGAATCGCGTACTCACGATCACTGGCCCATACGCCTACGTGCGCAATCCTTTGTATCTCGGCTCCATTATCATCGGCGTTGGATTCGGGGTGGCCGCGCGCGACGTGTGGATCTTCCTAGCGATCGTTCTGCTGTTCGCTGTCATTTACCTCCCGGTCATCCGCTCCGAGGAAGCGTTCTTGCGCAGCCAATTTCGAGAGTATGACGACTATGCGCGTCGCGTGCCCAGCCTGCTTCCCCAAACGTTGCTGTTGCGTCAAATTAGGAGGGGCTTCTCGCGCGAGTTATACTTCAAGCATCGCGAGTACAATTCCCTGCTGGGCGCCGCGGCCATGCTGGCGGCGCTTGTCGTTAAGATCCTCTGGTTTCCTGGGTGAAAGTGAATTCCATTACACGTTATTTTCTTGTAGTCGCACTTGTGGTGACAGGGTCGATTCCGCCCGGATACGGGGGGGCTGCCGCTCAAACCGCTCCGCAGGCGCAGACCGGCAACCAGATCGGCGCTGCCGCGCGCATCGAGCCGCTGCGGCCCGGTTTCGAATTCCCTCACGGGCAGACCCTCCATTACACGGCCGAATGGCGTTTCTGGGATGCAGGCATGGCGACGGTGCGTATCGAGCGCGTGGGCTCGCAGGAACACGTGATTGGAACCGCCGATTCCAGCGGCGTGGTCGCGCTCCTCTTTCGCGTGCAGGACCGCTTCAATTCCTACTTCGACGCCAAGACGCTCTGCTCGGCCAAAGTTATGAAGCACACCGAGGAAGGCTCGCATCGTCGAGACACTGTGATCACCTTCGATTACAGCCGCCACAAAGCAGTGCTGGAGGAGCACAACCTCAAAACCAATGAGCAGAAGCGAACGGAGAACGACATTCCCGGCTGCGTGACCGATGTGGTGTCCGGCATCCTTTATGTTGCGAGCCTGCCGTTGCAGCAGGGCGCCAACTACAGCTTTCCTCTCAACGACGGCGGAAAGACCGTCACCGTCCAGGCGCACGTCGAAGGCAAGGAGCAGGTGAAAACTCCCGCCGGAACCTTCCAGACCATTCGCGTCGGGCCGGAAGGCGACTACGGCATCCTGAAGAACCACGGGCGAGTGTGGATCTGGTACACCGACGACGCCCAGCACCTACCGGTGCAAATACGAGCCAAACTGTTTTGGGGAACGCTTACGGTTTACCTATCCGGCATAAGCAAGTAGGGGTGCCTACCGTTGGTCGCCCGCTCTTGACGGGAGCTAGGTAAGCCGATTGACACCACTAATATGCCTGACAATATCTCCCGTTTAGTGACCCACATCACAGCCCAGCGATTACAGCACCACGCATAATTCCTACGTGTGTGTGCGCCCCCAATCGCTCACCGGCTGAGTGCTATCCATGCCTCGAAACCGCAAACAACCCGACGAATGGCTGGTCACGCTCCTGCCTGAGCGCCAGTTCCCCGCAACTCCCCTGATCCCCGGCGGCGGCACCGCCACGCCCGCCGACGCCAATCCCTACCAAACCCGCACCGTCCTCGACGAAAAATCGCTCGACGAGCTCTCCGATTCCATCCGGTCCATCGGTCTGCTCGAGCCCATCGTGGTGCGGCGCGCCGCCAACGGCCGCTACCAGGTCATCGCCGGCGAACGCCGCGTCAAAGCCTGCTACATGGCCGGCAAATATAAGGTCCCCGTCGTCCGCCAGGTCTCCGACCAGCAATCCATGGAGATGACCGTGGTCGAGAACCTTCTCCGCGAGGACGTCAACGTCATCGACCAGGCCCACGCCTTCGGCCGCCTCGCCGACGAGTTCGGGCTCAGCCACGAGGCCATCGCCGCCCGCACTGGCAAGGGGCGCGTCACCGTCTCCAACTTCCTGCGTCTGCTTCAGCTCCCGCGTCGGGTGCAGGCCATGCTGCGTGCAGGCAAGCTCAGCTTCGGTCACGCCAGGGCGTTGCTCGCTCTCTGTGACTGCGCGCCGTCGGTGGTGGTCCATTTCGCCCAGCGAGGCGTCTCGCTTTCCGTGCGCAAGCTGGAAAAGCTGATCGACGAGTTCCTCCATCCCGCTGAACCCGACCCGTGCATCGAACCCGGCCGCTATCTCCGCCCCAAGCTGCGCGGTGCCCAACAGGACCTCCGCGAGGCACTCTCCGCTGATGTCGTCATCGTGGAGAACATGGGCAAAGGTCACATCCGCATCCCTTTCCTCGGACTCGACGAATTCGACCGCCTCCTCGCCGCCCTCATCGGCAAGTGACGTTGCCCTCAGGGACAAATGATGTTGAGTTAAACGCTGGGTACATGACGATAAGGGTTCCCAAAATGGGAACCAGCCGCACTTTTCCAAAATAATTTCTGGCGCAGCGAGTGAGGTAGAGGGATGATTAGAGCTAGCAAGGGTTGTCCCTTGCCTCGTGACCCTCGTTGCCTCTTCGACCAACTTTACTTCCCTTGCCAAAGCTCAGTGATGCAAATGGAGGCCCTCATGAAAATGCGTATTGCTTCGCTCACAATTCTCTGCTTGGCGTTGGCTGCGGTTCCGGCTTTCGCGCAAAGCTATAACAACGGTCCCATCAACGGCACAACCGATGCCTGGACCATCAACTTTGGCTACGTTGTCAGCGACACGTTTGTCCTGAACCAGAACGGCACCGTAACCAGCATCCAGTTCGGCGTTTGGGAGTTCCCCGGCGACTCGATGCAGACCGTCGACTTTGCCATCTCATTGACTGAGAACGGTACTGGCGTTGGCGGGACCCGCAACACCACCGACACCTTCATTTCCACCAACCAGTTTGGCTACGACATCGACAAGATTTCGTTCAATACCGGTGGCGTGCCTCTGGCTGCTGGGACCTACTGGCTCAACTTGATGAACGCGGTTGTGCCCAGCGGCAACCCGGTCTATTGGGATGAGAACAGCGGCCCGTCGTCGGCCTCGGAAAGTGCGGTAGGCACGATTCCTTCGGAAGCTTTCACCCTGAACTACACCACCGGCTACCCCTTCCCTGAGCCCAGCATCGTTCTGCTTTTTGGAATCCTGGGGTTTGGTGGACTGCTGCGCCGCAAGCTCCACTTGTTAAGTTGAAGACGCTCTGGTCGTCTTGATGGAGGCCCTCAGGAAACTACGCATTGCTTCGCTCAGAATTCTCTGTTGACGCCGGCATGCAGTGCCGGCGTCGGCCCAGACACTTTATGACCAATGACGGCAAGGCGGACAAATTGCAGCGTGCACGGCTGTCTGTCGTCCTGGCCTCCATCACTGCGACCGCACCCCTACTGTTGTTGAATCTGGCTGTGGTGGAGCGGAAGTGGAAAGTCCTGATGAACCGCGGACCTTTCCTCCTTGAGCAGCCGCTGCAATGGTGGGGGAAAATTCTGTTTGTGTGTTTCTTAGCAGCCTCCATCCTGCTGCTCGTGGTCACAGCCTCAACCTTATTGTCGTGGGTCATCGGGCGCGTGATGGGTCCCAAGGCATGGCGGATGGCCAAGTTGATGGTCCTGCCCGTCGCCCTGGCGTACCTTGCTGCCATCACCGCCCAATATAAAGTTGCCCAGTATTTTCGCGACGGGCTGAACATGGCTCTGATACGCGGCCTGGGCGGGGGAGACTGGATGACCGCTCTGAGGTACGCACAAGACGAATTCGCCGGTTTGCTGCCCGCGATCGCAGTCTCATTCGCGGTGATGGTCGTGGGAGGATGGCTGGTAAAGAAATACAGCCGGCGTCTGGAGACATGGCTGGTCCGCCGCTGGCCGGTTCGGATGCTGGCTTCGCCACGGGGACTGCTCGCCGCCAATGCAGTGATGATCGTCTGCCCCTGGCTGCTCTTGATGGCCTCCTTTCCCTTGCACGAGAATCTTGAGTTCGGAATCGCGTATCACCTCTATTCCTTACCGGCAAGGGTTCTAACCGATTCTGATGGTGACGGATTCGGCCGGATGAGTCGGCCGGGGGATCTCGTGCGTTTCGACGTGACCCGGCATCTCTATGCGCGCGATATCGCGGGCAACGGAATGGATAAGGACGGCATCGCGGGCGATCTGCCTGAGGTGGTGTGGCGGCAGCAAAGCGCTCCCTGGGAGGCCAGTCGGCTGGAACAAAAAAATGTCCTGCTGCTGGTGTTGGAGTCGGCCCGCTACGATCTGCTGGACGCACAGGTCGACGGGGCGCCGGTTATGCCCGTCCTGAGCAGTCTACCCGGCGATCGGGTACTGATGTTCTCACACGCGGGATACACCGTCCCTTCGCTGTACGCCATATTCAACGGCACCGTCGATGAGCGGGAAGCGGGCATCTCGCTTATGGATCGGTTTCGCGAATTGGGGTATCAGACAGGGGTGTTCTCCGCACAATACGAGGCTTTCGGCGACATTAGCGCGCTTACGCACATGAATCGGGCGGACGTGTTTGTGGACGCCAGCTCTTTCCCCAGAGAGCAGCGCATGTACCCAAACACCGTGGCCTCAGCGCTCAGCATACCAGCGCCGCTGGTAACAGAGCGCTTTCGGCAATGGTTTAGGAACATCGATCACCGGCGTCCTTTCTTCGCCTATCTCAACTGGCAGGAGATGCACTTCCCGTATCACTATTGGGGTGCGCCCACGCCGCTGGTAAATCCGCCTATCTCTCGCGGCGAGATCGTGCAGGGGAACCGCGATTGGCTGATGAGGACGTATTGGAATGCCGCACGCAATCTGGATTCCGAGTTAGCTGGATTGCTCGCCGAGTTGGACCAGGCCGGCGTCCGTTCGCAAACGGTGATCCTGATAGTTGGTGACCATGGAGAGGAGCTGTTCGATCATGGTTACCTCGGGCACGGTATGAACATCAGTTTTGAACAGAACGCTACCCTCGGCAAACTCATCAATTCCAACTGGAAGCCGCCGCACACGGCACTCGGGCTGACTAGCGTTAGCGCACTGATTCACAACGCCCTGGTTCGCGGGCCGGAGGATGCCTTGCCGGTCGACCAGGACTTCTTCTGCTACACAGGCAGTGCCACCAAACCTGGCCAAATCGGGGCGGTGACCCCCAGAGGTATCGTGAGATTCGATTTCAAGAGGAAAATGTGGGCCCGGCAGGCCGCGCCTGGGGAGGAGTTTGCAGCCAGCCCGAATTACCCTCCGCTGATATATCTCTGGGAATCGTACCTCACCTCGCAACGACCTGCGCCGGACGGGACGGGGAAATGAAATCCAACGAAGCTGGTCCAGCCGGGAGACAGCGACTAGGATTCCGCCGTGAGTGGGCCGCCCACACGGTTTGGATTCTGCTTGCGATCCTCGTCTTTGCCCCGACGATTTATTGGCTTTGGCAGCGCTGGACCATGAGCGTCTGGCACAACGTGCACGGGATTTTTATCCCCTTTATAGTCGCCTATCTCATCCGCGAGGAACTGCGCTCGGATCCAAAAGTAGAAGCGGAACAATCCGCGTGGGGCTTTCTGTTTCTCACTCCCGGGCTGGGAATGATTGTGTTGGACAGCGCGATTCGAACGCAGTTGCTCTCGGCCTTCGGCATGCTCGTTTGCTTGCCTGGTCTATCGCTACTGCTTCTGGGTCGCCGCCGTACTCAGGCCCTGGCATTTGTCTGGGTATTGTCCTTTTTCATGCTGCCCATCCCTGCCGCATTGATCGAAAGGTTCATGCTGTTGCTGAGGAGAATCACTGCCACGGGGGTCGAGCAGGTCATGGCGTTGTTTGGCGTACTCATCGCCCGCGTAGATACAACGCTGTTTCTACCCAAAGCCACTCTGTCCATAGTGGACGCGTGTAGCGGTTTTTCCGCGCTCTATGCCTCCGTCACGCTGGCGCTGGTCCTCGCTTACATGAACCCTTCATGGCCGCGGCGCGTGGTCACGCTGGGGGCGGCTTTCCCGATTGCGATGGTCTGCAATATCCTGCGTTGCGCGCTCCTTGCGCTTATTGTGCAGCGCTGGGGAGGCGGCATCCTGAGTACGGTCTGGCATCCCGTGTCGGGCCTGCTCACGTTCGCCACCGCGGCCGCCTTGCTCGCGTTCTTGGGCAGGGTGGAAATGCGAGGACACGCCGCGTGACTCGGTTGTCTCTCCGATACGTTGTTGCCCTGTCGGCCTGTTTGCTGGTGGCACTAATCCCGGTGGTGGTGCACTCCTATATCCAGCTTGAAATCGACGACTGCAAGACCCCATGGGCTCTCATGTCGGAATCTGCGCCGGCATCCAACTCCGGCGGACGCCGCGATGCCTGGATGCGCGAGCGATTCCAAAGTTCTCAATGGCGCGAAGGGAGCTTTTTCGCAGACGGGCTGCGCTTTGACTTCAGCATAGTCCGTTCCTATGATGCCAAGCGGCTATACCATCGTCCCGAGAACTCCCTGGTGGAACACAGCATCGTGGAGAGGCGCGGGATCGAGTGGGTGCAGACAGATTCCGGGGCACTGCCGATTCATCGCGCTTACTACGGCAACTCGGATCCGGCAATTCTGGTTGCTTATCTGCTGGTGTATAGATCTTCTCCCATAGCCAGCCCTTATTGGCCGCAACTACGTGCCGCTCCCGTAGAACTATTTGGTGGCCGCCGTCCGATGACTCTTTTCTTGATTCAGGCGCATGGATCGTCCGGCAGCCTTCGAGAAATGGAGAGTGTGGAGCGGGAATGGCTGCTCTCTTCCTGGGCGAAGTACCGCTTCGCATGTGCCTACTAAACTCCTACCTCGCCAACAGCCGGGTTCCCCGCCTTTCAACTACCGTCAGGACAGCCCACAAACCCTTGTCGCCTGGTTGGGACGGCTTGTTACTTTGATGAACTTGACGGGTGCCAGTGGGCGCCTGTTTTGCCCGCCGTGGCGCGCGGCCTTAGTAACTTGACAAACAGTTGGTGGTTGTTCTTACTGCAGCCGGAAGCGCTCGGCCATCAGGCGCTGCAGGCGCGGCTTATAGAGGATGTCGTAGGCGAATTCCTTGTCGGGGAACATGGCCAGCGCGGCGCGCTTGGCGTTGGCCGCCAGCTCTGAGGCCTCTTCCACCGTCATCCCCTGGTCCTGGCTGATGACGGACATCACCATGTTCATCATCACCTGCAGCCTCCGCAGCTTGCGGCGTTCTTCTTCCTGCTCCCGCTGCTCGCTGGTGGGTTGCGGTCTGTTCTGGTCTTCGTGTTCCAATAGCCCCATGATTTCCCCTCAAAAGAAAAGCTCGTAATGCGCCGGCCGCTGCCGCGGCGCGCGCCCGCTTTCCGCTACAATTTGGATGTCCGACGCCACCTCGCTGTTGCGCGCGGTTGTTGGGCGGCATCATACACCGAAACGCAGGTTTTGCAGCACAACTTTGTAGCACCTTTGCAAACGGCCGAGCATCCAGGGCCCCCGCCAAGTCCCGCGGTTGGACTTGGTGGGGTGGTAAGCTGCCCTTTGCATCGAAACCACGGAGGAACCATGGCAGAGGCAGCAGAGGAACACGAGGAGCTGGTAAAGGTCTTCGATACGGAAGAGGAATCGGAGGCGATGGTGGTGCGCGGTTTGCTGGAGTCGGCCGGGATCGACGCCATCATCCAGAACCGCGAAGCGCCGCAGGACATTTTGCCCGGCGTGGGCGGCGTGGTCGTGCTGGTGCGGCCGGGCCAGGCCGAGGATGCCGTGGAGACCATCGAGGCGTACCGCAAGAGTCCGACCACCGACGCGGACGAGGCGGTCAGCGAGGAACCGGCGTAGCGGTGACCGTTTTGCCGTCGAGGAAGAACGAGACGGCGCCGGCGAGGTCGGTGCGATAGGTTCGAATCTGCGCGTCGGCGTAGCGCTGCATCACGTCCGGGCGCGGATGGTGGAAGGAGTTGTAGAATCCGACCGACACCACCGCGAAGCGCGGCTTGACTGCGGCCAGAAACTCCGGCGTGCTGGAGGTCGCGCTGCCGTGATGTCCTACCTTGAGCAGATCCGCCTGCGGAGATTCATCGACCAGCAGCTTTTCGATTCGCTTGTGCGAGTCGCCAACCAGCAGGGCTGAGGTTTCGCCGAACTGCACGTGCAGGACCAGCGATTCGTCGTCCTGTGCCGGATCGCGGGCAGGCATTCCCGAAACGGGATTCAGCACTCGCAGGTGGAGGCCGCCGTAGTCAAAGTTATCCCCAAACTTTAGTGCTATTTGTTCCACGTGGAACAAATTGGCTGTCTGGGCTAATTCCCGAAACGGCAAAGTCGGCGACTCCACGCCGTACCACAGCTCGCGCGGCTGAAAGTTGGCGATGATGCTTCGCATGCCGCCGATGTGGTCGGTATGAGCGTGCGAAACGGCGACGGCGTCGAGCCGGCGAATCCCGCGCGACCAAAGGTAGGGCGACACGACTTCCTCTCCCACGTCGAACTCGGAGCGCGAGTTTTCGACCGCGCCGCCGGAATCCAGCAGCAGCGTCTTGCCGTCAGGCGTGATCAGCAGCAGAGAATCGCCCTGGCCGACATCGATGGCCGTGACCTCGAAGATGCCGGGGCGCCATTGCGGTTTTGGCGGGAAGAGCACAATCCACGCCGCCGACGCCAGCAGCCCTCCGATCCCCATTGCAGCGAACAGCATTCGCCGCCGCGCCAAAAGGAGAGCAAGACCAAACGCTGCGGCAGCCGCGAAGCAAACAATCAGCCCCGGCGTCGGCACTCGCACATCCGAGATGCGCATGTGGCCGATGATGCGAATGGTGCCGGTCAACGTGTCGAGTGCATACACGCTCATGATCGCCGGAACGTAGGCCATCCAAGTCGAAACATACGACAGCGCCACCGCCACAACGGCGGCTGGTAGAAGAACCTCCGCAATCGGAATCACCAATGCGTTAGCCGGCAAAGCCATGGTGGTGGCGCGATGGAAGTACCACGCCATCGGCAGGGCCAGGGCAATCTGGATGACGGTAGAAATGAACACCAGTTCCGCGGCGCCAAGAAGGAAGCCTGCGCCGCCTACGACCACAACGTTCGCGACCCGCGATCCGGCAAATTGTCCAAGCTGCTCACGAACCAATCGCAGGTCGACGCGGAACTGCGCCGCACGCGTCGGCAAAGAAAAATCGAAAGTCGGCGAGTCCAGGTTCTTCAGTGCTCGCTGCAATGGATAAATCGTGCGACGCAAAATCGGTACGGCAATTCCGGCGACCGCGATCACGGAAAGGAACGTGAGCTGAAAGCTGGCTTCGAACAAAGTTCGTGGACTGACCAGCAAAATACCCAGCGCCGCAATGCCCAGACCGTTGAGCGCCGCGCGATCGCGGAAGAGCAATCGAGTGAGAAGGTAAATGTTCAGCGTGATGGTCGCGCGCACAATCGGCGATCCAAGATCGGCCAGGAATGCGTAGCCCCACGACAATAGGATGGTAGTAATGGTCGCCCATGTCTCGCCCATCGGCAACCTGCGCAACATCCAGAAGGCGGCAAACGCGAGGATGCCGACGTTAATACCCGACACCACAAGAATGTGGTAGGTGCCGGTGCGCTGAAAATCGGTCTTGATGTCGCGGCCGAAAAAGGCGCGGCCGCCGATCAGCATCGCCTGCATCAGCGCGCCGCGCTCGCCGGGCCAGAGTTGCATTATGTGCGCCAGCACGCTGCGCCGTGCTGCGCTTCGCCATAGTCCGATGCGGCTTCCCACGAATCCCGGCAGCACCTCGACGCCGCTGGCGCGCGCAGAACCAGTCATCCGGATTCCCTGCGAAGCGAGATAGGCGGCCATGTCCGTCGCGCCGGGATTTCTATAGTTGCGAGGCATGCGCAGCTTCGCGGTAAAGTGCAGGCGCTGCCCATAGGTGTACACGCGCAGCGGCGATTCACCCCCGGACTCGCGGGCTTCGTCTTCCTCCGTTTGCTTGCTGTAGATGGTCAGCCGAATGCCGACGGCCACGTCGAGCGTGCGATCACCTTGCTGAAGCCGCTCCGTCTTAACATCAACGGATTCCTGCTTGCCGCCATAGTGACCGTCGCGCACCAGTCCTTCGCGAATGACATAGCCGGTGACCTCCACTTGATTTTGACCAGTGGCGAACGGCTGGAGAGTTTGCGAAATAGAAGGTTGCGCAGCGTCGCGTGCCTGAAGATAGAAGCTGCCGAGCGGTACAACTCCCAGCAGGGCTAGAGCAAATGCAATTCGTGGAGAGCGGCGATAGAGAAATGCTGCGCCTCCGATCGCCACGAGGAATGCGACTAACCAGGCAAGTGGAGAACGCCAGAAATAATTGGCGGCGATGATTCCGCCGGAAAATGCGAGGGCTATAAGAAAAATGGGCTCCTGGCCGCCGCAGTAGAGTTTCGCTCCCGCGGACGCAGGTGCTTTAACAACGTTCGTCGAAACTGAGGTTGTCGCCACGGCCACTTGTGCCAGTCGCGCTACCTCAGATACCTGGGAGGGTTAGAGTCTGTCTGTGTGGGCTCTGCTGGTATTCTCCGCTTTCTTATAGAAATTGTCATTAGGAGATGGCCTTAGCCATCGAGGGATCTGCTGTTTCATTCCCAGCGAAGTGCCTGGTGAAAAGCAGATCCCTCAGTCGCGCTCGGTCGCATGGCTCCTTCGCTCTCCTTCGTGATGACAATGCATAGAGAATGTCCAATCCGGCGCGGCTGAAGCCGCGCCCCTTCAAAGCAACCTGCCAACCGAACCACACCACGGACTACAAGCGGTCCAGGTCCTCCGCGCCAAGCGCAGGAGCCCAGGGCCAAACTTCATATTGTGCGAGTCCGAACCGGGTATACGGATCGTTGTCGCGAATGCTGTCCAGCGTCGCTTGAGCTTCGTCATCGGGGACCCGCAGCAGGAAAGCGCCTCCGTTGCGCGGCACCAGTGGCCCCGAAGCAATCAGCAATCCTTCCTGCTTCAGGCCCTGGCAATAAGCCCGGTGCGCGTCAATGTGCTTCAGCACTTCTTCCAGCGGTTTGCGATAGCGAAGGATGGCAAGCGCGTACATGCAGCCTCTTTCTTCCGGCGCCCAGACTCGGCGCATCGTTCCGGCGAGGGTCGTCGAGCTAGCGCACTAAGTGCAGGACGGTTTCCATGTGGAAGGTTTGCGGAAACATGTCCACCAGGTGCACGTGCTCGACCCGAAAATTAAATTCTAGCAGGATGTACAAGTCGCGGGAGAGGGTTGCCGGATCACATGAGACGTACGTCACACGAGGCACGGTCATACGACCCAACGCCCGGGCAGTCTTTTTGCCCAGCCCGGAGCGAGGCGGATCGACGACAACCAGATCGGGCGCAAGTTTGGTTGCGCGTTCCGCGAGAAATTTCTCTGTCGTGGCGCGAATGCATTTCACATTGGGCGGCACGTTGTGGCAGAGATCGGCGAAAGAGTGGGGAGAGGGTTCAACCGCCAGCACGGTATCGAAGTTCCGGGCCAGTTGCGCGGTGAAGAGTCCCGCGCCGGCGTAAAGATCGAGAGCGCCGCGTCCTTTCGTCTCACCGATAACGATTTTGACCAGCTCGCCGGCCAAAAAGCGGTTGGTCTGAAAAAACGAGCCGCCGCTGACGCGATAATCATGTCCCACTGCGTGGTACATCAGCCAGTCATCGCCGATCGCCTGCGAGGCTTCAGGGTGGACCGCAGTGAGTGGTGCGCGTTGTCGGCTTTCATCCTCGAACGCGGAGGTGGGGAAGATAACGACTCCGCCGACCTGCGGCAATTCGCCATGCAGCGCAGCGGCAAAGGGCTGGAACTGTTTAGGCAAGTTCCAAGGTTGGTGTGTCCGGGTAGAGCGGGCCTTCAGGCCCGCGTCCCCGGCATGAAAGGAAATCGCCTCCGCCGCTGAGGTCTTTGACCTCAGCGGCGGAGGCAAAACAGGGGCGCGATCGCGAACGCGGGCCTGAAGGCCCGCTCTACCCGAGCAACTTTCGTCCGGTCTCACATACGCCTCGACCAGCAGCCTCGTGTCGTCATCATTGGCGAAGAATTGCACGCCATGCAGAGAGTTGGGGACTGCGCCGTCGCGTCCCAGTTTCCATACCGCGGCAATTGCCTGATTGATGAGCGGGGAGCTGATGGGACAATTCTCCACCGGAAGCACATCGTGGGAGTTGTGCCAATAGTAGCCAATCGCAAAATCCGGCACGTGCCGCACCCGCATGCGGGTGCGGTTGCGGTAATGCCACGGCTCGGCCGCGTGAAGCTGAATTTCCTGCGCGAGTTCAAGCTTGGCGGTGCGGCGCAGGGTCTCACGCAGGATGTCTGCCTTGTACCGCAACTGCGCGTCGTAGTTGATGTGCTGGTAATGACATCCACCGCAGCCTCCGAAGTAAGGACACTCCGGCTCGATGCGCTCCGGTGAAGCAGTCAGCAATTTGTCAAGCTTGGCGCGAACGAAGCCGGGGCGGGTCTCGACCGGCGAGGCTTCGACCTGTTCGCCGGGGATTACAAATGGCACAAAGGCAGTTTTGCCGCGGCCGTGCGCGTCCACTGGCAACCGCGCCAGCCCGTCACCGCCGTAAACCAGCTTTTCGATTTGCAAGATCAAGCCTAACCTCAAAGAAAACTAACCACGGATTTTCACGGATGAACACGGATCCATTAGGACGTATCTCACTAATCGCTCCGGGTTGTATCAGGGCACGACTTTTAGTCGTGCCGAACAGGACGTTACGAAGGATCAGGACTTTAGCCCCTGCCGAATCCGTACCTCAGGGGCTAAAGCCCGGGCTCTTTGACGACCGAGTTGCGGCACGGCTGAAGCCGTGCCCTGATACAAAACAGTTCATGAGATAGACCTAGGTTCTAATTGTATTTTTCCAGCGCACAGCCTCAGCCGTTCACTACTCCTGACCCGCGGCTGAAGCATGCCCATTCCGCGTTGAGATTGCTAAGCGCGGATTTTCGCCGCTAAACACGGATTTTGGTGACTCTTCTATTTCTGTCGATAGCAGTCGTACATCTGAGACAGACTGAAGACAAGGGAAAACAAATAAATAAAAAATCCGCGTTCATCCGCGTGAATCCGCGGTCCTAGATTTCTTGCTGAAGCTTCGACCTCCGCCGGAAGTCGCGCCAGCCCGTCGCCGCCATACACCAGCTTTTCGATTTGGAATATCAAGAACAGTACCCCTTCATTTGTCGCCCTGGCCCTCTAGCAACTCGATCAGGACAGCGGGAGTGACGATGAGGGTTGATTTGTGGCGCTTCAGGCGGAGAAGCGGTTTGTCGCCGGTAACAAGCAACTGGGCCTGTCCGACTTCGGCGAGCGCAAGGAGGTAATTGTCGTCGGGATCGGGAGAAAGATCGAGTGTTGGCAGGTTTTCCACGACGATAGCCACGTCCCGGAGCCGGTTGACAAGTCGTCCGGCGAGTGCGGGAAGGAGCCGAGCACGGATTTTGGGGTAACACGTCACGCGCACGATTTCTTCGATTTGCTCGGCGGCGGTGACGACAGCTATTTTACGGTCGCGCCAAAGAGTGAGAATCTGGGCAGACGTGGAGGATGGCGACATCAGGGCCGTGAGGAGCACGTTGGTGTCAAGCACGACCCGCATCCCTTATCGTCCGGTGCGACGCTTCTCTTTGCGGACGCTTTCGACGGCCTCAGCGAGCATTTTCTGGAGCTTGTCGGCGGGAACGTCGGCGAAGGCTTCGCGGACCTCATTGACGGTCTGACTGAACAAGCGCCACTTGACGGCGTCCTCAATGAACTTCGAGAGCGCGCCCTTCTTGAGGCCCTGGGCGCCAAGATAAGAGCGGAGGGCCAGATCGGTGTCCTTTGACCAAGTGATGGTCAGACGGGTGATTCCAGGATCGGACATACCGTTCCTCGTCATATAATCGTATATCCGCTTATTAGTATAAGCGATTAAAACGCATTCCGACGGGTGCCCCACCCAACCTTCTTTTGGTTGGGTGGGATAAAGGCAAAATCCTAATCTCCCACTCATTCGCAAAAGCAGCGAATGAGTGGGCACCCTGCGCT
>Ga0209039_10001005_pt1 | contig 27476 bp, 21 predicted proteins | sample BogFormECP12_OM1_FD_188238 | JGI IMG/M metagenome (GOLD analysis project Ga0209039, IMG submission 188238) | Bog forest soil microbial communities from Calvert Island, British Columbia, Canada - ECP12_OM1 (SPAdes) (version 2) | ecosystem: Environmental > Aquatic > Freshwater > Wetlands > Bog ... | reverse complement strand
TTCCGGCGCAAGCTGGCGCAGCGCGCCGCTTCGCTCGATTTTAGGTTCTACAACTCGTCACACAAGTTTCCCCGCACGTCGATCCCACATATTAGGAAGTGGGTTGAGAAGCACCTGTAGGCAGATCGTTCCGTCATGGGCTCTGGGTATCTTGCGCCCCTGTAGCACACGAATGAACTCTATAGGCTGTGAGGCGGTCAGTCTTGCTGGCTGAGCTACCGCTCTGCACCAGCCGGCCCGCCCGCCGCAGTTCGTCGCCTAACCCAAATGGCGATGCCTATCGTCAGGAGTGGCGTCACGAGGGCAGAGACCCAGAAGAGCGCCATTCCGAGCACGCAACTCCCGAGCAAACTTGCCGAAACGATGATGGCAATTTCTTTCAGCGTTACGCGTCCCTTTAATACGAGGTAGTAGCGATGAGGCCAGTCGGTATCCCGAATTCCGCACCCACAATACCACCCTCAAGGCACGCCAAAAAGAACCGGCCTTCTCCGAAACCGTACCCCCGCACGCCGAAACTGATGAAATGCTGTACGGCGCCAATGACAAAGCCCGCTGCGACGGATCCTGCCAGAACCGTGATAAACTCAATCAGTTTCCTGATGATCCTCATTCGACAAGTCCCCCGCGGCTATTTTGACATCAACCGTTGGAGCAGATAGAATGGGTTTGAAGATGAGCAAATGCATCAACGTCGCTCTGTCCGAGGACACGGTCCGTGCCATCGATCGGATGGTGAAACCACGCGACCGCAGCCGCTTCATTCAGCGCGCCGTCCAGGCCTATGTCGCGAGCGCAAGCTCCGAAAGCTTGCAGGAACAGCTTAAACAAGCGGCCCTTCGAGATCGTGATCTGGACCTGGAAATCGCCAACGACTGGTTTGCGGTGGACCAAGAACAATGGCAAAAACTCGGCAACCAGGAAAAACGATCCCGTTCAGCTACCCGAAGCGAGGCGAGATCTACCTCACGGCGCTTGACCCGACCGTAGGCCATGAAATTCGCAAGACGAGGCCTGCCCTCGTCATCCAGAACGACACGTTGAACCGCTACAGTGGAACCACCCTCGTGGCGCCGATTACATCCAAAGTTCGCCTGCCTCTTTCTCCTGTCCATGTACTGCTTCAGGCCAACGCGTCAACCGGTCTTGAAGTTCCATCCGTAGCAGTCCTCACCCAAATCCGAACTGCTGATCACCGGCGCCTGATAAAGAGGCTCGGCCAAGTTGACGCCTCGACGTTGGCTCAAGTTGATCAAGCCATCCAGATCGCACTGGGCGTGATCGCCGCTCCTCCATCCTCGTCGCCCTAATCGCCCTTCTCAGCCCGGCCTTAATTATTCCCAGCGGAAATCATAGCGCCAGATCTCGCTCACCAACGGCCCCGCAACTTGCTGGCCAAAGAACAGATGGTCGGGGTGGACGCGGTAGGCTTCGAGGGCCGCGTCGTCCTCGAAGTCCATCACCAGGGCCATCGAGTAGCCGTTTTCAGCGGGCTCGATGTTCCTGCCGGCGCGCAGCTTCTTTACGCCCGGCAACAAGGGCAACCGCCGCCGCGCTTCGTCGATCAACCGACTTTCATCCGCACCTGTAAATCCTGGCTTCATCCGGTAAAAAACGACGTGGCAGATCATGGAGCCTCTAGACTAGACTACTAGATCGGGAGCGATTCACCATCATAAAGCAGTTGAAGGTCAAAGGTCGAAGGTCGAAAGCGAAAGAAAAGACGTCGCCAACTGCAGCATTACGGTTTATCGAAGGCTCGGAGTTTTGGTACCATTGAAAGCGATGTATGACGAAACTGTGACCGTGGTCGAAAACCGGCCTCTCACCGGCGGTCACTTTGTCTTGAGTCTCTATTCCCCGCGCCAGGCGCAGGCAACGCGCCCCGGGCAGTTCGCGATGGTGCGGCTGCTCGGCCGTTCTGACGTGCTGCTGCGCCGGCCGATGAGCATCTACGACGTCTCTCCCGGCGTAGCGCCAAGCATCGTCCAACTGCTTTACAAGATGGTGGGACGCGGCACACGGTTGATGGCGGAGCTGAAGCCTGGCGGTCGGGTAGGCCTGCTGGCGCCGCTGGGTCACGGGTTCTTTGAGGAAGAGTACCTCGACCGCGCCAGAGCGGCGGATGAGATTCTCCACGTCGCCGGCGGCATCGGTATCGCCGCGCTGCTCCTGCCGGCGCGCCAACTGGCCGCTGCCGGCTTCCATCAGCGGCTGTTTTTCGGAGGGCGGACCCAGGACGATCTGGTGGGCGTGGATGCGTTTGCTCCCTCCGTGAGCGAGATCGTGCTGGCGACAGAAGACGGCTCTCGCGGGCACTGGGGTTACGTGACCCGGCCACTCGAAGCGCACTTGGCCGGGAGCAGCGGTAGGAAGTTTCTGATGATGGCCTGCGGACCCTGGGCCATGCTCGAAGCCTCGGTGAAACTGGCCAAAAGATACGGGCACCATTGCCTCGTCTCCATGGAAAACAGAATGGGGTGTGGATTGGGCGTGTGCCTGGGCTGCTGCATTCAGGTCGAGGGAACGGGTCATGGAACGTATGAGCGGGTCTGCACGGAAGGACCGGTGTTTTGGGCAGAGAAAGTGGTTTGGGGAGGCGAGGCCCTACCGAAGACTTGAGGAAAATCAAAGGGCAAAAGTGAGGACCGTTTACAGGGCCGACGGCTGACTAAAAACCCAAAAGAGGATGAACCCCAAATTCAAAAGCATTTTGGATGCTGAAATGTCCCATAATTCTAATCCATGGCTCTCGTTGCCTCCTAACCCGCCCTGTGTAACCCCTTCCGACCGTCAAGCAATCTTCGCTTGGAATGAGCTGCACGACGATGATGATTACACGGTTCAAGTTAACATGCTGCCCGAACCCTTCATCGGATTACCTGAAGCTCCGGTGGTACTTTTGAACCTTAACCCGGGGTTCGGCCCTGGAGATCTCGAGGTTCACCAACGTGATGGATTTAGGAACGTGCTGCACCAAAACCTCGTCCACGGTCCGTTGGAATATCCGTTTTACTTTCTTGATCCTACTCTCGCAGAGACGCCGGGTGCCAGGTGGTGGGCTGGTAAACTCAGATGGCTTCTGGAACAGTTTGAGCCGAAGGAACTGGCGCGCTCTATCTTCTGCGTAGAGTATTTCCCATACCACTCACGCCGCTTTCGTGGCGCAAGAAGGTTGAGGTTGGATTCTCAGCAATATGGATTTGAATTGGTTCGCCGGGCCGTCGCCAGGGGAGCCGTGGTTGTGGTCATGCGCTCTGGAACGCGATGGATAAAGGAAGTTCCACAGCTTGGCGGCTACGCCCAAGCCTGGACACTCCACACCCCAAAAAACGTCGTACTTTCTCCCGGCAACTTTGACGCGGGCGGATTTGACGCGGTTGTTTCGGCTATTCGCAAACACCTTGGCGGCGCCGCAAAACTGAGGGTGAAAGGCCCGATGCCTGAGGACAACGGACAACACACAACGGACAACGGACAGCCGAACCTGGCCACGGAGATTGCCGGCGTACATTTTGACAACCCGGTCCTTACCGCCAGCGGGACCTTTGGCTACGGCCGCGAGTTCGCCGACCTGATCGATCTCAATCAACTGGGCGGGATCGTAGTCAAGGGCATCTCGGCGGAGCCGATGGCGGGTAATCCCTCCCCGCGCATCTACGAGACCGACTCCGGCATGTTGAACGCCATCGGCCTCCAGAACGTGGGCGCGGGGAGGTTCCTGGAGGAGAAACTTCCCTTCCTGCGCACGCTACGCACCCGCTGCATCGTCAACGTCTTTGGCTACTCCACGGAGGACTATGTCCGCGCCATCGAGATCCTCAACCACGGCGACGGCATCGACGCCTACGAGCTCAACATCTCCTGCCCCAACACGCGCTGCGGCGGCATGGTCTACGGCAGCGACCTCAAGCTGACCGAGGAGGTAGTGGCGGCGTCGAAGCGGGCGGCGCGCTTTCCCCTGTTCGTGAAACTCTCGCCCAACGTGACGGACATCACGGCCTTCGCCAGGGCGGCGGAGGCGGCAGGGGCGGACGCGCTCTCGCTGGTGAATACGTTCGTGGGCATGGCGATCGATGTCGAGAGCCGGACGCCTCGCGTTTCCAACATCACCGCTGGGCTCTCGGGGCCGGCCATCAAGCCGGTGGCACTCCGCATGGTCTATCAGTGTGTGCGCGCGGTGAGGATTCCGGTCATCGGCATGGGCGGGATCGCGGGCGCCGAAGACGCGCTCGAATACCTGATCGCAGGCGCCCAGGCCGTCCAGATTGGCACGGCGAACTTCTACGCGCCCGACACCGCCCTGCGCGTGATCGAGGGAATCCGCGAGTATTGTAGACGCAAGCGGCTTCAACTTTCGGAGGTCATCGGCAGCCTGAAGGTGCCGGACTAACTCTGTCGTTCAAAGCACTCGGGCGCCACTGAGAACAGTGGCCGGCGAAGAGTGATCAGTGGAGGGGGGCCGGTCCATCGATTCGTTGGAGCCCGTCTCCAAACATTGCCGGGGGTTCTTCCTACAGATCAATGCCCGGCTGACAAGCGAACCAATTCGCTACCACCAGCAACTGCCCACGACGTCCCTTATGAATGGAGGTGAACGTGCTGCGTTGACAGAGGCCGCCGAAAACGCCAAGCCTCAGAAAAGGCGAGGTTGAGCGTAATGAAGGCCGATGCTGATGAAACAAGAGCGGTTAACAGGGATAAACGGCTGGAAGGTCAGCATAAGCGTGAGGAATTACCGCTGTTAAAAAGCCTGCGCCGCTGGAAGACTGGGCCGACAGTGACGCTCGACCGGCACGGTGCCGCTGCTTCGGCGAGCGCCATGCTCGGCTCAGCGGAACTGACGGCATGAAGACGGCATCCAATCAGACGACGGCGGCCGGGCGTAGGCTTGCGCGAGGTTCGGAAATGCTTGGATTGACACTGCTTAGGAATGCTGATAAGCTGAGTAGGTCGTTTTGAGAAGAACCTTTCCATCTCTCGGGTTCCGGGGTTGGTCTCTTGTGGCGCTGTTCGTGCTTGCCTCGTCCGGGTGCGCCATAAAGCAAACCACAGTCATCCAACCTTTCGCCGTGCCAGCCCCGCCGCGCGAAGCAACTCTTGAAGAATTGATCGCCAACCTCAACTCGCAGGCTGATGACGTCCGCACGCTTCAGGCGAAGGTCGATCTCGAAACCACGACGGGCTCTGTCTATTCAGGGGTCATCAACGAATACCACGACGTGCAAGGCTACATCCTGATCCAAAAGCCGGACCTGATCCGTATCATTGGCCAGGTTCCGATAGTGGGAACGAACATCTTTGACATGGTATCGGATGCCGATGAGTTTCAGTTGTACATTCCGTCGAAGGCGAAGTTCATTATCGGCAAGACGTCGTTGCATCGCGACTCGGAGAACAAGCTGGAGAACTTGAGGCCCCAGCACATCCTTGACGCGATGCTCGTACCGCCGATTTCGCCCCAGGATCACTGCTATCTGGAAGAGGCAGAATCGGAAGCGACGAAGAAGGACGAGCACCGCTATTACATCGTGACGGTACTCGGTATTGAGCCCACCGGGGCCGTCGAGTTGAAGCGCAAGGTCTGGTTCGACCGCTCGGACCTGGAGATGGCTCGATTGCAACTCTACGAGTCAGGCGGCCGCCACGTCGAGGACGTTCAGTATTCTGATTATCAAAACTTCGGAGGTACCCGCTATCCGACGCGCCTTTTGGTGAAGCGTCCGGTCGAGGACTACCAATTGGCAATCACGATCGCGAACGTCCCTACCATGAACCAGCCCATCGACCCGGCCAAGTTCACTCTTCAGAGGCCCGCCGGCGTTGAACTGGTGGACCTGGACGCAGAGCCCTCGAAGTCATCTGTCGGAGCAGCACCGGCTCGGCAGATGGGAGGTAAGCCCGTTGATCAATAAGATGATCCTGGCCAATGTGCTGCACCGGCCGGTGCGGACCGCCATCGCCATCCTGGCGGTTGCCATCGAAGTCACGATGGTGCTGATCGTGGTCGGCTTGACCAGCGGGATGCGAAATGAGACGGCCAAGCGAGTGGAAGGCATCGGCGCCGATATTCTGGTCCAGCCACCCGGAGCTTCGATGTTCCTTGGCCTCGGGTCAGCCCCTATGCCCGTCAAGACCGGCGATGTGATCGCCGGATTCGATCACGTTCTTGCGGTGACTCCGGTCCTGATCCAGCCCGGCTCCACCGGCGGCTTTAACCTGGTTTGGGGCATTGATATGCCCAGTTGGGACCGGGTCACCGGCGGCTTTGTCTACCACGGCATCGGCGGCCCCTTTACCGGCCCTTACGACTTGATCGTGGACGACTGGAACGCGAAGGCCAACCACCTCAAAGTGGGCGACACCGTCAACCTGCTGAACCACGATTTTCGTTTGGTCGGCATCGTGGAGCACGGCAAAGGCGCCCGCATGTTCATTCCTCTTCAGACCGCCCAGGACCTGGCGGCGTCGGAGAATCACGCTAACGTGTTTTGGGTGAAGTGTACGGACCCGGGCTACACCGATGACGTTTTGAAGTCAATCCGCGCCTTGCTTCCCAACAACCAAGTCCTCTCGGTGCGGGAATACTATACGATGATGACCTCCAACAATATTCCGGCGCTGAACGCGTTCATCGCGGCGTTGGTGGGCGTGGCGGTGGCAATCGGCTTCCTGGTTATTCTGCTGACGATGTACACCACGATCACCGAACGAACACGGGAGATCGGCATTTTGAAGTCGCTGGGCGCCTCAAAAGGGTATATTATTAGGGCGATCCTTCGGGAGGCAGGTCTGCTGTGCGTGGTCGGCATCGCAGCAGGTTGCCTCGATACGCTGATCGCAAGGAAGATACTGATTGCGTCTTTTCCGACCCTCAGTGTGGATCTGACCGCCGACTGGGCGATGCGAGCTGCGGTGCTGGCGCTGCTGGGGACTCTGATCGGGGCTTTCTATCCAGCCCTCCGGGCGGCGCAGCTTGACCCGGTGGACGCTTTATCATATGAATAGCACGCAGACACATGTGGTGGAGTTCCCGGTTTCGGGGTTGAGGACCGGCTACCCGCATTCGGCGGCCGCTACTATGGAACCTATCATCCAGACCGAGAACCTGAGGAAGATCTACAGGGTTGGCAAGGTCGATGTTCATGCCCTGCGTGGGGTCGATCTGACAGTGCAGACAGGAGAGTTTATCGCCATCGTCGGACCCTCCGGTTGCGGCAAGTCGACCCTTCTTCATATCCTCGGAGGGTTGACGGGGCCCACCACCGGCAAGGTGCTGGTGGACGGAAACGATTTTCTCAACATGTCCGACGCCGACCGCACCCGGTTCCGCCGGCACAAGATCGGTTTCGTTTTCCAGCGCTTCAACCTGCTCCCGACGCTCTCGGCGCGGGACAACATCGCCCTCGCCCAAGATATTCAAGGCAACGGTTTCAACCCTCACCGCTTTGACGCGGCGGTGGAAACGCTGGGCATCCGGGAGAAGCTGAACGCGAGGCCTTACGCCTTGTCCGGCGGCGAGCAGCAGCGAGTGGCCATCGCGCGCGCGGTGGTCTGCGAACCCAAGATCCTGCTAGCCGACGAGCCTACAGGAAACCTTGATACCGAGAATTCCCAGCTCGTCCTCAACATGCTGCGGGCGCTGAACCGCTCCTTCCGGCAGACGATCCTCATGATCACGCACAACCCGGAGGCGGCCGCGGTGGCGGACCGTATCGTGCGCATGCGGGACGGACGGATCATTCTCGAGTGACGTCATCGGGTGATTGTGTGATTGCGTGATTGAAGAAGTTGAAAGTCGAAAGTTGAAAGTCGGAAGAGGCGCGCTTTACTTTTGACTTTTGACTTCTTCAATCACAGAATCACCCAATCGCCCGAATCACACAATGTCATGGCTCAGAGCACCGATTTCGAAGCGGAGTCCGTTCCGCGCGCCGCCCGGTCAGGCGAGGAAGGCACGTCTGAGGGCGCCTGGAAGAAGTTCAAGCACGTCTGCGCTCGCTCCGTCCTCTGGACTTACCCAAGGGGAAGCTGGCAGTACGACATTCTTTGCTTGCTCATCCTTCTTTTCATCTTCCTGCCGTCCCACTCATTTTTCCAGGACGGCCCGCGACTCGAGCTGACTGATCTGCGCCACCGGCAAGGGTTCGTGGAGATGGGCCGCACCAAAGAAGGGCGCACCTATCAGATCGATGCACGACTGGTGGAATCCCTGGAAGGACTTCCTCCCGAGGACGCTATTCGCGAGGTTCTGCGCCAGCGAATCAAGGGCCCGGTCGCCGTGAAATCGATCATAAAGATCGTTGACAAGGACAACGTCGTCCTCGGTTACACCGTCATAGTCGCGAACCCCGAAACCAAGGGCGCAGGAGGGTCTCCGTAACTTGCCTGCGTCGGGCAGCGTCCATAGGTTGCAGGGGAGTTGGCTGGGAGCGCGGGCGTCGCGTCAGCTCTCTGAGACGTAGCGGGCTAATGGTTGCGAGTGGCTGGAACGAGCTTGCATTGTTTGCTTTTCTCTGGCCCGTCAATGATCACCCGCGACGAAGGGATGTGACCGCTTGGGAAGTCGATCGTTGTACCGCGTTGTGGGGTTCGGGCTGATTGCGGCAGTGCTGGCCAGCATCTCGTCTCCGGCCGGGGCGGAGCCACCGCCCCGAAAGCGGCGCTTTCCGCCCGACCTCGCTGAAATCGTCAAACACATGGACGAGGCCGCCAGTCGCCTCAATACCCTTTCGGCCGATCTCGAGTACACGAAGTTCACAGCGGTGGTCAGCGATAAGTCCACACAGCAAGGCCAGTTCTTTTTTCACAAGGGCAAGCCCCCCGAAGTCAAGATCGAGTTCAAGAACCCCGACGCCCGCACAATTCTGGTGAAGAAGAATGAGGCACAAATGTACCTGCCCAAGACCAACCAGATTCAGGTCTACGAGCTGGGGCAGCGTGGCGAATTACTGCAACAGTTTCTCCTCCTGGGTTTCGGGTCCGAGGTCGCCAAACTGAAAAAGGACTATGGCATCAAGCTGATCGGCGAAGAGGACCTCAGCGGCGACACCACCGCCGTGCTCGAATTGACTCCGCTCCAGGGCAGCGTTGCCAGTAAACTCACCAAGGTGCAGCTCTGGATCAGCGAAGAATCATGGCTGCCCGTGCAGCAGAAGTTCTTCGAGCCCGGTGACGACTACGCGATCGCGAGATATTCCTCCGTTCGCGTCAATCGTCATCTCGATTCGGGTACTTTCGAGATCAACGCCCCGGGCGCCAAGCGGGTCAAAATGCAATGATCCCAGGACGTCTTCTTTTCTGCAGGTTAACCCTCACATTCCCCTCTGGCCCCGCGTTTTTCCCACTTCGACTTTTTCCTGTTGCGCGTGGGCTAGTTCCAGGCTACCTTAACTGCTCAGTAAGCTGGGTTGAGGTACGGAGTCGAATTGTCTTGGGGGGTCTAGAGTGAAGGCGATACCCTTTGCACGCGCTGCCCGCATGATCGCCAGAGGAACCTGGAGCTTCTGCACTGATCGCCCGCTGGTGGTGTCGTTTGAGCTGACGCATTCCTGTACCGCGGACTGTCAGCACTGCGACAAGGGCGGCATCAAGCCGGAGCCGGCAGGCCTCCTGTGCGCGGCGGATTACCAGCGGCTGCGCACCGAACTCAAGCCGATCATGGTGCAGTTGTCGGGTGGCGAACCTCTGCTCCGCAAGGACCTGGAAGACGTGGTGCGCGCCGTGAAGGAACCTAACGGCCTGCCCTACACCATCCTGGTAACCAATGGACGGCTGTTGACGAAAGAGAAGTACCTCCAACTACGGGCGCTCGGCGTCAACCAGTTCTCGATTTCGCTCGATTTCCCTGACGAGCGCCACGACGAGTTTCGACGCTCGCCTGGCCTTTACACGCATCTCTCGCACTTGGTACCGTCGCTTGCCGCGCACGGGTATGACGATGTCGCCTTGAACACGGCCATCACGCGGGACAATCTGCCCGCTTTGCTCGATATCTACCAGCGCGCCAGGCAGTGGGGTGTGAATCTCTCCTACAGCGCCTACACGCCGCTACGCACCGGCAACATGGAGCACTACATCCGCTCGACCGAAGATTTGAGCCTGCTCCGCCGGACGCTGGATGAGTTGCTCGCGCTCAAGGCCGGCAACGGCCGGATCGCCAACTCCCCGTGGACTCTTTCCGGCATTCACGACTTCTTCCTGCACGGGTCGGTGCCCGGTTGCAAGGCGGGCCGGCGCTTCCTGGTGGTGACGCCCACCGGCGGCCTGCGCGCCTGCTCGATGTTCGAGCAGACCTACAAGTCGCACCAGGAAATCCTGGAGAAGTGGGTTCCGGAGAATAAGTGCGGCGGCTGTTACGTGTCCATTCGCTCGTACCTCGACGCTTCCTACTGGACGCTGCTGAAGGATAACATCTCCAGCCGCGTCCTTGCGCGCCACGGGCACGCCGCCGAGTGTTGAAGAATTGCCGATTGACGAGTGCTGATTGACGATTGAAAAACAGCTCTCAGCTATCAGCGGTCAGCTCTCAGGCACGAAAACCCGGTTCTTGCTGATAGCTGACGGCTGATAGCTGATCGCTTTTTCAATCGTCAATCAGCACTCGTCAATCGGCAATTCTTCCGCAGAACTGTTGGGCCTCTCGATAACATGAACCTATTGTTCTCACTCGAGCGTAGCGCTCGAGCCGCAGACCGGCGAGTTCGCGAGTGGCTGATGATCGCGCACGGCCTCCTCTCGCATCGGCATCCCGTGCTCGCTCACATCGTCCCCATTCGCCGCTGCAACCTCGCGTGCACCTACTGCAACGAGTTCGATGACTTCTCAAAGCCGGTTCCAACCCAGGAGATGCTCTCCCGCATCGACCGCCTGGCCGGTCTGGGCACGGCCATCATCACCATCAGCGGGGGCGAGCCCCTGCTTCATCCGGAGCTGGATACGATCATCCGGCGTATCCGCGAGCGCCGCATGATCGCCGGGATGATCACTAACGGTTACTTGCTGACTCCGGCCCGCATCGAGCACTTGAATCGTGCCGGCCTGGACCATCTCCAGATCAGCATCGACAACGTGCTGCCCGACGACATTTCCAAGAAAAGCCTGAAGGTACTGGACAAGAAGCTACAGATGCTCGCCCAACACGCCCTGTTCCACGTCAACCTCAACTCGGTGCTGGGCAGCAGCGTACGCCATCCGGAGGACGCCCTCAAGGTGGCGCAACGGGCGCACGCCCTGGGCTTCACCAGCACCGTCGGCATCATTCACGGGCGCGGCGGCCAACTCAAGCCCCTGGGCGAAACGCAGCAGAAGCTCTTTGACGAGATCATGGCGCTCGGCCGGCGCTCCTATTCGCGCTTCAACCGCAGCTTCCAGCAGGACATCGCTCACGGCCGCGCCCACGATTGGCGTTGCCGCGCCGGGGGCCGCTACCTCTACATCTGCGAGGACGGCCTTGTCCATTACTGCTCGCAGCAGCGCGGCTATCCCGGCATTCCGCTCGATCAGTACACGCACGCCCACCTCGAGCACGAGTACCAAACGCAGAAGGCCTGCGCCCCTCGCTGCACGGTATCCTGCGTGCACCAGATTTCCCTGCTCGATAACTGGCGCGACCCGCAGACCCTCCGCGCGTTCAAGCGGCCAGTGACGTCTCCCGCGCCTCTCGCGCCCGTGCCATCCATCAGCCCCGAAGTCGAGGGTGAAGGGTAAAGGGGAAGAAACGTGGCTAGTGGTTACTGGCCAGGAAGAAAGGCAGAGCATGTTTTCATAGGCACTTGTCGGCCCGACCGGACCAGAATCAAGGCTAACGGGTCAAACTGAGACAACAGGGACAAATGAGACAAATGAGACAATTCTTCGCTCTCCTCAAGCCCGCTCCGGCGCTTCCCCGGCGTCGCGATAGACCTCTTCCCGAATGATACGTTCGGTGGCTTCGTTCAGGTACTCATTGAGCGCCACCTGGAGCTCCAGGTACTCCGGCCAGAGCGTCCGCTCGATGAAGGACCGGGGAGCGCGCACCATTACCGTGGTGTGCCGCTGCCCGCGGTAACGAAACGGGTCCAAACCGTACCGACGGCACAACGCCATGAACAAGCGCCTCTGCCAGCTATCGGGCATGGTGAACCGCATTTCCACCGCCTGCTCGGTCTGTGCCAGGGCAGCAATAGCTTCCTTGACGCGCACGATGGCCGCCGCCGCGGCGTGCCGCTCGCCGACGGTTTTGGCGCCCTCGAACAAGGCCCAGATCTTGCGCAGTTTCTCGTGGAGTTTTTCTTCGGTGGTCATCGTTTGAGCGGGGCAGCCGCGCTTCTCGAGCCGGCCACAGCTCGGCGACTACCCTGAGGAACAGTGTAGCTTACATGCGTATGCGAGTCAAGGCCGAAGAATTGACGATTGCAGATTGCCGATTGACGATTGGAAAAGAAGAGCGGGCAAGCTGCGCAGCCCTCTCAGTAGGCCATCCACAACCATCAATGGGCTTGACTTCCAATCGTCAATTCTTCGTGAAGGGGGGCAACGGTGTGGTTACCGCCAGCCATTATTGAAGACAGGTGTTACCGTACATTAGATACGGGAACTCGTTGGAGTCGGAGCTATCAGCGCCCGGAGGGAGCGGCGCCGGCGGCGGCCGCGGGCGGCCTCATGATGGCCAACGGCACACGCGCGAAAGCCACCCGGTCGAGTGCCGGGACAATGACGTTCACCTGCATCTGGTAGCGCCCCACGGGGAATTGCGCCAACGGTATCTTCACGAAATAAGTGACCTTTCCCTCCGGCGACTTTTCCACCTTTCCGGTGAAAGGTCCGGCCTCCGAAATCTGAACGCCGCCACGGAAGAACAGGAGCGAAAACGAGGGCGGGACAGAGACTGCCACGGCCGGAGTAGACCCAGTGGGCGACTGGTCAGCCTTCGCAGCCGACTTCGGATAGTAAGATTCCAGATAGACGTAAAGGTCTTGGCTGGTTCGGAACACGCGCGTGACGCTGGGAAGAATGGCGTGGCTTCCGGCCTCCAGGGGATTGGTGTCGCCGCTCTGGGGGCGGCGCCGGCCGCGGTTGTCGGCGCTCTGGTCTCGCAACTGATTGGAGAGCACCACCGAGCTCAAGCCGAGGCCAGGCTGGTCCGTCGCCGGCAGGTTGAGGTTCTGCTCGAAGGTCCCGATCTTGCCACTGGCGTTCTCGCGGGCCACCACCTTGAGGTGATACTGACCTGGCGGCAGCACAAACCCGCCCTCATAGAGGATGTTGCCCGCTACCACCTGCTGGTAGGTCTCCGGGCTGAGCTTCACCGGCAGCGTGTCGCGCAGCGCCGCGATGGTCGCGCCGGCTTGGTTGGTAGCCCTCCAGGCGAAGTCGAACTCCGTCTGGTGGGCAGCCGATTTCTTCATGAACTCGATCGCGGACCCGGGTATTTTCGAGGACAGCACGACGTAGTACTTCCCGTCGGCCTGGCGGAAGTAGTCGGCGCCGACCGCCATCGGTAGATCGACGAATGGCGTGTCAAGGTCCATCGCCTGCTGGAGCTGCATTTCCTTGTCTTCGCGCGTAAACTGCCGGAAGTTCTTGGGAGCGAAGTATCCGGGCCGCGCCTGCAGTTTGACGCCCGGCCGGGCCACTTCCACCTTGATGCGCCGGAAGCGACCGTCGGACTTGGCGTTGGAGGGCGAGTAGCCTAGCAGGTAGTAAGTGGAGTTGTCTTCCTGAATGCGCTGGAAGGCGGTGCTGAAATCATTCAGGTCGTAAAAGGTGCGGCCGCCCGTATCGGCGGAGAGTGAAGCCAGCGTCTCGCGCGTATCCAGGAGCGAACTCACCTGGGAATTGACCGCCGATCCCGAATAGAGCGCGGCCGCCGCCGGGGCCGACGACGATGCATCGCCACCCGCCGGCAGCGCTACCAAGCCGCGGGCGTCCACCGTGTAGAGCGAAACGTTGGATTGATTGGCGGCATCCTCGGCGGCGCGCAGCTCCGCCTGGTTGTCGACACCCGTGCGTTGCAGGCCGCTGGAAAAATGAATCACCGACTTCCGTCCCGGCACGCCGCGCAGCATTTGGGAGAGGGACTCGATCGCCCCCAGTTTCTCGTCGGTATTAAAGATGTTGAATTCCGTCTCGTCGGGAGTGAAGGCCGCCGAGACATCCTGGGCCACAATTTCCTGACCCGAGGCGTTGGTGCCACCGGCGTCGCCTTCGGACCCCGCCTCGGCCAGAGATGACGCTTCGCCAAGCTGGATGTGCTTGAGCACCTTGTCGAGTTGTTTGCGATCATTGGTAAAGTTCTGGGCGATGCGCAGGTCGGACGAGTAGGTGACCACCGCGACGAGGTCCGCCGGCGTCATCTGCTTATCCACAAAGTGGGTGGCGGAGTTGAGGGCGCGAATCAGGTCGTCCGGCTGCATCGAACTCTGGTCGAAGAAGAGCACCATCAGCCGCCGGTCCTGAAGCAACTTCAGGACTGTCTCCTGTGGCGTGTTGGGCGGCAGGGTGGAGAGATCGATGGTGGGCGGCGGACCGTTTTCAGCGGCCGCGGCATCGAGTTGGGCCACCTTCTCTATACTGAAGGAGCTGATTTCCTGGCGCACGCCGTCCTCGTAGACCTTGAAGTCTTCCGGCTTTAGGTCGGTGACCGGGTTGCCCGATTTGTCCCACACTCGGACGTCCACCAGGACCACATTGGTCTGCGCCTTGATGGTAAAAGTCTGGTTCGTGTTGCTGTTGGCAGGCGCAGGCTGCTGCGCGGCGAGAAAGCGGTAGGCAGTCAAGTCAAGGAAGACGAATCCACAGATTACGCAGATTGCACAGATGCCGAAAAGAACGCCCGTCTTCATAATCTGTATGATCTGCGCAATCTGTGGATTCGTTTTTTTTGACTTGCGACCTGAACCCCCGAATCCCGTTTTCTCAGTCTGCATAGCCCCATACCTCGACGCGCTTGCCGGCCTTCAAATCGATTTCCGCCAGGTACGAAACCATAGCCTGGGGTTCAACCTCGAACACCACGAGATGCTGGGTTCCTCCCTGCTCAAAGACCACGCTGAAATACTTGTTCTTCTTGCTTTTCCGGCCGTGCTCCACCGGCAACTGGACCTTCCACTTGAGATCCATCCGGAGAATCTTAGCGCTGATCTCGGGTCGGTACTCCATCAAACTGATGGCGGCGTACGGAATCGTGATGGGGTGGTCGGGACACTTGAAAACCAACTCGGAGGAGGTCAAGGCCAGAATACCTCGGCATCCTCCCGCGACGTCCTCCGTCCCGGCCGCGTAAGCGAAGGGCGGACCTTCCGGCTCTTTCCGCCCGTAGGCTAGCGCGCCCGCCAGGAGCAGCAAGGTCAAAATCGAATGGAATGCCGGACCCGGGACCAGCCGTTTTCTTCGAGGCCGCGCGGCCACGTTCCCTCCCCTCTGAAGATGGGAAAGACAAACACCGAAGCCCAGAGACAACCAGAGAAGGAGAATCAAAGTGAAGACTCCGTTCCGATCCGGAACTCTCCCATTTTTCCTGGGTGGCTCGGTATCTCGGTGTTCCGAAATCCTTCACGATGATTCTACCGCTTCCTCTCTTGCGTTGCCAGGTCTGCCCCCCTGGGAGCGCGGGCGTCCCGCCCGCTCTTACTCGCAAACTGAAATGAGGTCGCGTCCGCCGGGAATGGAAATAGCGGGCGAGACGCCCGCGCTACGACCTTGCCGTCGCTCTAGAAGCGCAGCCGCAGGCTGAAGTCCATCGTGCGCATTGACTTCACGCTGGTAACGCGGCCGAAATTGACGGCATTGACCACTGTTCCCAAACCGCCGTAATTGGGCGTGTTGAAGAGATTGTTGGCCGAGATACGGAAGTCCAGGCGCCTACCCTTTTCCCGGTTCAAGTCGATAAATCGGTCGAGCGAGGTATTGAAATTGATCATCCCCGGTCCGGTAATCGTGTTGCGCCCTGCGTTGCCAAACTCGCCCGATGGAGGGAGTGTGAAAGCGGCAGTGTTGAAGTAACGCAGCGTGCTGCGGTCGGAGCCGGGCAGGCTCACCGGCTCGCCCGTCGCGTCAGGGCGCTCGGAGAAGAACGCGCCCCCGCCCGCGTTGTTGCTCTGGTTGCCCTGGAGACTGGCGTTATAAGGGATCCCCGACTGGATCTGTCCGTACCCTGAAATCTGCCAGTCGCCCACCACCTTGGCCAGCGCCCCGCCCCGATTCAGCCAGCGTCGCCGCCCGCCGAACGGGAACTCGTAGTCCCAGTTCACCAGCAACTTGTGCCGCACATCGAAGGTGGAGAGGCCGCGCTCGGCCGCGAGGTTGTACAGATCCTGGGCCACCGAGTTTCCCGACCCGCCCACACTCGCCGCGTTATCGATCGACTTTGAATAGATGTAGTTGCCGGTCAGCGAAAAGCCATTGTGGAACTGGCGGCGTAGGTTCACCTGGAGCGCGTTGTAAATCGATGCCGCACCGTCCGTCTCGTACCGGAACTGCAAGCCCTGGAGTGCTGCCTGTCCCGTCAGCGCCTCGTTGGGCGCCAGCAGCAGATCGAGCTTGGTCCCCTTGGTTCCCACGTAGCCCACTGTCAGGATGATGTTACGGAAGATCTGGTCTTCGAGCGTGAAATTCCACGTCTGGCCATAAGGCACGCGGTAGTGCGGATCCACCGCGTAGGTGTTGTTGGAGGTCTTCGCCACCGCGGTCGGAAAGCCGTTCTCCAAGGTCAACTCCTGCGTCGGACTGGTGATCAAAGTCGACGCCGTCGCGAATGGCGGCTGATCCACGAGGTTCCTGACCAGTTGCGGGTAAATGGATCCGTTATAGAAGACGCCGTAGCCGGAGCGCACGACGAAGCTGTGCTGAGTCCACGGCCGGAAAGCTATGCCCAGGCGCGGCGAGAAGAGGTGGGGATCGCTGCGGATCAGCGAAGCAGGCAGCCCATCCGCCGATTGCCCCGTCACCACGCTCACCGACGAGAAATCCGGCCCCAACAGGAAATCGGACAAGTGGCCGTACTTCTCGGAGAACGGCAGGAAGTACTCGTAGCGCAAGCCGCCATTGAACGTCAGCCGCGACGTGGCGCGCCAGTCGTCCTGCACAAAGCCACCGTAGACCCAGGACCGCAGGTAATTGCTGGCGATGCCAAACCGCTCCGAGGTTACCTGCGGCAACCCCAGCAAGAAATCCGCGAAGTCAAGCCCGGTGCCCGATACCGGCTGCCCGTTAGCCGTAAAATTGCTCGTCGTGTAACCGGTAAAGTTAAAGGTGCCGCGCGCGTCGGGGTCAGTGAGGCTGTTCTGCTGAATGCGCCGCACTTCACCGCCGAAGCGCAGGTTGTGCTTGCCGCGGTTCCAGATGACGAAATCCACCGCGCGTAGCGTCTGATTGCGGTTGAGCGAAGGAATCGTGTCGTTCAGGCCGGTGTAGTTGGTGAAAGAAAGGGCGGGCAGGCCCCAGTCAAAGGGGTTTTGAGAGACCCCCTGGATTCCCAGATCGCTGGCGATGTCTTCATGGTTGGCGAAGGAGTTCAGCGTGAGAGTGCGCGTACGGCTGAAGTTGAGCGTGAAGTTGTTGAAGAAGCGGGGCCCGAAGTTGTGCAGTTCGCCTAGATTCAAGCTCTGCTGGCGCGTCGAGGCGGAAGACGTCAGCTCGGGAAAACTCGACACCGACGACGACCGTGAGGAAACGAAGTTATAAAATGCGTACACGTTGTCTTTGGTGGAGATCTGGTGGCCAATCCGGACGCCCACGCGGTAGTTGTTGGAGGGCAACGACTCGTGAAGGTAGAAGTTCTGCACGCTGCCCGGCAGGTTCGGCAAAGGTATGTAGGGCATCACGGCGACGGCCGCTTTGTCGAAACGAGCGCTGGGAATCCGGTTGCCGCCAAACGGCGGGCGCGGGCCGTTCGGATTTGACGACGGATCGTAGAGCGTAGGCACCGTTCCGGCGAGCGGGCCGGATGGAATCAGCACGCCCGAAAAATCTCCTTGCCATTCGGCCGGCGTCGGCACCGTGGCAAAGTTAGAAAATGGGCTGCGTGCCCGCTGCAACTGGTAGTTGACGAAGAAATTGGTTTTATCCTTTCCGCTATAGATCTTGGGAATCGCCAGTGGACCGCCGATGGTGCCGCCCAACCGCTCGCTGTAGTAGGCGATCTGGGGCGATTCGGCCACGTTCAACGGATACGGGCGCGCGTTAAATGCAGAGTTCGAGTAGTCCTCGGAAATGTTGCCCCGCAGACGATTCACCTGTGGGCGCCGGCCACCGCCGAAAAATCCGCCGCCTCCGCCACCCCCACCAAACCCACCGCCCCCAAAGCCGCCGCCTCCTCCTCCAAACCCCCCGCCGCCACCAGGCCCTTCGCCGCCGCCACCAAATCCCGGAGCGCCCCCTTGACCTTGGCCGTTGCGGAACCCCTGACCGCGCCCGCCTCCCGGTCCACCGGGAGTGGGAGCCTCCCCGACGCTTCCGGAGAGGAGGAACGAATTGGCGGAACTCGAGCCGGCTTCTGCCGACGAGGACTCTCCCTCGCCACCCGCGTTTTCTGCCGGCTGCCCTTGCTGGCTCGTGCCGGCCTCCGCGCCCCCTGAGAAACGTACCCGGTCAGCGGCGCCGTTCTCGTCTATCCCGTTACCTGCCGAACCCGACATGCCCGCCAAGCCGCCGACCTGGGCGCCCGGATTGTCGAGTCCTCCCTGCGCCCGAGGTGAGAGCGAGGCCAGGTTGGCCGAACTGGCAGGCCTGCCAGAACGCGCTTCGGTGGCGGTCTCGGGCAAAGCGAGTACCAGCGCGACGTTTACCCGGAGCGACCGCCCATCAGTTATCGGAACTGGTTCCCGCACGTCGGTGCGGAAGCCTACCAGAGAGACTTGCAGTTTGTAGGTAGCCGGCTTGACGCCGGTCAGGGAGTAGTTGCCGGCCTCGTCTGTCCAGGTCGCTTTCCGCTCGCCGGTCAGGGTATCCACCAGCGTCACCGTGGCGCCGGGCACCGCAATATCCCCCGGTCCGCGCACATGGCCGCTGATACGGCCCTCGGGAGCTAATTGCCCCGCGGCGCGGGCGGGGCTGGCTAGGCGGGCGACGAGAAGAACCGTAGCTAGACAAAGCATGTACGCCGTGGCCGCACTCCCCAGGGGGGGACGAGGTCGGGACCTTGAGAGCTGGGCAACCTCGAGCACAAACAACTTTCCTTTCATTAATCTTCGGTGGCAGCCACAAGATGTCAGACGCACCCTGCACTACCGAGGTTACATCAAGACAGACCCTGACCCTTGGAGTGCGGCAGCTTGCTGCCGCTTTCTACTGCAGCGCCCGGTGACGAGCGGCGAGAACAAAGCGGCAGCAAGCTGCCGCACTCCAAAGCCCACGCGCCTAAAAAAACCGGGAGCCGACTGACTGGCCCCCGGTTTTTGTCCATGGAGTACTACATGCATACGATGACCGCCGGAACTTAGTTGGTGGCCGGACCTGTTGCAGGCGGCCCGTGTCGCAATGCCGGCCCCTCCTGCGTCGTATAATTGGATGGCACCTGGAAAAGCGAGGGATCGGGCTCCGTCTGGTTGATGTTCGTCAACTGGTACGTCGTTGTGCCAGACCGCGGATCACTGCGGGTCTCCATCACCGTAACCTGCAACGCAGTTGAATACCATTTCTCAGATACGATCTGAATGGCCTCGGCGTTACCGATCTGGCCTGCGGGGATGGTGAAAGTGGTGCGTGTACCCTCAGCTTCGATGCCAGCGATTGTCTGCTTTCCCAAAGACTCGATCGTCGCGTTTGCGTTGGGTTCGTGGATTTTCGCCGACTCACGCCGAGCGTTCCCACGGTGAAGAGCACCAAGTGGGTGCGTCACCGCTGTCTGTTTGCTTGGGTTCAACATGTACCCGACGCGCGCCACGGGATCACTGATGACGACCATGGGTGACGCGTTTTTCGGAGCTGCCCATGGGCCCATAGCGCCCATCGTCATCTCCCGTCGAGTCCGCCCTTGACTATCCCGATAGACATTCGCGGTGGTCTTCTGATCGATCTTATTGCCATTCGCAAGGACTTGCGTCCTCTCGGTTACGACCTGAGCCGAATACGGCGCTCCGGCCACGACCTTACTTTGGAAACTTGCCTCAACGCCGAGGAACCTCAACCTACCCCCGCCCCATCCGCCGGGTGTGGGCGTAGCCGTCGGAGCCGGCATAACCTGAGGATCTTGCGCTGCATTGCCCGAACCCGGCTGGACTGCCCAGCCAAGGCCAAATGCCGATATCAGCATGATGAAAAGTACGATGCGATGGATTGATTTGCTCACTTTAGTCCTCCTTCTGTCGATAAGACTTACTACCCAGTGCGCTGAAGGTCCCAAGAATCGAACGCAAGGCACGCAGACACACAGTAGAGCGCATGGATCACATGAGGACGTCGTTTGCTTCCCGTTGATTTGCACTTTTCTCTGTGCCTCTGTGTCTCTGTGCTGGAAGCTCCTTTTCACTTCACAGTCTCCCAAGCCAAGGCCGAGCGCGGGATTCGAATCGCCCGGGCCGTACCGTCCTCAGCGATCAAAACCTCGGCCGTAATCGTTGCGGCCTCGGTGTCCTCGTTGAAAGGCAAACCCAGATCCGCAAGCGCGGATCCGGGCAAGCTGACCCGAACGACCTCCGCCTGCTCAAAATCCAGGGCATCCAGAACGCCGCCGAGCGGCACAAAATCTGCCGTCAACTCACTCGCCTGCTCCGCGCCCACCTCTTGCACCGCCGGGGCCGCATGAGTTGCAATGTGCCCTTCGCCGGGAGGAGTGGCTGCGGACGTGACGGCTTGCTTCTGCGCCGCGCCTCCGTTTGGCGCTGACGCTACCAACGGCTGGCCGTGCTGACTTTGCAGAACCAGTTTCTGTCTCTCCCAGCTTCGAACCCCCAAAACCAGCACCACTAGTACCACCACTGCCCCTGCCGCCAGCACCCAGCGTGACATCGCCCAACGTGCCACTTCCCACCGAGGCGGCGCGGAGGCCGCTCTCACCGGACGCCGCTCGCGTCGAAAGGCTTTGAGAAGTGCTTTCTCGACGGAAGGCGGGGCCTGCGCCGACGCCGAAGCTTCCGCCAGCGCCCACAGCCCGACGCCCAGTGAGTGCACCGAAGCCAGCAGATTTCCGCATTTCGCGCACGCAGAGGCGTGCTCAAGTCCGTCGCACCGTACGCCGGCATCGAGTGACGGCTGGCACCAGTCATGAACGATGGATTGGAATTCCTGGCAATTCATAGTCATAGTCCCCGCGTCACGGTTGGGTGCGGTTTGAGATTTGCCTCGCCTTGATGCCAACTCCGCAGTTTCTGCATCAACAGCGTACGTGCTCGATGCAGCCGCGAGCGCACCGTGCCCACCGGGCACCCCAGTGCACGCGCCGCCTCGGCATAGTCGATTTCCTGCAAGTCGCACAGCACCACGACTTCACGATAGGCCGGCGGCAGAGCCAGCACCCCTTGCCTGACGCGCTCGATGGTCTCAGCGCGAGCGAGGTCAGCAAGGGGATCCTCCCGACCGACGAACGGCGCGCCCCACACACCCTCGCCGTCGTCCGCCGCTTCTTCCGTCAGCGGTAAGTAGCGCCAATTTTGCTCGATGCGTCGCAGGACGTGATTTCGTGCCACCCCGTACAGAAACGCCGCTAACGACCCCCGCTCCGGCTCGTACTGCCCGGGATTTCGGATGAGCGCCAGGAAGACCTCTTGCGTGACTTCCTCAGCCGCGTCAGGGTCGCCGCTCATGTGCAACGCAAAGCGGTATATTCCGCCCTGCCGCCGCCGGTAGAGAACGAGGAACGCCTCTTCGTCCCCCGCCTTCAGCAAGCGGAGCAGATCGCCGTCACTGAGATCAGAAAGGCCCATCTCGAAATCTTCGCTCGGCGATCAGTTCCGCCCACCACCCATGATTCCATGCAGGCGCCTGCCGAGTTCCAAAATCATCGGAAGATCGAAACTGGAAATTGGAAATTGGAAACTGAAAACTGGAAACTTGTTTGCCCGGCCGCCCTTGCCCGGCGGTCTTCGATTTTCCAGTTTCTAGTTTCTAGTTTCTAGTTTCTAATTCCAGTGTAACCTCGCCCCTTGCTTTGACGTTTAATACAAGTGGGGGGTGACATGTCAAAGCGAGCTTTCTTCATTTTGGGTTTAGCGATTGTTCTGGGGGCTTTCAGCGCTCTGGCGGGGGCGCAAAGCCCCAATAACGGGCAAAACCCCAGGCCTGGCCGCGGACCCGCCGGGCCACGCCTGGCTGGAACCGTGACTTCGGTGGGAGTCGACCGTTTTGAGATCAAGTCTATGGACGGCAGCGCCCACACGATTCTTGTGGACGATCAGACGCACTACCGCGAAGGCCAGAAGGACATCCAGTTGGAGGACTTAAAGGTGGGCGACCACGTGATGGTGATGGGCAAAGTGAGCCCTGCCGGCCCCGCTGGAAATGCGAGCGCCTCCGGAGCCAATCCCGCTGCACCCCCGGCTGCGGCCACCAGCACGGCCGGCGCCCCCGGTGACCAGACCGGGTTCACCGCAGCTATGGTCCGGCGCATGACGGATGCCGATCTCGCGCGGTTTTCCTCGGGTGGCATGGGTGGGATGGGTGGCACTGGCGCCGGTGAGCGGGTGTTTGGCGAGATCGTCTCCATCGACAACAACCAGTTGAAGGTCCGCAATCCTCGCAACGGAGACCAGACTGTAGTGGTGGTGGATGCTCAGACGACTTTCCTGAAGGACAACCAGCCCATCGCGCTGAAGGACCTCAAGGTGGGCGACCGGATCTTCGCGGTGGGCAAGACCGCCAACGGGCAGTTCGCGGCCACTCGCGTCATGACCGGCCAGATGCGAGGCGGGGGTTTCGGGCGAGAGCGGCAGCCGGAAAATTGAGCCATTGAATCATTGAGCCATTGCGCCATTTGAAGAAGAGCTACGCTGGCTATCAGCCATCGGCAAGACCACAGGACTTTCTTGCGTAATTATGGGGCTGACGGCTGAAGGTTGATCTTCAATGACTCAATGATTCAATGGCTCAATGACTCAATTACCTGGCTGCCGCTGCCGCCTCGCGCTCGAACTTCATCTCTCCCTTCTTCAAGTCACCGTCGATCTCCAGCTTCTCGCCGGGACGCACCTCGCCATCCAGGATTTTGAGCGCCAGCGGGTCTTGAATCAGGCGCTGGATGGCGCGCTTCAGCGGGCGCGCGCCGAACTGAGGATCGTAACCCTCGCGGAACAGCAACTCCTTCGCTTTCGGCGTCAATTCAATCTCGATCTTGCGCTCAGCCAGAATCTTCCGCAGGTTCTCGAGCTGAAGGTCGATGATCTTTTCGATTTGCTCCTTGCCGAGCGGGTTGAAGATCACGATCTCGTCCACGCGATTGATGAACTCCGGCCGGAAGTGCTGGAGCAGCGTGGCGTGGATTCTCTTGCGCAGTTCCTCGCTTACGCTGCCGGCCTGAATCCCGGCGCCATCCTTGCTGCCCATGGCCTCGTGAATCTCGTGGCTAGCGATGTTCGAGGTCATGATGATCACCGCGTTGCGGAAATCGACGGTACGGCCCTTGCCATCGGTGAGGCGGCCGTCGTCGAGAATCTGCAACAGGATATTGAACACATCCGGATGCGCCTTCTCGATTTCGTCGAACAGGATTACCGCATAGGGCCGGCGGCGGACCTGCTCGGTGAGCTGGCCGCCTTCATCGTAGCCCACGTAGCCCGGCGGCGCTCCAATCAGCCGCGCCACGGCGTGTTTTTCCATGTACTCGGACATATCGATGCGCACCATGGCGCGCTCGTCGTCGAACAAGAACTCCGCCAGCGCCCGCGCCGTCTCCGTCTTGCCCACACCCGTCGGTCCGAGGAACAGGAATGAGCCGATGGGCCGCTTGGGATCCGAGAGTCCGGCCCGGCTGCGGCGTACCGCATTCGCTACCAGGCGCAAAGCCTCATCCTGACCCACCACGCGCAGGCGCAGGCGGTCTTCCATCTTCACCAGCTTGGCCACCTCGCCCTCGAGCATCTTCGACACTGGGATGCCCGTCCACTTGGAGACCACGCGCGCCACGTCTTCTTCGTCCACCACCTGCTTCAACATGCGGCCGGCCTTCTGCATCTCTTCCAGCCTGGCGTTGGCCGCCGCCAGTTGCTTTTCCAGGATCACCAGCTTCCCGTAGCGGATCTCCGCTGCCTTGTTGAGGTCGCCTTCGCGAGTGACGCGCTGCTCCTCGGCCTTGGCCTGCTCGATCTCGCTCTTAAGGTCGCTGATGCGGGTGATGACTTCCTTTTCCGCCTTCCAGCGCAGCTTCAACTGGCTTGACTTTTCCTTGAGCTCGGCCAGTTCCCTCTCCAGCTTCTCCAGACGCTCGCGCGAGGTGGGATCGTCTTCTTTGCTCAGCGCTCGGCGCTCGATTTCGAGCTGGATGATGCGCCGCTCGATCTGGTCGATCTCCGAAGGCATCGAGTCGATCTCGATGCGCAGGCTGGACGCCGCCTCGTCGATCAAATCGATGGCCTTGTCGGGCAGGAAGCGGTCCGCGATGTAGCGTTGAGAGAGCACCGCGGCGGCGACGATTGCAGAGTCCTTGATGGTGACCTTGTGGTGTTCCTCGTAGCGCTCCTTGAGGCCACGCAGGATGGCGATAGTATCCTCCACCGTCGGCTCGCCCACGTAAACGGGCTGGAAACGCCGCTCCAGCGCCGCGTCCTTTTCGATGTGCTTTTTGTATTCGTTGAGCGTAGTGGCGCCGATGCAGCGCAATTCGCCGCGCGCCAGCGCCGGCTTCAGCATGTTGGAGGCGTCGATCGCGCCCTCCGCGGCGCCCGCGCCCACCAGCGTGTGCAGCTCGTCGATGAAGAGAATGATCTGTCCGCTGGACTCTTCGATTTCTTTCAGCACCGCCTTCAGGCGGTCCTCAAACTCGCCCCGGTATTTCGAGCCGGCCACCAGCGCCCCAAGGTCGAGCGCCACGATGCGCTTCGACTTGAGCGATTCCGGCACGTCGCCGGCCACGATGCGCTGGGCGATGCCTTCGACGATGGCCGTCTTGCCCACGCCGGGCTCGCCGATCAGCACCGGGTTGTTTTTCGTGCGCCGCGAAAGCACCTGGATCACCCGCCGGACTTCGTCATCGCGGCCGATCACCGGGTCCAGCTTGCCGCGGCGCGCCAGATCAGTCAGGTCGCGTGCATAGCGTTCCAGCGCCTGAAACTTCGCCTCCGGGTTCTGGTCCGTCACCCGCTGCGAGCCGCGCACCGCCACCAGCGCTTTGAGAATGGCCTCGTGGGTCACGCCCAATTGGGCGAGAATCCGCCCCGCAGTCTCGCGCGGCTTCCTGGCCAGCGCCAACAGCAGGTGTTCGGTGGAGACAAACTCGTCCTTGAACTGGTCCTTTTCTTTCGGGGCTTGGTCCAGAACCTCTTTCAGGGCCGGAGAAAGATGATGGTCGGTGGTCCCGCCCACCTTGGGCAGGCCTTCGATCGCCTTTTCCGCCTGCTGCGTCACCGCTGCCGGGGCTACTCCCAAACGGGTCAGGATCGCCGGCACAATGCCTTCGGGCTGCTCCACCAGAGCCAGCAGCAGATGCACCGGCTCCAGTTGCTGGTTGCCGAAACGTCCGGCGACCTCCTCGGTGCTTTGCAGGGCTTCCTGCGCTTTTACCGTGAACTTGTCAAATCGGGTGGCCATAGTAAGCACCTAGAGTAAGCCGTCAGCCGTCAGCTATCAGCATGACGCGCTTTCTTGCTGATAGCTGATCGCTGATGGCTGATAGCTCCTTCCAATCGTCAATCATCGTCAATCAAAAAAAGAAGCCGCGCCGGTCACTCAGGGCGACCTCAGCGCGGCTTCAGAATACAGTCTCGAGCCAAGCACTCGTGAATCCCGAAGTGGCTGTCGGTCAGGTGAGAGCGCCTGGCAAAGAATCTGCTCGTCTCGCTAGCCACTCGCCACTCGCCACTTGCCACTTCTTCCTTAGTTCTTGCTGACGGCTTGGATCTTGATCGTCTTCGGCTTCGCCTCTTCGCGCTTCGGCATAGTCACGGTCAGGATACCATCTTTGTACTCGGCCGTGGTTTTGTCCGAATCCACCGAGTTCGGCAGCGAGAAAGAGCGGGCGAAGGTTCCATACACGCGCTCGATGCGGTGATAGTTCTCCTCGTTGGTCTCCTTTTCAAACTTCCGCTCACCCTTCAGATAGAGGGTGTTGTCCTCGACGCGAATCTCAACATCCTTGGCGTCAACGCCCGGCAGCTCAACCTTCACCACCAGGTTCTGATCGGTCTCAAAGATGTCTACCGCCGGCGCCCAAGGGCGGGTGCCGCCATTCTCATCGGTGAAGCCACGTGATAGCTCACCAAACAGCCGACCCAATCGCTCCTGAGTCGCTCCCAAGTCCCATCTTACGATCGCCATTGATTTGTACCTCCTAAAAAGTTTTGTTTCTTACCAACTCCTTAGATGCATGCCCCGTGTCCTCGGATGCATTCATGAGCGACTTAGAATAATAAAAGTTTAGCGTGTTATTGTCAACAACTTCTTTATGCGTATTTTCAATAACATACAACCAAGGAGATAGAAGAAAGGAGTCAGGAGTCAGAATGAAGGCGTTCTCGCACCCTAACCCCCTTTCTTAGGCTCCTGTCTCCTTCCTATGTTCTACATTGCCGATTCCTTGGAACAAGGGTGAAGGGTGAAAGAAGAAAGGGTGAAGGGTAAAGGGTAAAAGAAGAAAGAACGCCGCCGCCTTCTTCCTTCCTTTACTCTTTACCCTTTATCCTTCATCCTTCACCCTTTACCCTTCACCCTTTACCCTTTACCCTTTACCCTTTATTTCGCCCAAACCGCCTCCATATCGTTCATCATCTTCTTGTACAGCTCCGGGTGGATCCACACCGAACTGGGGCGTTCGAATCCCGGGTGCTCGCCGTAGAGCCGGCTCAGAAACCGGAACAGCGCGTCGCTCAGCTTGGCCTCGTAGTGCCGCGCCTCGAACAAGATCTTCTTGTACCCCCGGAACAGACGCAGCAGAGCCTCAAGGCCCATGCGTGCCCTCCCAATGTGGCGCAGGAGGATCGCCCTCATCTCCTGGCGTTCCCAACGCGACCACCACTCCAGGAAACGAACCCGGTCCCAAGCAGTGGCGACGACTTCGCGCAGGTCGGGCGGCCCACCGGCCGGGTTCGGATTTCGGGGTTCGGGGTCCGCAGAGCCCTCTGGCGGCGACGCGGGGTTCGGGATTTGGGGTTTGGGGCTCGCCGCATCGGGATTCGCGATTTTGGGTTCGGGGTTCGCAGAGCCCTCTGGTGGCGACGCGGGGTTCGGGATTTGGGGTTCGGGGTTCGCAGACTCCCCCTGTCCTGGTGATTCCTCGCCTTCTATTTCCGACTCCTCACTTGGCCGGGCGCCGTCCGGCGCTACGTCCGCTCCGCCTTCCCCTTCCTTGCCCTCCGGTCCCTGACCCGCAGCCTCGGGTTCTGCGAACCCCGAATCCCGAATCCCGAACCCCG
>Ga0209039_10001004_pt1 | contig 27477 bp, 24 predicted proteins | sample BogFormECP12_OM1_FD_188238 | JGI IMG/M metagenome (GOLD analysis project Ga0209039, IMG submission 188238) | Bog forest soil microbial communities from Calvert Island, British Columbia, Canada - ECP12_OM1 (SPAdes) (version 2) | ecosystem: Environmental > Aquatic > Freshwater > Wetlands > Bog ... | reverse complement strand
ATTTTGCGGGAGGTACCCCCCCCACCCCCCTGTTTTGCGTAAGTGCGGGAATAGTTGGACTTGCGGGCGAATGGGCTGTAAGTGCGGGAATAGTTGGAGTTAAGGGAGAAAGACGGTCCAAAGTTGAAAGTTGAAGGTTGAAAGTTTTTGTAGAGGCCGCCTTCTGAGGCGGGCGGGCTTGCGATTTTTTGTTCGCGTGATGGATCAAAATTGTCGGCGGTCCGACAATTTCGTTTGGCGCTGCAACTAGCATCCACTGGGGAGGCGCCGAAATGGAACGGTTGATCATGGAAGAGGAGGGGGGTACCCCCCTGTTTTTGCGGATGTAGGGGAAACAAAGGGGTTAGGGGCGAATTTCATGGATGTGGGGGAAGCAAAGGACTTAGCAGGTTTTGAGAGGCGGGTGAGGGGGTAGTACATTCCGAAATGGCACAAGAGCTGCGTCCCCTCAGCATAACGGGCAGAGTATAGCACACTATTTACCTGTTGTCCACTATTATTTAGTGGGTACTAGTTTCGAAACTGGTACTCGGGGCGATGTCCAGGTAAGGAAAAGTCAAAACCCGCACCCTTTATGAACCAAACGCAAAGAGTGCGGCACCACCCTTCGTCAGCTTTCAAAGGGTGGCCCACCCGCCCTCTTTGCCGCCGGCCGCTTTTGTGTTAGCGCAGCCCGCGCGGCAGGGTTTTCCCAAACTGTCCGCCACGCGCCTTCAGCGCTTTCGGGAGTAACATAGAGCAGATTGCTTGGCATGCTCTTCGCGACCATCAGGAGGCTCTATGGGTATGAGCGGACAGTGGATGGGGCGATACTCCGGAACAAATTCTGGGTTGCTCGTTATCGAACTCGATGAGATGGAAACGCACTATGAAGGACGCGCTTACGCTTACGACGACAATACGCAACTGCCGAGTACTTTTGCCTTCATAAGAACTCCAAGCAAAGAAAGCTCGTTTCAACTCCGTCTTCAGCTTTCCCCCTTGGATCCCGGCACTGGGGATCCCACAGCATGGAATCAACTTGCCTCACGTTTCCCGTCCGTCGCGTTTCCTTTATACGCGGACGTTGATTTGAGCTTTAGCGGGGATGCCTTAGAGGTGAGCTGGAAAACTAACATTCTGACGTCGGGATCAGCTGAGATCGCCAGAAGCAAGGCTGACGCACCCACTGATTATAGGCCATTGCCCAGTGTCACGACGTGGAGTGAATTCAAGGATTTCGTGAGCGGGTTGGCATACCGTCGCTACATCTTTCGAGGGCAAAACAAGCCCCGCCGACTTCGCACTAGCTTTCATCGCACGGGAAGGGCGGATCTAACCAGATTCCTAGAAGAGGACATCAGGACACTTCACCGCCACCTTAGCGTGCGAACCACTCATGTATTCAACCTATCGAACCCAGACGAGAATGGAGCCTTTTTCAACTTGGTGCAACATCATGGTTATCCTACCCCTCTTTTGGACTGGACTTATTCTCCTTTTGTTGGTGCGTTTTTTGCGTACCACCGGATCAGAAACGCCGAGGCCGCCAAAGCTGAGGCAAACAAAACTGTTCGCATTTTTGTGTTCGATCAAGAATCCTGGCGAGAAAGATTTCCCCAATACCCAAAATTAACCCCGATAAGGCCCCATTTTTCTCTAATGGAGTTCATAGCAATCGACAATCAACGCTTAGTCCCCCAGCAGTCTATTTCCAGCCTAACGAACATTGATGACATTGAGAGCTATATTCGCTCTCTCGAGAAACCCGGAGAACAATACATGCAGATTGTGGACCTCCCTGTGAGGGAGCGCCCGGTGGTGATGAGAGAATTGAGCGTGATGGGAATAACCGCCGGCTCTTTGTTCCCGGGGTTGGATGGGACATGTGAAGAATTAAGAGAAAGATTTTTCCAGGAATGATGGTGGGTGGCCTTCGCTCTTATCGAAGGCCACCCGGGGTTATGCCCGTGCGTTAGGCCTACGCTACCCGCCGTACAGTGAGGTGAAACGGTGACAAATGACCTTCCGTGGGAAGACAGTTTATTGGAGCGCAAACTCGAATCTGATAAGAAGGATTTCCTCAAGACGTTCGTTGCATTTGCAAATTCCGTTCGTCCTGGTCACACAGCCGTGGTCCTAATCGGGGAGAAGGAGGACGGCACGGTTCAGGGCGTCAGCGATGCCGATGAGTTACAAAAGAAAGTTCGAAAGATATGTGAGGGAGTCTACCCCGACATCATTTGGCGCTCCAGGGTCTATGAGAAGGACGGTTGCCCGTGCGTTCGAGTCGAAATCGAATACAGCGGTGACACACCACACTTTGGTGGAGTTGCGTGGATTCGGCGTGGGTCGGAATCGGTCAAGGCTAGCGATGAAGTATTTCAGCAATTGATTAACCTCCGGTCAAGTAAGGTCCGAGAGTTGTCAAAATGGCTCAATAAAGAAGTTATTGTCATGTGTGATTTAGACACCGTCAGTTTCGAGGAACGGTTCAAAACGGGCCCACCACGTTGGCCTGGCGAAAGGAAGGCCACGCTGGTGTTCGTCAATAAGTTTTGGGCGACGTTTATGGTGGCCAATCAACACATAACAGAACCGCTAGAGAAGTTGGTTCTAAGCTGGGATTTTGAGGCGAAATGTCTGAAGATCTTGGTAAAAGTCCAAGGCTCGGCTGTGGCGGATCCGTCCGCATAGATGTGAAACAGAGAGTTTGGCGGGTGGCGCACCATTCGCAAGCTGGCAAAACCTGTGTGCCGCACCTCCGGCGCTAGAAGTGGTCACGTACCGCGTACCCAGCGCTCACCCTTCGACTTCGCTCAGGGCAGGCGCACTGGGCTAACTTCTGCCGCGCCTACGGTGCTTGATGAAGGCGGGCTCGAGTGAAGAGAACCCCAAGACCCAGGTAAAAAATCGAACCTGGGGCACCCTGCTCTCTCTTCAGTGACGGCTCGAAGTATGATGGGTCAAGGAGTAGGGAGCCATGACCACGCGACAACGCAAGGTTCACACGCAACTCGGCCGAGCCGCAGTGCAGATCTTTGCCGCCAATGATCGCATGAACCAGATGCTTATCGAACATCTTGACCCTGCCGCCTGGAGAGCCAAACCGCCCGGCAAGGTCCGCACCATCGCGGCGATTTTCACGCACATGCACAACGTCCGCTGCAAGTGGGTCAGGCTTACAGCTCCGCAGCTGAAGGTTCCACCACAGCTCAACCGCGCGCGCTGCACCCCGCAGCAGGCCCGCGCGGGATTGGCGGAAAGCGCCGCTCGCTGCGGGGAGATGCTCGCTGAAGCGCTCGGCGGCGGGGGCCGCGTCGATAAGTTTCGCAGAGACGGCTGGGCTAAGCCTTGGCCGGTTGGCGTGGAAATGCTGTGCTACATGATTTCTCATGAAGCCCACCATCGCGGGCAGGTGTGCATGCTCGCGCATCAGCTCGGATTCCCGTTGCCGAAAGAGGTGGCGTGCGGGATCTGGAATTGGGAAAAGCTGTGGAAAGAGTGCGGGTCGGCCGGAAGAGTTCTGAGTGTTAAGTTGTAAGTAGTCAGTTTCAGAGAAGAGAAACCCAAGAGCACAGTCAAGAGTGACTGTGCCACAGAGAGGAGAACCCCAAGACCCAGGTAGAAAATCGAACCTGGGGCACCCGATCTGCGAAAGTTATCAGCGACCAGATATCAGCGATCAGGAAGCGGGGATTAGAGACAACGCAGAGAACGCAGAGGTTCGCGGAGGGAAGAAAAGCCAAGAGCCAAGCAGAAAACCGAACCTAGGGCACCCGGCCGCTTCTCGATGACTTGGCGACAAACTGGATTAACGGGCCAGGGACTGGACGCGACTGGCGACGGCGTGCCAAGCGGCGGTGTCGCCGATGGGATAACAAATCTGCTGCAGAACGATCACGTAGGCGCCAGCCCACAGCGTGACGCGATGAACCTTGCGTGTGGACCACAGGTCGTAAGCCGCCAGGATGAGCAGGAATATGTAGGAGAACAGTGCGGCAATCATCGCTTTTCGATACATGATGGCGAAGGGCCAGCGCGCAAGGGCGGCAATGAGCAGGCCGGTGGTGGCGATGTAAATGAGCCGCTTATGTGCGGAAGAATCGCGGCGGGCGCGAAAAGCGAAAAAGAGCAGCGTGGCAAAAATCACCATGTCCATCATGGGAACAATGTAGAAAGCCTGCGCATCCCGGCCTGCGGGACCAGCGTTCCGCGCCAGCGAATCAGTGGCTGCCAGCACCCCGAGGATGACCATGGCACAGCCCAGCAGGAAGCCCGCAATACCCAGGCGGCGATGGAGGTCCACGCGGCCGGCGGAAACCAGCGAGGTCTGTGTGACGAGCAAGAGGATCCAGCAGGAAAATGCCGCCCCGTGCAGATGAATCAGCAGATTGGGCAGCGGAGCTTTGAAGACTCCAGCGAGAAAGTAGGAATGCGCAAAGCCAACGAAAACGGTTGCGAGCATCGCCAGGGCCATGCCGGAGAAGAACAAATGGTCGTAACGGCGGCCCGGCACAGCGATCGAAGACTTCACAGGACTGCTTGGAGGCGCTACGGCTGTCGCCATTTTCCCTCTTTGACCGAAAATTTTGGCCGAGATTTCCTGGTGCCCTGAGGAGCGCAGACGAGTCTAGGGCAAATAGGCATTGGATAGCTACAGAAAACTGCGCTGTGCCGCGATGTAGGATCATGCCTTTCAAGGGCCAGTTCCGCGGGCAAGAAGAAGGGAAAAGCTCAGACAGAGAGCACAGAGAGCGCACAGAGTTCACGGAGATGAGAAACCCAAGACCCAGGCAGCAGGAAGAGTTTTCAGTGTTCAGTTATAAGTGGTCAGTTTCAGCGGAGAGAACCCCAAGAGCAGAGTCAGGAATGACCGTGCCACAGAGAAGAGAAAGACAAGAGAGATTCTTCACTTCTCAGACTCCGTGCGGAATGACGGGATGGGAGGCTGGCGAGGAACAGGTTACTGGTGGGCAATCGCTTGCGCGGGCGGCGCAGAGGTTCGTGTAAAATAAGGTTGGTTTGGAAGGAACGATGTGCGCCCCTGGACCTTCCCCTCGCTTAACCTACTAGGCAAAAACATGACGCCTGTGCAGAGAGAACTTCTCCGTGAATTTGAGGCCTTTGCCCTGACCGCTCCCACGACCAGTGCCCTGATGGAGCGCATGGCGCAGCGCCTGCACGAAAAGATGACGCGCTACAACTGGGCGGGCTTTTATCTGGTCGATCCGGCGGACTCCGGGTACCTGATTGTGGGGCCGTTCGTGGGCAGCTTTACGCCGAACGCGCGTATTCCGCTGAACACCGGGCTGTGCGGCGCGGCGGCTACCAGCGGCAAGGTGGTTATCGTGGACGATGTGGCCAAGGATCCGCGGTATCTGGCGGGATCGTCCCTGGTGAAGTCTGAAATCGTGGTGCCCATTTACGTGGACAGGAAGCTTGCGGCGGAACTGGATATCGAGAGCTACTTTGCCGGTACGTTCACGAAGATGGAGCAGGAATTTGTGGAGGCTTGCGCCAACGTGGCGGGAAAATATATGGGGAAGGGGTAAGACACAAGAAGAAGAAAGAGAACGTCAAAGGAATACACAGAGGCCGCAGAGAGCGCAGAGTCCACAGAGAAGAGAAGAAAGAGAAAATCTAACGCAGAGGCGCAGAGAACGCAGGGGTTCGCAGAGCAGAGCTAAGCTGAGAAGAGAGACCCAAGACCCAGGCACACACTCCGTGACTGGGGCAACCTTCGTGTATCTTTGGCATTTCTTTGGCCCGAGGCAGCGACCGTCCCGGAAGGAAATCAGATGCGCTCGTAGTGCGCCATGCGGCTGGAGGCGAAGTGCATCGCGAGCTTCACCGAAGCGAAACTCAGGAGCAGCGCCAGGAGGATCCAGGCTGCGCCGTAGTTTCTGGAAGCTGCAGCGACTGAGGCGAGTGCCGCAAGCCACTCCCGCGGAATTGGCTGCGCGGGAGCGCCGTGGATGAACAGAAGGATGATTCCGGCAACGAGCGAGAGGATTGCGAGGGCCACGGCGCAAAGGCCGGGCAGAGCGCGCTTCCACGGAAAGGGAATGGGCGGCGGAGCGGCAGCTTCGCGCTGGACGGCTTCCATGACGGAGGCAGCAAAGCCACACGACGGAAGGATTTCCTCCTCGTTGGACAAAATGCGATCGAGTTCGGGGTCTCTCATCAGGCCTCCTTTCTGAGAAGCGGGGCAACGAGTTGCCGGGAAAGCTTCCTGCGAAGTATGGCGCGCCCACGCGATAACCGCGCCTTGATGGTTCCTTCCGGCAAAGAGAGGCTGCGCGAGGCTGCGGCGATGTCCAGGTCGTGGAAATAGAAGAGAATTACCGCCTCTCGATATTTCGAAGGAAGCGCATGAACGGCGCGGCGCACGGCGCGATCCTGGTCTTCCTGCTCGAGTCCTCCATCAATGGCGCGAGGGTCGCGTGGCTCAGCAACGTCATCGAGCGCCACCATGCGAGCCGGGATTCGCCTGAGTTCGGAACAGTAGAGATTGGTGGCCAAGGCGAAGAGCCAGGTGGAAAAAGCGGCTTCGCGGCGCCAGCGATCAACCGAGCGATAGGCGCGGAGAAAGGCCTCCTGGGCCATCTCCTCGGCGCGGCCACGATCGCGGCAGAAACGATAGGCCAAATTGACGAGGGGTCCCTGCCAGCGGCGGACGAGGGCCTCGAATGCGGAAGCGTCCCCCGCAAGAACTTTGTCCACGGCAGCTTCATCGTCGGCAGCGCTCACACTGCTCCTCCTCCGGTACGACATGGCGAGGGCGGCATTGGTTGCATTATTTTGTTAGCCGGGGGTGAAGAAAATGCAACCGAGAGCCGCCGCGGCCTGTCGCACTCGGTGAGGCGAATAAACCGCCTACGGAGGGTGACAAATGTTATTCGTATTCCTAAGCTTTGGAGCAATTGCTCTCTTCTCTTTCATTGCCGTGGCGACATGGTCTGGCGAACGCCGCCGCGAAAGGGAAGCGTACTACAGAAGCGAGACGTTGAAGAGAATCGCCGAGGCGCAGGCGGCCGGAGGGGGTTCCGCGCTCGAGTTCCTTCGTGAAGAGGAGAAGATGGAGGTGCGCCGTAAGCGAGAGGGCCAGAAGCTGGGCGGCCTGATCACAATGGCAGTTGGCGTTGGGATGATGATCTTTCTTCATGGGTTGCCGGACGCAGATGCTCACTTTGTTTATCTCGTGGGGCTGATTCCGCTGCTGATTGGCGCTGTGCTTCTAGGCTACGCGTATCTCCTCGCTCCTAAGGAGTGAGGAAATCGAAGGCCGGCCGAGTTCGCCGTTTCGTCTTTAAGTATGGGCCGTGACTCCCGGCACTGGGGGAGGAGGCGCTTGCTGTTTGAGGGGCAAGGGGAGTAGAATCTACCACGGTAGACAATATGGTACCGAGGTAGACAATGAGCCTGAATATCAAAGATCCGGAGGCCCACAAGCTGGCGCAACGGCTTGCGGAGGAGACCGGGGAGACGATGACACAAGCCGTGACAGTCGCTCTCCGGGAGAAGCTTTCGCGGGTACGGCGTGCCAAGCGGTCCAAGGCCACTGCAGAGGAATTGCGGGCGATTGCGAGGCGATTCCGGAGTCACCTGAAAGGGCCAGTAGAGGACCACGGGACATTCCTTTATGACGAAAAGGGATTACCAAAATGATCGTGGATACCTCCGCGGTATTGGCTGTTCTGCTTGATGAGGGCGAAGCCGAAGAATTCACGGGGTTGCTCCTGGATAGCGATGTTTGCCTCATGTCCGCTGTTTCATTCGTGGAGGCTTCGATTATGGCGGAGACGAACGCAGGTGACGGAGGTGTGCGACAGCTTGACGCGTTCCTCCGCACGGCCGGAATCTCCATCGAAGCTGTGAACGAGGAACAGGCGCTGGCAGCGAGGCAGGCGTATTCGGACTACGGCAAGGGTCGGCATGCGGCTGGGTTGAATTTAGGAGATTGCTTCTCGTATGCGCTAGCCAAGATATCGGGAGAGCCGTTGCTCTTCAAGGGAAGCGACTTTCGGAAGACGGATATTGTAGCTGCGGTCCTGTAGGTTACGAGGGAGGGGCGTCGAGAGTTGCTTCTGGATCCATCGCGGTGGCTACGGGGACGGTTGGAGTGGAGCGGGTGCGCCAGGTGGAGTAGCCTTCGCGGGCCAGACTGAAAATGGTGCGGCGATTCTGGTAGACCAGTTTTGCCCAGGCGACGGGGCCCATTTGGTGGAAATAGATGCCGCGGAAGCAGATGCGGGCGAGGAAGATGTTGATGCGGTAGCCCAGGGGCTGGTCCTTGAGGGAGGCGACGGCGTGAGCCATGGCTTTGGGGCTATAGGAATGAGTCCAGCCATGTTTCACTTCGGCGTGCGCTTCGGCGATGGTCATCTTCAGCGGAGTGTGGGCCATGGCGAAGGGAATGAATTCCTGCCAGTGTTTGGGGCGGGTTAAGCGTCCGGCGGCGTGCAGCCGTTTATAAAGCGGGGTAGCGGGCAAGGGCGTGAGCAGGCCAAAGATAGGAAGGCCGGGAGGCCAGGTGCGGATCTCCTGAAGGGTGCGCTCGGCAACCCCGGGCGTATCGTTGTCCATTCCAAAGATGAAGGAAGTGATGGCATAGACGTTGCGCCGGGCGAGGCGTTCGAGCACGGCGGCGTATTCGCCGGGCTTGTTGAAACCCTTGTTGACGCCCGCGAGGTTTGCGGGATCAATCGACTCCATGCCGATGAAGATCCATTTGCCGCCGGAGGCCGCGATAAGATCCACGAGTTCGTTGTCGCGCAGAAGGTTGGCGCTGATCTGGGCGACCCAATGGACCTGGGCGCCGGCAGCGATGATATCGCGCAGGAGCGATTTCGTCCGTTTGATGTTGATGGCGAAATTGTCGTCAATGAAGAAGACGGCAATCTGGCCGCCTTCGCTTTTCCCGCGGGCTTTCAGCCGGAGCAGTTCATTCACGACGCTTTCGTTGGTGCGAAAACGGATGGAATCGCCGAAAAACCCGGTGACGGTGCAGAACTCACAGCCATAGGGACAACCGCGACCGGACTCGACGGGGATGAGGCGAAAGGTGCCCCAGCCTTCACCGATGCGCTGAAGAGTGCGCTTGGCCATGCGGGGAATCAGATTGAACTGGGCAAGGTCGATTTTGTCCCAGGGAATCGCGGGATATTGCTGGAGGGTAGGTTTACGTTCCTGGCCAAAGTCATCAACCGGGGCGTAGACCTCTTTAAGCTGGCCGCGCACGGCGTCCTGGACGATTTTGGGCCAGGTTTCGTCGGCTTCACCGAGGGCCACGGCATCGGCATGGCGCGGGCCGCCGTTGCGGCCGAGGGCTTCGTCGGCTTCTTCCGTGACGTGAGGGCCACCCATCACGACGGGCACACCGGTGGCGCGAATTGCATCGGCCATGCGGTAGGCCTTGGCGATCATGCGCGTCATCGCGCCGATGCCGACCAGGCCAATGTTCTGTTCCTGGACGAAACGGGCGATGCCCGCTTCATCCATGGGTTGCGCGTTGCCATCAATCAGAATGACTTCGTGGCCGGGAGGGGTGAGAGCCTGGAGGAGAAACATCCAAAGATGAGGCATGAAATTGCGAGTGACCCCGTTATCGGGGTTGTACAGCAAAATCCGCATCCGATAGTCTCCAAGACAAGCTGTTTCTACGCTGCAAAGGAAGGCAGGCGGTAAACCAAATGTCAGGAATGTTATCATGACAGAAGAAGTTCCCGGTGTCTGTACAATAGTGAACACTTTTTGAAATTGGGGCTCTGCATTGAAAGGACGTGGCGGGAAGATGCGGCCAAAATGGCGGTTGGGGCTTGGGCACCGGGTGTTGCGGAATAACGGGCCGGGTGCCATGATTTGGATGACCCCTCCGCGCGGCGCAATGTGCAATGCACATCAGTCGCCGCCCTCCCGCCCAGACGAATGCGAGAGGATTTGTACGGCCGCTGCAACCAGAAGGGTTTGCCGAGGATGCTCCTGGAAATGGCGGAGGTCCGGGTAATCCTTTTGCGGCTCGCGAAGCAGATCAAGGTGAGACCATGCCCATCACAGAAGACCAACTACTAGGAGCAAAAGAGTTTATCGCGCTGGAAGAGACCTATGGAGCGCACAACTACCACCCGCTTGATGTCGTCATTGATCGCGCTGCGGGCGCTTGGGTGTATGACGTGGAAGGGAAGCGCTACCTGGATTGCCTGGCGGCGTATTCGGCGGTGAACCAGGGGCATTGCCACCCGCGGATTCTGGAGGCGCTGATCGAGCAGGCCAAGAAGGTGACGCTGACATCTCGGGCGTTTCGCAATTCGCAATTGCCGCTGCTGTACAAAGAGCTGCACGACCTGACCGGCATGGAGATGACGCTGCCGATGAACTCGGGGGCGGAAGCCGTGGAAACGGCGGTGAAGGCAGCGCGGAAGTGGGGCTACACGAAGAAGGGAATCGCGGACGGGCAGGCGGAGATTATCGTGTGCGCGGGGAATTTTCACGGGCGCACCGTGACGGTGGTGAGCTTCTCGAGCGACGAGGATTACCGCAAGGGATTTGGGCCGTTCACGCCGGGATTCCGGATTATTCCATTTGGCGATGCCAAGGCGTTGCGCGAGGCGATCACGTCGAATACCTGCGCGTTCCTGGTGGAACCGATACAAGGCGAGGCAGGGATCGTGATTCCGCCGGAGGGTTATCTGCGCGAAGCAGCGGCGATTTGCCGGGAGAATCGCGTGCTCTTGATGGTGGACGAGATTCAGTCTGGCCTGGGCCGCACGGGGAAACTGTTTGCGTACATGCATGAAGGGATTCGGCCGGATGTGCTGATCATAGGCAAGGCGTTGGCGGGCGGGTACTACCCGGTTTCGGCGGTGCTGGCCTCGAAGGAGATTCTGGGCGTGTTTGGGCCCGGCGATCATGGCAGCACGTTTGGCGGGAATCCGCTGGCATGCGCGGTGGCGCGAACGTCGCTGCGCGTGTTGATCGAAGAGAAGTTGGTGGAGCGATCGGCGGAACTGGGCGCGTATTTCCTGGAGAAGCTGCGGACGCTGCGCAGCCCGGTGGTGAAGGAAGTCCGCGGGCGCGGGCTGTGGATCGGGATTGTGCTGACAACCGAAGCGAGGAAGTATTGCGAGGCGCTGAAGGAAGAAGGCATTTTGTGCAAGGAGACGCACAGCCGGATCATTCGGATTGCGCCGCCGCTGGTTATTCAGCGGGAAGAGATTGATTGGGCGTTTGAGCGCATCCGCAAAGTGCTGGAATAGGCGGATTCCTTTTTCCAAATAAGAATTGAAGCGGTTGGCGGTTTTAGGGAAGCGGCGGTTTCCTTTGTGAAGGGTGTGTTTGTGAGCTGTTTCGAAGGAAAGAAAGAAAAAAGATAACGCAGAGGCGCTGAGGACGCAGAGATCAGCAGGGAAAAGAGAGAGGATAAGGAAACGCAGACACGGTTTGAGTAGAAAACCGGAGCGGGCTGAGGCCAGAAGGAATGGGCTCGTGGGGTAGAATCGGAAGAAGACTACCAGCCAGGGAGGGACCAGTCCGTTTGAGGCATGAGGGGCGTTTTCCCTGGGCATCCGGCGGGGTGAATACTATTGGCCGATTCCACGGTGAAGAGGCCATCCCTCTTTGCGATTTGAACGTAGAGCTCTTCTTGAGTGATAGAAGGGTTTGCCTGCCGATCTATCGCCAGTTCAACAAGCCAGATCTGATCACCCTCGCCTTCTCCCGAGCAATGGTGGACCGATTCTATATCCACCGAATCAGTGGCGAGTCCATGCAGTTTGGCGTGCCATTCCTGAAGAGCAGAATCCGATGAGGGTCTGGCCCACCGCCTCGCATCATCCCAACTTAGCTGGACCCACTGATCCAGGAAATCTTCCGGCGTGAGAGCGAGTGGAGCCATGCGTTGAGCTTGCGAGCCGGTTACCTGGTAGCTGGAAATGAATACAGCTGGGGCGGCATCAAGCTTTCGCGGTCTGCCCGCCGTGATGGCGAACCAATCGGTTTCAACATTCAGGCGAAACGGAGGTACGAAATGAAGGTCGATCTTATCGCGACCAGAAAAAAGGACGACCGGTTTATCCGGAGAGGCACCTGGCCGGAAAGCTTGATAATGAAGAACCCTGGGGAGGTCTCGACAGGAGGGCGGCAGGTGAGCCACAACGAAATACCAACGTCCACGTGAATCGGGGGGAGATATCTCGTATTGCACGCCGCTTGTATCGTCGGCGCCAGCGGGATCAAAGTCAGAATCGGCCGTCAGCACCAAGTCCCAGTGACGCGCCATTCCTTGGAACACGTAGACAGCGGAGTCAGGATCGGTCTTCCCGCATGGAAGCCAAAGTTTCGTGGAGACAATCAGGATTCCAGGGTCATAGCCAGTCTTCCAATCGAACTTGATTTCGCGAATCTCCCCGAAGGCATTCCACTTATTGCTGGAAATTTCGTCCCAGCCGGCAGCGCGAAGCTGATCGAGGATTTCATCTTCGTCAGGTACAGCGTGTTTCGAGGTGTCATTCAGGTCATCGACGATGAGCGCCTTGAGTTCCTGATTGAGTCGGCGGAGAAGTCCGGGGACATAGGAGGGAGGGCCATTCTCTAGTTCATTAGAGTTGGGTACACCGATGAGGCGGAGTTGCTGGATTGCTGTAACAGCGTTGCGGGCGTGCGGGGAGACTTGTTGGGCCGCGAGGTTGTGGAAAGCAAAGAGGGTAAGGGCGAGAGCGACTGAAACCGTTCGCATGAGGTCCTCTAAGTTGCAGATATTAGCACGTTTCGTGCGAGGCACGGCAAGAGGGCGATTCCAAAGGCGCAGGGCTCGCGGAGTCGCCCCGGGCCCAGCGGAAAAGACGAACGCAAGACCCAGGCACACACTCCGTGGCTGGGGCAACCGGCATGTGTAGGTGTTGCCGCTGTGGGGTCCGATGATGCTTGACTCTACTTTCACAACGCGAAACCCAAGATCCGATCTAAAGATCGGCCACTACAATGAAGAGGTGGATTAGTCGGCGGCGGGGGTTACGGTGGGGAGCTTGGAGGCGGGGCGCTCGATGTTCAAGACGCTGGAGACGAACTGGCTGAGCGTGCCGCCGAGATGGCTGAGGACGCGCTGCTTAAGCGTGGTGTAATCCTGCGTGCCGCAGAAGAGGTCGGAGAGAAGTTGGCGGAAGACGGCGTTGCGCTGGAGGAACTGCACCATGCGCGTGGTGACGGAGCAGCCGAGGAACGATCCGCGATAGAAGCGGCGCACAATGCGGGCTGCGAATTCGAGTTCCAGGGAGAAAGAAGCTTTGACGCGCGCGGGATATTTTTCGGGGCAGCCTTCGGCGAGGGATTTGCCAAGGAGTTCGCCGGAGCGCATGGCGTAGAAAAGGCCTTCACCGGTGAGGGGGTCCACCCAGGCGGCGGCGTCGCCAATAAGCGCCCAGTTGCGGCCAATGACGCTGCGATCAGAGAAGGTGCGTTCGAGCGGGGAAGGAAGGACGTGACTGTAGAACTTGGCGGATTCCGTAACGATTTTTTCGGAAGCGGCAAAGGTCTGTAGATGCGCGCGGAGTTGGCCGCTGGTGTGCGCGCTCATGCTGCCGCAGATGCCGAGGGAGAGATGGTCGGCGCGAGGGAAGGACCAGATGTAGCCCTCGAAATCGGGAAGAAACTTGATGATGATCTCCTCGGAGGTTTGCGGGACGAAATAGCCCTGGGTCATCTCGAGTTCATCGCGTTGCAGGGCGCGCGTACCGGGGAGGAACTGGTTGCGTGCGCCCGCGGCAAGGACCAGGAAATCGGCGGTGCGCCACTGGCCATCAATGGAGTAGCGGGGCCTTTCGGAGGCGGTGTCCACTTCGTGAACGCGAGAGCGATGGATCTGGCAGCCGGCCTCGCGGGCGCGATCAAGGAGCAGACCATTCAAGACGGTGCGTGAATAGATGACGATAGGATGCTGAAGGTCGAGCTTGGCGCGGTGATTTTCGGCGCTGATGATTTCGACGTGGTGAATGAGTTTTTTGGGATGCGGATTATCCAGCAGGAACGGGTAACACTGCGTGGCTTTGTACGTGAGACCGCCGCCGCAGGGCTTCTCCCAGGCGAGGTGTTCATCGAAAATTTGCACGGAATGGCCGGCGCGCGCAAGTTGCTCGCCGCACATCGCGCCGGAAGGACCACCGCCGACAATGACAATTTCAGACATCGGTCAAGTCACACCGTCAAAGCTAAAATGCAAGCATCCGTCTCCGGCGCGGGGAGGAACGCCACCACCTGGCGCCTGATGTTCGTCAGGACAATGGGAAAAGCACCAGGCAAAAACCAGTAAAGAGTATAGCACCGAACAGGGCGGCGGCCGTGGGGGAGGCGCTCGAGCGGCGTACCAGTTGTGCACCTAACCGGATCAGCAGCAGGAACAACGCGAAATACGGTGCGAGCAGGGCCAGAAGGATTTCGCCACTGTGAAGATAAAGGACGCCGCAGACCAGAGCGAGCCAGGCGATGGAGAGGAGCAGGACCGAAAGGAATAGGCGGCGGGCCGGGGGCATATCGGAGGCGGGCCCGAGAAGGACTTCGAGTGCGTAGAAAAAAAGGAAGACGGCGAAGAAAAAGACGGGGAAGCGCGTCCAGCGGTGGAGGGTGAGCCAGGCGTTTGAGAAAGTGAGGTCGAACCATCCCGTAATGAGGAAATGAAGGATGAAGGCAGTTAACATCGCGAAGAGAAGAAGGGCGGGCTTGGCGGAGAATTGCGATTGCGCCAGGCGGGGATGAAGCAGGAGCAGGGCGAGGCCCGTGAGAAGGAAAAAACTGGCGAGGTAGTTGCCTTGAAAGAGGGGCAGCGGACGAAGCGGCATCCAATAGCGGAGAAGATAAACCACCGCAAGCGAGACGGCGACGAATTCGAGAAGAACCTGCGGAAGGGAAGGAAGATACGGTGAGCGCGGCTCCGCGGGAGTCTTGTGGCCAAAGGATTCGCGAAGGAAGGGGCCGGCCAGCACCACAATGCCGCAGAGGCCCAGCAGACAGCCATACATGTTGGCGCGGGAAGGAATGGGGGCGTCGGTGGGAAGGTGGAGGAGGTGCGCGGTCCAGTCTTGCAGTTTAACGGCGACGCGAGTGGAGAAAAGTACGCTGACATGAGAATTGCCAGGGATGACGGCGAACTGCACGGTAGGATCGGATTGCGAAGCAACAAGATCGGCGGCGTTCCCGACGAGGCCAGAAAATTCGTATTGGCCAACAAGGACGAGCGTGTTGGGTTGAAGCGGCGGGGGAATGAGATAGAGAAGGTTTTCCGGGGAGACACCGTGCGCGGTTTGCATCGGCGCGGGGGAAATGGCGACGACGCCCGCGGGACGGAACTTGGGGGCGATGCGCAGAGCAATGTCCCCGCCCATGGAATGGCCCAAGAGGATGGTGCGGTCAGGAACGATCAAGCCACGTGCAGCAAGGCCGCGCGCAAACGAGATGGCGCAGGATTCGGCTTGGTCGGGTGTGAAAGGGCCGTTGGAGCGGCCATGGCCGGGCAGATCGGGGACGTAGACGATGAGGCCTTGCGCAGCGAAAGTGCGCGCGAGATAGGACATGATGATCCTGTTGGAGGCCAGGCCGTGAAAGAGAATGGCTGCGCCACGCTCGGGATCTTCGCTGAGGCCGGATTTCTGTACGACGTCCACGACGAGTGGGCAGGAGCCGGCGTTGACCAGGTAGTGGCGCGTGGTAAAGCCGCGGGCGGAAAAGAGGGTGAAGGCCGCGCCGAGGAGAAGGAGAAGAATGCCGGTGGCCGCAAGAATCGCTTGCTTATGTTTCATGCCGAGGGCTGCCTTCGGGAGCGAGGCTTCAGAGGGGCGTGATAAACTGAATCCTTGCGCAGCAGATTACGGCAACAAAGTTGAGCGAGCATGGTGAGCCTTTGCATCCAGCGGTCCTGACACTCGAAGAAATCATTTTGCGGTTTGGGCGGGAGAAACGCAACGGAAAGCGCGTGGTGTTTACGAACGGGTGTTTCGATTTGCTGCATCCGGGGCACATCGAGAGCTTGGAAAAGGCGCGCGGGCTCGGCGATGTGCTGATTGTGGGATTGAACAGCGATGAAAGCGTGCGAACGCTGAAGGGGCCGGGACGGCCGGTGATCCCGGCGGAAGAGCGCGCGGAAATTCTGGCGAGCCTGGAATGCGTGGATGCGGTTCTGATTTTTGGGGAGTTGACGCCGCAGCGGGTGATCGCGGCGCTGCTGCCGGATGTGCTGGTGAAGGGCGGCGACTGGCCGGGGAATCAGATTGTGGGGCGCGAGGAGGTGGAAGCGGCGGGAGGGAAAGTTGTGCGGGTGGAGGTGGTGGAGGGCTATTCGACATCGGAGATTCTGAAAAGGATTCGAGGTAAGGGATAGGAGAAGGACTTGAGGTTGGGAGCGGGGAAGAAGTGTAAGAGTAGAAGAGTGTAAGAGTAGAAGAGTGTAAGAGTAGAAGAGTGTAAGAGTGAAAGAGTGTTTTTGACGGTGGTGGATTGAAGCTACAGGGTAGAGTGGCGGGAGCTCCAGTAAGAGAAAAACGAAAAATCGGGGAATGATACTACCGGCGGTCAGAGAGCGATTGGAGGGCTTGCTGCGCCATGCTTCGATCGAGGGCGTGGTGGCGGAGCTGCGCGCGGGCGGCGGGCTGGTGGGGCTTTCGGGATTGCATGACGTGGCAAAGGCGCTGGTGGCGGCACACGTTACGCACGAACTGCGGCGCCCGGCATTTTTTGTGACGGAGAACAACCGGCGGGCGGAGGAGTTGGCGGAGAGCCTGCGCTTCTTTGCGCAGATTTTTCCGGGGTCAACGGGCGGAGTCGCGGTGCTCCCGGCGTTTGACAGCTTGCCATGGGATCCGCAAACGCCGCACGCGGACATTTTGGAGCGCCGGGCGGCGACTTTGTACCGGCTGGCGAATGGCGAAGTGTCCCTGGTGATTGCGCCGATGGCCGCGGCGCTGTGGCGCTATCAGGATCCGTATGTGTACCTGACGCTGGCGCGCACGCTGGCGAAGGATTCCGAGGGGGCACACCAGGAACTGATCACGCATCTGGCGAGCACGGGATACGCGCGAACGGAAATGGTGGAATTGCCGGGGCAGTTCGCGGTGCGCGGCGGTATTGTGGACGTGTTTTCGCCGGAAGCGCCACGGCCGGTGCGCATTGAACTGCTAGGCGACACGGTGGAAAGCGTGCGGGAATTTGATCCGCGAACGCAGCGTTCGATATCGCCGGTTGTGCGAACCACCATTCTGCCGCTGACGGAATGGAGCGTGCCCGCGCCGGGAAGCGCGGAGGCGGAAGCGTGGGAGCCGGGAAGCTGGTTTGGCGGCGACAAAACACCCGGGGGAAGCGCGCTGTTGGAATTGGCGGAGAGTTCGTTGAAGCCGATTGTGTTTCTGGACGAGCCGGAGAAACTTCGCGACGCGCGCAAGAAGCTGCTGGAACAGGCGACGGAGAATTACGAGCGCCACGGCCAGGCGAACGCGCCAACGGTGAACGACTATTTCTGGAGCGGGGAAGAGTGGGAGCGCGCGGTTGCGAAATGCTCGCGCATCGAGCTGGAACAACTGGGATTGACGGACGGCGGCGGGAAGAGGTTTGAGCTGATCGCGCGCTCGAGCACACGGTATCACGGCGACGTGGTGGCGTGCCTGGCCGACGTGAAAGCGCAACTGGCGGGCGGCGGGACGGTGCTGCTGACCGCGGCGAGCACCGGGGAACTGGAGCGCTACGCCGACATTTGCCGCGAGTACGAAGTGCCGTACGTGCTGGGAGAGACGGAAGAAGCGGCGGCGGGCTTCACGGCGGAGAGCGCCTCGGAGACGGCGGCGCTGCTGCTGGTGCGCGCACCGTTCGCGGAAGGTGTGGCGTTTCCGGAATCGAAGCTGACGCTGTACGGCAACGCCGACCTGTTTGACGTAACACCGGCAGTAGAGCGCCCGGGGCGGAAGATCCGCACCTCGGGATTTTTCGGGGATTTTGCGGAATTGAAGCCGGGGGATTACGTGGTGCACGTGGACCACGGCATCGGCCAGTTTGAAGGATTGCGGCTGATCGAATCGGCGGGGCGGCGCGGCGAGTTCATGCTGCTGCGCTATGCGGATGAGGCGCGATTGTATGTGCCGTTGGAACGCATGGACCTCGTGCAGAGCTACCGCGCGGCGGAAGGCGGGCATCCGACGCTGGACAAATTGGGCGGGACGGCGTGGAGTTCGCGCAAAACGCGGGTGCGCAAATCGCTGGAGGACATGGCGGACCAGTTGCTTGCGCTCTATGCGGAACGGAAGACCGCGCAGGGGTTCGCGTTTTCGCCGGACGGCAACTGGCAGCGGGAGTTCGAGGATGCATTTGAGTTTGAGGAGACGCCGGACCAGGTGACGGCCATCGCGGACATCAAGCGGGATTTGGAGAAGGCCGCGCCGATGGATCGCTTGTTGTGCGGCGACGTGGGGTATGGAAAGACGGAAGTAGCCATGCGCGCGGCGTTCAAGGCGGTGGCGGACGGCAAGCAGGTGGCGGTGCTGACGCCGACGACGGTGCTGGCGTTTCAGCATTTCGAGACGTTCAAACAGCGCTTCGCGGCATTCCCCACGAGGGTTGAAATGCTGAGCCGCTTCCGCACGACGGCGGAACAGAAAGTGGTGCTGGCGGACTTGGAAACAGGGAAAGTGGACGTGGTGATCGGGACGCATCGGCTGCTCTCGAAAGATGTGAAATTCCAGGATTTGGGATTGTTGGTGGTGGACGAAGAGCAGCGGTTTGGCGTGGCGCACAAGGAACGGTTGAAAGAGATGCGCAAGAACGTGCACGCGCTGGCGCTTTCGGCGACGCCGATCCCGCGCACGCTGCACATGTCGCTGGTGGGCTTGCGCGACATGTCCGTAATTGAGACGGCGCCGCGGGACCGGCTGGCGATTCAAACGGTGGTGACGTCGTTCGACGAAGAGGTGGTGAAGCGCTCGATTGAAAATGAATTGGCGCGGGATGGCCAGGTGTACTTCATCCACAACCGCGTCGAGTCCATCCATTCGCTGGCGAGCCTGGTGACGAAGCTGGTGCCGAAGGCGCGCGTGGTGGTGGCGCACGGGCAGATGGGCGAGAAGGATCTTGAGAAGGTGATGCTGAAGTTCATCCGCGACGAAGCGGATGTGCTGGTGGCGACGACGATTGTGGAGAATGGCCTGGACATTCCGCGGGCGAACACGATTTTGATCAATCGCGCGGACCGGCTGGGGCTCGCGGAACTTTACCAATTGCGCGGGCGCGTGGGGCGTTCGCACCAGCGCGCTTATGCGTATTTGCTGGTGCCGCCGGAGCGCGCGTTGACGGACATCGCGCGGCGGCGGCTGGCGGCGATGAAGGAGTTCAGCGAACTGGGTGCGGGATTCCGGATCGCGGCGCTGGACCTGGAATTGCGCGGTGCGGGGAACATGCTGGGTCGGCAACAGCACGGCCACATCGAAGCCGTGGGCTTCGATTTGTACGTGCAGATGCTGGAGCGGACCGTGGCGAAGTTGAAGGGAGAAGAAGGGGCGCCGGAATTGCGCACGACAATCAATCTGGGGATGGATGTGCGAATTCCGGAGGAGTACATCCCGAGCGAGAATTTGCGACTGCGGACGTACAAACGGATTTCGACGGTGGCGACGGAAGCGGAACGGCAGGATGTGGGGAAGGAACTGGTGGACCGCTTCGGGCCGCTGCCGAAGCCGGTGGAAAATCTTTTGGAGTTTGCCATGCTCAAATCCATGAGCGAGCGGCTGCGCATCGCGGCGGTGGAGCGGCAGGGCAGCAAGATCGCACTGCGATTCCATGCGGAAACACAATTGGACCCGGCGTTGGTGGTGAAGGTGGTGAGGTCGCGGAAGGGAATCAAGCTGGACCCGAGCGGGGTGTTGTGGATGGAGTTACAGAAGGGCGAGGGCGTGGCGGCGGCGCTGCGGAGCGTGCTGATGGGTTTGCGCGGGGAATGAACCGGCGGGCAGGGGCGCTGGGGAGATGGGCGGGATAGCGCGCGCAGCGAACATCTTCGCTTGTTTGAGTCGCAGTGGGAGTTGTGCTCGTGATTCTGCCCTTTATAGACCAAGGTCATCTGCGCGTCGAGTCCTAGGAGCCACATGTCCGGTAAGACTAATCGGGAGCTAACCCGAAGATGCGACTAGAATTGAGTGTGAGTTCCGGTAGAGTAAGTAAGTGATAGGAATCTCGAAAGGATAAACCATGGCAAAATGCCCTTATTGCAAACAGATTGTTACGCTGGACAAGACCAGGCGGGAATCTGCTGAAATCTCCATCCCTGAGGCGGTCGCTAAAGAAGTCTCCGGCTCCATCAAGAAAGAAATCATGTATTCCTGTCCCCACTGCGATTCAGTCCTCGGGTTCGGTTTCTTCCTTGGGGGACTGCTCACTGGCCGCCCCTGATTTGACGGCACGAACGCTCTAAATACCAGTATCTAGATTTCCGGTTAGCACGGCTAATCGGGCAGGTGGGATTACTTCCGGGTTGCACGTCACTTGCCCTGGCCGACAAGCTGTGACGCTGGACCTTGCGAGTTCTGACAAAAATGGCCTAAATAATCGACAGGTGCCGCATCAGTGGGTGCCGCTCGCGACAAAGCGGAGACCCGATGCTCACGGGTGACGCAGGCGCGTGCATCGACCCCTGATACTTCTGTGGTTCGCTCAGGTTGCAAATCTGGGAGGTGAAGTTGTTTTGATGCCCCAAGAACAATTTGGCGTGGTTATTCTCGGAACCATCATTTTGTTTGTTGGTCTCGCGGCGTGCTGCATGGCTGCGATTCGGGGCCGTGATGTCGGGCGGATCCTCGCGTGGTTTGGGGTGTTCAGCGTAATTTACGGGGTCAGGCTGTTTGCGGTGGTGCCGGCCGCGTTTCGGTTGATGGCCGGACCGTTTTGGCCGTACGCCCCAGAACTGGTATGGATCATCACCTACGTGATCCTTATCCCCGCACTGCTGTTTTGGGTGCAGCTCAGCCTCGGCAGTCTGCGGCGCTTTTTCCAGCTTATGGTCATTCCGGTATGTGCCATTGCCGTCGCTGGCATTTTTGCTACGTTGTTCCTCAAAACTCCGCAGAGATTCATGCTTTACGACAATGTGCTGGCGATCTGCCTGCTGCTGGCCCTTGCCGTAGCGAATATTGTTCCGGGTATTGGGAAAAAGTATCTGGTGATTCAAAGCCGGATCTCGGCGATTGGTACTCTGATTCTGGCGGCTGCAGTTATATACGAAAACTCAAGAACATTTCTCAGCCTGCGAGATTATCGATTCATGGAGCCAGTCGCGTTCGCTTTATTCGTGTTCTCGCAGGGGTGGGTAGCAGCAGAAAAAGTGTTTGTCGACGAGCGTCGGTTGCTTTCGATTGAAAACGAACTTGCCATCGCGCGTGGTATCCAGACTTCGATCCTCCCAAGCGGCGTGCCCGAACTCAGCCATCTGCGCGTCAGTGTCGCCTATTGTCCGATGACCGCTGTTGCTGGAGATTTCTACTGGTTTATAGCTGAGGACCCGAACCGGGCCGGTTTCCTCGTCGCCGATGTGTCTGGACATGGTGTTCCCGCCGCGCTCATAGCGGCGATGATCAGGGTGGCGGTGCAATCCGTTGTGCCCTGCGCACATGCCCCGCGGGAAGTGCTGCGCGGGTTAAACCGCGCTCTTTCCGGGCAACTTCGCGACCAGTTTGTCACCGCGGCATATTTGTTGATCGATACGCAGAACGGAAAGGCGTTGTATTCAGCCGCGGGACATCCGCCGCTCCTGCGCTGGCGGGAAGGGAAACTGGAGCGCATCGAAAGCAACGGTATCGTTTTCGGAATCATACCGGAACCAGACTATCCCGTTTGCGAGATGGCCATCCGGCCAGGCGACCGCTTTCTGCTGTACACCGACGGCGTGATCGAGCCAATGAATGTCCGAGGCGATTCCTTCGGCGACTGCAAGCTCGAACAAGTGGTTCGCGACAATCAGTCGCGCCCTCCATCGGAGCTGGTGGATCAACTGCTCTTTGAGATTCGCCGCTGGCAACCCGCTTCCCTAGTTCAGCAGGATGACATCACGCTTATCGTCATCGACGTCGTTTAGTCTGCCGTCCATGTTGACGAGACTCAACCCCGCGACCGGGCACCGCGAACATCCTTCCTGGCGTGTGACAACTGGAATCGAGCGTAAGTCCTGATACGCTTGAATCAGAAAAGTGGGTACTGGGAGGAATTGTCCGGTCTGGCGGCTAGTCAGGAGTGGGCCGCGCTTCAGTTTGTTTATCCAACGCGGTGAGAACCCACTTCTGGAGAACGTCTCGAAAATGAGGTTTTATTTCGCGATACACCAGACCCAGGCCCGAGGGCTTGACATAGAGGACGGATGCCGCAGCCTCGAAATACTCTCCTGAATCGTAAATCTTCAGCAAAACAGGGCGCTGCATCTCAAAGGACGCAGAAGTTTCCAGGAAACACCCGCGCAAGCTTAGCTCTGTCACACGCGCGGGGACAAAAGCAGCAGGCGAGCTTTCAGGAGCGATCTCGGCACCAGCGCTGAATGCAAACCGCAAACCACGATGCTCTTGATCCATGGTTTAAGCGTATTCCATGGAATAAGAGGTGTCGAGTCACTTGATGAATGTCTGACACGAATTGTTTAGCACTGGCCTTCCGGCCGGGTCCGGGAAGGTTTCGAACCGCTTCGCCGCCGCACGGCACAGTATCTCCCGATAAGGGCGGCAACGGGAGACGGACCCGCTAGCAATCGAATTTGCACATTACAGGGATGCGTTCTAAACTGTGCAAATGGGGAAATTCATGAAGAAAACAGCAATTCTTGCGGCGCTTGTGTTTGCCTGGCCATTGTTGGCGCAGAATCCACCAGCGACGAATCCAGCGCCCGCGAATCCTCCGGCGCAGAACCCGCCAGCGCAGAAACCTTCGACGCCAGCTCCACCGGCGCAGAACCCGCCGACGCTGGAACAGCCGCAGATGGCTGCGCCAGAGCCTCAGGAAGAGAAGAAACCGGAGCTCCTGAAGAAGCCGGCGGCTCCCGCGGCAGCGAAGGCCGCGAAGCCTTCGTCGGGCGAAGGCAAAGTTGTGGAAGAGATCATCGCGCGGGTGAACAACGAAATTATCACGCGCTCCGAGTTGGACAAGGCTCGTGCCACTGCGGAGGAGGGAGTGCGGCAGGATTGCACGGGGCGGTGCACGCCGGAGCAGTTGCGGGAGGCCATCGAGGACAGCCAGAAGAACGCCTTGCGCGACTTGATTGACCAGTCGCTGCTGGCGCAGCGCGGCAAGGACCTGGGTATCAGCGTAGAGACGGACGTGGTGAAACAACTCGACCAGATACGTATCCAGAACAACCTGAAGGATTTGGACGAACTGGAAAAAGCAGTGACCAGCCAGGGAATGAACTGGGAAGACTTCAAGAACAACATTCGCAACCGCTTCCTGACGCAACAGGTGATTTCGCGGGAAGTGGGTTCGCACATCACCATCGGACACGACGAAACGCTGAAGTTTTACAACGAGCACAAAAACGAATTCGTGATGCCGGAGGAAGTGGCGCTGCGGGCCATCGAGGTTTCCACGGAAGGGAAGACCGAGGCGGAGACTCCCGAGCTGAAGAAAAAGGCGGAGACGTACCTGAAGCGAATCAACGATGGCGAGGATTTCGCTGTTCTGGCGAAGCGCTATTCCGATGGAAAGACGGCGCAGCAGGGCGGCTACCTGGGGGAATACAAGCGCGGAGAGCTTTCGAAGGAACTGGAAGACAAGGCCTTCGCAATGAAAAAGAACGAGCTGACGGACGTGATTGAAACCAAACAGGGGTTCCTGATCCTGCAGGTGCTGGAGCACTACACGGAAGGCATACAGCCTTACGAAAAGGTAGAACCTAAAATCCAGGACCACCTCTACAGCGAGCGCATGGAGCCGGGGATGCGCGAATACCTGAAGACGCTGCGCGAGCAGAGCTACGTGGTGGTGAAGCCGGGGTTCCTGGACATGGCCGGCGGGGGCAACTCTGAGATTCAGGAAGTAAGCACGACACCGGAAACCAGCAAGGAAAAGAAGCACCACAAGAAGTACTTGCTGTTCGGCAAAACCACCTGATCCCAATGACAAAGAAACCCATGGTGAGCGATCTGGCGGCGGACCAGACCATCAGCGGATTTTTCCTGGTGCATGAGAAAGAAGTGCGCAACACCGCGGCGGGCAAACCGTATCTGCGCATGGAACTGGGCGACAGCAGCGGCACGGTGGAAGCGCGGATGTGGGACCAGTTCGAGGGGGCCGCGAAGGATGTGCACCGGGACGATTTCGTGAAGGTGCAGGCGCGCGTGGAGATTTACCGCAACAAAACGCAGCTTTCCTTGCAGCAGTTCCGTCTGGCCAAGCCCGAGGAGATCAACCTGGCCGATTTTCTGCCGCACACGCCGTATGACGTGGAGGAGCTGTTCAAAGGCCTGCTGAGAGATGCGGAGGGGATGAAGAATCCCTGGCTGAAGAAACTGGTGTTGAAGGTGCTGAGCGATCCGCAGCTTGTGGCGCGGTACAAGCGGGCACCCGCGGCCAAGGTGATGCACCACGCGTACATCGGGGGATTGCTGGAGCACGTGGCGGGATTGTGCGGGCTGGCGAAACAGATCGCGGCGCACTATCCGGAGCTGGATGTGGACCTGCTGCTGATGGCGGCGATGCTGCATGACGTGGGCAAGCTGGATGAATTGTGCTTCGAGCGGGCGGTGAGTTACACGACCGAAGGACAATTGCTGGGGCATATCGTGATGGAACTGGAAACGGTGAGCAAGGCGATGGACGGGATTGAGGGATTCCCCGCGAACCTGAAGACCGTGGTGCAGCACATTTTGATCAGCCACCACGGGCAGTATGAGTTTGGGTCGCCGAAATTGCCGATGATCCGCGAGGCGCTGGTGTTCCATTATTTGGACGACTTGGATTCCAAATTGGCGGCGGTGCGGGCGGCATTGGCCGGCGATTCCGGTGAGCCGGAATGGTCGGCGTTTAGCGGGGCGTTGGGAAGAAAGTTTTTACGGCTGGATGAGTTTTTGAAAGTGAAGACTGACGGCGGGAAGAATTAAGAAGTATAAGAGTATAAAAGTGAAAGAGTATAAGAGTGGAAGAATGGGTTGCTTGGGTGGGGTGAGGCCTCAGCCTTGAAGGGGTCGGCTACACGGTGGAGGAAGAGGCTTACGCAGAGTTCACAGAGGGCGCAGAGTTCACAGAGAAGAGAAACCCAAGAGCACAGTCAGGAGTGACTGCGCCACGGAGAAGAGAAACCCGAGACCCAGGCACACACTCCGTGCCTGGGGCACCCACGTGTTCTGGTTGCCGGTTCCTGATCGCTGATATCTGATATCCCAATTCCAGTCTGTTAAACTACCCGCAGAGCCATGATTCCAGCTGAATACAAGGTACGCGATCTGGTGATACGGCCGGCGACGGTGCTGGCGCCCATGGCGGGCGTCACGGACACGTTGTTTCGGCGCGTGATTCGCGGGCTGGGCGGCTGCGGGCTGCTGATGACGGAGTTCACCAGCTCCGAGGGGATTACGCGGAGCGCAAAGAAGACGCTGCGGTATTTGTACTTCCAGGAAGATGAGCATCCCATCGCGGCGCAGTTGTTTGGCGCGAATCCAGAGGTGATGGCCGAAGCGGCGCGGCTGGTGGAAGAGTTGGGCTACGACGCCGTGGACATCAATCTGGGCTGCCCGGCGAAGAAAGTGGTGAAGTGCGGCGGCTCCGGGCTTTTGCGGGAATTGCCGCTGCTGGAGCAGATTTTCCGCCAGGTGCGGGCGGCGGTGAAAATTCCAGTGACGATTAAGCTGCGCGCGGGCTGGGACGAGAAGTCCATCGTGGCGCTGGACGTGGTGAAAATGGCGGAGCAGATTGGCATCGAAGCGGCCGCGATTCATCCGCGCACGCGCATTCAGGGTTATGCAGGCAAGGCGGATTGGAGCCTGATCGCGGCGGTGAAGCAGGCGGTGAAGATTCCGGTGATCGGGAACGGGGATATCCACTGCCCGGAAGACGCGGCGCGCATGGTGGCGGAAACGGGTTGCGACGCGGTGATGATCGGGCGGGCGGCGGCGACGAATCCGTGGATTTTCGCGCAGATGAGAGAATTCCTAGAAACGGGGCGTTACCGGGTGCCCACGGAGGAGGACCGCCACCGTTTACTTTCTGGCTACTACAGGCAAATTCTTAACGACAACCAGCCCGATGCCGTGGGCAAAATGAAGCAGTTCGCCTGCTGGTTTACTCATGGCGTGGGGAGCGGCAGCGAGCTGAGACGAATAGTGCACACGGCACGCACGCCCGCGGAAGTCGTGGAGAATGTGGAACGATTCTTCGAGCGGAAAGCGGCCTATGGGGGGAGCCCAGCCCATGAGCCAGATCAGCGAAAGAACAGCGAGACAGAGGTCCGAACGTAGAATATCGGTGCGCTTGCCTTTGCGCGTGAGGGGCCGCGATACGCGCGGCTTCGCCTTCGAGGAAGATACCGCCAGCGAAAATTTGTGCCGGAGCGGTGCGGCGTTTCACACGCGCTTCGATCTGGCCATCGGCTCGAATTTGGAGATACGGATTCCCATGCAGGGGTATCCTTCGCGGCGGTTTGAAAATGATTTTGAGACGCAGGGGCGCGTTGTGCATGTGAGCGAGGCGCAGCCCGATGGGGAGAAGTTGGTGGGCGTGCAGTTTGTGGGGCCGAGGTTCCAGAAGGTGTTCCGGTCGGAATCGGCGGCGTAGGGAATTATTTCACAATTTCTCCTGACGAGCGGGATGGGCTTGCGTCGTGGTGTGCTTGGACCAGGATCAGAGGAATCAAAGATAACGCAGAGACGCAGAGTTCGCGGAGGCTCGCAGAGGAAGAAGTGCAAGAGTATAAGAGTGAAAAAGTAAAAGAGTAAAAGAGTGGAAGAGTGGAAGAGTTAGGAAGACTCGGGGGAGGAGTCGTCTAGGAGTTGGCGGTAGGCGTCGCGGCGGGTGATGCCGCGTTCCTTGGCGGCTAGTTTTAGGGCTTCTTTGCGGTCGAGTTTGGCTTGGTGCATCAACTCTTCCACACGGGCGGCCAGGGATTGGGAAGTGTCGGCGTGGGCGCCCGGTTGAGCGGGTTCGGGCGGGCCGATGAGCAAGGTGATTTCGCCTTTGGCGGGATGATCGCCGAGGGATTGCACCAGATCGAAGAGCTTGCCGCGTCGAAATTCTTCATGGAGCTTGGTGACTTCGCGGGCGATGCATGCAGGACGATTGCCTAGAATGGCCAAGGCATCGGCAACCGTATCGGCGATGCGGTGCGGTGCTTCATAGAAGATCATGGTGCGCTCTTCAATGCGCAGATGCTCGAGGGCGCGGCGGCGTTCGCCACTTCGTGCGGGAAGAAATCCCACAAAAAGAAATTCCTCGCTGGGCAGGCCAGAGGCGGAAAGTGCGGCGAGCAACGCGGCCGGGCCAGGAATGGGCACCACGGGAATACGATGGCGA
>Ga0209039_10001002_pt1 | contig 27505 bp, 22 predicted proteins | sample BogFormECP12_OM1_FD_188238 | JGI IMG/M metagenome (GOLD analysis project Ga0209039, IMG submission 188238) | Bog forest soil microbial communities from Calvert Island, British Columbia, Canada - ECP12_OM1 (SPAdes) (version 2) | ecosystem: Environmental > Aquatic > Freshwater > Wetlands > Bog ... | reverse complement strand
GAGTGGCGGAATGGTAGAAGATGAAGTGGCTGCCGGAGGTGTGGTCGAGGACGAATCCGTTTTGCTCCAAGAAACGGACGACTTGTCGCGGTTTTGTGGCAGGTAGCTTCGACATCGTCGTTCTCTACTGCGCATTAGAGTGACACAACGAACGAGTGGCGGGCTAGTCAAAACCAAAACTAGACCGCTTATTCAGGACGAGGAAAAGTGGGTATGTCAAGTCGACAGGGTTTGGCTCTCAGCGGGAATACTCAAGATCCAAAGTAGCGACCAGCGTGTTGTCGTCGGTGGGAATGGGATCTTTGTGTTTACGCAGGCTGGCAATGTAGCCGGAGATGGCGTCTCTGGCCATTTCTCGGGCCTCGTCCACGGTGCGGCCGTAGGTGACGCAGCCCGGAAGCGCAGGGACAAGAGCGGTGTAGCCGCCCTCGGGTTCGGGACGGAGCATTATGTTGTAGTGGTAGCGAGCCTTTGCCATAGCGGTTGCGATCATTCTAGCAGGGGTTGAAAGCCCTTCAAAGAACTCGCTGCTACAATAACAAATTCCACTTCAATAGGAATCATCCACTATGCATCGTTGGTCAGAGCTGTTCATTCCTACACTGCGCGAGGCGCCGGCGGATGCGGAAGTAGCCAGCCACAAGTTTCTGGTGCGGGCGGGCTACATCCGGCAACTGGCGGCGGGCATCTACTCGTATCTTTTTCTCGGCAACCGCTCGTTCAACAAGATTGTGGCCATCGTGCGCCAGGAGATGGACCGCATCGGTCAGGAATTCTATTTGCCGGCGCTGCATCCGCGGGAAATTTGGGAGGCCAGCGGGCGCTGGGCGCAGATGGGCGACAACCTGTTTCGCCTGAAGGACCGCAAGGGCGGCGACATGTGCCTGGGCATGACGGAAGAAGAAGTCATGACTTCCATTGCCTTGAAAGAGCTGCGCAGTTACAAGCAGCTGCCGCAAATCTGGTATCAGATTGCACCCAAGTTTCGCGATGAGCCGCGGCCGAAATCCGGGCTGCTGCGGGTGCGGCAGTTCATGATGAAGGACTCATATTCTTTCGATATGGACGCGGCTGGGCTCGATGTCTCGTATCGCAAACACTACGACGCCTATTGCCGCATCTTTGACCGCTGCGGACTGAAGTACATGGTCGTCGAGGCCGACTCGGGAGCGATGGGCGGGAAGGAGTCGCACGAGTTCATGGTGCGGACTCCGGCGGGCGAAGATCAGATTGTGAGCTGCGAAGGCTGCAACTACGCGGCGAACCTGGAGAAGGCGAGGTCAAAGCTCGAACCAGTGCAGGATTTGCCCGCCGAAGGAGACGGCGAGCCCGTTGAAGTATACACACCCGGTCAGAAGACAATCGAGGATGTGGCGCGATATCTTCGAATCTCGCCGAAAAACATGATTAAGACTTTGGCCTTTGTCTCAACAGCGAAGACTCCGCGCGGGGAGGAAAGAGTCCCCGTTGTTGTCTTTCTCCGAGGCGATCAAACTCTGAACGAAGCGAAGTCGTCGTCGATCTTTCCGCCGGGCGAAGTGCGCCCGATGACCGAGGACGAAGTTGTCGAGGTTTTTGGCTCCCCTCCCGGGTCCATCGGGCCGGCCAGGGGTCTCCTTTGGAGAAGGCTCGGTGGCACGCGCGTACAGGTCTATTTTGACAGCACGCTGCTAGGCCGAAAGAACCTCGTCGCAGGGGCGAATAAGGCCGACTACCACATGCGGAACGTCACACTATTTGGTGAGGGAACAAGCATGTGGGGCGAATGGGGTAGGTGGGACGACTTTCTGGCGACGACGGGAGATATCCGGACCGACGACATATTGAGGCCTAAGTCGCCGGAAAAAGCCGATCTACGCAGCGTGACCGCGGGCGAGGCGTGTCCGAATTGCGGCAAGGCGCTGCGGATTGATACGGCGGTGGAGATCGGGCACATTTTCAAGCTGGGGTACCGGTATTCGGAATCCATGGGCGCTCGCGTTCTGGATAAGAACGGCAAGGAAGTCACGCCAATCATGGGCAGCTATGGGATTGGAATTGAGCGGATCCTCACCGCGGCAGTGGAGCAGGGGAACGACGAGAACGGCTTCTGGCTGCCGCCACAGATTGCGCCGTTTGAGGTGGTCGTGGCGGCCGTCAACGTGAAGGATGAGGGCGTGAAATCGGCGGCCGAAGACATTGCCCGGCGGCTGGAGGGGGCGGGATTCGATGTGATCCTGGATGACCGGGATGAGCGCCCGGGGGTCAAGTTCAAGGATGCGGATTTGGTCGGTATCCCCTTTAGAATCACTGTGGGAAAGAAGGTTACCGAAGGTACTGTGGAGGTCGTTCAGCGCTCGACTCTGGAACGACGCGATGTTACGATCACGGCGATAGTCGAATATTTTCAGGGATTGCTCGGGCGGGCGGGATAAAGCGGTTCCCGGTCTTAGTTGGTTAAGCCCCGGGCAGCGGATTGTGGGACATGGGAACTGTTAAAGCCATTGCCGGGTTTCTTGCCATCGTCTTGGTGCTCTACGCCGGGTTTCAGATCATTCCGCCGGAGATGACCAACTATTCGTTTACGGACGATTTGAAGAACATTGCGATGGTGGGAGGCTCCAACCCGCACACGTCCGACCAGGATCTGGTGGAACAGGTGATGAAGAAGGCGCAGGAACACGACATTCCGCTGACCCCTGACCATGTGACGGTGCAGCGCATCGGGACGCCTGGATCGCTGGCCGTGTACCTGGCGGCGGATTACAGTGTTCCAGTGAACCTGCCCGGATATTCCTTCACCTTGCATTTCACTCCTACGAGCGGGAACAAGGGTTTCTAGCGACGGCCAAGACCTTGGCCAGCACGGTTTGGATTCTCGCGGAATAGCGTCGTGGGCAAAGTCAAAGTTATCGTGGTCTGCGCTCTTCTCGTCTTGCTCGCGAGCACGGGATGGCAAATCGCTGCCTGCGAAATCGCCAGCTATGAACTGCAGGACGAACTGAAAGATCTAGCATCGCTCAACAGCGCGCGGATTGGGCTTGCGGCGCCGAAGTCCGATGACGATCTGCGCGAGGCAGTCATCAGCAAAGCCCGGGAACATGACATTGCGCTCGTTCCCAGCCAGATCACCGTACGGCGTTGGGGAAGCAGCGAAGCTCCGGTGGTTTATCTGGCGGTGAACTACAAAGCTCACATAGCCCTGCCCGGCTACTCCTTGACCATTCGCTTCAAGCCGACGAGCGGAAGCCGGCGTTAGGGAGGTTCAGAGGCGTGTGCCTGGGCTGGCAGGGCGTTGGGCCGCTGGGACGACAAGGCTATCCTCGTAAGTAATCGTTGCGGAGGTTACCGTCGGGACAATCCCAAGAGTGCTTAGAAAGTTCTAACGATTATAGTTTTCAACAGGTTGGCATGAATTACTCCGGTGGTTCTACTCCCTTCGGAGAGATTGCCGGGCCACCTTCCACCGCCTATAATCGTCCTACTCTGGTTAAGGATTCTCCGTCAGGTTCCGGGTAGAACAATCGGGAGGGTAAGATTTTGTCCGAAAGCTCCTCCCAGCGAAGGATTGGTGAAGGAAAACGCCCGGATATGCGAAAGCGCCTGCAAATCGCATTGATGCTGACGGCCACGACGGCAACCGCGACCTCTTTGGTTTTCCTCGGCAGTCCAGTTCATGTGTGGGCGGCCGAAGGCGACAACACCGCGCAAGTGATCACCACCACGGATGAGCACGGGCGCAAGGTTTACGTGAACGAAACGGTGGCAGCGCCCCGCCCGACCCCAACTGCGCAGCCCAGGCGCTCCACCTGGATGTACTGGAGCACCAAGGAGAACCGCTGGAAGCCGGTGCCCTCGGCGAATACGGCCTCGATGCAGGCGGCGCGTTCAGCGGCGGCGGAAATCAGCCAGTACTTCGTGCACGAATCGTCCAAGTCGGCGAATGCGCGCATCATCGCCGCCAATTCCCACGGCCATCAGGCTTCGCAAGACGAGGTTGACGCGGCCATCGCGATGGCGGCGGCACGGCACAATGTCGATCCGAATCTGGTGCGCGCCGTGGTCAAAGTGGAGTCGAACTACAACGCCAACGCGGTTTCGCGCAAGGGGGCGATGGGACTGATGCAGTTGATGCCTTCGACGGCGCGGATGTTGAAGGTGAAGAACCCGTTTGATCCGGCGCAGAACGTGGATGCAGGAGTGCGGCATCTCAAGTCGCTTCTGGAAAGCTATGGCGGCGATGTGAAGTTGACCCTGGCCGCTTATAACGCGGGCGAAGGCGCAGTGGCGCGGAGCGCGGGTGTTCCCCGCATTGCCGAGACCCAGGACTACGTGCGGAGAATCACGAACCTCTACTACGGAGGGTTCGATTTTGCCTCTCACGGGGCGTCGCGCGATCCCGTGCGCGTGCAACGAGATGCGCGGGGCGTACTTTATATCAGCAACACGGATTGAGTTTCGAGCATCTGTTTTAGCAGTCTCTCAGGTACCACGAGCAGTTCAACCGCAACGGCAGTAAGGAAGCGAGCCAAGCGCGCGATGGCTGCGCGGCTTGCCCAGGTCCTTCGGCGGGCAAGAAGTTCCCGCCTCAGGATGACAAACGGGCCGACGACTTTGAAGACCAGATCGAGCCAGCGCGGCTTGCGCTGGGGAGCGCTGCTGTTGCTGGCGGTGCTACCTGGATTGCCGGCCCATGCCCGCACTCATCACAGTGAATCCTGGGCTCGCGAGCGTTTCGCCACGGCTGAGCGCATGCGGGAAGCGCTGAACGGGCGCCCTCCGGCGGACCGAACGCGCCGCGATTACCAGCGGGTCCTCACCGCCTATCGCAACGTCTACTATGGGGCGCCAACCTCCACCAAAGCCGATCCCAGCGTAGTTGCGGTAGCCGAAACGCTGGTCGAAATGGGGCGCCGCTTCGACGACGACAAAATTCTGAACGAGGCGATCGCGCAGTACAAATTTCTGCGCCGCGAGTATCCCGGCAGCAAGTACCGTTGCGACGCTCTGTTCACGATCGGCGAGATTTATAAGGACGATCTCAACGATCCGGAGCAGGCACGAACCGTTTTTGAAGAGTTTCTGCACCGCTATCCTCACAACCGGCTGGTAGAAGACGCCCAGCAGGCGATCATCGAACTGAACAGGCACGCTGAAGCGGACAAGACGGCTGAGGCTGAGAAGAAGGCCGAAGAAGAAACGCCCCGAAAGAATGCGAACCCCAAGGATTCAGGCGAGGATACGGGTGCTCAGGCGAACGGTAGCGGGCAGGAAGCGTCCGATCATTCCTCCGATCACGGTTCTGGCCGCTTGCCGCGAGTGACGGGAATCCGCCACTGGTCCACGCCCGACTACACGCGGGTCGCGATTGATCTGGAAAGCGAGATCAAGTTCGCCTCGCAGCGCATCGCCCATCCTGACCGCATCTTCTTCGACTTGCGCGACACCAAGCTGGCTTCGACGCTGGTGGGCAAGAGCTTCGACGTGGATGACGGCTTCCTGAAGAAAATTCGCGTGGCACAGTTTCAGCCCGGGCGCACGCGGGTGGTGCTGGAAGTGGATGATCTCTCGGACTACGACGCGTTTCTGCTGCCCAATCCCTACCGGCTGATCGTGGATATTCATGGCAAAGACGTCCACGGCAAAGCGGCGCGGGCCAAGCTGGCGAAGGACGCGGCTACAGCAGACGTCGAAGCTGCACCCAAAGCAGGGGCGAAGAACGATGCGGCAACGGCAGACGAAAAAGCCGATCTGCGAGCGCCGGAGAAAGCTGACGGGAACGAGAGCGACGACCCGAATGTTGCACCCGCGAGTGATGGCGCGACCACCAAGCCGGGCGCGTCGGCACAAACGGAAAGAGTCCAGACTGGGACTTCAACGGCTGAATCCGCCGCCGGAAACAAGTCGCCTCACACCGCATTAAAGCCTTCCACGCCAGCAAGCCAGAACAGCGGACATCGGCGCTGCGCCAGCCAGGATCCAGCAGCACCCTGCTCGGCTGTTCACTCAGCTGTAGATCCCAAGACGGGGGTGAAGAAAGTCATCGTGGAAGCCGACGATGACGATTCTTCCCCAGTTCAAGTGGCGAAGCTTGAGACTCCAGCGAAACACGAGACCCCGTCAGCTTCGCGCAAGGCAGAATCACCCTTGCCGGACTCTGATTCCGCTCCGAACAGAAAGCCGACAACCGATTTGCCGGCATCGGGCCATGAGAAGGGCGAGACTTCTTCCCGTGCGGCCGGAAATCGAAGCCTGGCCGATCGGGATGTGCATGAGGCGAAGCCCACGGCCAGAGGGGATCGCTCGCTGATTCGGGCGCTGGGGCTGAAGATCGGCAAGATCGTGATTGATCCCGGGCACGGAGGCCACGACACGGGAACCATCGGTCCGAATGGTCTGGCAGAAAAGGATCTGGTGCTCGACGTGGGCCGCCGCCTGGGCAAGTTGCTGGAGGCGCGCCTGGGCGCGGAAGTCGTCTACACGCGCAAGGACGACACGTTTATTCCTCTGGAAACGCGCACGGCGATCGCCAACCAGCAGCGCGCCGATCTCTTTGTTTCGATACACGCCAACTCGAGCGATGATCCGGATGCGCGCGGCGTCGAGACCTACTATCTGAATTTCACCTCGTCGCCGGAGGCGCTGGAAGTGGCGGCGCGCGAGAATGCGGTTTCGCAGAAATCCATCTACGAACTGCAGGACCTGGTGAAGAAGATCGCGCTGAAAGAGAAGATTGAAGAATCGCGGGAATTCGCCGGAGACGTGCAGCAGTCCCTGCACAGCGGCCTGGCCGCAAAGAGTCCGGGCATCCGCAATCGCGGGGTGAAGAAGGCGCCGTTTATCGTGCTCATCGGCGCCAACATGCCGTCAATCCTGGCGGAGATTTCCTTTGTCAGCAATCCCGGCGACGAGCACCGGCTGGAGACCAGCGAATACCGCCAGCGCATCGCCGAATCGCTCTATCGCGGCATCGCCAAGTATGTAAATGGATTGAGCGGGGTGAAAGTCGCGAGCAAGATGGACAAAGCGGCGGGGCAGTGAGTCGTTCCTTCCAAATGCGAATGCCCCAGTCCGAGCAGAAAACACTCAACAGCCTGCGGTAAGACTCAGTTGAAAATGCAGCGCCTGAAGGCGCGTTGATAGCAACGCACTTGCGGCACGCCCTTCGACTCCGCTCAGGGCAGGCTCTGAAGGCGTGCCCTGATACGAATCTCGCCCAGATCCGAATCTCGCCCGCACCACGGGCTGTTAAGCGCAAGAATTCGACCCGAGTGGCTTACGGACACAACACTGCCTTCACTGGAGTGAGTCGCCTACGGCAAGGATGGAATGGCCGCTTACTGTATCGCGCTTCCCACCTGCGAGAAGATGCCGCCTGCGTTCGATCCGATGAGCCGGACCGTACCTACCACGATGACGAGAATGACGGCCAGCATCACCGAATACTCGGCGACGTCCTGACCTTGCTCGTCTGACCAGAGATGATGGAATAAGTCACGCATAAACTTTCCTTGCTGCTAAGCAGCTCCTGGGGCGCCTGAAACCGCTGGTGCCGGGGCTGCCGGCGCCGGGGCTGCCTGAACCTTGCCCTCCGCAGAGTTGAGCCACAAGGCGTCTCCGTCCTGCATAAGAGCCTGCAGCCCAACCTGATATTCTGAGGTTCCCTTCAGTTTCCTGGTCCAGACCACGCGACACTGCATTTTGCGCTGACGATAGAAAACGGTGACCTCATCCAGCACACACAACTCGCGTCGCACCGCGCCCAGCCGCAACCCAGCCGAAGTAACGTCGAGGGTGTGGGCGAGTTCCTCGAAAGGAGCGCCAGAGCTGTCCTTGCCCTTGACTCGTACCGGAAGCACCGCCTTGGTCCGGCTACCACTGCGTTGCTGATTGTTTTTCACAGTACTTGATCGCATCTGGCACCCACAGACAGTTTGCCCGTTTATGGGCTGGCTGGGAATGGCTCTGACGTGTAGGGCACGACCGTAACCACCCTCCTGAAAGACCTGCCAGATCAAGCGGTTACGGGCCCATGGAAACTTTTCCCGGCCGGCTGTGGTCTAATGGTGGCAGAGGTGTTGCTGGGCGAGGGTTTAAGGACTTGAGGATGAACTTCTCCCGTTCTGTTGCCGGAATCGCCGTGTTCTTTGGGGTTTTTCTAGGCACAGCTTTGGCCGGGGACGCTCCAGCCGGAGCCGCGTCCGCGCAGGTCCCAGCCCTGTTGCCGACGGAGTTTGGGGGATGGCAACTGCAGGGCTCTGCCGCAACCAGCCAGGACGCCGCAGCCGCCGACCCCGCCAATGCCGCAGTTCTCAGGGAATACCGCTTCACCGACTTCGCGTCTGCCACCTACAGGCGTGATGATGGTCGCACGCTAAAGATTCGGGCGGCGCGCTTTGCCGATGCCTCGGGAGCCTTCGGAGCATACACGTTTTATCTGCAACCCGAGATGGCGAAGGAATCGATAGGCGATCAAGGCGCGTCGCTGGGTGAGCGCGTCCTGTTCTACCGCGGGCACGTGCTGGTAGATGCGTTGTTCAGCAAAGAGTCGGCCATGTCGGGAGCGGAGTTGCGCGAACTGGCGGGAGATCTACCGCGTCCCGGAGGAAGCGCCGGCAACCTGCCGAGCTTTATCCAGTACCTGCCGCCTCGCGGCTGCATTGCCAACACGCAGAAGTACGTGATGGGGCCGGAAGCGCTGGCTGCGCTAGCGGCACCGGTTTCCGCCGAACTGGTGGATTTCGGCGCAAGTGCAGAAGTGACGCTGGGGCGCTACAACGCGTCGAGTGGTGAAGAGACCCTGATATTGATTTCCTACCCCACGAATCAGCTGGCTGCGGAACATCTGCGCCGCATTGATACAGCCCATCAGCAGGCGCAACCGCAGGCAGGCATTTCTACGATCGCAAACGCAGGCTCTCTGTTCTACAAGCGCACGGGCCCGATCATTGCTCTGACCAGCGGTCCAGCTTCTGAACGCGATGCCAAGTCTCTGCTGAGCATGGTGAACTACGAGGCCAGCGTCACGTGGAATCAAGCGACGGACCAGCATGAAGTTCGCGACCTGTATCTGCTGATCCTCAACGTCGTCATCCTGTGCGCGATTCTTGGCGGACTCGCGATTGTGGCGGGCGTGGCCTTCGGTGGATTCCGCATTCTGATGAAGCGATGGTTCCCCGACAGAGTGTTTGACCGCCCTGAACAGATGGAATTCATCTCGCTGCACCTTACCGAAATCATCGTGCAAGGCCCGCCCCAAAGCGGGCACGACGGGGTGGAGCAAGCGCCGCGGAAGCCCTCCTGATGCCGGGTAAGTGCCTTTAGAAATATCGGCTTACGACCTGCGCGGGAGACTTCTGTCTCAATTTGTTACACTTTTCCCTGATGTTGATTGATTTTGTAAGTTATTGAAAAAAAAGACATTTATTTCCGAAAAATCGCTTGACACCCCCGTTTTTCGGCTCATAAGATTTCGGCAGAAAGTTTTGACGGAATTTCAAGCCTCCGTTGGAACTATTCTCCCTTGAAGAAGAGGCCGCCCAGTTGCCGGGTGGCCTTTTCGTTTGTTCTCGTGCTCCTCTGCACGCGGAGTAAACTTCCAGTGACGCGGGATCAGTAATACTGAACTGTGCGGGGTATTCCTCCTATCATCAATTGAAAGTATTTCGTTTGCACTCGATCGGAATCATCAGAATCTCTGGAGGACTTCATGTTCTGCGATGGATGCGGCGTGGCAGTATAGGCAGGGCAAGGGTTTTGCAGCAACTGCGGCAAACAGATCGTTGGTCCCGTAGCGGCGGTGCAGTTGCGTCCGGGCCGAGTGCAGGCGCACCTTCACCTGCTGGGCATTCTGTGGCTGGCGATTTCCGCCTTCAACGCGGTGGGCGGGCTGGTCCTGCTGATTCTCGGCAATACTCTTTTCCCGCACCTGCGTGAGATGAAGGACGTACCGCCGGACGTGCCCGTCGGTTTCCTGACTGCGCTGTTCACCACGCTGGGAATTATCGTTCTGGCAAAAGCGGCATGCGGATTCTTCGCCGGCTGGGGATTGACGAAGCGCGAAGGCTGGGCCCGCATTGTTGCGCTCGTGCTGGCGTTTATCTCGCTGTTTAACATTCCGTTCGGAACCGCTATCGGTGTTTACACGATGTGGGTGCTGCTGCCGGGCCAGTCGCAGCAGGAATACGATGCGATGGCGGCGCAGGCAGCGTAGGAAGCACTCGCAGTGCTGGCTAGGCGTGTCCGCCTGCGCCCTTCGCCATGAGGGCCGCGGCGCGAGCCTTGAGGTTTCCCGTCAGAGTGCTGAACCTGGTCTGAAGCTCGTCAATCTGATGATCCGGCAGCAACGGGAACAGCTCTTTGCTGACGGTGAGAATCTGATTCAGGTAATTCTTGATATCTTCCGAGGCAATATCTCCGGCGGCCACTTTTTCCTGGAGAACTGAATAAAGAGACTCCCACTGCCCCAACAATTCCTTGGTCCGGCCGCTCTCGGCGCCAACCTGTTCCAGGGTCTGTTTGGCCTCAGCCAGCACCTCAGGAAGTTGCTGCCTCGCGATCCCTTCGATGAGGCACTTGTGCATGCCCTCACAAGCTTCGACGATGCCGGGCTGCTTGCTGAAGTCTCCCGCCTCTTCACGCACCTCGCGCAGACGGCGGTCGAAGGTATGGCTATGAACGCGAAGCAAGGGCATCAGCGCGCTGTAGGTTTGTTCGTAATGTTGCTGAGCCTCGGGCGACACTTTCTCGCCCTTCTGAAGCTTCTCGGACAGCACATCTGATTCCTTGGCAAACTGCGCCTGCAGAGCATGCGTTTTTTCGAGCTCATCGACCCAGGCGTCGCGCTCGCGCTGCCCTTTTATGGAGCGCACGATCCACCAGGTGACCAGGACTACGAAGGTGACTGCAAGAGCCGCCAGAAATCCCAACCCGTTGCCGGTCACCAGCAAGACGATCGCAACTGCAAGCCCTATCAAAAAGAACCAACCCATAATCGGATCTCCTTCTCCCAAACTCCTGGCAGTCTAGGTCTGCCAGCCCGGGTCTGCCACAGGGAGTTCGTCCTCGCTAAGACTCTGCCAGCAACAGGTGCGGCTCGCCCTATTGGTCCTGCCCAGCCATGCCTGCGAGGCGATTGCCGCTTCCAATCTTCGAACCGCCCGGTTTGTAGGTGGCGTCAGTTTGTGGATCGTAATAGGCGATGGTGTTCCCGGAGTTCGTGAGCAGAACTTCACGGCCACCCGCTACTTGACGAATGATGCCCTGCGGCCTGCCGGCGGCATCCTTGATGATGACACTCATTCGCGTCTCCTCGAAGATTCATGGCCTGGGAATGGTGCTATTTATCCCATTCTGAGAATTCCAGCACGCAGATGGAAGGGGTGCAAATTACTGAGGTCATGGTCAGTGTGCTGGGATAGGACGACTACCGGCTGCGACGGGTGAATTCGTGAGAAACCGGGAAAGATCGGGAGAAAGCGGGAGAAAAGACGTGGGCTGTTTCCGGTTGAGCGAAGGATTCTCGCAGGCCATCCGCGATGGAAGTCCCCGCCTGATTCTGCTCCTATTCGGCGGCATCCCTAACAGCCCATGGACCTAAAGATCGTAAGATCTAAGAATTCGTTCTAAGGGAAGGTTAGCGGGGTGGCAGGTAGGAAAGAAGATAACCGAGGGAGTTGACCGGGCGGGTGGATTGAGGAGTGCACGAAGCGCATGGATGCACAAGCGGTGGTGCGAGCAAAATGTTCTCAATTCGTAATCTCACCGTCTCGTTGACTTTGGATTCGCTGGGTCTCTAACATGGGCCCAAATGAAAACCATGGGTCAGCATCGAAGCAACGGTCAACGCCGTTACATTCTGTGCCTGCTCGTACTGCTAGTGGCGGCAGGCAGCGGCACGCTATTCGCGCAAGTCGCGCCGTCACCAGGCGCACCGTTACCGGTCGCACCCTCGGTGGTCGTGGACTGGAGCAAGAAGACGCCCAACCACACCACGCCTACGCTGCAAGCCGTGGTCAATCCCATGTTGCGGCGGGGCTCGCCGATCCATGATGCCTCGCTGGCGGCTCTGCGCCGGCTGGGGTGCGACTACGTGCGCTACGCTTTCTGGTTTCCGTATCCCAAGCTGGTGGTGGCCGAGTTGCGGCCTCCCGACCAGAGCCAAACCTACTGGGACTTTCAATACATGGACCCTCTGGTGGAAGATTTTGCAGCGGCCAGCGAAGGGCACTCCAGCGTGTGGATGTTCAGCACCATTCCGCAGTGGATGTTCCGGACGCCCCAACCCGTCACGTATCCGGACGATCCGAACCAGGTCTTTTGGAACTACTCGCAGGGCAAGGACCTCACCGATGTGGGGGCGCTAGCCGATTACTATGCCCGGCTCGCGAGTTGGTACACCCAGGGCGGCTTCACGGACGAGTTGGGGAAGTTTCATGCCTCCGGACACCACTACGACATGGCCTATTGGGAGGTCTTCAACGAGATTGACGGAGAACACGATACGACCCCGGAGCAATATGTGGAGCGCTACGACGCCATTGTGGAGGCGGTACGCAAGGTTGTGCCGAAGGTGAAGTTTGTGAGCCTCGCTCTGTCGAACCCGTCGGGCGGGGCGCGCATGTTCGAATATTTTCTGGACCCGAAGAACCACAAGCCGGGCGTGCCGCTGGATTACATTTCCTTCCATGTGTATGCGACACCGGGCGCCGACCAGACCGTGGATCAGTGGCAGTACACATTCTTCGACCGGGCCAGTGAGTTCCTGGCGGTGACCCGTTACATCCTGCGAATCCGGGATCGCCTGTCGCCGTCCACCAAAATCATGATCAACGAGGCCGGCTCGATTCTCGCCAGCGATTCGGATCAGGGCGAGCCCAATCACGTGGAGAAGCCCATTCCGCCGGCCTACTGGAATCTGAGCGGGGCGCTCTATGCCTACTTATACGTTGAGTTGGCGAAGCTCGGCGTGGATGCCGTGGGCGAATCGCAACTGGTCGGCTATCCCAGCCAGTTTCCCAGCGTGAGCATGGTGGATTGGACGAACGGCAAACCCAATGCGCGTTTCACCATCCTCGAATTGCTCAAGAACAATCTCGGCCCGGGGGATGACTTTGCCGACACCGAGGTGCGGAATGGCCCGCCGGGAGATGCAGACGCGATCGAAGCGCAAGCCTTTCTCCGGGGCGGCCAGCGAAAACTGCTGCTGATCAACCAGCGCAATCGCGAAATTGCCGTGGAACTGCCCAAAGAGTGCGCGGGGGCGACCGTTCAGATGATTGGCGGCGCCTCGCCCGATGCAGTGAAGCAGGATGTGGGAGATAGCAGGCTTCGCCTGTCGCCGTTCGCGGTGGCGGTAGTGACGCTGAAGAACTAGAAGCCGTTTTGGTCCTGTTGACATCCTCGGAATCGTGCCGATTCCCAGTCCCGCAGGGACGGGCGAAAATAGCCCGGCGCTTCCAGCGCCGGGGCGTCCTGAAGTCGAAAGGGGACGCGTAAGGCTCAGCCGTGCCTACGGCACTCAAAGGTCTTTTCCAGCGCACCATCCCGCCAGTGAACTGGCGGGCTATTTTCAGAGGTTCCTCCGGGACCGACTGCCCCTCGGATGAGAACGGAGCTAACTGGTTTCATAAATGCTCTTGCGGGGCCGAGTACCGGGCTAGCAACTGAAGACGAGAAGAGGAATGGCAAAGCTGTCGGCCGCCGCAGGCGCAGCCAGCAGCCCCACCGTTTGGTAAACTAAAGAAAGGCAACCGAAAGCCGACGTAGCTCAGTTGGTAGAGCAGTCGATTCGTAATCGACAGGTCATCGGTTCAAGTCCGATCGTCGGCTCCAGTTTTTTCCCACCTCTTGCACCTTGCGAACCAGTTCACGGCGGCATGGGTTCGCCGTTCGTCGCGTCCGCTGCTGTAATATTTGAAGTGTTTGCATCGGATGCAGCAGCAATGCAGAATGCCGTTCTCAGACTCGATCCCAGAGACAACGTGCTGACCGCGCTCCGTCCGTTGAGCAAGGGGGAGCGGGTCAGCGTTCCTCCGCACGAATACATACTTGCCTCTGACGTTCCCGCCAAGCACAAGTTCGCCACCGAGTCGGTCCCGGCTGGTGGAGACCTGGTGATGTACGGCGTGTTGGTGGGAAAGGCGACCGCGCCGATTCAGGCGGGCGAGGTACTTACCACGCGAAACGTGCGGCACGATGCCGCCGGGTTTCGCGAGAAGTCGGGGGAGTACCGCTGGGAGGCTCCGGATGCGGGGAAGTGGCGGGAGCGGACCTTCGCCGGATACGCCAGGGCCGACGGCCAGGTGGGGACGCGCAACTTCTGGCTGGTGGTGCCACTGGTTTTTTGCGAGAACCGGAACATTGCCGTCCTCAAGCAGGCATTCGAGGAGGAACTTGGGTTGGCGGCGCCGAACGCTTACCGGCAGCAGGTGGCCCACTTCGCCGCGCTTTACCGGCAAGGCAAGACAGACGAAATCAGGCGCGCGGAACTGGAGAAGCAGTCCGTCGATTCTGGACGTCCGCGGTGCTTCCAGAATGTGGATGGCGTCAAGTTCCTGATGCATGAATCCGGGTGTGGAGGCACGCGCGAAGACGCGAGAAACCTTTGCGGCTTGATTGCCGGGTACATTCACCATTTCAATGTGGCCGGGGCCACGGTGCTGAGCCTGGGCTGCCAAAATTCGCAGGCAGGGATGTTGCGGGAAGAAATTCATCGCCGCGACCCGAAATTCCAGAAGCCGCTGTTTGTTTTCGAGCAGCAGCAGGCGGGCTCCGAATTTAAGATGCTGTCGGAGGCGGTGCGTGCCACGTTCCTGGGTTTGGTTGAGGCAGACCAGTGCCGGCGAACGCCGGCTCCGCTTTCTCAGTTGTGCCTGGGACTGAAATGCGGCGGCTCGGACGGGTTTTCGGGGATTTCTGCCAATCCCGCGCTGGGACACGTTTCCGACTTGATGGCAGCGCTGGGCGGCAGAACGATTTTGTCTGAATTCCCCGAGTTGTGCGGCGTGGAGCAAGCGCTGATCGAACGCTGCCGGAGCAAAGAGGTCGCGGATCGTTTCATTCAGCTGATGCGGGATTACGCCGAACGCGCCCGGGCCGTGCGCTCCGGCCTGGAAATGAATCCTTCTCCCGGCAACATCCGGGACGGACTGATTACCGACGCGATGAAGTCGGCGGGTGCGGCTCGCAAGGGAGGGGCTTCGCCGGTGAATGCCGTCCTGGATTATCCGGAGTACTCGCGTGAGGCGGGATTGAATCTGCAGTGTACTCCGGGGAATGATGTCGAATGCGTGACGGCGCAGGTCGGCGCCGGCGCCAATATCGTGCTGTTCACAACGGGCCTGGGTACGCCGACGGGGAATCCGATCGCGCCGGTGGTCAAGATTTCCACAAATTCCGACCTGGCGGCGCGCATGCACGACATCATTGACCTGGATGCCGGCCCGATTGTTGTGGGCGAAAAGACCGTCGAGCAGATCGGAGAAGCTATTCTAGACCACGTGGTTGAGGTGGCCAGCGGTTTGGCGCATACCAAAGCCGAACTGGCTGGGCAGGATGATTTCATACCGTGGAAGAGGGGGATTTCGCTGTGAGCGGCCGGCTAAAGCCGGCATTGAAATAAGCCAGTTATCGCAGCGCTGAAGCGCTGCGCCACCCCAAAATCAAGCCCATATTCTCGCGCGCAAAACAAAACGCCCCAGACTCGATTTGAGTCGTGGGACGTCTGTTGATCAGCCCTCCCCCAAGTGCTGCTCAAGAACAATCTAACTCCGACCCCCAATTGGGTAAATGGCTCCCGAGTGCTATGCCCGGCACGAAGGTGTAGGTAGGGGCCTAGCAGCGTCCTTCGCCGATCGGCTACCGCTCGATCGCGATTTAGTCCGCAATTTGAATGTGTTTCCACGCGCCTCCTTCCGCGCCTTGTGGGGATGGTGGTAGATTGGTGCGTCTGCCTTTCTGTGGCTGTGCCAGCCGTTACCCAAGGAGCAGGTCCATGCCTATCCGGTTTGCGCGTCGCGAATTCCTTTTAGGAGTGGCAGCCATGGCGGCCGCCAAAGTGTCATCCCGATTTGCCTCCGCGGCCGATTCCACTTCGCCCTTCCGCGTTTCCGTGATCAACGACGAGATCTCGCAGGACTTTGCCCATGTCTGCGCAGTGGCGGCGCTCGACTTCGGCATGAACTGGATCGAACTGCGCAGCATGTGGAAGAAGAACGTTGTCAACCTCGACGAAAAAGAGGTCGCCGAAGCGCGCGACATTCTGGAAAAGTACCAGCTGCGAGTTACCGACATCGCCAGCCCGCTGTTCAAAGTGGACTGGCCGGGCGCGCCCCGATCGAAGTTCAGCGAGGGCAAGAGCTTTGGTGCCAACTTCGACTGGAAGCAGCAGGATGAAGTTCTGGACCGCGCCATCGAGATGGCCAAGGCTTTTAAGACGGACCGGGTGCGGTGCTTCGATTTCTGGCGGCTGGAGAACCAGGCTCCCTATCGCGCTGCGATGAACGAGAAGCTTCTAGAGGCAGCCGATAAAGCGGGCCAGAAGGGAATTACGCTGGTCCTCGAAAATGAGTCTGCGTGCAACACGGCCACCGGCGCCGAAGCCGCCAAGGTTCTCGACGCGGTGAAGTCTCGGTATCTCATGCTGAACTGGGATCCGGGCAACGCGGCCGCCAGCGGCGAAATACCGTATCCGGATGGCTACAGTCTGCTGCCCAAAGACCGCATCGGCCATTGCCACTGCAAAGACGCCGTCAAGAAGGGCAAGGGATACGACTGGGCCCCCATGGGCGGAGGCGTGATCGACTGGCTGGGGCAGTTCAATGCCCTGAAGCGCGACGGTTATCACTATGCCGTGAGTCTGGAGACGCACTGGAACGGCGGAGGCTCGCCGGAGGAATGCTCGCGCAAGAGCTGGGCAGGAATGAAGAAGCTGTTGCAGCAAGCGGAAGCGTTATAGGAAGTGGTCAGTGGGCAGTGATCAGTGGCCAGTAAAAGCTAGAGGATTTTGCCGACCACTGACCACTGACCACTGACCACTGACCACTGACCACTAAACCCCGATGGAGGATCCATGACCGAACAAACTCGCCGCACCTTTCTCAAGCAAGCCGCCCTCGGCGCCGCCGTGCTGGCGTATCCATCTGCGACCGTGCTGGGAGCCAACGATCGCGTACGCGTTGGCATGATCGGCGTCGGGGATCGCGGGAACGATCTGCTGGGCCAGGTTCGTGGTGTGTCAGGCGTCGAAGTCGTGGCCATGGCGGACGTCTACAGCCGGCGGCGCGACGAGGCAAAAAGCAAGGTGCCCGGCATTCAGACCTTCGATGATCACCGCCGCCTGCTCGACATGAAGGATGTGGATGCCGTCATTGTGGCGAGTCCTTTGCACACGCACGCTCGCCATTTCCTCGACACCCTGGCTGCAGGCAAGGACCTTTATGCCGAAAAGACCATGACGTGGTCCATTCCAGAAGCGGACAAGTGCCTGGCGGCGGCGAAGGACTCGAACCGCATCGTCCAGATCGGGCTGCAGCACGAGAGTTCGGGCGCCCTAGCCGATACCAGACAGTGGATTAAAGATGGCTGGCTGGGGAAAGTCACCCATGTGGAATCCTGGATGAGCCGTAACACGCCGCACGGCAAAGGCCAGTGGGTGCGGCCCGTTCCTTCCGACTGCACCGCGCAGAATGTGAATTGGAGCGCGTTTCTGAACGGACGGCCCGACCGTCCGTTCGATCCCTACCGTCTGATCAACTGGCGCCTGTTCTGGGAGTTCTCCGGCGGCAACGCAGCCGAGAACATGGTGCACCAGATGGCCTGGATTATGACCGCGCTCGACCTGCCTTTGCCGTCGGCGGCCTACATGTCGGGCGGCGTGTTCTCCGAGAAAGATGGACGCGAGGTGCCCGACACCATCGCCGTGACGCTCGATTTCCCCGACCTGGTCGTGACCTGGCAATCTATGTTCAGCAACAAGCACTACGATATGGCCGACCGCATTCTGGGCAGCGACGGCACGGTGGAACATCATTTTGACGAGGCCGCCCACTACTGGCCGGAGAAAATAAACCGTCCGGACGGATCGGACACGCGCGGGACGACGCATGACCAGAACCATATGCGCAACTGGATCGAATGCGTACGCAGCCGCAACCAGCCGAACGCACCGGCGGAGATCGGCTACCGTTCAGCCATCGCGGTGCACATGGCCAACCTGTCGTACAAGAGTAAGCGGCGGGTCACGCTGGAGGAAGCGAAAGCGGCAACGCCGGAGTTCTAGCAGCCTGTGGTGAAATTCGAATTCAAAATGCAGCGCCTGAAGGCGCGTTGATAGCAACGCACTTGCGGCACGCCGGAAGGCGTGCCCTGATACGAATCTCATTTGCGCCACCGGCTGCTGGGCGTCAAGCGTTGCGCCTCAGTTGCACAGGAGAAAATATGCAGAAGACTACTCTGCAGTTCCGCTTTCTTGTCTTTGGGCTGTTGTTACTCTCAGGGCTCGCGGTGGCGCAAGACACGGCCACACTCACCGGGACCGTCCGTGACAACACGGGTGCGGTAATTCCCGGTGCCGCCGTCGCGATCAAGAACACGGCTACGGGCATCGTCCGCAACTTCAAGACAAACTCCGCCGGAGAATACGTTGCGGCCGCCCTGCTGCCGGGGCAATACAACATCACGGTGACACAAGCCGGATTCCGCACGTATCAGGCGCAGGGCGTCATCTTTCGCGTTGCCCAAAACGCTCGCATTGATGTGACGCTGCAGGTGGGGAATACCCATGAGGAGGTAACCGTTCATGGGGAAGGCCTGGCCCAGGTAAATACGCAGTCCGCGGAGTCAGGGGGGACGATCACCGGAAAAGACTTGATTCAGTTGCAGCTGAACGGGCGCGTATTTACTCAACTCATAATGCTCGTGCCCGGTGTGAGCGATCAGACGGGACAGGATGAAGGCCAGGTCGGCATTCAGGGCAGCATCAGCTACAGCGTCAACGGTGGCCGCACCGAGTACAACAACTGGGAAGTAGACGGCGGCGACATGATGGACAATGGCAGCAACTTTTCACTCAATGTCCACCCCAGCGTCGAAGGCATTGACGAAGTGCAGGTGCTTACCTCCAACTATGGCGCACAGTATGGCAAGAACGGCTCGGGCACCGTAGAAGTCGAAACCAAGTCCGGAACCAACCAGTTCCACGGTTCGGTGTGGGAGTTCGCCCGGAACGAAGCCTTTAATGCACATAACTATTTTGATGTTCCGGGAACTCCCAAGGCAGGTTACAAGAAGCACGACTTCGGCTACGGCGTAGGCGGACCCATCTGGAAGAATCACACATTTTTCTTCTGGTTGGAGAACTGGCGGCGAGAGGATGTGCCGTACAACTTCTATAACTTCGTGCCGTCGATGGCGAATCGCCAGGGGAATTTCAGCGACATGTGCGCGCCTCTCGACCCGAACCCAACCGACTGTCCCTTCGATCCCAACACTGGGGATCCGTTTCCTAACAACCAACTGCCGTCGATTGATCCCAACGCGCAGGCGCTTTTGCCCATGATCCCGGCGCCGAACCAGGGCACGGGAGCGAATTCCATCTTTGCCGCAGCCGTCCCCCAACCGACGCAGTGGCGAGAGGACCTGGTTCGGGTCGACCACGATTTCAATTCCAAGCTCCGCTTTACTTTCCGCGCCATTCATGACTCCTGGAACACGACGAACCCGACCGTCACCTGGGGCGGCGAGAGCTTTCCCACGATCAAGACGCACGTCACCGGTCCCGGGGTGGAAATGGTCGCGAGGCTGACCGCCACGGTTTCGCCGACGTTGCTCAACGAGTTTGTCGCCAGCTACACCACCGACCACATCCGGCAGATCAACACCAACCCGTCCGTCTGGACACGCACTGCGGGATTTACCATGCCGGGCCTGTTCCCCAACTTCGGCGGCAAACTGCCGGACTTTTGTCTCTCTACCTCGGGAGCCTACGGCGGCGGATTCTGCGAAGGGCCGACCGCATTCCCGTGGGAAAATTCGAACCCCACGTTCACTTACCGCGACAACGTCACCCAGAGCCTGGGCAAGCACAAACTGGTCTACGGCGGCTACTTCATGAATGCCGAGAAGAACGAGATGGCGTACACCGATCTCGGCGGGGACCTGGGGTACGACACCACCTACCCGGTTTCCAGCGGAAATGCGTTCGCTGACTTGTTGATGGGAAACATTGCTAACTTTTCGCAGGCCAGCGCGCAACCGAAATATCACATCAACTTCAAGATCTTCGAGCCCTACCTCCAGGACGACTACCACATCTTCAAGAATCTGACTCTGAATCTCGGCGTGCGCGTCAGCTTCTATGGGACCTTCTGGGAGAGATCCCACCTGATCTCGAACTGGAGCCCATCCGCCTACGACCCGGCCACCGCTCCGCAGATCGACATAGATGGCAGCGCGACCGGGCAACAGGGAGCGCTAATCCCCGGAGCCGGAAATCCTTTCGACGGCATGGTCACGTGCGGCACTAACGGCATACCCCGGGGCTGTTTGAAAAACCACCTGGTCAATCCCGCACCGCGCCTGGGATTCTCCTGGGATCCGCGCGGGGACGGCAAAATGGCGGTTCGCGGCGGATACGGGATCTTTTTCGAGCACACCAACGGCATGGAAGGCAACGCCGAGAACCTGGAAGGCACGCCGCCGATCGTGGAGACTCCCACGCAGTACAACGTCAGCGGCTACGCCAACGTCGGCGGACAGGGCTTATTGTTTCCGCTCTCGACCACATCCATTCCCGACCGCACGCTCTGGCCTTATGTGCAGCAGTGGCATCTGGATATCCAGCGCGATCTGATCCACAACGCCGTGGCGACCCTGGCCTACGTCGGAGCCAAAGGAACGCATCTTACATTGCAGCATGAACTCAACCAACTGGCGCCAACGCCACCGGCGCAGAATCCTTATCAGGCGGGACAGTCCATCACCGACCCCGATTGCAGCTGGGGTCCGGGCAATTCTCAACCCAACGTGGTCGTTGACAACTACGGGATTCCAACCAACGCCGTAACTTCCTACGGAGCACCCGTCCCGTATGTTCCCTCGGCGACGGGCGGTGTTCCCTCCGGGCCCGCGGTCAATCTGTTTGTGGCCTGCGGCAACGATCCCGATCTGGTGCGGACCAATTACCCCGGTCTGAGTTCGATTCAGCGCGTCGAGCCGGAAGCGAACTCGAACTACAACGCGCTTCAGTTCTCGCTGCGCAAGACCAGCGGGGCGCTTACTCTGGACGTGGCGTACACCTACAGCCATTCGCTGGATGATTCTTCGGACACGACCGACAGCAACTTCGTGAACTCCTACAACGTTCATCAGAACTATGCCAGCTCGAATTACGATCAGCGGCATATTCTGAATATTGCTTGGACCTACGACGTTCCTTTCCACGGGAAAGGGCTTGCGCGCACGTTTTTGGGAGGTTGGCAGTATGCCGGCATCATGATTGCGCAGACCGGCACGCCCTTTTCTGTGGTCGATGGCGTTTACGGCGACAGCGCCGGCGTCGCCGATGGCACGACGGGGATCGGATCTTTCGCCGACCGGATCGGGAATCCGCATGCATCCCCGAACTGCCCACCCCTCGCGCCAGCTACAAAAGGAGTGGCGTTGTTCAACTGCGCCGCCTATCAACAAGCTCAGGGCTTGACCTTTGGCGACTCGGGAAGGAACAGCCTGAACAATCCCCACCGCGTGAACTTCGATATGTCGGTCTATAAGGTCTTCAAGCCGACCGAAAAAGTAGCGGTGCAATTCCGGGCAGAAGCTTTCAACATCTTCAACCACACGGAGTGGTCGGGCCTGAATACGGCGGTGAGCACATCCAACTTTATGTACTCGACCGGGGCGCACATGCCGCGGGTGCTGCAGTTCGCGCTCAGGATCACGTTCTGAACAGGTTGTCATCGTGGCGAGCGGAGGGGGGATGATCGGCGCGGTTGACATCGGCGGGACGAAAATCGCGGTTGGAATGGTTGACAACGACGGCAGGGTTCTTTCCCGGGTGGAGGCGCCCAGCGATCCCGATCGCTATTCCGCGAGCATTGAATGGATCGCCCGCGCGCTGCGCGAGACAGCGAAGAAGGCCGGCGTCGAGGTGACCGGCATCGGCATCGGGTCTACCGGGCCGGTCGATCCCATGACGGGCCAGTTTGGCGAGGTGGACTTTCTTCCCGGATGGAGGCGGACGAATCCGGTCAAGGATCTGGCGCAGATTTTCAAAGTACGCGTCGCGCTCGAAAACGATGGAGACGCCGCCGCTTTGGCCGAAGCCGGATGGGGCGCGGGCCGCAACCGTTCCCGCCTGATCTATGTAACGGTCGGGACTGGAATTGGCGGCGGCATTATTCTCGATGGCAAGCTGTACCGCGGCGTGGACGGCGCGCATCCCGAAGTCGGCCACCAGGTGATCGACTTGGCCGGTCCGCCTTGCTCTTGCGGATTTCGCGGATGCTGGGAGTCGCTGGCCGCAGGTCCCGCCATGGTGGCATGGCTCGAAACCCACGCGCCCGCGGATTACCCGCATCGTCAGGGAATCACCGGCAAACGAATTTGCGAACTGGCCCAGCAAGGCGATTCGCTCGCTCGCCAGGCGGTTGAGCACGAGGCTTACTATCTGGGTCTGGGCCTCGCCAATCTGATCAACCTGTTTACTCCCGACGCCATCGTGCTCAGCGGCAGCGTGATGAAGAGCGCGCCCCTGTTCATGGACGGCATCCGCGCTGTGATTCGCAGCGGCTGCCGCTTCGTTCCGGCCGAGAAGACGGAGTTGATGCTGGCATCGTTGGGAGACGACACGAATCTAATTGGGGCGGCGCGGGTGTGGCACTACCGGTTCGGCCAGATCGCGCCGGAAGGAGAGCAATGAAAGAGTTGAGTGAAAAGCTGCTATCTGTGATCGAGGCGGCGGAGCCAAGGCTCCGCGCCATCAGCGCGCCGGAAAGCACAAAGCCTGTGTTGCCCGGCGGCTGGTCGCGCAAGCAAGTCCTCGGACATTTGATCGACTCAGCCTCCAACAACCACCAGCGATTTGTCCGAGCGGCTCTGCAGCCATCCTTGGATTTTCCCGGTTACGACCAGGAGGGAAACATACGCGTCCAGGCGCCGCAAGAGGCGGATTGGCCGCTGCTCCTCTCGCTGTGGGCAGCCTATAATCGCTACCTCGCGCATGTAATGGCGCACTTGCCTGCGTCCAAGCTGGAGACCCCTTGCCGCATCGGCTCGCACGAGCCAGCCAGTCTTCGATTTATAGCGACGGATTACCTTACGCATCTGGTTCATCACCTCAGCCAGATCGGCGCAGCGGACTCAACATAGAACAGTGGCTGGTGCCGTCTTCCAGTTCCTCCCCCGATCTGTTACTGTTTTTAGTCCGCTTTTTGTGCTGATCGGAAAGGACGATCGCGTGATCGTAGGGGTTCCGAAAGAAAGCTATCCGGGAGAACAGCGGGTTGCACTGGTTCCCGCGGCCGTCCCCAATCTCACCAAAGCGGGGCTCGAGGTGGTCATCGAGGCTGGCGCCGGCGAGCAGGCAGGCTATCCCGACGCCGCCTACGTGGGCAAAGGCGCGAAGATATTGTCCGACCGCGCCGCGGTCTTCAGCACCGCCGACATTATTCTGCAGGTCCTCTGCTACGGCTCGAATGACATTACGGGCAAAGCCGATCTTCCTCTGATGCGGCGCGGGCAGGCGCTGATCGGATTCCTGCGGCCATTCGGCTCGGCGGAGATCGTGCAGCAGATCGCGCAGGCCGGGGTGACCGCCTTTTCCGTGGAACTGATTCCGCGCACCACGCGCGCCCAGAGCATGGACGCACTTTCCTCGATGGCCACGGTCTGCGGCTACAAGGCAGTCCTGCTGGCGGCAGAAACCTCGCCGCGCATTTTCCCCATGATGACCACGGCCGCCGGGACAATCACTCCGGCCCGTGTGTTCGTGATCGGGGCGGGCGTGGCCGGGCTGCAGGCGATCTCGACGGCGCGGCGCTTGGGTGCAGTGGCTTCTGCCTATGACATGCGTCCCGCGGCCAAAGAGCAAGTGCAGAGCTTGGGCGGGCGGTTCGTGGAGTTACCGATCGAGGCCAAGGATGCCCAGGACGCCCGCGGCTACGGCACCGCGCAGGACGAGAATTTCTACGCCCGGCAGCGCGAGTTGCTGACCAAAGTGGTGGCCGAGAGCGACATCGTCATTACCGCCGCAGTCATCCCGGGCAAGAAGTCTCCGGTGCTGATCACAGGCGACATGGTGAAGGGCATGGCTCCGGGCTCGGTGATTATTGACCTCGCTGCCGAGCGCGGTGGCAACTGCGAGCTCACGCGCATGGGAGAGACAGTGAAGGCGCACGGCGTCGCCATCATCGGCGCCATCAATCTGGCGAGCAGCGTCCCTTACCATGCCAGCCAGATGTACGCCCGCAACCTGGTCACTTTTCTAACCTACATGGTGAAGGACGGCAAACTGCAATTGAACCTGCAGGATGAAATCATTCGCGAGACGCTGATTACCAGCGGCGGAGAAGTGGTGAACGCGCGCGTGCGCGAGTTTTTCAAGATGCCGGCGCTCGCGCCGGCAGGCTGATAGAGGGGTGTCCGTCGGTATTGGGAGACTCTGTTTTGAAAGGGCGCGGCTTCCAGCCGCGCCGTTGCGGCTCTTTTTAAAATTGTCATCCTGAGCGGAGCAAGAGTTCGCGAAGCGAACTCTGGCGCAGTCGAAGGATCCCTGTGGCCTATCACGCTGCGGGGAGTTCTCACGGTGCTTCGTCGAGACCACGGTGAGAACGCCTTGCGACAGTCGAGCCGCCGCAGACCGGCTCGGGTCCTTCGACTCCGTGGCTCCTCCGTTGCGCGGAGCAGCCACTCCGCTCAGGATGACAACGTGAAAGTAAGAGAAGTGAGAATGGGCAACTGACAACTGAGGGAGTTTATGGGTTCCAACCTGATTGACGCGCTGTTCATCTTCATGCTGGCCTGTTTCATCGGATTCGAAGTCATCCGCCACGTTTCGCCGCTGCTGCACACGCCGCTCATGTCGCTGACCAACGCGCTCGACGCCATCGCGGTCGTTGGCGCGATCGTGCTGGTGGGCGAACATCCGAACAGCAGGTTCGCGACGGTGCTGGGAGTGATCGCCATCATCGCCGCCACCAGCAACGTGGTGGGCGGATTCTTTATCACTGACCGCATGCTGCGGATGTTCAAAACCAGCCGTCCGACGAAGCCGTAATTCATGAAGCCATAATTTATGACGACCGAGTTTGCCGGAAGCCAGTACGTCATCGAAATCATTTACCTCATCGCCAGCGCCCTGTTCATTCTTTCGCTGAAGTGGATGAGTTCTCCCGCCACCGCCCGCCACGGCATTCTGGCCGGTGAAATCGGCATGGTGCTGGCCATCGGCGGGACGATGCTCCATCACGGCATCGTTGACTGGAAATGGATCATCATCGCGCTGGTGCTGGGTTCGGGCATCGGTATCCCGCTGGGCATGGTGCAGATGACGGCCGTCCCGCAGCGGACCGCGCTCAGCCACGCGTTTGGCGCGCTTTGCGTCACGCTCGTCGGCACCGCTGAGTTCTATCTGCGCTCGCCGGATGTACCGAAGTTCATGATGTCGGTGCTCTCGCTGGAAGTGATTCTCGGTGGCCTGACGTTCACCGGCAGTCTGATGGCGGCCGGAAAGCTGCAGGAAATTCTGCCCCAACGTCCCATCACTTATAAGGGACAAAATCTCGTCAATCTTGTCCTGTTCTGCATTGCGGTCGGGCTCGCGGTGTACCTCGTTCTCCATCCGGGAGCAAAGCAATTCTTCCCCGTGATCGTCGGCATCGCGTTGGTTTTCGGAGTTCTTCTCGTGATCCCCATCGGCGGCGCTGACATGCCGACGGTCATCTCGCTGTTGAACTCCTACGCCGGCTTGTCTGCCGCGGCCATGGGGTTCGTGCTGCAGAACAAGCTGCTGATCATCGCGGGCGCGCTCGACGGATCGTCCGGCTTCATTCTTTCGGTCATTATGTGCAAGGCCATGAATCGCTCCTTCACAAATGTGATGTTCGGAGCGTTCGGACAGGTGCAGGCGTCCGCGGCTGCCGGTAAGGAAGAACGAGCTGTGCGCAGCGCTACGCCCGAAGAGGCTGCCGCCATTCTGGCCGCGGCCAACAAGGTGGTCATCGTTCCCGGCTACGGCATGGCCGTGGCGCAGGCGCAGCACAAAGTGCGCGAACTCTACGACCTGCTCACCAAGAAGGGAGTCGAGGTCCGCTTCGCCATCCATCCTGTTGCCGGACGCATGCCCGGCCACATGAACGTGCTGCTGGCCGAAGCCGACATCCCTTACGACCGTCTCATCGAGATGGATGAGATCAACGGCGACTTCCCGCAGACCGACGTGGCTCTCGTCATCGGCGCCAACGACGTGACCAATCCCGCCGCCCGCACCGATCAGTCGAGCCCGATCTTCGGCATGCCCATTCTCGATGTGGACAAAGCCCACACCGTCATGGTCATCAAGCGCAGCATGAACCCCGGCTTCGCCGGCATTGACAACCCGCTGTACTACCTCGATAACACGCTGATGCTTTTCGGCGACGCCAAGCAGTTTGTGGGCGGGATTGTGCGCGAGTTGGGAGGCGGACATTGATTGTCTTGGCATTCTCTCAGGGCGATTTGTCGAGAAGTCCCGGAGGGACACGTGAAAATAGCCCGGCGTTTCAACGCCGGGTTGCAGCGGAGTATCAAACTCGTCCCGCAGGGACGGCTGAACTCCCATGTTCGTTCCTGCGTTTCAGTCGTGCCTACGGCACGGAACTTGAATTTGCGCCAATCCCGCCACTTGAAGTGGCGGGCTATTTTCGGAGGCCCCTCACGGGACCCGGTTCATTGTGACAAATCCATTCATCGCTAAACCGGTGCACACTCCTATGAAACTCTTTGGAAGCAGTTTCTTGCTGTCTTTGATTTTCTCCCTGATGTCAGTTGGAATGGCCCAAACCCAACCTCAGCTCAACCTGATGCCCATGCCGGCCAGCGTTCAGCCGGGTTCGGGACAGCTGGCGATCACGCAATCGTTCTTCGTGTCTGCCACCGGGTATCGCAATGCCGCGCTGGCGACCAGTATCGATCGTTTCCAGCAGCAACTATCAGAAAAGACCGGAATTCCTTTCCGCCTGAAGCCCGGAGTTGCGCCCGCCCTCGAAGTCCACGCTGAGAGTGGCCTCGATCCCGTGCTGAAGTTGGGGGAAGACGAATCGTACGAACTCACGATCAACGAATCAAAAGCAACGCTGACGGCACCCACCTGGCTCGGGGTACTCCATGGCCTGCAGACTTTTCTGCAACTTGTCGAAATCACGCCGACCGGATTCGCCGTCCCTTCTGTCACCATCAAAGATCAGCCGCGTTTCCCCTGGCGCGGCCTGATGATCGACGTCAGCCGCCACTTTATTCCCATTGATGTGCTCAAGCGCAATCTCGACGGCAT
>Ga0209039_10001000_pt1 | contig 27515 bp, 19 predicted proteins | sample BogFormECP12_OM1_FD_188238 | JGI IMG/M metagenome (GOLD analysis project Ga0209039, IMG submission 188238) | Bog forest soil microbial communities from Calvert Island, British Columbia, Canada - ECP12_OM1 (SPAdes) (version 2) | ecosystem: Environmental > Aquatic > Freshwater > Wetlands > Bog ... | reverse complement strand
GGATGGTTTTGCGGTCCTGAGCGAACTGCGCCACGACCCCGGTTTTGCCGGGATCCCGTTTCTGGCCGTCACCGCGAACGCCATGCCGGGCGAGCGAAGCAAGGCGCTGCTGGCCGGGTTCTCGGATTTCCTGACAAAGCCGGTGCGCAGCGCGGAGTTGCGGCAAAGAGTGGAGGCTCTCCTGAATGGCTCTCCCGTCTGAGCGCTTATTCACAATCGTTGCGATCGACGACGATCCACGCGCCCTCGAACTCGTCCGGGACGTTTTCGCCGCGGAGACCGACGTTTCCATCGTGACCGCCGCGGACGCTTCCTCGGGCCTGGAAGCCGTCCGGCGTTTGCGGCCGAGAATCGTCCTTTTGGATCTGGTGATTCCAGGGGCCAAAGGCATGTCGGTCCTGGACGACATCGTCCGTCTCTCGCCGGAGACCGACGTCATCCTCCTTACCGGGAATTACTCCACCGAATCGGCCGTGGAGGCCATTCGCAAAGGAGCCAGCGATTACCTGACCAAGCCGGTGGGTGTATCTCTCTTGCGGGACCGGGTGGGCAAGGTGATCGAGTCGGAGCGCCGGCGCGCGCGGGCAAATCGATTGAACACCGAACTGATGGAGACCTGTCAGTTCCAGGGCATGGTGGGCGGCAGCCCTCCCATGTTGGAAGTATTCGACCGGATCCGCCGCGCGGCTCCACATTTCCGGACGGCGCTGGTGACGGGACCGACCGGCACAGGCAAAGAACTCGCCGCCAGGGCACTGCACGGTCTGAGCCCGGTGCAGTCGAAGCCGCTGGCTGTTTGCAACTGCTCCGCCATCGTGGAGACGCTCTTCGAAAGCGAGTTGTTCGGCCACGTGAAGGGCGCCTTCACGGGGGCGGCCGCCGACAAGATTGGGTATTTCGAATACGCCGCGGGCGGCGCGGTCTTCCTGGATGAGATCGGCGAAATGCCGCTTGCCACGCAGGCCAAACTTCTGCGGGTGATCGAGAATCGCGAGTACCAGAGAGTCGGCTCTCCGGTGCCGCGCAAGACCGACGTTCGCATTATCGCCGCCACCAATCGCGATCTGCGGAAACTCGCCTCCCAAGGCTCCTTTCGCGAAGACCTCTATTACAGGCTTTCCATGATCGAGATCGGGTTGCCGTCCCTGGCGGAGAGATCCGGGGACCTTCCGCTGCTCGAGCGCTACTTTTTGGAGCGCTTCTCCAAAGAGTACGCCAAGCCGGTGCAGCGGGTGACCCGCCGTGGAGAAGCCGTCCTGGCCGCCTACCCGTGGCCGGGGAATGTGCGGGAGTTGGAAAACGTCCTGGGGCACGCCTGCATGATGACGGATGGCGACGCGATCGACGTCGCCGGCTTGCCGGAACACCTGCGCAACCCGCCGCCACGCTCCCATCCCGAACGGGCCGAACTTGTGTCCATGTCGGTCATGGAGCGGCGCCACGCATACAGCGTGCTGGCGGCTCTGAATGGAAACAAAGTGCAGGCAGCCAAGGTACTCGGGATACACCGCGCCACGCTGGCGCGCCTGCTCCAGCAGGACGGGCGCGCCGGCGCGGACCGTGACGCGGAAGCGGACGCCGGACCCACCCCAGGCTCCCCTCGCAAGGGGTGAGAGGTCCGGCGGAGCGTCCGCGTCTACGCGACGGGTTGGCCCATCCCGTCGCACCCAGCCACAATGCGGCGTGCCCGTTCAACATCCCTGGCGCAGCCGTGCACCACCACCAGCGTGCGCCCTTGCAGAACCGAGAGTTCGTAATCCCGCGCCGCGTCCCGCGGAATTCCGAGACTGTAGAAGCCGCCCGCCACGGGGCCCAGATCTCCGAATAGCCCTGCGTGGTCCAGGATTCGGACCACGGAGGTCGCGAAGGGACCTGCCAGCAAGACTGGGGGGTCGCCAGGACTGACCACGACCGCACACCCCGGGAGTTCCTCCAACAGGCTCCTGGAACTTCCGCGGACCGCGGTGCTGCGGAGGCGCCCACACTCGGAGTAGTACGCGACCGGTACAAGACCGGTTTGCTCGCCAATCGTCACGATGGAGATGCAATCGGGTTTCAGGCCTTGCTGCCGGAGTTCCTCGACGACCGCTTCGGCATCTGCGGCCAAACGGCATACCCCGACAACCGCGTTCTCCACAGGCATATCTTGCCCAAACCCTGAGCACGCCAAGGCCCGTCTTCCAGGGTTCCATCCTGTGGCTTTGACCGTGCGGACTGCCAAAGTCCATGAAATCAGGATTTGATCCCAGGTCCTCACCTGTCCCGGGTACGTCTGCAACGGCGCCCAAGAATACGGTTTCCTCCAGCCGGGGGGCTCAAGCGTTGACACATTCTGCGACACAGTGGCGCTGCATTGAGCACCCGTCAGGTGACAGACCCTGGCCTTGCCACGGCCTTAGTATCGGTATCTTCAGATCTGGAATACGTTTTATCCGATGGCCTTAGTCTTGCTAGTACTTGCGCCATGTACAAGACCAAGTCCTCACAGATCGAACGCCCCGGCGTCTATCTGCACGGATGGGACGCGCGGGCGGAATCCTGGAACGGGCCTATTCCGCTGGCGCCAAGCCGGTGCGGGGCTCGCACCAATTCTAAAGTCAGGAGCGCGCTGGGCGCCTTTCACGGGAAGCTTCGCTGCTCCGTTCCCGGCCTGCCCTGCATCGAATTCTACACGACCGTCTACGATCTCAGGGATGCGGGCGTGGCCATTGTCCATATGGACGGTTCTCACGGCGGTCCGGTCGGGATTGTGGCCGTCATCCCCCGGGACAGGCGAAGGCTCTTGCGGGACGATTTCGCTTTTGAATTGATGACGCTAATCAGCTTTCTCGGAGCGCCGGTCAACCGTGGTTGCGAATTGCAAATCAACGACTACATCGAAGAGGCCCTGCGGCCGGAGCCGGCGGCCACGCAGGTTTTTGCGGTGGAAACGGCGGAATTGAGCCCGGATACCAGCATTGTGCTGTCGGTGCATTTCGAAAACCTCGCCGCGGCGATGCTGGACTGGATGGCCAGTAGAGAACCGCTGGACGAAGCCGCGCTGGAAGGCGAGGAATGCGAGATACGCTCGATTGTCCCTGGCGATTGCACGCCAGCAGCGCTCTCCGCCATTCCGTTTGATGGAGGCCTGGCGCGGCAGGCCGGCAGCGTTCGCTGATGGACTGCCGCATCGATCGAAACTACTCATGGTCCGGCCAATGCACTTAAACGGAAGACGTCCACTATCGAACACAGCGATGTATACCATGGATCTATCTCGCGCGCGGGGTTACGACGCGGCCGTTGAGCCGGCAGACCGCCCCGGGGATTATGGCGTTCCACTTCTCCCAACAGGCTGCCCGGCTAATGCGGCACAGACACGGGGGAATGGCTTCGAGGCCGGTTCGGTGGTCATCGATAAATGCCTTTCGAGGATCTTTGTCGCAGCTTACTTGCTTACGGGCAGCGCAATAAGAGCTGAAACGGCGGTCTCGGAGAGCATTCAACAACTGGATATCGACGCCACCCGCGGTGGATGGCTGTCTTGGAAGGCAGTCGCCGCGGCGATGCTGCGGGAAGATGCGGACGCCCAACAAACGCCACACGAGGCGCCAGTTGCACTTCCTGTCGAGTTACTGCGGGTATTGCGGCTGTCGCCCCGCCTACGCCAGTGCTATGTGCTGCGCGTCCTGATGGCGATGCCTCGCCACTATTGCGCCAGTTTGCTGCGGGTTGATGCGGAGCAAGTGGATGCGGATTCCTGCCTGGCCGCGCAAGAGTTGGCAAGAGCGGTAACAGGGGGGACGGCAAGCGAGGCTTATTGAATATGTTGGCGTCGAAGGCCGCTTCCCGGGTAGGTGGCCCAAGAGCCGAGCTAAAGGAGCGGAAGCCCATGGAGAGGACCTGCCTGATCGTTGACGACGATCCAGTTATCCGCGCTTATCTGAAGGCGGTTCTTCGGAATGAACATTACCGGATGCTGGAAGCCGAGAATGCGCCTCAGGCATTCAAGATTGTCCAGGGGCTTAATGGCGGTCTGGATTTGATTGTCAGCGATGTCAATATGCCAGGGGACATGGATGGGATCGATCTGGCCTACGCCGTCCGAAATGCATTCCCGGCGGTCCCCGTGCTCCTGGTATCGGGCTTTGCGGGCACGAAGCCGGCCGCACAGCCGCTCGGGGAGTTTCCGCTCATACAGAAACCCCTCACGCCGGCGGCGGTTCTGGAGGCGGTTCGGAGGGCCGCCTCTTCGTCCTGCCCTGGCAGCATGGCATCCTGGGGTCGCGACGCGTACGGAGCGCCCGTGCCTTAGGGCTTGCATCGCGCCGCCAGCCTCCACAGACGATCCGATCCAGGCGAGGAGTGCCGGGGCGCAGCCACATCTCAAGTTGCCCCAGCCGCCGGCCGCGGAGGAGGGTTGCGGCAAGCGGGGCAGAGGGGGGAACCGGAGTTGAAACGATCGACCCTGGCTCGCGCCGGGCGGGGGGGCATTGCTCGAATCTCGAAACGCCCGGGCCGGAGCATCGCCTCCCGGACCGTCCTCCCGCTTCTCTAGCGGCGTCGGCGGCTGCCGCCGGGCCTTGGTATTCTGAGAGGTCGCCAGTTCTCTCGAAAGCAGGTGTGTCACATGCGTCTTGCCTCTCTTTTCATTCCGGCGTCGCTCGCCGGCCTGGCCGGCGGCCTTCCCGCTCAACCCGGACCGGGCGTCTCACCCGCGCGCGTCGTGGCGGTGGACTTCGCCAAGGTGCGCGGTCCGCACAGCACCGTGTGGAAGGAGTGCATCGGAGCGGGCCGCGCCAACGAAGGGTTGCGCGCCGACTGGCAGGAGCAACTCGCGCTCGTGCAGAAGGAAATCGGCTTTCGCTACATCCGCATGCACGGCCTGCTGCACGATGACATGGGGGTCTACCAGGAGCGGGCGGATGGCACGCCGGTCTATAACTGGCAGTACGTGGACAAGCTCTACGACTATCTGCTGCGGATCGGGTTGAAGCCGTTCGTGGAGCTGGCCTTCATGCCCCACGACCTGGCCAGCGGCGACAAGACCGTCTTCTGGTGGCGCGGCAACATAACGCCGCCTAAGTCCTACGACAAGTGGGGCGCGCTGGTCGCCAACCTGGCCCGCCACTTCCGCGAGCGCTACGGCGACGCCGAAGTGAAGACCTGGTACTTCGAAGTCTGGAACGAGGCCGATATCGCGCCGTTCTGGACCGCCGGCCTGGGGGAGTATCTCAAGCTCTATAAGTCCGCGGCCGAAGCGGTGAAGAGCGTCTCGAAGGAGTACCGCGTGGGCGGACCCGCCTCGGCCAGCCCGTACCGTTTCGAGGAAGAGTTGCTGAAGTACTGCGTGCGGGAGCACGTGCCGCTGGACTTCATCTCCACCCATTCCTACGGCGTCAAGGAGGGCTTCTTCGACGAAACGGGCACGCGGGGTACGGTGCTCGACCCCGACCGCACGGCGGTGCGCGCGCGCATGCTGCATTCCCGCGAGCTCATCCGGAACTCTCCGATGCCGGATCTCCCGCTGCACTTCACGGAATGGAGCTCGGCTTACACCCCTACCGACTACGTGCACGATCAGTATCACCAGGCGGCGTTCATCCTGGATAAGATCAAGGGCGCCCAGGAAGCGGTGGATTCCATGTCCTATTGGGTCTTCACCGACATCTTCGAGGAGAACGGGCCGCGCATGACGCCGTTTCACGGCGGCTTCGGGCTGTTGAACTATCAGGGGATTCGCAAACCGGCCTACTACGCGTTCCAGTTTCTAAACCGGCTTGGGCCGGAGGAGCTGGTGGATGCCGACGATTCTTCGTGGGTCTGCCGCGACCCATCCGGCGGAGTCCAGGCACTGCTTTGGAACTTCGCGCCGGTTGCGCCGCCACAGGGCGTGAACGACCAGGTGTTCTATAAGCGCGAACAACCCGCCCGGCCGGCCGGCGCGGCGTCTCTGCGCGTTGGCAACCTGCCTGCGGGAACTTACTCGTTGCAGGTCTATCAGACGGGCTACCGCGTCAACGACGCCTACACGTTGTATCTCGACATGGGCGCTCCGGATCAACTTACTCGCGGACAGGCCGATACGCTTCGGCAAGGCGCCAGTGGGGCGCCGGTTCAGCAGGTTGTGCTGAAGCACCCCGGAGGGACGTTTACCAAGGATCTGCGGCTGCGCGAGAACGACGTGGTGCTGGTGGTGCTGCGCAAACTGTAAGCGCGCCCTCAGAACGTCGCGATGGGGTTTACCGGGCCGCCGGTCGCGCCGGGCACGCGCAGCGGGTTCATGGTGAACAGAAACGCCCACCGGCGGCGCTGCGCCGCGGCCTCGGCCAGCGCTTCCAGATCGGCATTGTCGATCAGGGGCATTCCCATGGCCATCAGCCCGATCTGGTGAACCGGCTGGTTCACGCCGTCCACGCGCGACGGCCGCACGTCCTGCACCACGTCGCTGCCCAGGATCGCCACGCCGCGCTCGCGCAGCCACTTCGTGCAGGAAGCGTAAAGTCCCGGCGTCGCCCGGTTGAGATCCAGCGGGCCTTTCTCGCGCACGCGCAGCCACCGTCCGGTGCGCACCAACACGGTGTCCCCCGGTCCCACCCGCAAGCCGGCCTGTTTCTCCCAGGCTTCCAGGTCTTCCACGAAGATCGCCTCCTCGTCTCCCAGATAGGACACGCCCTTCAATTTCGGTATGTCGAAAAGGACTCCGCGGGTTAGTATCCCGTTTTTCATCGACATGACATCGTCTTTGCCCGCGCCGCGGTTCGTATAACTGCTCTGCGGAAACCCGTTATAGATCCGGCCCTTGTAGTACATGTGGCTGGGCGCGTCGAGGTGTGTGGTGCTGTTGCCGTGGTAAGAGACCGCGATGGTGTCCACCACGTACGCCGCCCGATCGCGCGGCTCCGGCCCGGGTGGCCGGCTGGTGAGGGTCCAGGTGGGGCGGTCCGCCATGCCTCCGCCCTGGCCGCGCCCCACGGGGGGAGCACCCGCTTCGACGGGCGCATTGCCGGGAGGCGGTGGAGCGCCGCCCCGGGGCCCGCCGCCCATCCCGGGGAGCGGTCCCGCGGTCGAGCCCTCCTTCGGCAGATCGGCATCCAGCGCTATCGAGACGCTGACGCCTTCGCGCACCAGCGCCGCCGCAGCCTTGCGGGTCGCGGGTGTAATCAGGTTGACTGTCCCAGCCTGGTCGTCCGCCCCCCACTTCCCCCAGTTGGAGAGTTCGGTCATCCACCGGTCCACGTCTTCCTTGGTAAGATCCCGCGGATACTTCCCGCCTTGGGAAACTGCCTGCCGGGCGACGGCGGCGCAACCGGCGGCCGTCAACACTGCTCTTCGGGTGATTGGCTGCATTCTCAAATCCTCTTTTCGGGGCTTTGTGATTGTAATCGCAGCGGGGATGTAAAATCAAGGCGCGGGAGCCCACTTTCCGATATGCTATTTCAGTTTCGGCTTGACAGGTTTCAAACCTGGCACTATAATTTTGCCGTATTCGTCTCGCCGTGTGTTGAGGTCGTCCGAAAGCGCGCTGCCGCTTCGGAGATCGGGTGTGGGGTGAGTTTTCATCCGCCAAGACTGAAACTCGAGGAGGTCTTTTCATGCGTTCCCGCCTGACGCGCTGTGATTCCTTCGTCCGATTGACGTTCCTGGTTCTCATGACGGTGCTTCTCGCGGCGGCCCAGAACGACCGCGGAACCATCACGGGCACTATCACCGATCCGACCGGTTCGGTTGTCCCCGGTGCGGCTCTTCACGCCAGAAATCTGGCGACTGGAGGGGAGTATGACACGGTCGCTACGGAGACCGGCAACTTCGCGCTCGTCTCACTCCTCGCGGGTACTTACGATTTGACCGTAACGGCGCCTGGTTTCGAGAAGTATATCCAGCACGGCATCACGGTCGAGGTCGTCCAGGTCCTGCGCGTCGATATCGTCCTCAAGGTGGGCGCGGCCACGGATTCCGTCACCGTCAACGCCGATGCGGCGTTGCTCAGAACCGAGAACGCCGAGTTGAATCACAACCTGAGCACGGACCGCGTGGACGCGATGCCTAACTCCACGACAAACGTGCGCGACCCGTTCGGCTTTTCCAGCATCATGCCGGGAGTGGTGGGCGGCACGACGGCCCCTGCCGGATCGGCCAATATCAAGGTTAACGGCTCGCCGGCCACCTCCTACAGGGTTCTCCTCGACGGCCAGGACATTACCAATGCGAACGAGGATCCGTCCCACACTCTGGAACAGCAGCCGGCGGTGGAGGCGCTCCAGGAGTTCACGCTTCAAAGCAGCAACTTCTCCGCCGAGTTCGGCCAGATCACCGGCGGTCTCTACAACTTCACCACCAAGAGCGGCGCCAACGGACTGCACGGCGTAGGGTTCGTATTCGTTCGCAACGAGGATCTCAACGCCGGCAAGCCTTACAGCACTTCCGGTCCCGGTGGGCACCTTCTCCGGCCCAGGTCCCGTGGCAGGAATTACGGCGGCGCCATCGGCGGTCCCGTGGTCATCCCCAAGGTATACGACGGCCGGAACAAGACCTTCTTCTATGCCAACCTGGAATTGTACCGCAATTACACGGGTACGGATACGTATGTAACCATGCCCACGGTTCAAATGAAGAACGGGGATTTCAGCCAGGCGCTGACAGGGCGGGCGCTGGGCACCAACCCGGCGGGGGGGGCCATCAATGAGAACATGATCTTCGATCCGCTCACGGAGCAAACGGTGAACGGCCAGTTGACCCGCACGCCTTTCCCGGGCAACATCATCCCAACTAACCGCTTTGACCCGGTTGCGCTGAAGATTCAGGCGTGGCTTCCCGATCCCACCAGGGCCGGAATAGCCAGCAACTGGAGACAGCAGTTTGTGTCTCCGGAGAAGCGGCACATCCCCAGTATCAAGATCGATCAGTATTTTGGCAGCAAGTCGAAGCTCAGTTTTTATGCGTCGAACTATCTGTACTTCGCATACGCCCGCATGGATGGCCTTCCCACGCCAATCACCTCGGAGCGGAACCGCAAGATTTTCGCCGATACGTACGAGCTTCACTATGACTATACCGCTACCCCCACGCTGGTGTTGCACGCCGGGTTGGGCTTTGTGCGCGGCGTCCATGACGACAACTATATGCCGGACTCCCTCGCCTTTCAGCCATCCTCAATCGGCCTGAACGGCAGCTACACAACGGGCTTTCCGACGATAAGCAGCATAGGAAACGCTACCCAGGGAGGGTTCAGCACAAGTTATGGAATGGGGGTGGGCGCCCCCGTCGTCAACTATGCCGACAAACCTACCGTGGTCCTAAACGCCACCAACGTCCGCGGCAACCATACCTACAAGGTGGGTTTACAGTGGAGAAAGGACCCGGCGATCAATAAGAACTCCATCGCCGCTCCCACTTATTCGTTCAACGGCAATGAGACGGCTCTTCCGTACCTACAGACCACCAGCATCAGCGGCGCCAACATCGGACTCCCCTACGCCAGTTTTCTGCTGGGCCTGGTGGATAGCGCCAGCATCCCCCCCACCCAGGATCCCGACTACACCAAGACCTCCATGGCATTGTACATACAAGACACGTGGAAGGTCACACGCAGGCTGACCCTCGACTACGGCATCCGGTGGGACTACCAGCAGGCGCCGGAGGAAGTGTTTGCCCGCAGCAGCATGTTCGGGCCGACCATCGCCAACCCGACGGCCGGCGGATTGCCCGGCGGGACGATATTTGAAGGAAACGGGGCGGGACGATGCAACTGCCGCTTTACGACCACGTATCCGTTGGCGTTGGGACCTCGGCTCGGCATCGCCTACCAGTTCGCTTCCAAGATGGTGGTGCGGCTGGGTTGGGGCATTTCCTACGGCAACACGCCGGATGGCGCCGGGCCCGGAGCGGTCGGCGTGGGCTGGAACAGCCTCAGCTTCACCACGACATCCTTCGCGGAGCCCGCAACCACGCTCAGCAAGGGCCTGGTGTACAACCTGGCGGACGTCTTCGCGGTGAACTATAGCCCCGGAATCCGGCCGCAAGCGGGCCAGATCAACAATCCTCCGCAATTCATGGATCGCAACGCCGGCCGGCCGCCGAGGATCAATCAGTGGAACATCGCGGTGCAACGGCAAATCACCGAGAACGTTTCCGTGGAAGCCGCGTACGTGGGCAACCATGGCGTGTGGCTCCAGTCGAGCAGTTACTGGGACCTGAACGCGCTGACGCCGCAGCGGATCGCCTCGTTCGGCCTGGATATCACCGTCCCGGCCGACCGGTCGCTGCTGACGTCCACAGTCGGTTCTTCCACTGCCGCTGCACGGGGATTCAACAAGCTGCCATACGTGGGATTCCCGACAGGGTTGACCGTGGCTCAGAGTCTGCGGCCTTACCCGCAGTTCGGCAGTCTCGTGGAAGACTGGGCGCCCCTGGGCGACACCTGGTACGACGCCTTGCAGTTGAAAGCCACGAAACGGACGTCGCACGGTCTCTCCATCACGGGGGCGTACACGAGGTCGAAGACGCTCGATGTGGAAGCGGAGAACTACAATGGCGGCGGGGTGATCAACGACCAGTTCAACCGCCGGAACCTGAAGGCTCTTTCGGCTCAGGACCTGCCGAATGTGTTCGTGGTTTCGTTCAACTACGTCGTTCCCAAGCTGGGATCGAACCGCTATGTGCGTGCCGTGATCGGCGGCTGGACGATTTCCGGAGTTGAGCAGTACCAGAACGGGGGCCTGATTGCGGTTCCCGGCGCGCAGAACAACCTCAGCACGTTGCTGTTCCGCAGCACCTTGTCCAACCGGGTGCCGGGCGCGCCGCTGTTCCTGACGGACCCCAACGGCCACGTCGATCCCAACAAGCAGTTCCTGCTGAACCCGGCGGCATGGTCCGATCCGGCCGCTGGGCAGTGGGGCTTCTCGGCCCCTTACTACAGCGATTACCGCGGCCGGCGCATGCCCAATGAAACCGCGGGCCTGGGCCGGATTTTCCACATCTGGGAGAAGATGAATCTGGAGATCCGCGGCGAGTGGTTCAATATATTCAACCGCATCGGTGTCCCCGGCCCATCGTCAAGTAATGCCCTGGCGACGCAGGTGGTGAACGCCGCGGGCGTTCCCACGTCCGGCTTCGGGTACATGAATTCCGCTTCGCCCGGCGGGTCGCGAAGCGGCCAGGTGGTGGCGCGGTTCCAGTTCTGACGCCGCGCCGGCGTATCTGAGAGTCCGGCTGGTCCGGCGCCATCGCCGGCGCTTCCGCGGCCGATCGTGTAGCGGCTGTAGCTGTGCCCACGGGGATGGCGGCCGGACCGGTCCACGGCGGCCAGTCTCCGGCTCGGAGATCTAGCCCGGCGCGGTTCGCGTCTTCAGGCTGGCGGAAGGGTTCACCAGAAGCCAGGCTGCCGCTCCGGCAAGGCACATGGTGGTGGTCGCCAGGAACGAAGCCGGCCACCCGAAATGCCCGGCAATCAGGGGTGTTAGCACGGCGGTTACCGCGCCGCCGATCTGCGCGCCCATGTTCATCACGCCCGAGACCGAGCCCGCCGAGCTGCCCGCCAGGTCGGCCGATACCGACCAGAACGCGCTCTGCGCCAGGTATAGCGTTCCGGCGCCGCCCGCCAGAACGACGGCGGCGAGATAGGGGTTCTTCGCCAGCATCCCCAGCGCGATGATGCACCCGGAAAGGCTCATGGCCGCCGCTCCGAACACGCAGCGCCCCACGCGCTTTCCCCATCGTCTGGCGAGGCTGTCGCTGATCCAGCCCCCCACCGAGGACCCCACCGCCATCGCCAGAAACGGGAGCATCCCATAGTAGGCGGTGTGCTTGAGGTCCATTCCGCGCACGTCGTTCAGGTATTTAAAAAACCATGTGAAGTAAATGTAGGCCGCGTACCCGTAAGCGAAGTAACTGGCGGTGATGGCCCACACCTGGGGGCTGCCGAAAATGCTCCGCCAGGAAGCCGCGGCGGCCGCCGCCGCCCTCTCCGGCAGGCCCGAACGGATGTGCTCGGCCTCCACCGGATCCACCCAGGGATGCTCCTGCGGCCGGTTGCGGGCGATCACCGACCAAACCACGGCGGTCGCCAGTCCCAGCAGCGCGCACACGCGGAAGGCCCATCGCCATTCGTAGTGCACCAGCAACCAGGTGCTCAGCGGAGGGGCGAAGCCCGATCCCGCGCCGATGCCCGCGAAAATCCAACCGTTCGCCCGCCCTCGCTCCTGGGAAGGCACCCAGAACGCCACCATCCGGTTGAACGCCGGAAGAATCACCGCCTCGCCCAGCCCCAGCAGAAACCGCACGGCGATCAGCACCGCCAACATGCCCGCAACGCCCGAGGGAACCAGCGAAGTGAGGGCCGTGAACGTCGCCCACCAGAGGGTCCCCACGGTAATCACCCGGCGCGGCCCGAAGCGGTCCGACATGCGGCCGCCGGGCGCCTGGAAGACCGCGTATCCCCATAGGAACGCGCTGAACACCCAGCCCAGTTGCACGGGGGTCAGCTTGAAATCGCGCTCGATGTGGCTGCCGGCGACCGAAATATTCACGCGGTCCAGGAAGGCCACCGCGCAGATCACGAACATCCACGCCACCAGCACCCAACGGACTCTTCCTCGAAATAGTGTTTTCATCATGGAGACTCGCCAACGGAACGGGATTCAATCGCCGCGCAGATCGGCCGCTATCTGGTCGGCGGTGGCCCGCAGCGCCGCCAGAATCGCTTTCCGATGATCGGCGTCCCGCTCCCGCGACTTGGGTAGCGAAAGGCTGACGGCCGCGTCCACGTCGCCCGCGGGGCCGAAGATGGGAACGGCGAAGCAGTAGCCGTCGTACACGGATTCTTCCAGATCCGTGGCGAAGCCGTGCTCCCTCACCCGCGCGAACTCCCGGTCCAGTTCCGTGCGATCCGTGATGGTGTGGTCGGTGAACCGGTACGGCCCGTAGCTCCGCAACAGCCTTTCCCGCCGCTCATCGGGTTGATGCGCCGTGATCGCCTTCCCCAGCGAGCTGGCGTGCGGCGGCAGAATGTGACCCACGATGTTGCTCAGGCGCAGCGGTTGCGGGCTTTCCACCACCGCAATCACCTCGATGCGGTTGTCGAACAGCGCCGCCAGGCTGCTGGTTTCCCGCAACTGCCGGCTCAGGTTCCGCAGCCGCGGAACCGCCGCGCGCAGCAGCCGCGCCACGATTTGCGTCGATACCAGCGAGGTCACACCGGGCGCCAGGGCGTATTTGCCCCCCTCGCTGGCCGTCAGACAGCCGCAAACCTCCAGGGTCCGCAGCAGCCGGAAGGTGGATGTCTTCGATAGCTGAATGCGCTGCGCCACTTCATTCAGCGCCATGGGACCGCGCCCGGCCTGAAGAACTTCGAGCGTACCGAGCGCCTTGGCGACCGCGCGCGAGTAGTACTGGTCCTTGCCGCGGCTGTTCCCATTCGGCTCCGCCGTCCTGATCCGTCCGCCCCGCAGCGCCCGGACGGATTCCATGCGTTTCATGGCCACGCTTCATGATATCGAAATCGGCTCCGAAATTCCAGAAAACGGCGGCCGTTCCGAAACTCGGGAGGAAAAAGGGGTCAGACCCCTTTTTCCGCGGCAGCGAAGTACCATAAAAGGGTTGCCGCGCGGGTCAAGGGGGCCGAATCGATGAAGAAACACTTGTTTTGCTGTGCCGCCGTTCTCCTGGCGGGCGGAGCCGCCCTTTGGGCGCAGAACGCCGGCGGCAGGCCGTTTCACGACGAGGCGGAGCGGCTGGCCCGCTGGAAGCCCGTCAAGATGCCCTTCCACTCCGAGGGGCTTTCCGCGCGCGAGCGCCGCATGGTCGGGAAGCTGGTCGAGGCCTGCCAACTGCTGGACAGCGTGTACTGGCGCCAGAGCGACTACGGCGGCCTCCAGGTCTACAAGACCACCCGCGACGCCACCTTGAAGAGCTTGTTGGGCGTGATGGGAGGCCGCTGGGACCTGCTCGACGCCAATCATTTCTTCCTCGGTGAAATGCCCATGCCGCCGGGGCGCGAGTGGTATCCTCACGATCTCACGCGGACGAAGCTGGACGAGTATTTGCGGCTGCACCCCGAGGACAAGGCCGCGATCTACGATCCCTACACCGTGGTGAAGCGGCAGGGAGACCGGCTGGTGGCGGTCAAGTACCACGAGGCCTACGGCGCGCTCTTGAAGCCCATGGCGCAGGCCCTGCGCGACGCGGCGGCACTCAGCGACGACGACGCCTTCGCCGGTTTTCTGCGGCTGCGCGCCGATGCGCTCTTGAGCGACGACTACTACAAGAGCGACCTGGCCTGGCTCGATCTGAAGCAGCCCAAGTTCGACGCGATCTTCGCGCCGTACGAAACTTATGAAGATGGGCTGTTGGGCGTGAAGACCTCGTTCGGTGCTTCGATACTGATTCGCAACGACGCGGAATCCCGCAAACTCGCGGTGTACGAAAAGTACGTGCCGGACATCCAGGACGCGCTGCCGGTGGACGCGGCGGACCGCCCGTCAAAGCGCGGCCACCTCACACCCATGGAGGTGATGGACGCGCCCTTCCGCGCGGGCGATCTGCTGCACGGCTACCAGGCCGTGGCCGACAATCTGCCCAACGATCCGCGCCTGCACCAGGAGAAGGGATCGAAGAAAATCTTCTTCAAGAACTTCGGCGACGCGCGCGTGGATTACGTGATCCTGCCGGTGGCGCGGAAGTTGATGCAGCCTGAACAGGCGGCCAAGGTCTCCGGCGATGGCTACCTCACGGGCTCGCTGATGCACGAAATCGCGCACGACCTGGGGCCGGCATTCGCCCACCGCGACGGCCAGCAGATCGAAATCAACGCGGCCATCGGACCGGCGTACTCGGGCCTCGAAGAGGCCAAGGCGGATATCGTCGGCATGTTCGGATTCGCGTGGCTGGTGGAGCACAAGGCCGTGCCGCAGGAGCGGTTGGAGGAGGTCTACGCTTCCTTCGTCGGCGGGCTGCTGCGGACCTTGCGTTTCGGCACCGGCGAAGCCCACGGCCGCGCCGAGATGATGGAGTTCAATTACCTGGTGGAGAATGGCGCGCTCTCGCTCGACGCCGGACGCTACCGGATCGACTACGCCCGCATGCCCGGCGCCATCGCCGCGCTCGCCCGCGAACTTCTCCGCATGGAGGCCACCGGCGACCGCCAGGCCGCCGAAGCCTGGTTTCAGAAATACGACGTCATGCCCGCCGGCCTGAAAGACGCGCTCGCGGCGGCGGCCGATATCCCGGTGGATATCCGCCCGATTTTTGCGTTCCCGGATGGTGTCCAATGAAACGGCTGCTTCCCCTACTGCTCGCTGCCGTGGCCACGGCGCAATCGCCCGCGCGGCCATCGGCCGCGCATCAACCTCCCGGCACCATCGTGGTGGACGCCTCGGAGTTCTACGACCGGATTCCCGCCGGCGACAACATGGGCGGAGGCTTCGGCGCGGCTAACGCCGAGTGGCTGTTCAACAACAGCGTTCTGAACCTGGGGTCGAAGGAGGAGGCCGTGGCGAAGATCGCCGTGCCCGAAGCCGGCGCGTACCGCTTGTTCGTGCGCGCACAGGGATCGGGCGCGAGCGGCTTCCGCGTCTCGATCGACGGCAAGCTCGCCGACGGGACTTTCGGCGGCGGCCCCATGGCGTGGAGCCCCAGCAGCACCTTCGACCTCAAGAAGGCCGCGGTGGAGATCCGCCTCACTGCCATCAACCCGCGCCCCACGCTCAACGTCATGGTCCTCTCGCGCAACCCGGATTTCTCCGAAGCCGATCTGCGCCCGCTGGAGCTTCCCGAAGAGGTGGAGATGCTCAAGGAGTACAAGATCCCGGCGGCCAGCATCGTCAAGTTCGGCGACGTGGATGGCGACGGCAAGCCCGACTTCCTGGTGCTCACCCCGAACTACTCCGCGCACATGTACGACAACGCGGGCAAAGAGCTGTGGCACTGGGACGCGCCCGAAGACGGCGCCCGCCTGCGCGGCCAGTTCGAGGCGCCCGGCTCGATTTGGGATTTCGACGGGGACGGCCGCGCCGAGGTGATCCACTGGCGCATGGTGGACGGCAAGGAATGGCTGGTGATGGCCGACGGCCGCACCGGCGCGGTCATTCACCAGGCGCCCTGGCCAACGCCGCCCCTGCCGCACGTCTACAACAATTTCCGCACGGCCATCGCGAGGCTGCATCCCGGCCGCGCCAGCGACCTGGTGGTCTTCACCGATTCCGGCGGCGTCATCAGCGTCACGGCCTACGACCGTGAGTTGCGCCAACTCTGGCAGCACACCGAGCGCCGCGCCAAGGACTTCTTCGGCCACTACATCTACCCCATCGACCTCAACGGCGACGGCCTCGACGAAGTGGTGGTGAGCCACCTCTGCCTGGATTCCAAGGGCCAGGAGATCTGGAACAACTACGCCATGTTCGACGACAACCACGACCACATGGACGCCATGGAGTTTTTCGACATCGACGGCGACGGCAAGCTGGAACTGGTGACCGGGCAGAGCGACGTGGGCGCGCTGGCCTATCGCGCGCTCACCGGCGAGATGCTCTGGCAGAACATGGCCGACCACACCCAGCAGATCACCGCCGGGTACATCCTGAAGGGCAGCAAGACGCCGCAGGTGGTGGCCAACGGCCGCACCTATGGCAGCGGCCGCGGCGGAGGCGGCCTGGCGGCGCAACTTTACTGGTTCGACAACCGCGGCAACCTGCTCTTCAAGTGGCCGCGGAATCCGCTAGCCGGCAATCCCAATTTCGTGCGCGGCGACTGGTATGGCAACGGCACGAAGCAGTTCTTCTGGCACCGCTTCAAGCTGGGCGACGATGGCAAAGGCACGCTCTTCTTCAAGGAGCCGGTCTACCACATGTTCGACTTCATGGGGAACGGCGCCGAGCAGGTGATCGCCTGGGACCGGACCACGCTGCGCGTTTACGGCTACCGGCACGTGAAGGCGAAGGTGGTGAAGCGCGATTCCGAATATCTGCGGAATTCTGTCGCCAACCACACGCATTACTGAAGCGAGAGGCGCGTTCCGCTACCTCCCCGTCGGCCCTTGGGCGCGGCGGCCGCAACTACGAGCGGAGCAACGAGCATCTCGTAGAGCCCGAAGAGGTGCTCCGCCCGGTCGCGGTCGCCGGTGAATGCGGAGTCGCGGTACAACTTGTCCACTGCGGCATCCAGGGCGCGGTGGGCTTTCCGCAACGCCGGCGGCATCGCGTCGGCATCGTACAGGTCGGCAAGCGTGGAGCCCGGGAATTGCGCGCGGGCGTCCAGCACGGCCTGGGCGAGGGAGCGAATCCTGGCGCACTGCGTTTCCGTGGCCTGGGGCCACGGGAACGTGTTGTAAACGATTCCGATGGAATAGCGGTAGTCGCTCTTCAAGCGCCCGCCGATCTGCCGCAGCCACGCCATGTGCATCGAGGATGTCAGAACACCGAAATGCCACAAGTCCGCGCCGAGCAGCACCCGCACCAGGTTGCTGGGGACTGCAGGAGGCTTTAGCCATCCAACCGGCACATAAGGCCGCTTCTCCGAACTCACCTCTGGAATAACGAGGAACGGCCGCTTCGGAATGACCGTGACCTGAAACCGGGTCGGCGTATCCGCCAACTGCAGGGTGGAGCGCCGGCGGCTCTGGGACCGAAACCTCCGAACGGCGGCGATTCTCTGCATGACAGCGGGCATCGAGCGCAAGGTGCCCGGCCCTTCGCCATCGAGCAGGAGAATCCATCGCTCCCCTCCATTGATGAACTCCTCGGAGCCGATAAACGGGTGCAGGCATCTCCTGGCCTTTGGTTCAAGCGCGAGGAAAGCAGCCCGCTCCTCCGCACTGAAAATGTACCGGCCGTCGTCGATAGGCTGGCAGCCGGTCAGCAACTGCGGGACGTCGCACAGCGGACGGCTGGTTTCTTCGACGACAAGATGCCGGTTGGTAACCGTGCCGGCGTCGAAGAGATACGGCGTCAGAGCCACGTGACGGCTCTCGGTGGGATCGCCCTTGATATCGTCATAGGTGAATAGGCGCTTCTCGGGCGGCTCCCGGTCCCGCCCGCTCAGCCCAATAATCACCACGTGTACGTGCGCCATGCCGCGGGCGTCGCTGCCCCACGCAAATGTGCGGTGCGCGAAGCCGATCTCGAGGCCGTACCGCTCGAAAAGCAGCGGCCAGATCTGCGCCACCTGCTCGCCCTGGGTGATGGAGTTGGTGGCCACGAAACCGATGCGGGCCTGCGACTGCCGCAAATATTCGCCGGCCTGAATGAACCACGCCGTAACGTAATCGAGCGTACCGCCGCTTCCGCCGAGCCGGGCGATGCGGCGCACTTGGGCTCGCTGCTTCTCGCTCTGGTACTTGGCGCCTCCGAACGGCGGATTACCGAACACGTAGGAGCAACTTGCGGGCGCGATTAGATCGGCCCAGTCCATTTCGAGCGCGTCGGCGTTCCGAATGTGGGGGGACTTCTTCAGCGGGATTCGAACGTAGCTCTCGCCGAATTCGAGCGAGAGCCTGTTGTTCATGATATGATCCATCATCCACAGAGCGACCTCGGCGATGCGCGCGGGGAACTCGCCGATCTCGATGCCATAGAACTGGTCCACGTCTATCCGGCACATCCGCGAGACGTCGAGAGACAACTGGGGGTCTTTGCGAAGGGCCTTGAGTAACTCGATTTCGAGGAGACGCAGCTCGCGGTAGGCGATGATGAGAAAGTTTCCACAACCACACGCCGGGTCGAAGAAACGCAACTTAGACAGACTCTCGTGAAACGCTTCGAGGGCTTTGCGGCGTCCGCTGTCGCGCCGCCCGGTCAAGCGCTTGAACTCTTCGCGCAGTTCGTCAAGGAATAGCGGCTCGATGACCTTGAGTATGTTCTTCTCCGTGGTGTAGTGAGCACCCTGGGAGCGGCGCTCCTTCGGATGCATGACGGACTGGAAGAGCGACCCGAAGATGGCCGGAGAAATGGCATCCCAACTGAAGTCGAGCGCGTCGATGAGGAGCGAGCGCATGGCGGCGTCGAACGCCGCCACGGGCAGACGCTCCTGAAACAGGTCGCCATCCACGTAGGGGAACTGCGCCAAATCGGAGTCCAGGTTCTGCTGACGCCGCTCGATGGGCGTGTTCAGCACCTCGAAGACCTGGCCGATCCACAGACCGGCATCGCTTCCATCGGGGTTGGTTCGCTGCGCGATCAGCGTCGAGAAAGCGTCCCTGGTTTCGAAAATGCCCGTGTCGTCGGCGAAGAGGCAGAATACCAGCCGCACCAGAAACCGCTCCAGGTCGTGCCCGGCGTAGCCCGATTCCTTCAGGGCATCGTGCAGCTTGCCCATCATCTCCGACGCCGCGATGTTGACCGGGTCCTGATCGCGGAAGGCCCGCTTCCGGACACCGAGGATGAAGGCGAAGTCCTCGACGTGCTCGGGAAGTTGCGGCAGCGCGAATCGAACTTGGGTATCGTCTTCCAGATCGAATAGTTCGAACGTCTGGAAATCGCTTACCAGAACGTACCGGGGAAGCTCATGCTCCTTGAGGCCGGGGAAGTAGTCGAGGGCCTGTTCCTTGGCGCGCGCCAGGTCGCGGCCGGCGCTCTTCTGCTCGACCAGCAGCACGCCCTTCCAGAACAAATCGATGAAGCCGCGCGCGTCTCCGAGCTTCCTGACGGGTTCCTCAAAGCTGGCGACGCGGCGGCGAGTGACGCCGAAGATCTCGAAGAACTCGTTATAGAAGGTCTGGCTCTCCCCACGTTCGTAGTGGGCGTTCTGCCACTCCTCCGCGAAACGGGCGGCGCGTGCCCGGATCTCATTCCAACTGAGGCGCATCTGGTCTCCCGGTGTCCGAACTCCCTATCAGAGCAACTTTCGGCGGCCAGCGCAAATTTCCGGGCGGCGAGCCCGCGCCCCCTCACACCCACCACGGCGCGGCGGGCGGCTCGCGCAGCACCAGGCGGTTCAGGAACTCGGCGGCTTTCGTGAGACCCTCTTCGGGCGACATCAGGCTGTCCTCGTGCTCCAGCGAGAGCACGTAATCGTAGCCGTACATGCGCAGCGTGGAGATGAACTCGCTCCACCAAACGGCGCCGTGGCCGTAGCCGCAGGCGCGGAAGATCCAAGCGCGGTGGCGCTCGTCGGTGTACGGCTTGGTGTCGAGCACGCCCGTGAGCGGCAGGTTGCGCTGGTAGATCTGCGTGTCCTTGGCATGCACGTGGAAGATCGAATCGCCCAGCACGGGAATGGCGGCGATGGGGTCGATGCCCTGCCAGAACATGTGGCTGGGATCGTAATTGCAGCCCAGCGCGGGGCCGGCGATGGAGCGCAGCCGCAGCAGCGTCTCCGGGCTGTAGACCACGAAGCCGGGGTGCATCTCAATGGCGATCCTGACGCCGTGCGCGGCGGCGAAAGCGGCGCGCTGGGTCCAGTAAGGCGCCACCACTTCGTCCCATTGCCACTTGAGGACTTCCAGATAGTCGGGAGGCCAGGGACACGTCACCCAGTTGGGGTACTTCGCGGCGGGGGAATCGCCGGGGCAGCCGGAGAAATCCACCACCACCGGGACGCCCAGCCGGGCGGCCAGTTCGATGGTCTTGCGGTTCACCTCCCGGTCGTGCCGCGCGTGTTCCGCATCGGGATGCAGCGGATTGCCGTGGCAGCTCAGCGCGCTGATGGAGAAGCCGTGATCGGCCAGTTTCCGGCGGAAAGCGTCCAGCGCGGCGGGGTCGTCAAGCATGGCGACGGGGCAGTGGGCGTCTCCAGGATAGTTGCCGGTGGCCAGTTCGACGGTGTCGATTCCCTTGGCCTTGAGCTTCCTGAGCGCCTCATCCAGCGGCAACTGGGAAAGCATCGGCGTGAATACTCCGACTCGCATGCGGATCACCTCGTTTCGAAATCAGTCTGCATCCAGCGGTGGGACGCCCGCCCAGGCGCGCGTCCGATGGCTCTCCAGGACGGCATCGAGAATGGTCATCTGCCGCACGCCGTCGCGGAATTGGGGATACTCGGCGGCCATCGCGGGCTCCTCGAAGGATGCGTAGAAGCGGCGGAAGACCTGTTTGAAGGTGTCGTCGTAGCCTTCGCTGTGGCCGCCCGGCAGGTCGGCATACGGCCGCGCCACCGGCCCCAGCAGCGACGGGTCCTTGATGAGCACCTGGTTGGGCGAATTACGATTCCCCATCCACAGTTCGTCGGGCCGCTCCTGGTTCCAGGCGGCCGAGCGCTTCGAGCCGAAGACCTCGATCGTGAGGCGGTTCTTGCATCCCGCCGAAACCTGGCTGGCGGTCATGGCGCCGCGGGCGCGCTCGCCCATGCGGAAAATCACCGAGCCGAAATCGTCGGTGGCCACCGGAACCGTGTCGTACCCGCCTGGCTGGAGCGCCTTGCCGGCGAAGGTTTCGACGGATCCCTTGGGGCGGTGGCGCGCCGTGTGGAAGGTCTGCAAGTCGGCGCACAAGGAGGTCACCCGCTGGCCGGTCACGTGCTCGGCCATATCGAACCAATGGGTGCCGATGTCGGCCATGGCGCGCAGCGGGCCGCCGATGGCGGGGTCGGCGCGCCAGTTCCAGTCGGTGTCGTAGAGCAGCCAGTCCTGGGAGTAGCCGCCTTGCACCACCAGGATTTCGCCCAGTTCGCCCGCTTCCCGCAAGCCGCGCATGTGCTGCACCATGGGGTAGTAGCGCAGGTTGTGGCACAGGCAGTTGCGCCGCGCGGCGCGGGCCGCGGCGGCCACCAGCGCGCGCGCGTCCGCGGTGGTTGTGGTCAGCGGCTTCTCGCAGAGCACGTGCTTGCCGGCTTGGAGCGCATCCAGGGCCATGGGAAAGTGCAGCGCGTTGGGAGTGCAGATATGCACCGCGTCGACGGCGGGGTCTTCGATTATCCTGCGATAGTCCCCCTCCACGCGCTGCGCCGGGAACTGTTCGGCCAGGCGCCGCGCCTTTTCCACCTGCGGGTGCGCGATGGCGTAGACCTCGACCGAACCCAGGCGGCGAATGGCTTCCAGGTGCACGCGCCCCATGAAGCCGGTCCCGAACACGGCGGCTCTCCACTGTTTCATGGGATGGCCCTCCTTTCGTACAGGATCGCATAGGCGGCGCGGTTTTGGCGCGGCCGCGGAGCGTTCCCGGTCGCCTCCGTATCGGGAACACCGCCGCTGCGAATGAACCGGAATCGTCACCCTGGGAGAAAACGGTGGCCGCTGACGTCCAGAAATCGTGCCTGATTCGGGGTTAGCTCGCTCAGGACGGAGATGAAACCGGTCAAAACGGATTCCTCTTGGCGAGGGTCGGAAGCGTTCGCCAACAGTGCTGCCCATTTGTCCTGCAAGGTCACATCATCTTCGAGGAGCGCAGCTTGCATCGCGGGAATCCAAATCTTGTCTGGAATCTGGTGCGGTTCAAAGCCTGCCGATTCGATCTTCGATTGAAGGTCTTTGAACAGCGCTGTCTGGCGCAGAAGACGTCGAACCTTGAGTCGGTCCTGCTACATGCCGCCAATTTCATCGAACGCACCTCCGAAGGGTCGCTCTATCAAGTTGGCAAACGGCTTCATTGCCGCTTCTGCACTTGTTTTTAGTAGCCCCTTCTCGTCATCGTTCGGTGGTTTCGAACCATCTCACGCTCTGGCCATTGATGTTCTCCTCGCAACCCGCAGACGCAAAAGTGCGCCCCATGAACCCAGTGTCGAAGGCGCGGCGCTCCTTTCGAACGGGATCTCATAGGCAGCGCGGTGGTGGCGGCTGACGCTATGTGCCGACCGACGGCGATGTCATCATGTAGAATGACAGCGTAGGTGATTTCGAGCGGGGCATCTCAGGGGCTCTCGCGGGCCAGCCGGGTCTTGGCTGGGTTGTGACAGCTAAGAAGGAACCATGGAATCGAATCTCAATCAGGAACGCCAACAGGCTCATGCGTTGCTGGATCTGCTCACGGCGGCGAAGCTGAACGCGGTGCGAAGTCTGCTGGAAGTGATGGTTGAACCGCTGGAGCGCTCGCTGGCCCTGGCTCCGGTGGAGGAGGAAGAGGTCACGCCGGAGACCGCGGCGGCGCTGGACCGAGCCCGCGCATCGCTCGCCCGCGGTGAGGGCATCCCACACGAAGAAATCCTGCGCGAGTTCGGGCTGAGCCAGTGAGTGAGGAAGCCGCGCCCGAGCGAATCGCGGTAATCTGGTCGCCGGAAGCCCGCGCCGGCTTGCGCGCCATTGACCGCGAGACGGCCATGCAGATTCTGAATTGTGTCGGTCGTTACCTGGCAAACCGCAGCGGGGATGCGAAGCGGCTCAGGCCGCCGCTGACAGGCTTCAGGCTTCGCTGTGCCGACTACCGGGTGTTCTTCGACCACAAGGACGAAAACGCCATCGAGATCACCGGCGTGCGGCATCGCCGGGAAGCGTACCGCTGAACCCCTGACGAGGAGGACGGCTCAGCTCCCCACTCCCGCAGCGCCGCCCGCTCAGTGCTGCACGGTGATGTACGCGCCCGCGGGCGACGAGTATCCATTCACCGTCATCGCCACGGGCAGGTTCCCGTCCGGAATGGATGCCGGCAACTGAATGTTGATCTGATACTCGCCGGGAGTGCCGGGCGCCACGCCGGCGTACAACACGTTGGCGGCAGGCAGCGTGACGCCGCCGACGCTGATCTGGAAACTGCCGGCAGCCCAGACCGCGGAGCCGGGCAATACGCCCGCCGCAAAGGGGGGATTGGTAAGCCCCAGGCCGGTGGCGTACAGGGCGACGATATCGCCGGGCTTGGCGGGAACGAACGCCGCTCCGGGGATTAACCCGACCGCTCCCACATACACGCCGGTGACGGCGTTCTCGGCGGCGATCGGGTTCTGGCCGGAGGCGTTCGCCAGGAAGTAGAAGAACTCCGGAGATGCGGTCTGCGAGGGCGCGGTTTGCGCCGCGCTCTGCACCTGGCTGGGTGTGCCGCAGGCGGTCGCCACACTGACGGAAACGGTTCCCGGCAGAATCCCCTGCGGCGCCTGGAAGTTGATCTGGCCCGGCGACAGATAGGTGATCGGCGCCCGCGCCGGTCCCACCAGCACGCACACGCCATCCATCTCGGTGGAGACATTCCCTTGCACCAGGTTAGCCGCCCACTGGCCGTTAGAAGTTCCGGCGGGCGCGAAGCCGCTCCCATAAATGGTCGCGAGGCCATTCGGCGAAAGCGCCTTCACCGCCGGAACACTTCCGCCGGCGCCCACCACGCCACCCGCCGGCACAGACGGGTTCTGGGCCGCCGACGGCGCGAAATCGGCCTTGACGCTCTTGGGGCCGGTCATCACGAGCTGGCACGATCCGGCGCCCGTGCAGTCGCCTTCCCAGCCGGAAAAAACGTACCCGGCTTGCGGCGTGGCCGTCAGCGTCACGCCCGCGCCGGCATTCTGCCACCCGGCCGCCGACGGCGCCACACTGCCACCGTGATCGGTGGCGACGGCCAGCGCGTATTGGGTCTGGAAGGTCAGCGTCAAGGCCTGGTTCACCTGCCCGCAGGCTACGTTGATCTGCTGCGTCCCGGAATACAGATACTGCACGCCGGCCGGCCCGGCTTGCGGGCTGGGAGCGCCTACCTGGTGGCTGGTTCCCGGCAGCATTCCCACCACGGCCGGCGCGGTGGCGGTTTGGCCGTCGATGGTTACCTGCAAGCCCGGAGGATTCGACGCCACGGTGAAATTGACGGCAGGCCACAACTGGCGGATTCTCAGGTTGGCGGTGTCCGCGATGAACAGGTTGCAACTGGAACCGGACACCAGCGAGGTCGGCCCGCTGAATTCATAGGCGGTAGCCGGAGTCCCATCGCCGTTGTAACCCGCGGTTCCATTCCCGGCGACGGTCGAAATCACGCCGTTCGTGTCCACACGGCGGACGGTGTTGTTGTTGGTGTCCGCGATATACAGGTTGCCGGCGGAATCGACGGTGACGCCGGAGGGTCCCCGCATGGTGGCCGAAGTCGCCGGCCCGCCATCGCCGGTGTTGCCGCCGAGGTTGGAGGAACCGGCCACGGTGGCGATGTTCCCATCCTTGGTCAGGCGGCGGATGCGGTTATTGCCCGAGTCGGCGATCAGCAGGCCTCCGCTCGCGTCAAACATCAAGCCCTGCGGGAGATTCAAATTCTGTTGCAGGGCGATACCGGTCTCGGAGCTGGGAGTGCCGGCGATTCCGGTGCCGGCCACGGTATTGATCAGTCCGTTGGTTCCCACCTGGCGCACCACTTCGCCCGACCGTTCGGCGATGTAGACATTCCCGGAACCGTCCACGGCGACCGCGGCGGGCTGGTTCAAGGTGGCGTTGACCGCCAGGCCCCCGTCCCCGGTGGTGCTGGCCGTGCCGTTCCCCGCGATGGTGGCGATGGTCCCGTTGGATGCGTACACCTCGCGCACCCGGTTGTTCCCGGTGTCGGCGATGTACAGGTTGCCGGAGCCATCGAAGGCGATGCCCAGCGGGGCTCTCAGAAGCGCCGAGGTGGCCGCGCCGGTGTCGCCCGAAAAACCGGCCTGGCCGGTGCCCGCCGCCCCCGAAATCTGTCCGGCGGCTGGGTTGTAGGCGCGGATCCTGTTGGCGCTGCTGTCGGCAAAATAGAGCACGCCCTTATAGGTGGCCACTCCGCGGGGAGTGTACGAGGCGATGCCGTTGCCGGCAATCGTGTTGATGACGCCGGTCGCAGCGGTAACCTCGCGCACCTCGTAGCTGACGCCGTCGGCGACGATCAGATTGTTGTGGGAATCCGTGCAGATGCCCAGCACGTTAAGATTGGCGGAACCAGCCAGGCCGCCGTCCCCCGAGCTGCCACCGGTGCCCGTCCCGGCGTAGGAGGCGATCTTGCTGTCGTCGGGAGTGATCACTCTTACGCGGGGAGCGCCGTATTCCACGAAGTACAGGCTGCCCGAGGAATCCAGCGCCAGGCTGGTGGGGCTGGTCAAGGTGGCATTGAGGGGGTTGTTGGGATCTCCGCCGCCAAACGGCGATGAGGTGGAGGGATCGTAGCCCGCATAACGGTTGATCATTCCGTCGGGCGTCACCTTCCGTATCCAGGCGTTTCCCGTGTCGGCGATGTAGACACTTCCGGAGCGGTCCGCGATCACACCGGACGGGCCATTGAGCGAGGCGCGGATGGCGAGCCCGCCGTTTCCCCCGTTGCCCTTGCCGCGATTGCCGGCGAAGGTGGAAATCGTTCCGCCGGGCGTCACCATGCGGATGATGTTGTTCCCGGTGTCGGCGATATACAGATTGCCGCCGGGGTCGAAAGCGATCGCCGACGGGGAGTAGAGCGTCGCCGCCGTGGCAGGTCCGCCATCGCCGCCGCTCCCGGCCTGGCCGGCGCCGGCGAAATTCCGGATCACGCCGTCGGAGCCCACAACCCGCACGCGATTGAGCCCCGAATCGGCGATGTACAGGTTGCCGGCCGCATCCACGGCCAGCGACGCGGGCACGGACATACTGGCCGATTTGGCCGGACCGCCGTCGCCGCTCGATCCCAGCGCCCCGTTGCCGGCCACCAGCCATACCATCTGATTGGGGTCGATCCGGACCACCTGGTGCGAGCCTTTGAGCGCGACAAACACATTGCCGTTGGCGTCGGTCGCGACCGCGTCGGGTGTATTCAAAAGCGCCGACAGGGCCTGAACGCCGTCCGGCGCTACGCCGAGAAGCGTGCCCACAACCGACTGAGCCCGGCCGATGGTGGCCGTGAGCGAAACCGCAAGCGGGATCGCCAGAAGTCCGGATCGCATAGTCCGCATACCCATACACCCCTAAAACGAGATGCCCAAGCCGCCCTGAATCTCATTCACCTGCGAGCGGAAGGCAGGTCCCTCAAACGTGGATCCCTGCCACCGGATGTAGCGGATTTCGGGAGCCACTTTCACTTTGAAGTCGTCGACCCAGCGCAGGCCCAGCCCCACCACGAGTCCGTAATCGTTCGTGTGCCTGGGCGAGTCCGGATTCTCGTTGTAAGCCGTGGTGCCGTCCGCGTTGGTGATTTCGTTTCCGGTGCGAACCCGGCCCACATGGCGGAGTTCCAGCCCGGCGGACAGGTAGGACTTGGTGAGGAGTCCCTTCTTCCGCAAGCCGTAATAATGGGCCAGCAGCGGCACGTCCCAATAGTCGGCCTTGGTGGAATCCAGCAGAGTGGTCACTTTGCGGTCGTCCACGCTCGAGTTGGGATTGACCAGGCCGGTGCGGATCTGGGTGGTCTGCGAGTACTCCGCGTAATGGAATTGCATCTCCGCCCCCAGCGAGAGCCGCTTCGTCAACCTGTATTCCAGGGTGGGCGCGATGGCGAACTTGCCGGTGCCCGCCCAGGCGCTGAAATTGTAATCCGCGATGGGCGCGGTGGTGTGTTCCGTCGCGGCCGCGGTCTTGAAGAAACGCGATCCAAAGTACTCCGCGCGCACTCCGATGGACGGGCGCTTGACCGCCGGGCCGGAGTCGTCGTCCTGGGCGAATAGAGAGAACCCGGCCAGCAGGCAGGCGCAAAGAGCGAATCTCGAAACAACGCTGAAGGTCATCGATAATCTTCCCCGGTTCAGAACTGCAGACGCAGCGAAAGCTCCATGGATCTGGATCCGCCGGA